>Ga0265293_10001723_pt1 | contig 46439 bp, 30 predicted proteins | sample Munlanlewell138R_FD_192505 | JGI IMG/M metagenome (GOLD analysis project Ga0265293, IMG submission 192505) | Leachate microbial communities from a municipal landfill in Southern Ontario, Canada - Leachate well 138R | ecosystem: Engineered > Solid waste > Landfill > Unclassified | place: Canada... | reverse complement strand
AATGTATTTTTGCGAGTTTCGGCTTGCCCGAGCTGAACTATACAGCTCTTGCAAATGAAGCGAAGTTTCCGTTATTGCACAGTTATATCTCAAGTTACAGAGGGTCTGAACTGTAACTTTACCTTAGAAACAGCCTACTATGCTCATAACCGAAATTAATATCATGGTTATGCAAAGCTTTCTTATGCCATTTTTTTTGATACAAGACATTCTAATCTTTTTAAATTTCTCCCTAGATATATTATGAATGATTTTGCTGCAAAATGAATATGTAAAATTTGCTCATAATAATCATGTATATTTTTGTTAGGATGTAGATTCGCTGCAAGCTATAAAAATAACTTGCAGCGAAAAGTACTAACTGTAATTATGGCATGTAAATATCAAGGAATGTATGTGATCTCAAGGTACGGAACCTTTTCTGTATCACTGTATTCCTTGGTAGCGATCGGCACATTCGATGTGTCATCGGATATAAATTGTAGAGAATACATACCGTTACCATTAATGTAGCTTGTGACATCAACCTCCTGCCATGCTGCGGAAGCTGGAATGTTGAATGAGGTAATATATTGCGTATTTACAGGCTTATTTTTCCACGTAATCATGCCTTCCTCCCAGGTTGTATCAGAGTTGCCCCATAGAGCAATCTGTCCTGTCGCCTCGTTTGTAGCAGTAATATAGAATTTCAGCTTTGCGGTTTGAACCGTTCCTGTAATTCCAGCCACATCTATTTTCATAAAGCTTTCTCTCTTGTTTGCCTGATTTCCCATAGTACCATTATTACCGTAATTAGTATTGGGATTACTTGACCAAACCATTGTGTCTGCAGCAATGTCCAATATTTCGGTAATCGGCTCAGGTGGCGGAGTCACTTCTTGATCAAGATATACAATTTCAAGAATTGGTCCGGCATAAACTGTATTTTCTTTAGATGCAAAGGTTGTTCTTACAGGATCATTGGATATCAGGTGTAGAGTGTAGGTTCCATTGTCTGCAATATAACTTGTCACATCAATTTCCTTTACTATGGGGAATGAAGTTGGATTATCATAAGTTGCTATAGCAATTGTGTCAGTCACTGGTTTATTGTTCCATGTGATAGTATCCTCCGCCCAGGTTGTGTCCGAGTTCCCCCATACGGTAGTTTGCCCCGATACCGTTCCATTACCTTGTCCTGTGTAATTAAGCTTAAGAATTGCACTCTGAATTGAACCTTCAATACCGGTAACATCAAACTTAATATATGCTTCCCTGTCGTTAGCCTGATCGAATAATCCTATCGTATCTGCAGTACCGAAGTTTTCATTAGGATTTCCACTATGCACAACGGCATCAGCTGATGACGTAACTATCGCATAAGGTCCATCAGGAGTAGGGGTTGGTGTAGGACTGACTGAAGGTGTCGGTGTGGGAGTGACCGTTGGTGTTGGTGTAGGAGTAGGTGTAGGTGTAGGTGTAGGGCTGGAGCCTACTGCTTTTCCAAACATGTTCCAATCCACATTTCCACGCTTCATAAGCGTAAGCATATTGTCTGCCTTTAAAAATTTTTCTACTCCGTTAAAGGTTTCTCTTACAAGATCCTTACTCGCTTCAGGTTTCTTAGGACAAAAATTTGCTGCCCAAACTTTTGCGGTCTCATAGAAGGTCACATCCGCACTGCCGCTTCCACGGCTTGTTACAACAACATTATCACAGTTGTTGAAATAAAAAGCTCTGGGGTTTTCTCCTTTCGTACCAAAGACAGCAATGTTGCATGCATTTTTAAATTCTGCAATCCAATCATAATTATCATTTGAGCCTTTATTATATTTATCTCCGCCTTCCATATTGGTTCCTATAAATATCAGAGGCTCTGTTGTCCCATCTACCAGCAAACGTCTCATGTCCGAATGATATACTCTGTGGTCGGGTCCAGGTCCGCCACCATAAACCCAGCCGCCCCCATTGCCGCTGTACTTCCACCATACATTAGGATTTCCATTGGTTTTTTCTGTTGGACAGGTAAACCAAAAACTTACCGTACGAAATACTGAATCACGTCCTGCACGCCAATGAACAGCTGTAAACCAGTCATTCTCCGGCGACTGAATTTTAAAGGATAACCGGAAGAAGGCAGCCTTGGTCTGGGCTGTTTTGCTGTTTACCGTTGTCAATAATGTGCCCCTGTTGTTCTCGGTTGGCAGCCAGTCATCATGACTTCGGAGCATAGATATATTGCCGATACCCATTAGGGTAGTGTTTTCCTTAAGCTCTATCGTATCAGTCAGATAAAATGTCCCTTTTGGAATGAGCACAAACCGATGATTATTAATAGCACTTTGGATGGCCGCTGTATCATCCAGTTCATCCTTTCCGGCTGCCGGATCAAGAATAAAGTAGTCATTGTTGTTTGCATTAACCTGATCAATAATATAGTCGGGAGATGGGTACTCATCTTCATTCCAGCAATACTTCTTAGTAAAATCTTCATTGGGCGACCCATTAGTTATATTACCGATTATCTGCTGTTTGCCCGACGAAAGAGTACCGTTAATTAGCGTATTTCCAATTGATTCGGGTGAATAGGCATATTCATCCACCAGCTTCCAGCCAGAGCCTCCATTCACAGGATCATAGGTTGAGCTTTTAACTATTTTCCCCGCATTTTTGAAATATACATTCTTCATAACCAATGACAGTCCATCGTCATTTTCTATGGCTGATTTACCGTTGTCTATATCAAATTCTATACTGCCGTCAATCAAGGCAGTATGACCATTACCTACAATCACTCCGCCTGACAGCATAATGGCTGGCGCCTTCTCTTTGATTATTTTGAAGCCTAAAAGCTGAGTAGGTCCGCCAGGTGAATAAACAGCATAATCTTCCTGATATTTCAGAACTATTCCTTGGTAAGTGGGCCATTTGTGCTTTGGAATATAAAGTCCGTATTTCCCACCTTCGATCTCAATATTCCCAATAGTGCAACCTTGCCCAATCGAATAGTATATGCCCGCAAAACCGCTGTTCAACTTAATTTTGATATCTGTTTGTGAATTTCCCTGTGAACCCCATTGGCGTATTCCCACAGCACCTGGATTATTGTTACCCACTTCAATATCAAAGCCTCTGAACTGGTTTCGATAATTTACAGCCGCATCTTCATCTATATCATTTCGGCTAACTGTCGGCAATGGGGTCAATGGATATGTGCCTTTTTTAAGCTTTGGTGGATCAGTATCGCCTACGCCGTCACCATCGGTGTCAATCTGTGCTGTTGTATAGCAGCAAATAACCGGCTGGGGTTTGCTAGCATCGCCGAAAAACTCTGCACCATCCGGAACAACCAGCTTAGGTCTTTCGCCACCTACTGTACTTCCCATAAAAATATGGACCGTTTGACCATATCCCCTGCTATTTACAAAAAAGAGTGTTCTTGTGATTTTATAATCTCCGGGTTTTAGTAGAATTGCTTTGTCTGCTAGATATGCGTCAATAATCGCTTCCTGTATGGCGTCCGTTGCATCTACTTGACCGGTAGGGTCTGCGTAGTATGGAGCTGCCGTAACATCAATTACACCGATGTCATTAAGTTCCGCTTTGGTTGCGGCATCAGTGGTTTGTGTTGGTATCAAGGACGCTGGTATAACTAATAAAAGCGCTAGTAACAAAGATGTCAATTTTATTGTTTTTCCTTTTAATAACAATTTGATCACTCCTCGTATACTTAATTTTTTCACTTTTTAGCATTTGATATAGATTGATGCTCCCGCAAAAACGATTTTTTATTAATTTTCGAATTTATATGCTTCTTGGGTACGTGAGCATTTTTGATTTCGCATATCATACGAAAAGCTGCCTATGTTGCATTTTTTGCGGTGTAATCATAGGTTAAATAATAAAAACAACTACAATTATTAAATCACCTCCCATTAATTTTTTGATATTCCTTCCACATCACCTCCTAATGCAATCGTCCCTTTTAAAACCTTAAAAGGGCTTTTTTGTGCACTTTAGATTGCACATTTCTGCATCCTATAAGATTTCTTTTCTATGAAAGAAATTATTTTAGGCAATTAATGTTTTATCATATTATGATAATTTCTCTTTATTCTCTTTTATTCATCAACAAATTCTCTTTATTATAAGGATTTTTCCAAAAGCTATTTGCACTTTTCTCTGTAAAAACCTAAGCCAAGCATTTGGATTGGATAAGATAATTTAAGACAATTAACATTCTAAGACTGGTAAAAAAGTCACGAGCTGCATTGTTGAAAGGTAGGTTTTCTGCAAACGCAAAAAACCTACCGAAATAATTTAAGTCTATTTTTCTTTTTCTATTACTAGTGAAGGCTGCATTGCTGGATCGGTAAATTCCTTACTGGCAAAATCAAGCCTTACTGTTGAGTCCTTCCCGACAAAAGCAAAGGAATATGTACCATCTGCCTTAACATAGTCAGTAACATCTATTGTTTGCCATTGACCTACCTCTATACCCTCATTGTTGTATTCGATTATCATTTCCCCAAGTGCAGGTTGGGTATTATGAGTCATCGTCTCTTCATTCCAGTTTGTCTCGGTTAAATATACCTGTGTGCTTCCAACTGGATCCCCTCCGCCTGTGGAAGCATAATAAACAAGCAGCTTTGCACTTTTGACTTTACTGTCACCTACTCCTTCTACATTAAACATCATAAACCCGCGTCTTTCATTAGTAGCCCCTTTGACATACGTTACCTTTGGGTTTGTTCCAAAAGATTTATCTGCAGGTGCTCGATTGTTATCATCGCCAGATCTGGTTTCGGCATCAGCTACTGCAGCAAACGTCAATACTTCCACTTCTCCTTCTGCAGCCTCTTCTGGTGGCTGAACTTCTGTTGGCGCACTTTCAATTGCTTCAGGCTGTGTCTCGACAGGTTCAGTTGCTTCGGGTTGAGTTGGCGCATCACCATTTTGCAAGCTATTTGTTGGTGCCAGGTCTTGCACAGTGCTGATGACATCACATGCTCCCAATGATAACATCATCAATGTTGCGGCTAAAACTGTTATTACCGCTACAAATACTTTCTTGCCTAATTTTTTCACTTTAATTCCCTCCTAGTACAATATTTTTTCTCTAAACCTATGCGGCTTTCGAGGTTTATGTTTTGAAGCTTACTACCTCCAACATTTTTCAAATACTGTTAGTTCACTTGGACCAACCTAGTATAAAGGTCTGTGAAAATCAATTTTCAAGGAATCTGCTTAAAACTTGAACTGTATTTTTGCAACGTCCATTAATTAATAAAATAATTTTATCATATCATGATATATATGTAAAGTCCTTTTCTATATTTTATTTTCTTATTCTTGTAAACAAGGTGTCTATTCAGAGGTCTCTGCTTCTAGGAAATGAAAAATCATCTCTATTACTACAGCGCTAATTCTTATATTATCCTAACTTTAAATGGCACATTGAAGCGTTTGCGATTATTTCTGCTAGACTAATGGATGCCGATATTTAGATGAAATTAACGCTGTAGTTTTATTTAACTATTTCCCAGATGTGAACATATATGCTTTCTTTCTATCCACCAACCGAGCTATGTTTATGCTAACATGATCTGTGGAAGCCTCCACTCCTGTTCCCCCGCTTCATAACTCTTAACCGGCCATATTCCGTTCGAGGACAAAATTTCAGTCTCTTTTAATGATGTAATTATTGTCTCTTCTACCTTTGCACCTGTTATGGTAATGTACCAATTAAAAGTCTGATACTCCTTTATGGTTGCTGCCGGATCCAAACATTTTGTCGGATCATTTATAACATACCCTGTAATTCCGCCTTGGAAATGATGTCTCCATTCATCGGGAAAACTAGTTTTTTCATATAAGTCTTTCTGTATATCTAATATATTAGTGAACTTTTGACCTGGTACACAATTTGCCATTGTATTTGATTCAATAACACACAGTGCATCAAACTTTTTCTCAAGGTCAGGAGGCAGCACGTCTCCAAAGTAAATCATTCTTGTAACTGGCAGTGTAAGCCCCCATTTCTTCACTGCAGGCGCCAGCATTACCAGCTTTTCAATTTTTTTGTCGGTAGCTATGCAATGTCTGTACCTTGAAATACGTTCATCACTACCAATAATTCCAACAACCTCATCAATGTCATACTTAGCATACTCACTAATAAGCATGGCTTCCACTTCTTTTTCGGTCATACCGGGTTTAATGGCAACTGCAACACGGTGCAATATTTCCTCAGCCTTTCGTCCTAACCAGCGGTATCTTTCAATTTCATATGACGTAAGCGGATACTGCAATGAATAAAATTCTCCAGGTTTAAAATCAGAACCGGGTATGGGAATATCGGACATTACCCGCATACCTTTGGTAAATTCAAGAACTTTGTCCAAAACCGATATTTCGTACCATTTCAAGCTGACAGGTGTATATTGCATCCCTGCCATTTCCTCATCGGCAATCCGTTGAGCATCCATTGAATTGGCTATCATAAACTTCTCACCTTTTGTGATGACAACCATACAAACCCCATTTTCCGATGTTTTGGCTACACAGTTCCTTCCGCCGCAGGTTAACCATGAAAAGTTATCCTGTCTGCCTATTACAACTGCATCATAATCATTTTGCATTATGTACTCCATAATCCGGCTTTCCTTTATTGATACTTCCTTCAAGTCAGGTGTATTCAAACAATGACCTCCTTTCAAATCTCAAACTCTCTTGATTGTTAACATTACAACATTAATTTTATCTATAACACATAACATTGTCAAAACAATTTATGCGTTGAAGCGTTCACAGTTCTTTGACCTGTTTAAAAAGCTCTCTGCGTACAGCTCCGGTAACATTCAGGGGGACAGGAATTCCTGAAGCTTCACATATTGTCGGAACTATGTCCACTAAACGAATGTAACCGAAATCAGGCTCGTTCCATCTTAGGTTTTCCTTAATACCCGGACCGGAAACAGCAAAAAAGGCCATATTATCTGACACCTTCGAAAAGGTAACAGGCATTTGTGGGCCATGATTTGATTCTCTTCCATTTCTCTCAACACTTTTTGCTGTCTTATTGCCCCAGCCAAAGCCAGAATTATAATGGAATGTTACATCCCCGCAATGACTTCCATAATACCCTAAAAGATGAGAGTCTTTTCTTCTTAAAGCTACTGAAATAACTCTTTCTCCCGATTCTGTTTTCCAATCAAGAAGTGCATCAATAACCTTACTCTGGAGTTTGTGATATTCTTCTGATTCTTTTGGAGCCTTGATATCCACCCAAGTTCTTACCATTGGAGAAATATTTACAGGACTATTTTCACGATCAATAGAACCATCATTCTTCAAGTACATAAGACCACATTCAACCAAGCGTTTATTAACATTTGCAACATACCTGTTGGGAGCATTCCCATGATCTGATACCAGAACGACTACTGTATTGTCATCTGTCAACTCTAAAAGCCCATTTACAAGCCTGTCAGCACAACGAATACTTGTTTCTATAGCTTTTTGTCCCATCATGTTCTGCTCCTTTGAATATTCTGTGTTACCTTCTGCTGCAGCCAGATAATTATGCAAAACACTATCGGGGTAATGATAGTGAAGGTAAAACATTTCATAAGATTCTCTTTCGTATGTGAAAGATGCTGCATCTATAATCCAATCTACCTGTGATTGAAGCTCCTGTTCTGCATGTCTGTTAATACATGGATCATCTATGCCTTGATTGAATAAGTTTGCCTGGTGTGCACAAAATAAAGAGTGCTCTATTGGGGGACCAAATCTTGTCAGCACCGCACTAGCGAGTTGTTCCGGTTCTCCGATCAAGCCTATATCATAGGCTTCAGAAACTGCAATTCTCTTACCATTATCAAAAATCATTATTCTGGCAGCACAATTTCCCGGGCGTCCCGGTGTATTAACTTTAATCGGAATAGGCTTGCTCCATTGCTCATGGGTAAGCAATAGTGTTTCATTGTTTGAGCAACAATCAAAGGTAACTGTCCATGTGTTTTCATCTCTCATTTTCAATCGGACGCAAATGTTCTCAACATCAACTTTTCTGTTTTTTCTGCCTCCTACCGCACCGTCTTCAGTTGCACCTGCAGCTTTGGCTGCTTCTGCTCCTGTTGTGGCAACAACCGGTTGTAACAAAGGGAAATCAAAGCATTTATTTTCATCATAATTGATATCGATTATTCTACCGGGCACAAGAGCGTTACTAACTAGCCCTCTGTCTAAGGGAGCTAACACCATGCCGGATTCTCCATGCACAGGAAAAGCCCCAGGATAAAAAATAGAAAGTGTTTTGATATTATTACGAGCAGCCGAGGCAAACACAGTATCACAGGTAAGTGTCCTGCTGTCAAAAGTATCCAGCCTTTTTCCATCCACTCTCCTAAACCATCCTCCGGCTCCGTTTGTAGCAGTATCTGCACCTGTACATAGAACTGCCCAGTTTGTAGGGGTGTATACCGGGAAGCTGGGTAAAGCATGGCCATATACACCTTTTCTCATCCGGCTATGTATACCTGGACATAAATGCTTATACTTTTCCAGTAATGAAAGTGAAACTGAATCCAAACCGATAACCATTAATTTTATGCTCATAATTGCATCTCCCCTTTTACTTTGAGTGTATTTGTTGGTTATGATATCATGAATTTCGAAGAAATTGCATGATATCATTGCGCATGTGCGTTTTTTGCCTTGGCAAAAAAATCGCACGCGCATAAAATCCGCCAGAGGCAATATAATGTCCTCGGTAACGAGGATGTTATATCATATTCTGATATAATGTTATCATATCAATTTCCACTTTGCAAGACAGCTTTACATGTAACTATTAGAAGTGATTGTTCATTTGTTACATTTTACATTCGTAGTAACCATTGCATTATCACTTGCTATAATTTTTTCAAAGCATTATAATTATGTAATTAGAACTACAGTATAAGCTTCGAAAATTTACAAGTATTCATTTGTTTGTCAAAATATTGCCAAGGCACTGTTGTGGGGTATATCACATGGGAAATAAAAAAAAATCTTCAAAAATGTTAAAAAAGTTTTTTTTATCCTATTTGTTTGTTCTTACTATTCCCCTTGTTATTCTTTCCTATATAACATTCGGCGATATTTTATTATCCAATGAACAGGAAGTCCTATTAAGCAACATAAATTTGTTAAACAGGATACAAGTTGTGATTGACGATCAAATTGACCAGCTTAACAACACAGCCTCCCAGCTGTACTCCAACACCGGGATCAGCCCTTTTAAGCTGGTAGAAAACCCTCTGCTGGCAACTAAGGTTTCAAAGGAGCTTTTAAAATATAATGTTGTAAATTCTTTTATAGATGAAATTTTTATTTATTATCGTGGCGACCACTACATGTATTCATCTTCAAGCTCAATATCCTTACCATTGTTTATAAATAAAATTTATAATTATGACCACTGGTCCGAAAACGACTTTATAAGTACAATTAACAATATTGACATTCCTACGTTCAGACCTTTAGAAGGAATCACTATCGCAAGCGATACTCTGTCTCAGAGAAGAGAAAACTATATAACATATATTTGTCCGCTGCCAACTTACAGATATAAGCCATTGGCCACAGCAATTTTTCATATTCCTGAGAAGAGCATAAAAAACCTGATCAATGAAACCGCAAAAACATATAACATTTCAACCATTATTCTAGATGAGCAAAATAATATTTTATTAAATTCCGATGAAAATAATCTTGAGTTTATCACTGAATTAATAAACGAGCTCATTAATACTCATGGCAGTTATACTAAAACAACTACTGTTAATAATATCGAGTTTCTTGTTTCAAAAGTAGAATCCAGCAAAAACGGTTTGAAGTATATTACTGTTGTGCCTTCATCAGAAGTGCTTTATAAGGTCAATATTTTCAAGGCTAAGCTTTTTTATGGGATACTAATCATACTTTTACTTGGTTTTTTTGCTATATTGCTCTCAATGCGTATCAACTATAATCCCATTAAGAAGCTGAAGCAGTTCTCCGAGGAAAAATTAAACGGTAAGAACTCATTAAGTGAAATTGACACAATTCATCTAGCCCTTGAGCAATTATCAAGCACTAATGGACGTCTTAGCAGCCGACTGCTGGTAAACAGACATGCAATCAAAGAGTTATTGGCACAGGCTCTACTAAAGGGGCACATACGCAGTACATCGGAGTTCGAGCATGCAACCTCCCATTTTGGTGTCGCTAGTTCCATGTCCAATTGCTTTTCGGCGATTATATATATACCGGGCTATTCCAAAAAATCAAAAACAGAAGCCATGAAAACCCACCAGTTTTTGGAAAGCTGTATGCCAGACGAGCTTTTTGGTTTTGTCTGTGACGATCTCATGGAAGACTGCATTACACTCTTTTTGTTGACAAATGCCAAGGCAACCACCGATATTACAAATCTTTTAGCTCCTGTGCGGCAGAGAATACTTGAAGTTTATGCAGCGAGTTCACTATGCTGCTTTGGAAAAATCTATAATGATATTTCCATGATGCATTTATCTTATATGGAGGCATACACCACATTCAATCATTTTTTTTCATCTGACTTCCATGGAATACACAATTATTCAGAGTTTATGGATTTTATCAGGCAATCCGATTTATATCCCAACAGCGAATTAGAATACATTAGGCAGTCGGCAGAATGTTCCAATCATGATATTTTAAGATACAGTATTGCAAAGTTGCGGGAGTTTCTCTTTGATCGGGTAAAAGAGCTTTACCTCTATAAACAAATAACCTTTGATATTTTTAACATATTAATCGATACTATTAGGATTAGGCAATGTCAAGACTTTAATATCCAAGCTATACAACTGGACGTAATCCCTCTTATTAAAATTGATTCTATCGAACAAATAATGCCGCATCTAAACCATTACCTGAATTTACTTTTATCTTTTGTAAAAGATAACCCTGTGGAAAAAAATGAACTGCTGGACCAGATTACCTCGTATATAAATACCGAGTATCAGAATCCAAACTTTTCAGTTAAAGGAATGGCGGAACACTTTAGCATGAAATTATCTACAATTAGTCAGCATTTTAAGGACAACTCCGGAATCACGATCACTCAGTATTGTACCGATCTTAAATTAATAAAGGCAAAGCAAATATTAACTACCAGCGACAAGCCTTTAAATGAAGTTTTGCACGAGATAGGATATTATGATGCATCAAGCTTTATTAGAAAATTTAAAAAGTATTTTGGTATAACCCCAAAAGAATACAGAAACAAGTTTTTTAAAGATGAATAATGAAATGATGCCGATAATAAACGCTCTGCGTTATTGCAGAGCGCTTACTTTTTAGTTTCTTCGGCACATTATCTTTAACGATTCAGCCTTTCAGCCTTTTAATCCAATCCATATTGTCTGTCGTACAGCTGCTGATATAACTCAAGCATTCGGCTCATTTTCATGTCCTCACACTTTTTAAGGTACGCATTCCACTTACTGTCATCTTCTGCTCCACCTTCCAGCAAAAATATAGCAATTGAGTCATTGACGAAGTTTTTAAGATCTGTCTCCAGCATTGAAACTTCTTCTGCGACATCCGGTGCCATAGTAAAGTTTGGAAGCTTTTTATATCCGCCACCAAAGGGTCTGTACATTTCATCCGCTAATATCTTGTCCCTTGCGATCGGATCTAGCACAAACCGGTTCGTCCATTCCGACCATACGTTGTATATAAACATACCATTAATGTCCTTGCCTCTCCAATCCAAGGCAATTTCACCCTCGGGAGTCTCCATAAATTCAAAGCTTCCATCTGGATTTTCCTTAACAACATCGCCGATTATGCCATACTTCATCTCAAAACTTGTTTTCTCATCATAGAACATATCCACCCATTTGAGGGCAAGCTCAGGTTGCTTGCATACGGTGGTAATTGTAAAAGCGGACTTAGAAGTAAGCTCAGGCTCCTCTATCCTCCACAAACGATGACCCTTCGGTCCTTCAAGAGGCGGCACATACCTGATACCTACATCCTCTCCTCCAAAGCTTCCAAGATTCTGCCACCTTACAAAGGTGCCAGCAATCATGTTCTCCTTTTCCTTAATAGTGGTTTTGGCATTATAAACGCTTACACTATGTGTCAGGGCCTCCACGTCAGCCAATCCCTCTTTAAACAGTTTGTTAAAATATACAAGCCCATCTCTGTATTCCGGCTGTATGGAAGTATAGATTACCTTGTCATCCTTCACCGTCATATGGTTTCCATTGTCTATGATTCCAAATGCCCCAAACATCGACATAAGTCCTTGTCCTGTAACATTATGCCTGAAGGTAAAGGGTATTTCATCATCAAACTTATTGTTCTGGTTGGGATCGCCTGTTTTAAATGCTTTTAGCACGCTATAAAAATCGTCCGTGGTCTTTGGCATTTCAAGCTTAAGATAATCCAGCCAATTTCCGTTTATCATAAGTGTGTCTGCAGAAACGTTCTTATCTTCAAGAAAAGTAAACAGTGAATAAATATGTCCGTTGGGCATTGTAAGATCTCTTTTAAAATCTGGGCGCCGCGTAAAAATCTTTTGCACATTAGGAGCATATTCCTCAATCATTCCCTCAAGAGGAATAAAAAAACCTTGTTCTGCGTAGCTTACAATATCGTCAATAGTGAAAACATTTTGCCCCGCAAACATATCAGGCATATCCTTGCCCGCAAAAACCAGTCTCTTGATTTCCGCCCAAGCACTCTGCTGATAATGCTCCCATATAATATTGACGTTTGTTTTCTGTTTAATTTCCTCAAACATTTTTTTCCCATCGTGCGATTCAGAGCCATCCTTCAAGGCTGTAATTACCCTAAAGGTAACTTCTTCCTCCAGCGGAAATGTTATTTCTCCTTCTAAAACACCATTGCCGGATCCTGTTGGTATTCCATCAACCGTAGGATTGCCGGTCTTCCCGCATCCCGATAGCAACACTATCACCGCCAACAGCAGTAACAATAGTGATTTTAGAATTTTTAGTTTTTTCATGGTAAGTCCTCCCTTTGCTTAAATATTTATTATTTTAACAAACCCAATGGGTACTTAGCCTTGTTACATAGTAGCTCCACATCTCTAACCCTTTATTGCTCCGACAGTCACACCGGCAACAAAGTACTTTTGTAAAAACGGGTATAACATCAGGACAGGAAAGCTTGAAACAATAATGGTTGAAAATTTCATAAGCTCTACGACCTTCTGGTAATCTTCTGACAAAATGCTCAGGTCTTTCAATTCGTCGGGATTTACCGTATTCTGAATAAGGATACTCCTTATTACCAACTGCAGCGGATAATAGTTTGGATTTCTCAAGTAAATAAGTGCAGTAAAAAATTCATTCCAGTGTCCCACGCCATAATACAATACATTTACAGCCACAATTGCTTTTGATAACGGAAGAGCAACCTTCAAAAAGAAATGAAAATGGCTTCCTCCGTCCATTGCGGCAGCTTCATACAGCTCTTCGGGTATCGTTGATTGATAGTATGTTCGTGTTATAATAAGATTCCATACAGTAACAGCTCCCGTTACTATCATAACAAGTGGATTGTTCACTAATTTTAGTTCGGACAGTAATAGATAAGTCGGTATTAATCCGCCTCCTATGTACATGGTGACAAGAAAAAATACCATAATTTGGGTTCTTGGCTTAAAAGATTTTCTGGACAAAGGATACGCTGCCATCATTGTCAAAAGCACATTTAGCGTTGTTCCCAGTACAGTATAAATAATCGTGTTTCTATAACCTATCCAAATCTTTCCTTCTTGAAAGATTTTCTGGTAGCCCAACAGTGTAAAGCCTATGGGTAAAAATCTCACTTCTCCTGCATAGACTGCGTTTGGTTCACTTATTGAGGCAATGAGAATCAAATATAGGGGATATAAAATTATGAATAATACGCCTGTCAAAATCACATACACAGATATATCAAATACCAGGTCAATTCCCCTAGACTTTATTTTATTTTCCGATTTTCGCATCTAAATACCCTCTCTCTTTACCATAGACTCGTATCAGTAACCTTTTTAGCCAGTTTATTTGCCGTAACGAGTAATATTATGTTGATAATCGTATTAAATAAATTTACAGCCGTTGAATAACTAAATTGACCATCTATAAGTCCTATCTTATAGACATAAGTGGATATAACCTCAGAGGTACTCAAGTTTAAATCATTCTGAAGAAGATAAACCTTCTGAAAGCCAACACGCATCATCTTTCCAGCATTAAGTATAAACATTATGACCGCTGTGGGCAAAATACTAGGTATATCAACATGCCTAATAATCTGAAAGCGGTTGCAGCCGTCTACATAAGCAGAGCTGTATAAATCCGTATCAACTGCCGTTAACGCCGCCAAATATACGATGGCACCCCACCCGCAATTTTGCCAAACTCCAGAAAAAACAAAAATGGTTTTAAACCATGAGGCTTCTCCCAGAAAAAAGATTGTATTACCGCTCATCGCTTTTATTGCATGGTTAATTATCCCGCTCCTTGGCGACAGAAATATGTGAAGCATGCCTACTAGGACAACTGTGGAAATAAAGTGCGGTGCATAGGTTACTGTCTGAACCACCTTTTTGAATCTCTTGCTTCTGACCTGATTTAAAAGCAATGCAAGTATAATAGGCAAGGGAAAAGATATAAACAGCTGGTAAATGCTTATTCCAAGTGTGTTTTTTATAACCCTCCAAAACGCGTATGAATTAAAAAAGCGTCTAAAATTATCTAATCCATTCCATGGGCTTCCCCATATACCTTTCATTGCCGAATACTTCTTAAAAGCCAGCTGAATTCCGTACATCGGCAAATATTCAAATATTATAAAGAATACAAGTGTTGGCAGCAACATTAGGTAGAGCTGATAATCTCTCATGAAATGCTTTTTGAATCTATCAAACATTTTTTTTGACGGCATAGCCTCGACTTCTGTCAAAGTATGCTTTGCTGTGCTGTTATGCATGATACTCCCCCTCCTAATTACTACAGAATTAATTTTAAAATATCAAAGCTTAAAATAATGCATTGATGCATTCGCTATTAGTTTAAGCCATGCGCATGAATGCAAATAAATAAATGTAATTAATACTGCAGTACTATTTATTAACAATAATGTTGTTTACAAATACATTCATTTTTTATATGCAACCATTTTAGTTCTTGCAATACGGTTTTAAAGCACATAACTGTTCAAGGAGCTAATCAAAATGCCGTATTGCTTAATATTTTTACAATGCATCTATATTTTAAGTCTGTTATCATAGTTAAGTAAATAGGTCATATTCCAATTAGTAATATTTGAAATACAGCATATCCGCCGGCTAAGTATGTCTCCGACCGGCTTTGCCTGTATTTCATTTTTTATTTGTTCTTACGCAAGTATGCAGTATTTCGCAACAGTATTTTCCTGCCTCTTTATAAAACAAAATTACATATAAAGTCATCAATTTCTACAATACTATGGCTTTTTGAAATACGCACATAACTGCGCAACTGCTAATGCTACAGCGAAACAAACACCAAGCTATCGGCATTTATGCGTCTTCTTACTCACCAACTGTAATATCCTGCTCCGCACCGCGCAAATCCGGTGATTGTACTTTCAACCGGATTTTCCCCTGTTTTCCAGTGCTGCGGATCACTATCTGGCAAAGACCGTTGAATGCCGGAATTTCCGGACCCTTTAGGCTCCCCACATAATGTGTATCTCCGTTGTCCACACCGACAATTTCTCCTTCGCCTTCAATTACAGCTTCAATAAGCAGGCTTGCATCGGGTACCAAAATACCATCCTTATCCACAACTTCTACGGTAGCAAAAGACAGCTCTTTTCTATTCGCATGCATTACATGCTGGTTAAGCTTAAGCTCAAGCGCCGCTGGTTCCCCGGATGTCGTCCGTGTCGACTTGCATACCCTCTCACCATTTTTATAGCCATATGCCTCCAAAATTCCCGGGCGATACTCAACCTCCCATTTTAAATGCATACCATGGCAAAATTTAAAATCTTTACTGCCTAAAAGCTTTCCATTTAAATATAACTCTACATAATCGCAATTGGTGAAAGCTATAACTGGAATTTTGGTACCTTCCATACCTTGGTGATTCCAGTGCGGAAAAATGTGTACAAGCGGCTCATCTTTCCAATAAGCTTTGTAAAAATAATATCCATCCTTTGGAAAACCGCAGATATCAAAAACACCGCGACATGACGAGCGTATAGGCCACAAATAAGGTGCAGGCTCTCCAATATAATCAAACCCTGTCCATATAAAAAAACCAATAACAAAATCATACGCCATATGCATCCTCATAGAATATTCAGCAACTACACTAGGATTTTTCCGATTGTATGCTTCCAAAGCAAAGTTATCTTCATCACCCTTTGTTGCTTTAATATTAAACCAGCTTTCCTTCCTCATCATATCAAGGTCATATTCGCCTCTTCGTTCGGGAGTATGATGGGATACAGTCTCGCTTCCGACTATCAATCTTTTAGGATATTTTTCGTGGTCTTTATGGTACAAAAATTCTCGGTAATTATAACCAACAATGTCAAGATATTCAGCAAAGCCAGACCTGTTTACATTCTCTGTTATATTACACCCACATGTTGCAAGGCGTGTCGGATCTTCTTCTTTAACAATTTTGATCAACCGCTTTCCAATTTCAATACCTTCTTCTGTTTCCATTGTCAAATCACGTATTTCATTACCAATACTCCACATGATTACAGATGGGTGATTTCTATCCCTTCTTACAAAGGATCTCATGTCCTTTTCATGCCATTCCTCAAAATACCTAGCATATCCATGCATTTCAAGCCTGTATTGTGTTTTTCCGTCGGTTGAGCCTATAGGTTTTTTGGGTACCATCCATTCATCAAAAGCTTCATTCATAACCAAAAAGCCCATTTTGTCACACAAGTCAAGGAATTGAGGTGGAAAGGGATTGTGACTTGTGCGAATTGCATTACATCCCATGTCTTTTAAAAGCTCCAGGCGTCGTTCGTATGCTCTTGTAAAAGCTGCTACCCCAAGGCATCCATTATCGCTATGTATACACACGCCCTTTATCTTGGTAGACCTTCCATTAATAAACATCCCCTTGTCCGGATCAAAGGATATATCACGAATTCCAAAGGTTGTAATATAATCATCAACTATTATTCCATCAATTTTTAAAATAGTATATACTTTATACAGGTTGGGAGTCTCCAAGTCCCATAACTTTGGGTTGTTAACAGCTAACATTTGTTCAACGGTTGCATTTTCAAAGCTAGTAATGCCAATTACCGATACCTTCTCGTCAACCTTTTCATTTTTTCTGTCAAGTATTTTGTTAATTACCTCAACTCTTTTGTCTGACCCACATTTATTCTCTATTTCTGTCCTTATTGTCACATTTGCTCTATCAGCGATAATGTCAGGTGTTGTAATATAAACACCCCATTGTTTCACCCGGACTGTATCTGTAATCAAAAGACGAACATCCCATGCAATACCTGAACCAGTATACCAGCGAGCTGAAGGCTGAAGCAAATTATTAACTCTTACAACAATTTGGTTTTGTACATTTCCAAAGTATAAATATTTTGATAAGTCATAGCTTAAACCTGTATATCCAAAAGGGTGATGTCCAAGATGATGCCCGTTAATCCATACATCACTATTCATATAAATCCCATCAAATTCGATTGTCACAAGTTTCTTCTTGTATTTTACAGGAACGGTGAAACTTTTATAATACCAGCCTATTCCTCCAGGAAGATACCCTCCCCTTGAGGTCATTGAATTGTCTGGTCGAAATGGACCTTCAATACTCCAGTCATGAGGTAGATCTACATTCCTCCACTCAGAATCTTTCATGTCAGAGTATTCTAATTTTGTTCCATCTTTGTCTAAAGCAAAGTTCCAATCCAAAGTAAAATCGTTAACAATTCTTTTTGTAAGACTCATCTATCTAGCACACTCCTTGTATAATAATTTCCTACAGTTAAATCATCCTTTATACAGCTATCAAGTTACTTGTACCTTAATTCTCCTTAACCATTTCCCACATATGCACATACGTGCTTTCTTTCCAACCATGACTAATTATAGCCGATTGTCCCTTATCCATTTCAAAATATTTTGCTCCGTCATGATGCTCAAAACGCTCATCAATAGTTAACCTTTTCCAAGTCCTGCCTTCCTTATCAGCTTTTTTATATATCATAATCCTGCTTCTACTCCTAAATGGAAAGCTTGGGTCGTGTTCACCTACAATAAGTTCAACCTCACCATCACCATCTACATCTCCTAACCCAATAGAATGGGCACAACGTACAGTGTCAATTATATGCACTTTCCAAAGTCCGTTTTCGTCTCCTGGATTTTCAAACCATGCCAACCGCGAAAAAGGTGTGCCCGACTCTCCTTCCACAGGCAAGGGCTCTTCACCTGCAATTATATCCGGTTTGCCATCCCCATTAACATCAAATATCACTGTACGCGCCACTTTGAATTCTTCTGCTACGGTTATAGGTGTAAAACTTCCATTCCCAAGATTTTTGAGTACCCAAGAACCAGCAACAATATCTAGGCGGCCTTTTCCATACATATCATGGGCAATAAGTTCTTCTCCATATGAAATTTGGGCAATAGTATCTGCTTGCCATGGACTTTCTTTTGGATTTTCAGGAATTTTGAAAATCTGCGGATAATGTGGTCTTTTAAAAGCGTCATGGATACCAACGACTAGAGCGGATCTACCTCCATGCAAAAGAGGTGCGACTACCGACCCATGTGGCCAGTCACCTTCTAACTTGCCTATAAAATGCTGCTCCCAAACTCCATTTTCAGGATCTATGGGCTTTATCCAGCACAATTCATTAAACAGATGGAAGTTTCTTTTCTTTTGCATACACTCTTCTGTTTTGCGTACTGCAATTAACTCATAGCGCCCATCCTGGTCTACATCATATGTATTTATGACTTGCACAATTCCAGGTATTTCATAACGCTGCCAAGATGGGTTTTTATACCACCATGCTCCACAAACTATATCCTTCTTTCCTTCTCCTGTTATATCTACTGTTAGTATATCGGTTGCTGTGTATGGCTTATCACGGTCAATAAACCTGTGTCTAAACTCTGGAAGCTTTTTCTTGCTTTGTTTCCACATCTGAAGCTTAGGATTCCCCATCTTTTTCGCCCATGTTTTTCCGACTATTTCAAGCTCTCCATCTTGATCCACGTCACAGAAAATGGCCTGATGAGTACCTTCTCCCCTTGATATCACTGACTTCTCCCATGTCTTTCCATTATCTTTGGAGGTATACAACATAAGCCGGGCATCATGATTATATGGCGGATTCCAGCCACCTTGTTGCATTTCACCTACAAACAAGGTAATTTCAGTTCCTTGGCACACAAAGTCAAGTGAGTGCGAATATTTTAACCTTTCATCAATTCGGTGCTCTATCCATGGATTATCTGGCTCTTCAAGCATCCGATTCTCAAACCATGACAAATAACCATCAAGATACTCAGAATCTGTAATAACAATATCTGGTCTTCCATTGCCTGTAATATCCACTAATACTGTTCTACACATTTCTCTGAAATTGTGCGCATATGTTTGCCTTTTCCATATGCCCGCATAAGGTCCACCTTCTGGTGCCTTATACCAATCCGGACCGCAGACTATCTCTAAGCATCCATCACCATCAAGATCTCCTAGACTCAAACCTTCTGTGAAGATTCCTCGTTGTACAATAAATTTATTCCAAGTTTTTTTTACATCATCATTTGGTTTAAAAATGAAAATCCCCGCGTCTTTTGAAAAAGCAGATATGGTAACTAATTCATCCTCACCATCATTATCTATATCTCCGAACACAATATCGTGATTATTCCCTTCAAATTCTTCAGCAATTATGTACTTATTCCACATACCATTTAAGTCATTACTAGGTTTATACCAGACAATTCTCGTCCTTTTAGGACTATCCTCCAGAAACTCACCTACTACAAGCTCCATAATGCCATCCCCGTCAACATCATGAATTATCATGCCAACTGTACAATTAACGTGTGAAATATCACCCTGCTCTCCGGTCGCAGGTCTGTACCAGCGCAGCAATCCACTTCCCCCGGTGAATAGTTCAACATTCCCATCTCCATCAATATCGCCTGCTGCAAAGCAGCTCATTTCTTTATCTTTTGCAATCAAACCATCAAGTATTGTTAATTCCCAGTATTTACTTAACATATTTGCCCCCTGTTTTTTTACTTAATCTAAATGTTCTTTCTGGAACAATACTATTTTATCACTTTGTGATAAAAGTGTCAATTAAAATAAACCTATCCATAAAGACTATTTTAAGTGAAATACAACTCCTAAATTTAAGAGGTCTGGCGGGAATCCACCGCATTTTAATGAAACTTGATGTGCGATTTTAATAAGAATAATATTAAGAAAGAGTAGGAAATATTCTCTACTCTATATTTTTGGTCGGAGTGAGAGGATTTGAACCTCCGGCCTCTTGGTCCCGAACCAAGCGCTCTAGCCAAACTGAGCCACACCCCGACATATATTGCGATAGTTAAACAACACCATTCATTTTAACACATCAAAACTTTTCAATCAAGAGACAAATTCTCACCTACAAAGACACCATAAAAGGGCGGATAATAAATCCGCCCGCTGTTAATCCTGTAATAAAAAAGTGGGCTACGCCACTTTTTTTCGCTAGGGAACCTTATGGTTCCCTTCGACGGATGCTCCGCATCCAAAAAAACCTCCTTAAAGCAGCAAAGGGGCTTCCCCTTTGCAATCCCCTTTGTCTAGGAAAGTATACTTTCCTAGACAAAAATAAAGATGCTTCTATACTTTAAATATCCTCATCATCATCATCATCATCATCATCATCATCAAAAAAATCATATTCATCTTCCATACGAAGTTTGAACTCATCAAATACGTCGTCGATTTCATCATCATCCTCTACGCTCACATAGGATTCATCCCCATGCTCATCATGCTCTACTTTAAGAATAATGACTTCACCCTCATCATCATCATCATCATCAACAACAGTACCGTCATCTTCTTCCATAAGTGGCAACAACACTACGTATTCATTACCATTCATCTCAATTGTATCAAGATGCTCAAATTCCGCTTCAACCCCATTCTCGTCTACTAAAACAACAATATCGTCTCTTTCATTTTCCATAATCTCAAACCTCCTTAAACTTTTTATCAAACTTCATTTATTCTTATATTGTCTAAATAACTCTGTAAAATATATGATGCAGCTATCTGATCTACTATGCTTTTTTTTCTTGATGTCTTAATACCGATTTCATGCATTGTCCTTTGCGCCGCGACAGTAGACAACCTTTCATCCCATTTAACAACATCAATATCTTTAAGCTGCTTTTTTAAGCTTTCAATAAACTCAATTGTTTTTTCACCGCGTGGACCTATAGTACCATTCATATTAATCGGAAAACCAACAACAATTTTGTCTACATTATATTCTTTTACCAATTGCTTGATTCTATCCATTGTATTGGTCATATCATAACTTCTTACAACTGTTTCAACACCCTGCGCTGTCCATCCAAATGAGTCACTTACTGCTATGCCTATTCTTTTATCCCCATAATCAATTCCCATTATTCTCATTACCAAACATCTACCTGCACTTTAAAATATTTTTACTGCAAACACTGGACAAACACTACTACAATAACCGCACAAAACGCATTTCTCCTTATTTACTACCGCTTTGTCGCCTATTATTTCTAGAGCTTCCTGCTTGCACCTATATACACATTTTCCACAACCTTCACACCAAAAATCAATGTGCAGCTTCCTGTTTTTCTTACCAACTGAGTCAAGTATATTACTAGGTACCTCATCTTTATTGAATACACAAACGTTCATTTCGACCTCTTCAACTGTTTGCATACCCACTGCTATCGAATGTATGTAAGGAATTTTCAATACAAAATCCATACACTCTTTATAAGACCTAATAAGGTTGCCTCCTCCGAGCGCTTTCATGCTGTATATTCCTTTGCCTGCATTATAACACTCTTTAACAGCATCAAGCATTTCATAAATTGTACCATCCCCTATGCCTATACCTGTCATATTAACTAGAGGATGTACAACATCAATCTCCGGCGTTTTTGTGCAAGCCTTGACTACTTCGATATTATGCGTTGATACTCCAACGGCCTTCACTATTCCCTTTTCCTTTGCTTCTATAAAATACTCAAGTGCTTCTCTGTGTCCTCTTAAAGTGTGAATGCTCTCCTGCTCGTGAAGCATAAAAATATCAATGTAATCCCTGTCAATTTCTTTTCTTGCTTTTTCCAAGCTTTTCTTGGCTGTTTCTACATCATATGCATAAGATTTTGTAGAAATAACAGGATTAATTGATGACATCTTAATTGCTTCCCTTATATGAGCATATGTCTCATATAACTCAGCAGTATCAATAAAGTTGACACCCAATTCCAATGCTTTTGCTATAATTTTGCCGCCTTCTAAAGGAGACATTTTAGCCTGCAGAGTGCCAATTACCAATGCCCCAAAGCACAGATGTGACACTTTTAAACCGGTGTGTCCCAATTCTAAATATTCCATATTACTATCCGATCATTACAAAACAATTTAATCTTTCTTATTGTCCAGATAAAACTTTACAACCTCCTCAAGGAGCTCATCTCTTTCCAATCTACGTATTACACTTCGTGCATTATTGTGATTTGTAATATAAGTTGGATCACCGGATAGTATATAACCTACAATCTGGTTAATAGGATTATATCCTTTTTCGTTCAGAGCCTTATATACTGTTACCAGTATGTCACTGGCTTCTTTTGTTTTATCTTCCCCGATATTGAACATCATGGTTTCATTATTTTTCAAATATATCACTCTCCAGTCCATAATGCTTTTTTGCAGGTAAAATATGCACAAAGCTTCCGGTTAACTTTCTAAGTCACATTATATGGTTATTCCCCAAAAAGCAAGTTGAACCTTACTTCTTGACTATTAATCATATATAGAATTATTACGTTCATCTAGTATATATTATTACATCTATGAAAATTATGCAATAATACTTTTTAATCTCTGCAAAAAGTAAATGCTAATCGTTTCCACATTGAACCTCTCCTACTATATAATCATCATATACTTCTTTTAATTTAGCATCAAGTATTTTCCCTTGTATATTGGTATTGCCCTCACACACAACCTTTATATAATTTTTTGTCAGACCTTCCATAAGTCCTTTACCTTTATTAAGCTCCTGTTCAAACAAAACGCTCATTGTACGACCACAAAAACTGTCCATAAAGCTGTCCATGTTCTGAGATGAGAGCTCCAGTAGTTTTTGGCTTCGCTCCTCCTTTACAACTGCATCAATCTGATCAGCAAATTTAAATGCCGGAGTCCCTTTTCTAGGCGAAAATTTAAATACATGCATACGGGCAAGCTTTATTTCCCTCAAAAAATTTAACGTAGCTTCAAATTCTTCCTCTGTCTCTCCTGGAAAACCTACCATAACATCTGTAGTAATAGCAACATCAGGAATTTCATCCCTTAATAAATCCACAGCCTTCGCATATTGCCGTGTATCATATTTCCGGTTCATCCTTTTCAATGTGGCATCACAGCCGCTTTGCAGTGAGATATGATAATGGGGACATACTTTATCAAGCTCTTTAACACCGTTAACAAAATCACTTGTTATAAAAGTGGGTTCTAGCGAACCAAGACGTATTCTTTCTATTCCATCAATTTTCTGCAGGCTTTCCATTATACTCAATAAACCTGTTTCTTTAAGATCTCTCCCATAGGATGCAAGATGAATTCCTGTCAGTACGATTTCTTTAAAACCATTTTGGGCTATAGCTTTCACTTCGTTTATTACATCATCCGGTTTTCTGCTTCTTACAGGACCTCTTGCATAAGGAATTATGCAATAAGAACAAAATTGACTGCATCCTTCCTGAATCTTAATAAAAGCTCTGGTCTGCCCCTTATATGTTGTAACATTCAAATCCTCATATTCACGTACCTTCATTATGTCTTCCACAAGGCTGATATTTTGTGTTCCCTTTTCAAATTGGCGGACATATTCAACTATCCTATTCCTATTGCTGGTACCAATAATAAGATCTACCTCAGGCAGCTCCTTCACTTTTTCAGGTGCTGTCTGTGCATAGCAACCTGCCACTATTATGATTGCATCTTCATTATTTTTCTTTGCTCGTCGGATAATTTGCCTAGATTTACGATCACTCAAGCCTGTAACCGTACAGGTATTTATCACATACACATCAGCTATGCTGTCAAAACCGACAACCTCATAGCCCTCCTGTTCAAACAGCTCGGTCATGGCCTCTGTATCATATTGATTTACCTTACATCCTAATGTATTAAATGCTACTTTCTTCATTGCCACCTCATATTTTGGAAACATATTTTTATTCAAACACTTGTTTATTATGCGCACCCGAGTATGAAATAACGCGTAAAATCGACGTCATGCTATAGCTATTGTAAAACAACAGATCTATTCTTACAAGGTTTATTAAAAATAAAAGATGAGCTGCCCCATGGTTTAGTAACTATTAAATATAGTATATTATACATAGACAATCCTCTTATCTTTATAAAGGCTTAAATATAGTTGCTTCTATATGAGTTTCCAGCATTTTTTGTGAACACCAGAAATACACCGCTACCAGCTTGCCGTCAGGCCGTTGAAAGAGCCGGGGATACCCTAAATCAGGAAATCCATTTCTTGATTGAAGTCCCTCGCGTAAAACTTGTTCTATTCCCCAAGTCTTTCCTTCATCCCCGCTGTACTTTGCAAGGATTACATGGCGGTCCCTGTTTCCGTAAACACAACAGAGGCGTCCATCTGTCAATTTAATCATTGCCGGAGGGTTGCCATTACTGCCTCCTGTATCGCCAACACGAGATAAGAACTCCCAGCCTCTCCCATTATTCATCGAACAATAACAATCTATCCAGCAAACATTTTTTTCATCTTTCCTGCGGATGGCTGTAACAATATTATCCTTCGAAATCCTGACAGGTGCGGGCATTACAGCACGATAGGGATCAGAAGGCGGGACTACCCATGAGACGAAATTAAATGACTTACCACCATCTTTTGTTTTTGCAAGGAACACCTTGTCAGTAATGCTCACACCATGTTTATTACAACCTGCATCACGCATAGACAAAAACAAGTAGCATTCCGACGGACTATTAACCAAATAGGCTGTTCTGCCTGTAAATTCTTTATTAGCAAGCTCAGGAGATCCCAGCAAATTGCCGAAGGTATATGGGCCTTTCCAGGTTGCACCCTTATCATTACTATAGAACCATTGATGTCCGCTATTGCCATGGTATCCACTACCTTCAATACGCATAACAAAACCCGGTGACATAAAATCAACAGCTTCCGGTAAATCAACCGCATTCTCAGTTAAAAACCCATTACTTCCCTGATAACTTCCCGGCATCCAGGTTTCCCAGTGTTCTCCTCCATCTTTGCTCCTCGCCAAGTATGATATGTGCGGATTTACACTGTCCACCTGATGGCCGCTTTTTGTAAACTGCGCTTCTCCACAGGTATACCCGACCAATAGTTCATCACCCCATTGCCATGTAGGACCATTGCCCCCGTTGTTTGCAGGAACTGCGCACCATTTGCTTTTATCGTGAACAACTACTACATTCTTCATACTCATTCATTTCTCCTATACATATATATTCTTATTGCTTATATTTCAGCGAACATTCCAATATATCCTAACTGGAGTAGCTTGTTTAAGAATTCATGATTTTCATGAAAGATGAATAAATGCCGGTAACTTAATGTTTGTTCGCCACAATTTTTCTACAATTAGCTTGATTATTCTAAATTTCATCCCCGACAAAGCCTGTTTATTCTGAATGCCCACCAGCAAAGCTTGTTGATTCAGACCGCCCACCAGCATGTTTTGTTGCATATTCAATCGCATTTAAAATGCTTTCTTCATTTGCTGTACCCCTTCCGGCACAATCAAATGCTGTCCCATGGTCTACCGAGGTTCTGATAATCGGAAGTCCTAAGGTTATATTAACTCCACTTACAGAGCTCCACTTTTTTTCTTTTTCAACCCAATTAAATCCACTCACCTTAATAGGTATGTGTCCTTGATCATGATACATGGCCACAACAATATCGTACATGCCGCCTTTTGCCTTTGAAAAGAGGGTATCCGGAGGAATAGGTCCTTCGGCAAATATTCCTGAAGCTTTTGCTTCGTTAATCGCAGGAATAATTTCTTCAATCTCCTCACAACCGAACATACCATTTTCGCCTGCATGAGGGTTCAGCCCTGCTACTCCTATTTTAGGATTGCAAATTCCAAAACTTCTGCAAGCATCATCAGCCAGTTTTATTACCTTCAAAACTCTGTCCTTTTTTACAAGGTCACAGGCTTTTCTAAGAGAGACATGGGTGGAAACATGCACCACCCTGATGTTACCATCGACCAAGAGCATGGTATAATTGTTGGTATTTGTAAAATGGGCATATATCTCGGTGTGACCGGAAAAATGATATCCTGCAAGGTTTATGGCTTCTTTGTTTATAGGTCCGGTAACCGTAGCATCTATCTTTTTTTCAAGCGCAAGATCAATTACTTTCTTAACTGCTTCAAATGCTGCCTTGCCGGCCAATATGGATACCATGCCATGCACCAGCTTTGTAATATCTACATTTTTCAAATCGAAAATATCCATTGTACCATATTCAAATTTTGCCTCTTCTACAATAGATATGCTGTTAACCTTAAGGTTTACGCCTGCTATTTGTGCTACCTGTTTCATTACTTCAGCATCCCCTACGATAAGAGGTCTGCATATATCATATACCTCTTTTTTGCTCATAGCTTTTGCTGCTATTTCAGGGCCTATCCCGGCCGGATCTCCCATTGTAATCCCAAGGATGGGCTTTTTATTATCCATGGTATCCTTCTCCCTTTAAGTGCTTTATGGATTTTAGTATTACATCATCTGAGCCAAATCCTCCGGCTTTTGTTATAATGTTCATTTCGTGAAGTTTACCTCCAATTGCTTTGCCGCAAGGGACAAAAGGTTCAACTTCTCCAATGATTTTTAATCCCCTTACAGACAATCTGTTGCATATATTAAAAGCAGTATCTCCGCCGACTATTACAGCTCCACCTAAATTTACCTCATGATTCAGACTGTCAAATATTTCTGATAATGTACTTTGAATTATCTGGCTTACATTGCGCATAGTATCTATATCATTTTTATATTCTTCATAAATTTGAGTTTTGCCTGCTCCTGCACCATCAATGACTATATCCTCTCCACGGCTTAAAAACCACAATGCTTCTTTCTTTATCTTTGCAAACTCATTTTGGTGGCCAGAATCTTGCTTTGCGCACTTCGTTATATCGAGCTTTAGAACTTTGACACCATAATTTGCAGCAGTTTTAATTTGCAGTTTTGTTGCCTCTGCTGGACTTCCCGAGAGTACAAGTATTGGACCGTCTTTCCTAGTGAATGTTTCTTTTGTCCATTCCCATCCTCCGGACTTTTCATCTAATATGTAGGATAATAGCCCCGCTGAACCACATGCAAGTACAGAAATTTCACACCTTTTTAACGCATCGGCGATGATTATCAGGTCTTCCTCCGCTTCCGCATCAACTACGGCTATCCTATAACCTTCCTTATATGAAGCTTCAAGCTTCAAAGCCAAATTGTTGATTCCCCGTCTTACTTCATATAAATTTACAACTGTTGTCTTAATACTTACCTGTTCTCCTATTATTTCAGGAATATATGCACTTTGTAGCGGGGAAAAAGGATCCTTTGCAATATCATTTTCGGTAAGTTTCTTAGAATCTAGGTAGTGAATACCATCTCTTGTTGTTCTTTTATTGTATGGCAATGCCGCTACAAAAACAGCCAAATCAATTTTATCACTTTGAAGCACCGCCATGAGTTCACTTCCAATATTACCTCTTAATGTGGAATCCACTTTCTTATATATAAGCCTATAACCTGATTCATATATACTTCTAATACAATATTTGACCTTCCTGTATGCGTCTTCCGCTTTTATATTTCTGCTTTCGGTATCGACAATTACAACATCGCCTGCCTGAGTTAACAATTCATAATTATCAATATTAACCGCCACATTAACACAGTAGCCTTTTTTAGTAAGTTGTACACCCGCATCCATACAACCCGTCATGTCATCTCCTATAATAGCTGATATTCCCATATTACTTTACCTCACAATCAATCGGTAAGAAGTTTGCAGTATATGCATTTCATATCCTTCGGATGCATTTCCTTAGGATTATTATCAAGAAGCCTAGTTACTTTGGAAGCGGCTGCAACCATTTCATCAACATCACAAACCGATATACCAAAACTCTTAAGACCCGATGGAATATTAAGATCCCTCGTAATCTCATACAGCTTTTCTATAACTTTATCCGCTGCTACCCGGTCTGTTAAAGTTGAAATATCAATATTCATGTGTACTGCAACATCCCTTAGCTTAGATTCAACAACATCTGAGTTAAATTCCATTACATGAGGTAAAAGTATTGCATTGGAAATCCCATGGGGTATTTTAAACTTTCCTCCCAAAGGATATGCAAGGGCATGCACAGCAGCCGTGCTGGAAGAAGCAATACACATACCGGCAAAATACGAGCCCAGCAGCATATCATGCCTTGAATTGATATCTCCTCCGCTTTTGTATGCTTTGTAAATACTTCGGTAGATCAGGTTTATAGCCTTTAAAGCAAGAACATCGCTGAAAGGATTTGCTTTTTTGGAAATATAGCATTCAATTGCGTGTGCCAGAGCATCCATCCCTGTAGAAGCCGTAACCGAGGGGGGAAGCTTCAAGGTCATAACCGGGTCAAGTATCACCCGGTCAGGAATTAACCAATGGCTGACAATACCAACTTTCAATTCCTGTTCCGGTATAGCAACGATAGCATTTGGTGTTGCTTCGGAACCTGTGCCTGCAGTTGTGGGAATCATCAATGTCGGGATCCCCTTTAGCGGAATCTTTTCAGTGCCGATCATATTTTCCAAAGGTATATTATTGGTCATTAGGACGGATAAGAGCTTTGTTACATCCATTACACTACCACCGCCAATTCCTATTAGCAGTCCATACTTCTTATTTTTTACTCTGTCAAAGATATGCATGACCTCATTAAGTTCTGGCTCAGCAGGTGCATCATTTATAATATCTACCTGAGTACCATTTACTTTGAGCAAACTTTCAGCCTTTTCCACCAGTCCTGCCTTCCATACCCCCATATCAGTAACAATCAGCGTCTTATCAGTATTAAACTCCTTTACAACAACACTTAAGCTATCAGTCGCATTAACGCCTGCAATAACTTTTCCAGCAGTCTGCATTGAATAAATACCATTGAAATTCACTTAGCATCATCCTTTAAATAGTTTTGGTTTATTAGTGCTGTGAGTTCTTTCAGCTTTTCACCTTTTAGTCTGATTATAGGCTTTCGCGGAGGACCAGCCGTGATACCTGCAATATTTACAGCCTCTTTAAGCACTCCCGGAGCAGTTCCCAGCTTAAATGCATCCCTGAGCGGTTTCAGTTTTTGTTGGGCAGCCTCGGCCTCAACAATTTTTCCATTTCTATAGTTTTCATATATAGATACCACCAGTTCGGGAACTACATTGGCTGTAGCAGCAATAGCTCCAGTACCTCCTGCTTTGAGAGTGTCTAGAATTAGGGAATCGGTACCTGCCAACACTTGAAAATCTTTTTCCGATAATTCTATATAGCTCATAATGTTCTCAAACTTACCGCTGCTGTCCTTTATCCCTATTATCCCAGGTATTCTTGAAAGCATTGAAACAGTTTCTGCTTCCAGATGAACACCGGTACGCATAGGAATATTGTAAAGTATTATGGGAATATCTAAAGATCGGGCAATTTCTTCATAATGTGAGTACAATTCATCCTGACTGGGTGAAATAAAATATGGTGTTATAACAGACACAGCTTTCACCCCTGTATCCTGAACTTTTTTAGTTAGTGAAATAACTTCACGGGTTGAAATTCCGCCGGTACCGGCATATACAGGTACTCTCCCTTTTGCCTCCTCTACTACAACTTTTACAATGCACTCTTTTTCCTCAGGAGTCAACGCATAGAACTCACCCGTAGTACCAAGGCAAAAAAGCCCGTGTACCCCTGCGTCAATCAACCTATTTACAAGAGCTCTTAACCCACTTTCATAAATACTTTCATTCTCTTTCATTGGTGTAACCATTGCAACAATAATTCCTTCAAGCCTAACCACTAAAATCACCTTTTTCTTCAAATAATTTTAATCGCTCTACTATAAACCTGTAATATCATTAGTTCTTTGCTGCCAGGAGTAAATTTTATTTTTCAGCTCACCTACAAGAATTGAATACTTCGGATCCGTAGCCAAACTATTCATTTCATATGGGTCGGATTTAAGGTTATATAGTTCATCTTCACCTATAGCACTATGATTATATTTCCACATATCAGGCGTAATTATTGTACGTACCGGATCACTTATTGCAGTTATTATTTCATCAGTAGAAGCGTCTTCCTTCCAGATATCAGGAATTTTGGAGTCACTGATTATATTTTTATATCCGCAATCACGACCATTCCATTCAATAAAAACATTTTCTTCTTGAAGGTGACTTTTACCTTCTAAAAACGGGATCCAGCTGAATCCGTCAAGGTTACCTGGCACTGGCTTTCCCATTGCTTCTACCAATGTAGGGATTAGATCCACTTGGCTCACAGGGTTTTCAACAACTTTTTTACTGCAGTTTATATCAGGAATTTTAAGCAGCAATGGTACCTTGACTGCTTCATTATACATTACACACTTAGTCAATAGCTTATGGCTTCCCATCATATCACCATGATCACTGGTATAAACAATAATAGTATTGCTATCAATTCCACTTTCTCCTAAGGTATCCAAGATTTTCCCCAGTGCACTGTCTACCAGACTTATTGAACCCCAGTAGTTAGCAATGATGCGCTTAAAGTCATCTTCTGTCTTAGCAGGAAGTCCACTGGCACCCTTATTATAAACTCTCTTCTGAAAAAGTCGAATTTTAAAAGGAATGTCTCTTTCATTATCTGAGTAAAAATTTTCCGGTAAGGAGATCTTATCTAGGTCATATTGGTTATCCCTTGGACCATGATATGGTGTATGAGGCTCTAGAAAGTTTACATATAAAATAAAAGGGTTATTCTTGTTTTCCTTAATAAACTGGCTTGCTTCATTTGCTAAAAATACAGGCTTGCTGAATTCTTCCGGAAAACTTGCGCTATACCCCCGACTAAAGTATTTAAAACCATCGTTCATCTTTTTATCAGGCGTAAACCCATTTTTAACAAGGAATTCATAATAGCTGCTATGTGTACTTTTGTCACGTTCTACCGAATAATACTCCCGGTAACCATCCTCTATGCTTTTCCAATCTTTAAATCCATGTTGTGTAAAGATTTCATCTCCCAGATGCCACTTTCCATAGTAAGCAGTATTGTATTCTTCAAAATTGCACAATTCAGGCAGACATAATATGTCCTTGTTAAGATGCATATTGTTTTCTATGCAGCCATGGCTGTGGGGATAAAGTCCTGTCATTATGGTTCCCCGGGACGGTGTACAAACCGGTTGGCTAACATATGCGTTTTTAAAAACAATACTATCAGAAGCTAATCTATCCATATTAGGCGTATGGATAAGATCATTTCCATAGACTTTCATTGTTTTGGCTGCTTGCTGATCAGTAAATATAAAAAGTAAATTTGGGGTGTTCATAAATAAGTAACCATTCCCTTCATTCAACTTATATCATAAAAGTAAATCTGTTGGTATGTTTTGAGCTATACTACGCTTTTAATGTAATGTAATATCTTATAAACCGCCCCCTCTCCATTTTCCCTCCATAAAACGGTTTTCGAGCTGCTTTTTAAGCTGTTTACATAGTTCCTTCTTATCTGTGGCAATATTAACAAGTTCAAAAGGATCTTTATCCAAATCGTAGAGCTCATCTAAATCATTATAGTTTTCTATGTATTTATATTTACTGGTTCTTATACAACGGAAGTTCCTTAAGGCGCATACTACATCATATCTGTGTTCCATAAGTTGCCCCTTCAGAACGGGCACAAAAGAACGGGCATCAATATTTTCTTGAGCTGGAAGTCCCGCAAGTTCACATATAGTAGGATTTAAGTCTATCAATTCTACCATTGCATCGCAAGTCTTTCCTTGCATAATGACAGGTCCTGCTGCAAGAAGAGGCACATGAAAAGATGGCTCATAAGCAATACCTTTGGAATACATGCCATGATCGCCTAGCATTTCACCATGATCACTAACAAAAAATATGTAGGTATTTTTGATCATTCCTCTTTTTTCCAACGCATTTAATATTAATCCAACTTGATGATCTATTAACTCGATAACCGCACAGTATTTCCTTCGGATCTCTGCAACTCTTTCTGCATCCAATTCTCTGCGCTCTTTCCTTATCTTCTGCCATTTGGGTTTTCCCTCCATATCATCATCAATCGAAGGAGGCATAATAGCTCCGTCATACTTTTTTGCAAACTCAGCAGGCGGGTCAAACTGACTATGCGGTCCCGCAAAACTGACAAATAAATGCCAAGGGAAGTCGTCAGATACTGTTTCTATCCATTCTGCCGCTTTCCTTCCAATAAAAGAATCATGAAAATCTTCAGTTGGAAGCACAGAATTATAGCAATTTCTTTCGTACCATGTTGTTCCTTTTCTTGATCCCGCAAAACTTTCAAGAAGTCCCTTTTCGTGTAAATGGTGAGTATACGGACCAATAGGTGAGTCTACCATTGCATGGTTTTTGCCTTCAATTTCAAGGGGATCGGTAAATCCCCACCCATATACACAGGGTCTGTCCCCGGTTAAACCATTATATTTATTGGGCTTGGCCAGATCAAGCTTGCCCACACATGCGGTTCTGTAGCCATAATCGCGTAATCTCTGGTAATATGTAGTAACACTGCGTGGAAGATACGATGCATTATCCACAGACCCTATACGCAGAGGTTGAAGTCCACTGGCAAGCCCTATACGTGCCGGCACGCACACAGGTGCATTTGTGAAACAGTTGGTAAATCTCATACCCATACGGGCAATACGATCCAGATTTGGCGTTCTCAGAAAGTCGGCGCCTGCACAACCCATATAGTCAAATCTATGCTGGTCTGTCATTATAAATAAAAAGTTGTTTTTCATTTTTTCACTTGGCATTAATATTATCTCCCTTTCAGAAAATTATGGTACGTTCAATTTTATAGAGCCAGAAAACGTCCCCAAACTGTTCCGGATTTGTGTTGTTTTCTAATTTTCAATTGTACCCTGTAAAGCTTTCTTCCCCATCCCCTCAAGAGCTTCGGGTCATTGATTTCTATTGTCTGTGATGATGCTTCCAGCATTTCCCCATCATATTCGAAAATTACTCCCGAGCCTTCAATGCATTCAAATATAATCCTGCCATTACCTTTTATGCTATGATTTTGTGATGTCATTAGATTAAGAATAATATTATCGGTACTTTGGCTTAATTCAAAACGATCAGTTATCTCAATAAATGCTCTCCCATTCCTGCTAAAGACAAATGCCCTTTCCCAATTTTCTATACCGGCATCATGCGGGTACGCTTTGCCTATATTCATAGAAAAACGTACTATATCATCTGATACTGAATACTTTAAATTTTCAGCTGCATGTTCAACACCTTGATGTTGCTGTCTTCCGTTTACTTCAGGAAGATTGTGGTAGGAGGACTGCATAGTCCATATTTTATAGCGATCTGCACTGAATGTCTTTGCGGAATATGTCTCAACACCCACATCAATAATTATCGGTGTGCCATCATAATACACAATAAAACTACCGACATCATTATGGTTATGGTTTTCATTATTATGACCTCCTTTTGCTGCCAGATACAAGCCATTACTGCTGTCAATGTTCTCCCTAGCAACCATAAACTGAAGCCCCTCTAGGCATACATCCTGTATCACAGGTACTCTGGCTGAAAGTCGGGATAATTCGCTATAGTTCATAAAGCACTTGAAGGCTCTGTAAAGGTGCCACACTCCCATTTCCATTTGCAGCTTCCCATTAAACATACCTGCTCCAAAATCCATCAATTGCCTATCGCAAGTTTTTGACCCATATCTGTAAATCAAATCATATGGCAGAGTGACCTTGGGCAACGCATCCGCAAAATTGGCGTATTGCCCGTCAGCAATATGTGCATTCAATATATATCTTCCAATATTTTTTATTTTTTCCTCTCCAAACAGATCAATTTTCCCACCGGTTGCCTCATAGAGCATCTCAAGGCAATCAAACAGGCTTGCACCTGCTGCGTTCCAATATTGAGGACCCTCATTACAGCCACCATCAATATTATAAGAGTTTATAAAATTATTCAACGACCGTATACATTTTTCAATAGCCATCTCTCTTTTATCCTCATCGTCAAGAATCAAAAGAAAAACTGCTAATACATTTGAGTTTATCCATGGGTTCCAATTGTTAATTTTGTTTCCTACAAACCCCATCCAGCGCATATGATTCCACTTTAGATATGGTTCTATTATCCGCCGGTTTATCTCGTATTTTATTCTTTTACATATCAAAGGACTCACCGTGTCCAACACATTTTTAAGAAAGTAATAAACCCACGTCAATAGCGAAGCTGTTTCTGCTGAAAAAAGATCAATGAAAACAACCTCGAGCTCTATATCAGGAAGTACATTGTTTTTTTGTGCCAGCATATAATTATTATGAGCAGGAGCTACCCATGAGGTTTCTTCGCAAATACACCAGACCCCATTGATAATATCATTAACAAACCTACCCTTCCCTTCCATGCACTCTGCAAGAAGTAAAGAAATTACTACTTTTCTTCGTTCTTTAATGATTTCCTGATAATTTGTTCTGTTTCCGGACTTCTTGTACTCCATATAACAGGTCGCAGTTAATTGCTGCCATTGATAATTCATATAACTTCCTGCTTTATTTATGTAGTATTCTCTTAACTCTTTATCAAGTTCTTCCCAAATTTTCCGTTCTTCAAAGACCGGAAAAGGTTTGTAAAAATCTCTTGGAGCAAGCACTTCTTTCAGGTTAATCCTGCCTAATACTTTATTAAGCATATTAACAACCTCCTCCTTGCATCTTCCTTATTTATTACTTTAAAATATTCCGATTAGTGGAACCAGGTCAGAAAACCGACTATTTCCTGACCTAGCTGTTTCATGTAATCAACCCAACAAAATATATACCAATTATTCTGCTTTCTCTTATTGTCAAATTATTGACTGCAGGATTGTTTCATACTTATAGAGAGATTCAAATTATCAGTTTAACTATTTTATTGTTGAATACCATTCGTTAGCTTCCCTGGTCAAAACATCCCCGCCATTCTCCATCCAGATCTGGAGTATTCTATCATATTCAGCTTCAATATTCTTACCTTCAAGAATAGCTTTTAATGCGAATTGAACCAAAGGCTTGCTATGATCCGCATACTTCACTTGAGAAGGAATTGTGGCTTTTAATTGGTCCTCATAAACGCCTTCTTTTGCTATCAACTCTAAATAATCTAACCTTTGTTTAGACTTAGGTGCATTAGCAGTCAAATATTGGTTTTTAAGCTGAAGAAAGAAAGGATTGCCAGACTGACCAACGATATATTTAGGAGTCAGTTTTGACCTATCCGGATTATTTTTCCATTCGGCTGTCTGCTCTGCATACGTTCCAAACATTTCATCTTTCACCCAATCCCATACTCCACCAATCTCTCCCCAGGCAGAAGAAATATACGCTTGCTCGTCCATGGCCAGATCTTCTAGTACAGTAAGAAGTTTTATATATTTACCCTGATCCTCTTCCAGCTTGTAGTTAAATAAAATGTATTTATTATTCAAACCGGAAACAGGCATTCCATATTCCCCATCTGGACCAACCGGAGGATTTCCATGAACATACACGCCTGAAGGAGCTGTGGTAAGATCAGTAAAAGGCATAGGGTATAAACAGAACTGATTATCTCCTGCATGGCCTTCTGCATAAATGTAAGCATCAACTTCAGGATGCTCCAACCTCCATTTTTTATTCAGATGACCTGTACCATTCCACAAGTGATCAGATGCTTCAAGATTAGAGATGTATCCGATTTTCCCAGTACTAAATTTCCATGCAATGTCATTTCCCTCTGAGCGGCAATCTTCAGTTACAAATTCCGGATCAATTAAACCGTCTTTATACCACTTATTTAAAAGCTTTAATGCTTCCTTTGTATCTTCACCGGAAAAACCATATATGAGTTTACCATCTTTTTCCATCCAGTGAAATGGGGTCACTCCAAACGCTCCGAATAACTCAGAAAACATTACAGTAGGGTAAGGACCTTCCGTCGTTAAAGCGTATGTATCATTTATATTGTTTCCATCAGGATCTTCATTTACAAATTTGTAAAAAGCTTCTTCAAATTCACTTAGTGTTTCAGGGATTCTATTTATCCCCACATTCTTTAACCAATCAGCATTCCATGCAATAACCCGTCGGTATTGTCCCAACCAGGTAGGCATTGGCAGGCCATAATGCTTTCCATCAAGCATACCTAACTTCCATAGTCCTTCATCATTGAAAGATTCAATATACTCATAGTACCTTGGCATATGTTCCTTAATCATATCCTCCGGAAGCTCGGCAAGAACTCCTTGATCTGCATACTTAATCAATTCGTCCGGGTCATGGTTATATCTAACCATATCAGGCATATCATCAGATGCCATTAGGACACTCAATTTCTCTCGCCAGCCATCATCTCCAAGTCTGACTAAATCAACCTTAATATTATAATTTTCTTCCACCCATTTTTTAGGCAAATTATCATCGTCCACTTTTTCCGAGTTTAATAACGCCCAGGTATATTCATACGTTTTTTCAGTCTCAATTCCTTGAGTTGATCCATTTGTTCCCTCAGCAAGCTGGCTCCCATCTGTCTCACTTATGCTCCCTTGATTGCATCCCATGAATAATGATATGACTATAGATAGCATCAATATCAAACTAATACATTTAATCTTTTTCATATTCATTTCTTATCCTCCATTCTTATTTTTTAAATACACCCCAGATTATGAAATACTTAACCCTTCAAGGATCCCACCATCACTCCCTTTACAAAATATTTTTGAATAAACGGATATACAACTAAAATAGGTGTAACAGTTACTATAATAGCTGCTGCTTTCAAAGTTTCAGGTATTGCTGGAATACCAATACTCTCATTTGAAGCTTCAAGCATACCCCGTATTTCCTCATCGGTTGATTGCACCACAATACGTCTTAAGTAAATCTGCAAAACCTGCTTTTCAGGACTATTAATATAAATCATGGAATCATACCATGAATTCCAATGTCCAACTGCAATCCAGAGTCCTACTGTTGCAATCACAGGTAAAGATAGTGGAATGATAATTGAAAATAGTATTTTCCACTCACTAGCTCCATCAATTCTTGCTGATTCTTCCAACTCTTTTGGAATTGACATTAGAAAATTTCGGATAATAAGCATATTATAAACAGATATCAGCCCCGGAATAACCAGCACCATCCTATGGTCTACCAACCCCAGATTTTTTATCAACAGGTACTTAGGAATTAGACCTCCTCCAAAAAACATGGTAAATACAAAAATACTGGTATAAAAATTTCTATGTGGTAAGTCTTTTTTAGATAAAGGATAGGCAGCACATAACAAAATTGTAAGAGATAGTACTACACCTGTAACTGTCCTATAAATAGTATTAAAGTAGCCCCAATAAAGCATTTTGTCGTTCAAAATCATCTTATAAGACTCAAGGCTAAATTTATGTGGATAAAACATCATCCTTCCCACATTAAGTCCCTGAGGATCGCTAAGTGAGATTGATATTAAATATATAAACGGGTAAATAATCGACATTGAAAACAAAGCAAAAAAGGTGTAATTAAAGATTCCAAATACTCTTCCACTTAAAGATTTTCTCATTATCTTCTCTCCTCTTTCTATTACCAGATTCCATACTCACCAAAAGTCTTAGCCAACTGGTTGGTTATTATCACAAGTATCAAGCCGACAACATTCTTAAATAAACCAACCGCAGCTGAGAAACTGTAATTCATTTCAACCATTCCTACTCTGTAAACATATGTATCCAAAATGTCTGCAACATCATATACTACCGGACTAAACAAATTAAATATCTGACCAAATCCCGCATCAAGAATATTTCCAACACTAAGAATCAGCATTATCGTCATTATCGGAACTATTGACGGGATAGTGATATATACAGCCTGCTTAAATTTATTTGCACCGTCTATAATTGCTGCCTGATACATCTCTACATCTATATTGGTAATCGCCGCTAAATAAATTATTGAACCCCACCCCGCACTTTGCCAGATATCAGAAACAATTAGGACTGACCTGAACCACCTGGAATTTGCAAGAAAATATATAGGTGCACCACCTAAAAGTTTTATGACCCCGTTTACCAAACCTGTAGAAGGAGAGAGAAACATTCGAAGTAAGCCAGCTATCATAACCCAAGAAAGAAAATGCGGGAGATAGCTGATGGTTTGTGTAACCTTTTTGAAGGTACTGTTACCGATTTCATTCAACAGTAGTGCCACAATAATAGAAGCAGGAAATACAAAAATTAATTTTAAAAGGCTAATTTCGATAGTATTGCTTAAAACATTAAAAAAATCATATGTACCGGTGAACATATTTTTGAAATGGTCAAATCCAACCCATGCACTTCCAAATATACCTTCCCGTATACGAAATTGTTTAAAAGCAATTATGACTCCATACATAGGAGCATAATCAAATATTAGCTTATGTATCAATGCCGGTAGCAATAATATAAAAAAGTACCTGTATTTTTTATATTGATGTATCATTTGCACCAGATTATTTCTTATACCTGTGGATTTTCGCAACTGCCCTTCCCCCTCTGTTCTGTATAGCTTTACTAATTTCAGTGATGGCACACTTTGCTGGCTTTACTTATCGCTCACGGAGCTAATTTAAGAGTAGCAGTATAAAAAATTTAAATCAATATTAATTATTTTAATACTTTTGATTTTTTTAAGACATTAAATTATTACCGATAATAACAATTCTTCAATTTTTTTAATTTCTTCAAATAATTTAATTATTTCATTTTGCTAAGTTTGCTAAAACCCAGTATCTTAATGTCTTAGAGGCATAAGTCCCTCTAAAATTTCTGCAACTTCCTTTTATTGTCGCAGCAACAATACACAGCGAATAGAATATATATGATATAATATCCTCATAAATGAGGATATTATATGCCTCCGGCGAATTTTATGTGCGTGCGATTTTTTTTGCTAAGGCAAAAAACGCACATGCACTATTATATCATGCAATTTCTTCGAAATTCATGATATAATGTCCTCGTTACCGAGGTTATTATATGCCTCCGGCGGAATCTATGCGCGTGCGATTTTTTTTGCCAAGGCAAAAAACGCACATGCGCAATTATATCATGCAATTCCTTCAAAATTCATGATATAATTGCGCATGTGCATATCTCTTAAGTAAGGGGGCATTTATTCATGTACCCATGGTATAGTTCTAAAACATTTTTAAAGTATATGGTTTCTTTTATAATAATGGCATCATTGCTGGTAGGATCAATAGCTTTAATATTATTGCAGGTAATATCCTCCAGCTTGGAGCAGGATATTGCATTAAACAATATGAACAGTCTTTCCAGCATAAGTTCCCTTCTGGATAATAGTATTTTACGACCTTCAAAGGATCTGGTTCTTGAAACAACATTATTTCTTGATGCCTTCAATCTGAATAAACCTAAATCTCATTATGAATATTATGAAGTTTATCAGTCCTTATGCAAAAACCTTTATCTTAAACCCTTTATAGAATCCATTAGTATTTATGTTCCCCATGAAAATCTTGTTATTTCTAGTGCAGGAATTAAATATAGTATACAGAACTTCCATGATAAGGAATTTATAAGGATACTTGACGAAAATAATACCAGTTTAATGGAGCAATGGCTTCCAGCCCGTACAATACACTCAACCAGCAGGCAAAACATAGCTGAAGGAGAATTAAGTGTAGTGACTTATATGTATGTTTCTAAAATACCTAACAATACAGATAAACCACCATTGTTTTATGTCTACATAAATATTTATGAGTTATATTTACATGATATTCTTGCCACGATAAATAATAGTCTGTCAAACTCACTGATGATTTTGAATCAGAGTAATAACAAGATTACTTCAATTAATTACAAGGACTCTCCCCTAGAGAAAGTTGGTTCAAAACTCTTGATTGATAACAGTACCCTCGGATATGTAATCAAAGAGATTGATAACAAAGATGTGGTTTTTAATATACACCAATCTGATTTTAGTAACTGGACCTATGTTCTAGCCAATCATTTAGGTGATTTTGCTACTTTTAATAATGTCCGTCACCAAATTATAATGGTCTGTTGCTGGATTTTTGCACTTGGGTTTATAGTATCACTGTTTCTATCTAGGAATTTATATTCTCCTTTGCAACGTATATTATCCAGTGTTGGTGGGGCACCTGCAATCTGGAAAAAAGCTCAGAATGAATATACAATTATCTCACAGAAAATAAGCAACCTAGACTCAACCATACTGCAGATGAGGAAGAAGGTACATAACACGGTTATCTACAGATTGCTTGAGGGTACTTTGGCTGAACCAGATGAAAATGAAATTTGCAGTTTGTTTCCTTATGATAGTTCAGTTGTATTGCTCTTAAAAAGCTTTACCTGCGGCAACTCTTTTTTCAGTAAGGCAAGCGTGTTTTTTTCAGATTTTCAATATTGCTATACAATATCAAATCATGAAAATATGCTTTATATAGTTTTAAATTTTTCTAAATCAATTAAATCGCCCTACGAACAAATAGAACAGCTTCTAATGAACCTAAGAAATGACCATTCTATTGAATTTAATGCAGGTATAGGTACAATTGTAGATAAACCCAAGGATCTTTATGTGTCTGCAAAAGAAGCAAAAAACGCTTACAGATACACATTTCTTAAACCCTCACAGAAGATGTTTTTTTATAAAGACATATGTAATTTAAAAAGCTTTGTGGCATCCATAGCAATTGATTCCTTTTCAACTTCTTTAGCTAATAATAACTTAGTGAAGGTTAATAATTTTTTTTCCAAGACAGTTGAAGCATTAAAAAGTGATCTTTATAATTTTGAAAGCATTGAAAATTTCGTACTTCAGCTTATAGGTGCCCTTAATAAAGAGTTTTTGCGAAACAACCTTGAAAAAAATGTATTGTCTTTTAGATGTCTGCATGAAGAATTTTATAAAAAACAAGATATATTTCAATCCATAAGCTGGCTTAAAACAATTCTGACCAATATTCTTCCCATGGAGACCAGCAAGGATGAAAAGTATGAAATTATAAAACAGATAAAAGAATATATTGATGAAAATTATAACCAAGATATTTCCCTTGATTTTTTTTCTAGTAAATATTTTTTAAGTACTTCTTATATCTCAACACTTTTCAAAAGCGCTTATAACATCGGAATATCAGAGTATTTCTCAAATATCCGCCTTGAAAAAGCAAAAGAGCTTTTGGAGAATAGGTACTTAAAGATCGAAGAGATCGCTGATAAAATTGGAATGCATAATCACTCTTATTTTGCAACCAAATTTAAAAAGCAATATGGAATGTCTCCCCAACAATACAGAATAGCATATAAAGCAAAAACTACTGCTGAAGGAAATATAACCTCGGATAGCAATACTTAAGCAGCTGTCACAATAATGTAATTGACTTACATTCCCAAAAAGTATATTATATAGACGGAATAATTATATATAATATTCCAGCGCTGATTAATTTATAATAAGGAGTGTATTGATATGAAATCAACTAAAATTTTGTTGAGTACCATTAACGATGTGAAAGATTTTGTAAATATTTCAAGCAAGTACGATTTTGAAATTGACCTTTCATCGGGACGCTATGTAGTCGATGCAAAGTCAATTATGGGGATATTTAGCCTTGATCTAAGCAAACCAATCAATGTTGAAGTTTCAGCAAGCGAAGCAGAAAAATTCTTGCAGGAAATTGCAAGGTTTGAAATAGAATAATCTTTTTAAGGTTATTCTGTTTCAAACATTAAAATTTTAAAAAATGAACTTTTGTTTTATGGTATAAAAGCCCTGTCTTTTTCAAAACAGGGTTTAATTTTTTCTCTAACTTACCCCTTTTTCTTTCCCGAGCTCTTGCTCTTTATTTTCCTCTGACTCTTATATGCTTTTTTCTTATTCTTCTTATTGGATTTAGCATCCTTCTTAGCAAGCTTGTCCAAACCCAAACGTTTTTCTTGGTTTTCATTTTCAGATGTGTCAATTATCAAAAAATCTATTTGCCGACTCGCAACATCTGCCTTTGCCAATATGACGCGAACAGTATCACCAATCCTATATACTTTCCCAGTTCTCTCACCTATTAGCATATATTGATTTGACATAAACTGATAATAATCATCTTCCATACTGCTAAGCCTTATCAAGCCTTCTATAGTATTTTCAAGCTCCACGAATATTCCAAAAGAAGTAATACTGGAAATAACACCCGAAAACTCCTCACCTTCATGAGCTTTCATGTATTCAACTTTCTTAAGATCCTCTGTTTCCCGCTCAGCATCCTCAGCCGCACGTTCTCTTTCAGAGCAAATAGCAGCAATATCTTTAAGCTTTATGCTCAAGTCTTCCTGTCTTTGTGGACTCATACCTTTTATTAAATACTCTTTTATAAGCCTGTGAATTATTAGATCAGGGTACCGTCTTATGGGTGATGTAAAATGGCTGTAGTATTCTGCTGCCAAACCAAAGTGCTTGTCATGAATACTACTATATCTTGCCTTTTGCAAAGATCTCAGCATTGCAGTGCTTATTACGCGTTCTTCTTTTCTGCCTTTCACTGTTTCCAAAAGCCTTTGAAAAGCTCCGGGGTGAATCTGATTAATTCCTTTAACAGGATAGCCTAAATTGCGTGCCATTTCACTAAATGCCTCAATTTTTTCTCTTTCCGGGTCTTCATGTATTCTGTAAACAAAAGGTATATTTGCCCAAAAAAAGCGCTCTGCAACAGTTTCATTGCACGCTAGCATGAACTCTTCAATTATGCTGTTGGCAATAGTCATTTCATATCGCCTTACATCTATAGGCTTTCCGTTTTCATCAAGTATAACCTTTGCTTCTGCAAATTCAAAATCAATAGCTCCTCTTAGGATTCTTTTCTTTTTCAAAACTTGAGCAAGTTCGTTCATCGCTTTAAAGTCTTCAACGAGGTAGTCGTATCTTTTGCATAATTCTTCATCATCAAAAGCAATAATTTTATAGACGTCGGTATAAGTCATTCTTTCATTTGTATTAATCACGCTTTCAAATATTTCATGATTTATTATATTACCTTTTAGATCAATATCCATTAATACTGAAAAAGCCAGTCGGTCAACTCCCGGGTTCAGACTACAAATACCGTTGGAAAGCTCTTTTGGAAGCATCGGGATAACACGATCCACCAGATACACACTGGTGCCCCTTTTTAGTGCTTCACGGTCAAGAGGTGAATTCTCAGTAACATAATGACTGACATCAGCTATATGAACCCCAAGTCGGTACATATCATTATCAATTTTTTCTATTGATACCGCATCATCAAGATCTTTTGCATCTTCTCCATCAATTGTTACCATTGTTAAGCTTCGAAGATCCCTACGCTTATTTGTCATATCTTCGGTTACACGATCTGCTATTGACGCCGCAAAAGCTCCAACATCTTCCGGAAATGATTCATTAAGTCCATAAGTTCTTATAATTGAAAGAATATCATTTCCGGGCTCATTAGCATCTCCAATTATTTCTATAACACGACCTTCTGCATTCCTTCTGTTTTCTGGCCATTTGATAACTTCCGCAACTACCTTCTGTCCTGTTTTTGCTCCGTTAAACTCCTCCTTGGCTACAAAAATATCAGTGGTTATTCTCCTGTTATCGGGAACAATAAATCCAAAATGTCGACTGCTTTCAAATGTTCCCACAATCTGTGCATTTGCTCTTTTGAGAACCTTTATTATTTCACCTTCGCTGCTTTTACTTTCAAATGCCTTGTTACTAATCCGAGCAATAACCCTGTCATTGTGCATTGCACCATTTAAAGAGCTAGCGCTAATATAAATATCTCTAGTACTATTATCATCCGGTATAACAAAAGCATATCCTCTTTCATTACCCTGAAGTCTTCCAGTGATAAGATTCATTCTTTCAGGAACACCGTATCTGTGCTTTTTCGTTTGAAATATATATCCTTCTGATTCAAGTTCATCAAGCAGGCTTTTAAATGTTTCCATATCTTCCTTTGGAACTACCAGCACCTGTACCAGTTCCTGAAAAAGCAGCGGCTTATATGCATCCTCTCGCATAAACAGTAATATTCTTTCTCGCTTGTTTTCTAGATTCTGTTTTTCTTTTATATTCATAATTCTATTCATTTCTCCTTCTTAAAGCAAAAAGTAATTTTCATTGCTTCCCGTAAGTCGCCCTAGTAAAGCCCCAATAAAGCGTGTACCAGTATTAGTTTGGTGACTTGACCATAATCCAAATTTGCTTAAAATTATTAATCTTATTATTTTATTATATACCACAATGGAATTCTTTAATCAACAAAAAATATAGATATCAGCAGCCACTTTTTATATGATAACGATGTGTGATAGGCAAATCTCTATAGATTCACAACCAAAGCCCCTTTGACATTTCACTTCATTATAAAGCATACTTTGAATGAACTCTATAAAAGGGCTTCTTAAGGTGAAGAAGATAAAACGAAGGACTGTGTTTCCACAGTCCGATTAACTTATCTAGACTACTACAAATTGCAGAATAATTGCTGTTACCAAAAATGCAATTGCAGCGACTGAAGTATACTTACTAAACAATGCATCAAGTGTTCTGCCCTTGTTTTTTCCAAAGAAAGTCTGAGCTCCACCTGCGATAGATCCAGATAAGCCTTCAGATTTCCCAGACTGCAATAAAACAAGTACTATAATAGATATAGAAAAGATTATGTGTAGAGCAATCATTATATATTTAAGTACTTCCAACTAAAACACCTCCTGAATTAAAGAACAGGAATATTGTAACACAGCACTTCTAAAAATACAAGCAGCATATTTTTTATTCGTTGTTTTTAGGTTTCTAACAGAAATTCATGAAAAGCTAGCAAAAAAGATCATTGAATTACACCCTTATTCAAAAATTTCATGAGGTTATAACAAGTGTTTACTTTATATTCAATGACTTATTTCTTTCTTGAGCTCTTCGATTGTTTCAAACTCAAGACCTGTTAATTTTTTAATCAGTTCAACGGACAGCCCCTCCAAAAGTCCAGTCTTTGCAGTTTCTATTTTTCCTTTCAAGAGACCTTTTTGCTCACCTTCAGCCATACCTTTTTCAATGCCCTTTTGTTCTCTTTTTATAAACTCATCTTTTATTGCCAGCTCAAAATTATAAACCATGCTTTCAACCTCCTTGCTTTCTAGAATTAACTTCTCAATTACCTCAAAATTATTCTGACCACTTCTCTTTACAATATTAGCAAACCAGTTTTTAAATATGTTAGAATCATGTGCATCCAGTTTTTTTAATATCTCTACTACCTTTTTTAACCGTTCAAACAGGCAATTAAAATCACTATTCTGATCAATTAAAAATGCTGCACCAATTGTATTTGATAGATCTAACAGTTCTTCTTCTGTATACCTGTTGACATCTATTAATATATACGTAAAGTCAACAAGGTGTTCTCCAAATAATTCATTTCCGGTTAAGTATTCTTTATAGCTCCTGCAAGCAGTCCATCTATTCTTTCCATTGTATAAAACAATAGGAACTATCGCAGGCAGTCGGAATTTCTTAACTTTCTCCTGCCCTTCATCCAAATCCTTAATAAATTCTCTCCATATTTCAACCATGTAAACAAGCAGTCGGTATGGCATTTGAAAGTCGACTGTGGACTGCATTTCCATTAATACATAAAAGATAACATCCTGCTCACTTAACTTTACCCAATAAACAAGGTCAGCTTCCTTATCTTTGAAATCCT
>Ga0265293_10001722_pt1 | contig 46457 bp, 50 predicted proteins | sample Munlanlewell138R_FD_192505 | JGI IMG/M metagenome (GOLD analysis project Ga0265293, IMG submission 192505) | Leachate microbial communities from a municipal landfill in Southern Ontario, Canada - Leachate well 138R | ecosystem: Engineered > Solid waste > Landfill > Unclassified | place: Canada... | reverse complement strand
TGAAGAAATATGCTTCTAGCATAGATAGGATTGAAGATTCTATCACTATTGATACATCTTATGTAGCAGAAGTCATTAGAAAACGAAAAAATAAGTGAATAATTCAAGCCTGACCCCATCTTCATCAAGTGAATAATTCAAGCCTGACCCCATCTTCATCCATCTTCATCCCTGACCCCATCTTCATCCCGAGGTTGCTAAATGGTGCTATGAAACTGGTAATCACCACTGAAGTGGTTTAGATATTGATGATTGCATTTAAATAACATACGTAGAGGAAGGAAAAATATATGGGAAAACATTTGGTATTAGCGGAAAAGCCCTCAGTGGCTAGAGACATTGCGAAGGTTTTAGGGTGCAATAAAAAAGGAAATGGATATTTAGAAGGAGATAAACACATCATTACATGGGCGTTAGGTCATCTAGTTACACTTGCAGACCCAGAGGAATACGACAAGAGGTATAAGACATGGAAGTTGGAGGATTTACCTATGCTTCCTTCTCAGCTTAAACTAGTTGTTATAAAACAGACGGGAAAGCAATTTCAAACAGTTAAAGAGCAAATGCATAGAAAAGATGTAAATGAGATTGTAATAGCCACAGATGCAGGTCGTGAAGGCGAGCTTGTAGCAAGATGGATAATTGAGAAGGCTAATGTAAAGAAACCAATTAAAAGACTTTGGATATCATCTGTCACTGATAAGGCCATAAAAGAAGGCTTCAACAAATTAAAGAACGGAAGAGAATACGAAAATCTATATGCTTCTGCAGTAGCGCGTGCAGAGGCTGATTGGATTGTAGGTATAAATGCTACTCGAGCATTGACATGTAAATATAATGCCCAGCTTTCCTGTGGAAGAGTGCAGACTCCCACACTTGCAATGATTGCAAAGCGGGAAGAAGAAATTCAAAACTTTAAACCTAGAGATTTTTATGGAATTGGGGCTCTATCAAATAATTTAAAGCTAACATGGCAAGATAGTCATACAAAAGACATAAGAACCTTTGACAAGGAAAAGTGCGATAAAATACTTACATCCGCTAAGGGGAAGGATGCTCAAGTTATAGACGTTGATAAAGCTTTTAAAAAGAGCTTTTCACCAGGATTATACGACCTAACAGAATTACAGAGAGACGCAAATAGGATCTTTGGCTATTCAGCAAAAGAGACTCTTTCAATAATGCAGAAATTATATGAAGCACACAAGGTATTAACTTATCCGAGAACAGATTCTAGATATTTGACATCTGATATTGTAGATACTATAAAGGATAGAGTGAAGGCTTGTAGCACAGGACCATATAAATCTTTAACTGCTACTATTCTAAGAAATCCAATAAAGTCAAATAAATCCTTTGTGGATGATAACAAGGTTTCAGATCACCATGCCATCATACCAACAGAGCAGATAGTGTTTTTGCAGGAGCTAAATGACAAGGAACGAAAGATATATGACCTAGTTGTGAAGCGCTTCTTAGCTGTGCTCTATCCACCTTTTGAATATGAACAAACTACCATAAAAGCTAGGATTGGCAATGAGATATTTATTGCTAAAGGAAAAATAGTTAAGAGCCAAGGCTGGAAGGAAGTATACTCAAACAATTATGAGGAAGATTCTGAAGATGACGTTAGGGAGCAACTATTACCTAATATAAATAAAGGTGACACATTAAAAATATCCTCAATAATCCAGACTAAGGGAGCGACTAAACCACCAGCACCTTTTAATGAAGGAACCTTGCTTTCAGCTATGGAGAATCCTAAGAAGTACATGGAAAGCGAAGACAAGGACCTAATTAAAATAATAGGAGAAACTGGCGGTATAGGTACAGTAGCCACTAGAGCAGATATTATTGAAAAATTATTTAAAACATTTTTGATAGAAAAGAAGGGTAAAGACATTTTTATTACGTCTAAAGGTAAACAACTGCTAGAGCTAGTTCCTGAAGACTTGAAATCACCTACTTTAACAGCAGAATGGGAACAAAAGCTAGGTGCTATTTCAAAAGGGAAGATAAATAAAAACTCCTTCATAAATGAAATGAAGAATTATTCTAAAATAGTTGTAAGTGAAATAAAGAGAAGTGAAGATACTTTTAGGCATGACAATCTCACTAAAACTAAATGCCCTGAGTGTGGGAAATACATGCTTGAGGTAAATGGTAAAAAAGGCAAGATGCTCATATGCCAAGATAGAAAATGTGGACACAGAAAGAATATCTCAAAAGAAACTAATGCCAGATGTCCAAACTGTAAGAAAAAACTACAGCTCCATGGAGAAGGAGAAGGACAAATATTTGTCTGTAGTTGTGGATTTAGGGAAAAATTATCTGCATTTAATGAAAGAAGGAAAGAATCAAAAAACTCAGTTTCCAAAAGAGATGTATCCATATATCTTAAGGAGCAAAAGAAAAGCAAGGATGAGCCAATAAACTCAGCTCTTGCAGATGCATTATCTAAGCTTAAGCTAAAATAAAGGTGCTGCTATGTATAAAATAATGGTAATCGAAGATGATAAAAAACTCCAAGAATTAGTCAAAAGCCATCTTGAAAAGTATGGATATGAAACATGTTCAGTTGAGGACTTTTCACAGATAAAAAAAGAATTTATCCATCACAACCCACTAAGCTTGTGTTCCGAGACTGCAACATTAGCAATAGTACCCTAACCTTAAAAAGCGCAGACAAGAATAAATTAACTCAACAAAGTGGATAATATAGACTAACTGATATATAAACATTAACAGTTTAAAATCCTAGGAAAATAAATTTGAGCGGAGAGTTAATATAGATTTTGTGTGAAGCTTGGGAGGGGTATTTTGTGCTTAGAAAAATTACTGGTGCTACAGAAGGTACTATTATCAATAAAACTATCATAGATAGAGAAACTAGAGTAATAGGTAATATAACAGCAAAGAGCATAGACATACTTGGAACAATAGAAGGAAATGTAGAAGCAACAGAAAAAGCAACTATTGTTGGGACAGTTAAAGGCAACATAACTGGTATGGATGTAGCTATAAATGGAAGAATAGAAGGAAATATTATATCATCAGGCTTAGTCTACGCTGACAAGGAAGCAGTAATAACAGGGGATATAGAATTTGGAAGTATATTAGTAGAAGAAGGAGCAGTTCTAAAAGGTACTTTCAAAGCTTCCGAAAAAGGAAACTTTGGAGGCGCTGACACAGGTGGTATAAAGATAAAATGGGGAAAGGATTTAAACCCTACAAGTGAAGCAAAGCTAAGAATAAAGAATCTGATGGATAGATTAGGACAGTAAAAACAATGAAAAATGATTGCTAGGAAAAAATACTCAAAAAGAAAATATTAATTCAAAGATAATGGCCAAGTAGAGATACTTGGTTTTTTGTTTAGATTAAGCAGATATGTATTTAAGTTTTTTAACTATTATATGTAAAAAATAAGAAAAGTGGAAGAGAAAAGTTGGTTTATGCCATCCTACAGACAAAAAAAGTATGTAACTACTCAAATAAAAGCGTCAGGTATTCCATGTTTCTATTATGTAGGGAAACATAATTCAGACGACTATCCAATTGATGTTGTGCTTAAATTTCTTGAACTAGAAAATGGATATTATACATTTACACTTGGAAATGTTAAAATTATAGTACTCGATGCAAACTATATCAAAACCTCAGATGGAAGCGAATCATATTACAAACGTAATTATAATAAAACAACCAATAATTATCCATATATTCCACAGGAAGAAATAGAGTGGTTGAAAAAAGAATTAGAAGATGATGAACTCAATGTCATGTTTTTGGCATGGATTTAAGGAAACATTTAACTACAGCAAGTAAATACATGATAAATATCCGTATCTGAAGGACACTATCAAAACATAGCACCTAAAGCTATAGGGTTAGAAACTGCTTGGAATGGTGTTTCAGTTAAATCTAGAATATCATCCCTGTATATAGAGTATAAATAAAAATAGGCACTGGGATGAAAGTATTGCCTATAAAGGGGAAGATATTGTGATCAAGGAATCTTTTGGGTTATAGCTGTGACAGACCGTTGCTTCATTATGCTAGAAAGGCAGCATTATTATCAGGATGTGATGTCTTAAGCTTAGAATATGGATATTTTAAAACCAATAACTCATTTAGATCAGATTATCTTGAGCAAACAATTCATGAAGCATATGAGACTATTCAAATAGCATTATCCAATTCGTACAAAAGAATATTTTTTATCAGTAAAAGCCTCGGGACATCAATTGCAGGAAATATTAGTGAGTTGCTAGGTTATGATATAATAAATAATATGTTCCTAACTCCTATATCACATACTATCCCTCATATTATTAAATCTAAATGTACTGTAGTAGTAGGGACAAATGATAAATTTTTTTCTAAGGAGAATATAGATCTAATAGCCACATATTCCTCAGTGAACTTACATATAATCAACGATGCTAAACATTCACTTGAAGTAGATGAAGATTGTATGAAGAGCATAGAAATTTTAAAGGATATAACAGGATTATGTTTGGATTTTGTAAGTAAGAAGTGATGAGAAGATAACAGCACTTCATTTAAAGTTTTTATCATAAATTAAAGCACTTATGAAAGGAGTAAGGATATGAGAAAAAAGCTAATCATGTTATTTATAATATTAAATCTTTTAACTATAACTGCTTGCAGCAGAAATGTGTCAAAAGACGATGAGAACGATAGGGCAGTACAAGATGAAACAATCACACAGAATGAGGATATAGACCAACCAAGTAATGATGATAGTATTGAGGAAGATCCTGTGGAAGAGGATCTAGACACTGATGAGGACAATTATGAAGCAGATGAGGATTCCAATCCCATAACTCATGAAGATAATCCTTTATTAGAATTAGCACGTAAAGGAAGGATAGATGGTATTGATTTTGGCATAGGCTCATCTACCGAAGAAATCATAGAAGAATGGGGGCTTCCTGATGACTATGATTACTTTATGGGAGGACTTTATTTCAGCTATGATGATAAAAATGTCCTATTCTTCACCAGCGCTGTAAAAGATAATGAAGAAATAATACATGGTGAAGTAAAATGCATGGGATCTTATGAAGAAAACAAAGAGGTTTTCAATGTAAAAATAGGTATGACCTTCGATGAAATTATAGCAATTTTAGGTGAACCAACATATACAAGTACCCCTGAGCAAAACGAAGATTCTGAACTACTTTATGGAACTTGGGCAATTGTGTATGATACAGAAGATTACGAAATTGATTTTGTTACTAGAGTAGAAAATGGACCAGTAGATACAGTCTATTTGTGGGGAAGGAACTAAAAGAGATATCTAAAGCATAATTGACTATAAAGATGTTTGTAATACAGGGAGAATAAAGTATGAGAATTAATAATAGCAAAACATGGATAGGTGTATTTTTTCTAATAGGAATAGAACAGTTCATTAAAATTGTAATTTATAATAACTTCTTTGATAAAAGATTTGCCATATTACCACCAATATTGTACTTTGAGCCTATATTTAATAGGCACTATTCATGGTTCAATTCTATGCTACAAATAAAGAACGCTAAATGGATACATATTATAGCAGTACTAGCTTTAATCATCTTCATTTATCTGTTCTATCAATATTTATGTAAGGAATTTGGGAAAAGTAGAATTGTTAATGTTATGTTTGCGTTTTTATTCTCTGGAGCCTTTTGTTCATTAATAGATAAGATATTTTGGGATGGAAGTCTGGATTATATATTGGTCAAGGGATTTTTTACATTTGACTTAAAGGATGTATATCTTAATGTATTTAATGGACTATTGATATTATCAATGTTTATTAACAATAAAACCCTGGAGCAAATAGATACAAAAATTTTGTTTAAAGACTTTGCAAAAAATATTCTTTCATTTAGAAAGGCAAAGTAGGTCATAATATACGCAGAATTTGAGTTGAGAAGTAGTAATTATTAGACTATAGCCCTTGAGTGCTAAATAGACAATAGCACAAGGGCCTTTTAATTTTTTGTAAAATTAATAGCTAATAGAAGGGATTACAAGAATATTATTGAATACTATTATTTGGGAACTAAGATAATAACAAAACTAAATAAGATAGAACGATTTGTAATCAGACTAGCGACGTTTTAAATATATCTTTTTGTTGGTGTGCATTGTCCTTTAGAGGATCTAGAACGAAGAGAAAAAGCAAGAGGAGATAGAAATATTGGACAGGCTAAAAAACAGCTGGAGTATGTACATAAAGCTGAAATCTACGACATAGAAGTAAACACAGCCTTTGAGAGTATAGAAGAGATTTCAAGAAAAATTATTGAAGCATTAAATAGTAAAAAATATCATAGCGGGTGGATACAAACAAGTAAAAGTTTATTAGAATAGAACTTAAATAGAGAGATTGGCATTATGGAAAAGATAACTATAAGACAAAATGCCGGGATTTATACAATGTTAAATACGTCAATAGACTAATAGGAGGGAAGATATTATGCAAAAATTAGAATATTTAGCCCGTGATGTATTGAAACAATATTCTATTTCTGATCCGCGACTTACTTATATCCGACATAATGAGAACTATACTTGCAAAGTAACTGATGGGATCACTAATGAAGAATATGTCCTGAGACTCCATACACCAATAGAAGGATTTTCACATAAGACTACACAGCATACATATTATAATTTATACTCAGAACTCATTTTTATTAAGGCTATTGGCGAAAATACTGATGTACCTATGCAAAAACCAGTTATTAATAAAAATGACTCATTCATCTCAGAAATAATTGACCCGTATAGCAACAAGATTATATACGCAACAATCCTAACATGGATTAAAGGCGAAACAATGAGCTATGAAAATCCTAGTTGGAAACAGCAAGCGTATCAAACAGGAATTATGACCGCAAAGCTTCATGATTTTTCATCTAACTGGGATGAAGGTAGAACACTTAAGAGACATAAATATGACACATCTAAAGTAATATCTGCAATAGCTTCAATTGAAGAGGCAGTTGATCTAGGGCTTATGGACGCAGAACATTATAGAATTATGCAAAATGGTGCAACAAGAATTTGTGAGCTTATGGGGGAGCTTGATAAAAGAACTGTTTGTTCCAAGGGGTTAATACATGCTGATTTATCGAGAACTAACCTTATTGTTCATGAAGATACTGTTACGCCTATAGATTTTGGTCTTTGTGGGCATGGATATTTTTACATGGACTTAGGAGGCATCTTTGCTGATGCTAACTCAATACTTGTAAGAAAGGCGCTACTTGAGGGATATCGAAGTATACGTGAACTCCCAGAGTCAGATATGAAATACATTGAGGCATTTTTTGTATTGGGAATACTGTTATGCATGGATACGCACTTACATAATCCTAAAATGAAAGAGTGGTATTTAAGAAGAACCGAGCCAATATGTAGAGATTATATTATTCCTATGATTAATGATGAAAGATTTTATGAAATAATATAGTTGAAATTTGTACAATGGCCTTTTAGAGACGGTTATTGGTAACTCAAAGGCTTTTTATAACGAATAAGAGGGCGCTATCTTTGCAAACTGTCAACCATGGGAATTTGTAGTTATTTATGAGAATGAAAAGCTTGCGAATTAAGGTAAGTGCTGGCAAGGGCAATGGAGTAAAAATAGGTTTTGAGACCAGAATAGAAAACGGACCAGACGACTAGAAAGATGATTTTTGATCCATAAATGTCAATCAAAGTTTGTTTAATATAGTAAAGAAAAAGGGGGGCCACATAATGATAGAGTATAACTTAGCCCAAAAAGATGATATGAAGCAAATTGCTAACTTTATAGCAGAGATTAATAGAAAAGAAGAAAGTCATATTGGTTACTGTGGAACTGATAGAGAAGAAATAGAGAACTCATTAATGGAGGATATAACAGATATACCTTTTCAAGAGGGTTTCATAGTTGCTAAGGAAAATGAAAAATTGATTGGGGTATTAGGCTTTGATTCAGACCTTGAAAGTAATAGTGCAGAAATATGGGGACCATTTATCATAGAAGATAAATGGGATATCGCAGCTGAGTTGTGGGACAAGATGATGAAAATCCTACCAAATGAAATAAGTTCAATAAGCTTATTTGTAAATAAGAAAAATGAAAACTGTATACAGTTAGCAACCAATTTGAATTTCAATAAAGTAAGTGAAGAAACCATACTCATCTTTGAAAGAAACCATATTGATAAACTACAGAATGCTACTATAATCGAGCTTTCAGGTGAGTATAATGAGGATGTGCAGTCACTTCATGATAAGACCTTCCCTAACACCTATTATAGCGGTAGCCAAATAATTGATAGAATGAATAATCATAGAAAAGTTTTTATAAATATTGAAAATGAAAACTTAGCAGGTTATATCTATGTGGAGGTCAATCCTGAGTTCGGAGAAGGAAGTATAGAATTTTTTGCTGTAGATGAATCAGAGAGAGGCAAAGGCATAGGAAGCAAGTTATTAACCATGGCATTAAAATGGATATTCACATTTGAATCAATAGGTAATATTACATTATGCGTTAACTCAGAAAACGAAAAAGCACTCAAACTATACAAAAAAGTTGGTTTTAAAGAGAAACATCAGTTGTACTATTTTACAAGGGCATTCGGATAAGATTAATAAATAATGTGAAAGGAGTGATTAAATTATGGAATGTAATCCTGAAAAAAGTGTAGGCTTTAAGATATCAGCAAATACATTGAAGATAATAGCTATTATTGCAATGCTAATCGATCATATAGCATGGGCTTTTGTACCAACAGCAAGTTTATTAGGACAGATAATGCACATGATAGGAAGACTTACTGCTCCTATTATGTGCTACTTTATTGCAGAAGGGTATCATCATACACATAATCTAAAAAAATACGCAATCAGACTTGGTATCTTTGCTCTAATATCGCATGTTCCATTTATATATTTTGAAACTGGGAAGCTGCCTATTTATTATTCAAATGGAATTCATTTCGTATTTCATACAAGTGTAATGTACACTCTATTTCTTGGTCTAATTGCACTTATAGTATGGAATAATCAAAAACTTAAGAATTACACAAAAAAACTGTTAATAGCATTAATTTGCATAGCTTCACTACCAGGTGACTGGGTCTTTCTTGCAGTTTTATGGATACTAGTATTCGGAATAAACCACGGAAATATTAAAAAACAAATGATTGGTTTTAGCATGGTTTCTGTTATTTTAGTATTAAATTCCGTGATTTCTGGGATAAATGGCATTTGGTGGAGACCAATATTCCAGTTAGGAGTCTATTTTGCAATACCTCTTCTTTCTAGATATAACGGGAAGCTTGGCTATAGCAAAAACAATAAATGGATGAAGTGGTTATTTTATATATTCTATCCACTGCATTTATTAATTATTGGTTTAATCAGACACGTATTTGTACTAAGATAATTGCAAACACTCAGAATTCACATTCAAAGGAAGGTGAGATGCTGCCTACTAAGAGGGACTTTTATTGGCTCAGCCTAGGGTTGTGAAGTATCGAATCGTTATAGTATAAATTAACAAGGGGAGAATCTTATGGATAAAAAAATTTTAGATGAAGGCAAGAGATTTCTTGTTTCTTATTTAAAAGATAAAACTGTAGATTATGAAACTTATCATCCTTGGCGTAGTAACTGGGAGTTTGTTGTTCTGCATTCACTAAGAGTTGAAGGCTATGTCAAAAAGATTTTAAGTATCGAGAATCATAATTTATCCCAAAATGATATTTTGATTACTCAGCTGGCAGCAATTTTACATGACTTAGGCAGGATTCATAGAAGAGAAGGTCATGCGCTTTTGGGAAGGGACATTATAAGTGATTGGTTGAAGGATAACCATATTATACCTTTAGGCGTAAATGAATCAAGTAGATTATTATATTTAATCGAAAAACATTCTGATAAAGAAGATGGGTACGAGGATTATTGTTTGAAAGTATTAAGGGATGCTGATGTTCTTGATGAAATTGGTGCTATGTCAATATTTATGGCTTCAAATTGGATAGACAGAAATAATCCGTATTATTTCAACCTACTATCTGATAGGCTTGAAAATTTAGAAATAAGCTACTGCGAAAAAGCGCTTAAGTTACTAAATACAGAAGGTGCAAGACTCATACTAGAAGAAAAAAAGAAATTTATAACTTGTTTTGTAGACCAATTAAAGGATGAGTTATATGGGACAGAAATGTTTGGACAAGTTAGTATGGAAAACTATTTTAGTGACCTCTTATAACATAATACTTACTAAACGAAATAAAAAATTGGGGGGTAACAGTTTGAGAACGAACTGGTTTACAGTCGAAGAAATAGATAATAAAACCTTTGCGATAAGTGAATATAACCATTGGGAAAATGTGCATTCATATTTAGTTATAGGAAGTAAAATTGCATGCTTAATTGATACGGGCTTAGGAATAGGTAATATAAAAGAAGTCACAGATAAACTTACTGACCTACCTATAAAAGTTATTACCACTCATGTACATTGGGATCATATTGGTGGACATAGTTTGTATGATGATATTAGTGTTCATAAGAATGATGTTGAATGGATGAGAAATGGAATACCTCTTCCTATAGGAGAGATAAAGAAAAACCTAGTAAAAGAGGTTAAAGAGGAAGCATTTCCAAAGGACTTTAATATAAATAATTATTGTCTATTTACAGGAGAACCTAATCATATACTTAGTGATAACGAAAAAATTGACTTGGGAGATAGAGAATTAGTGGTATTACATACACCTGGACATTCACCCGGTCACATTTGCATATATGAAAGGGAACGCGGATATCTATACACTGGAGATTTGCTTTATAAAGGGACACTGTATGCGTTTTATCCTAGCACAAATCCAGTAGACTTTTATAACTCAGTAATAAAGATAAGTGAATTAGATTATGTAGATAAAGTATTACCTGGTCATAATGATATTAATGTCAATAAAGAACTCATAGCAGAAGTGAGACAAGCCTTTGAAGAGATAAAAGAAAAAGGTTTGCTGAAACATGGTGGCGGATTACATGAATATGGTTCTTTTAAAATCAAATTATAAAATTTTTCGTATATCATGATGTAACGAACAAACCGTTGGAGGAATTTAAGATGAATTATAGAAAAATTGAACTGGATATCAGCAATAATGACGAAAAGTTGGAGGAACTTTTATCGCAAATAGCTAAATGGCATAATCTCACACCGAAACTATGGATATCTGAGTACAGAACTTCAGCAGAAGAGATAGAGGAAACAGTTCAAAGAATTAAGAAAACAAAAAATGAAGATTTATATCTTGCTGTAGCGGAAGACGATGAGGGACATGTACAGGGATTTATATGGGCCAGTAAACAAGAAAAACCTAAGGATAGTGTTATGATTTTATCATTATATATTACAAAAGAGTATAGAGGTCATGGTACCGCAACAAATCTAAAGTTTATGCTAGAAGAATGGTGTAGGCGTGAAGGTATAAAGGCAATACAAACAACAGTCCATTATAGCAATAGTAACATGCTAGCATTAAATCAAAAACTTGGATATATTCCAGGAATGGTGTTTATGACTAAGACCTTGTAAGATATTCAAAAAGAAGTATTGTAAAGGTATCATGAAAAGAGGAAAAGTAGATGAATGAGAAAATAATTGAAGAACTTTAAAATCAAAGGTAATGGTAGAGTGTGGTTTTATAAAAAATTAAAGGGGTGAATGGATTTATGCGTAGAGAAAAGGAAATGATGGATTTAATTCTAGGTACTGCTAAAGAAGATGAACGTATACGTGCCGTTATCATGAATGGCTCTCGTGCGAATCCAAATGCAAGGAAAGATTTTTTTCAGGATTATGATATAGTATATATTGTAAAAGATATAGAATCATTTACATCTAATCATAATTGGGTTAAGAGGTTTGGAGAAATTATGATAATGCAGATGCCAGAGGAGATGACTCTCCTACCACCCGCTAAGGATGGGAGATTTGTGTATCTAATGCAGTTTACTGATGGAAACCGTATTGATTTAAGCCTGGTTCCTGTAGAAAGAGCAGATGAACTTATAGATAATGACAGTCTAAGCATATTACTTTTAGATAAGGATGGAATAGTTAAACCATTTCCATCTGCTAGTGATATAGATTATATTGTAAAGAAACCGTCTAAGAAAGAATATGAAAACTGCTGCAATGAGTTTTGGTGGGTAAGCCCTTATGTTGCAAAGGGTATCTGGAGAGAAGAATTACGATATGTTGATGAAAATGCTTGAATGGGATATAGGTATTAAAACTAACTTTACCAAAAGTGCAGGTAAATTAGGCAAGTATTTCAAAAAATATCTTGATGCAGACACATGGCAAGAACTATTAGAAACATATCCAGATGCTGATTATGATAATATGTGGAGGTCACTTTTTGCTATGTGCAGTCTTTTTAGAAAAACTGCTATCAGAGTGGCTGACTATTTTGATTTCCAATATCCTTATGGTGATGATGAAAAGGTAACTGCACATTTAAAACATGTAAAGGAATTACCTAAGGATGCAAAGGAAATGTATTGATTATTAATAAATAAAACGGGGGGAGAAGTAAAATGATTGAATCCAGGTGTGGAATTATTTGTTCAAAGTGTGAATACAAGGAATCTACTGGATGTAAAGGATGTGTAAATATAGACAAGCCATTTTGGGGAGAAATGTGTCCAGTAAAATCTTGTTGTGAAGGTAAAGAATTATTACATTGTGGTAAATGTGAGACATTTCCTTGCGAATTATTGAATAGTTTTGCATATGATGAAGACCAAGGTGATAATGGTATGAGAATTGAACAATGCAGACTATGGGGGGATAGAAAATAATATGAAAACAATAAAAAGTTATTTTGCAATTGATTCACAGTATAAAGAAATGGTAAGTAAATATACTAATGTTGATGGGATAGCAACAATTATTTACTTTACTCTACTTATGGGAGCATACTATTTTATGGGAGTTATATATGATACTAAGAATCTTTACTTAGGTAATCAAATAAATATCGTGCTCTCAGTAATCTGTATTATATATGTATTATTCCGCGGTCAAAAACTTAGCTCAATTGGTTTTAGCAAGAAAAACCTTGGCAAGTCATTGATCATGGGATTAGTCGCTGGAGGCATTGTATTAACAATTCAACTATTGCCAGGAATTATAGGTGGAAGACAGTTTAATCCAGTATCAAAGCTTATGTCAAGTTTTATCTACTATTTAATAATCATAGGTTTGACAGAAGAAATTATTTTTAGGGGATTTATTCAAACAAGAATTTATGGAATTGTAAAAAAACCAATTATAGCTATTTTATTGACTGCATTTTTGTTCATGATCATGCATATTCCATTTCAAATGGGAGCTGCCCATATGGGTTTTTTTGAGTACATATCCAATAATTTTGTAACACTAATCTTTACATTTGGTTGGCATCTTGTATTCAATTTTATGTACTCAAAATATAATTCCATTGTTGGACCTACAGTATTTCATGCAATTATGAATTGGAGTAATTATTTGTTTTTGTAATATCCAGTACAATCAATCAATTACCATAAACGGAGCGCGCTCATACTGAGATTTGATTCAATAATTATATTTGTTAAACTATAGCCTTTAAGTGCTGATGAAAACAGTGCATAAGGGCTTCTTAATTTTTTGTAAAATAGAGAGCTAGTAGAAGGTATTATGAGAGTAAAGTTGAATATTATGGTAAAAGGAACTTTTCTTGGCATAATCAAGTTTAATTACTAGAAAGAAAAATGTCTATACCAATTTAAGATATAAGATTTAGTATCCATTAACAATAATCGTAGACTGAAGGAGTTGAAAACATGAGCATATACTTAAATGATGTACCTAGTGCAAATAATTGGGACATAATTAAGCCCGTTAATAAAGGCTGGTCCGAAGATAAGAAATTTTATATAAAAACTACGGGTGGAAAAGAGTTATTGCTTAGATTATCAGACATATCACAATATGAAAAAAAGAAAAGAGAATTTGAAAGTTTAAGACCGCTTATGAATATGGATATATTTTTTACACAGCCCATTGATTTTGGAATATGTAACAATGGTCAATCTGTTTATTCTTTGCTTACTTGGATTGATGGAGAGGATTCCGGTATTATTCTTCCTAAGCTTGAAGATAAAGAACAGTACATGCTTGGCATTAGGGCAGGTATGTATCTTAAGCAAATACATAGCATTCCAGCTCCTAAAGATCAACCCGATTGGGCAGAAAGATTTAACAGAAAAATTGATAAAAAGATAGCTATGTATAAAGCTTGTAATATTCACTTCAAAAATGATGATAAACTAATTGATTATATAGAGCAAAATCGTTCTCTCCTAATAAATCGTCCACAGTCTTTTCAACATGGAGATTATCATGTAGGGAATATGATTATTACACCAAAGGGAGAACTAGGTATAATCGATTTTAACAGAATGGATTATGGGGATCCATGGGAAGAGTTCAATAGAATTACCTGGTGTGCGGATATAAGTCCTATGTTCGCATCAGGATATATTAATGGATATTTTGATAAAAACGCACCAGATTTGTTTTTTAGATTGATGGCATTGTACATTGCAAGTAATCAACTTTCTTCCATACCTTGGTCAATTCCATTTGGTGAGGAAGAAGTGAATATAATGATTAAACAAGTACAGAGTGTCTTGAAATGGTATGATGGTTTTAACACATATATTCCGAATTGGTATGTAGAAAGATAAGCTTAACAAGAAGATATTTTAGAAAATGTCAGATATATATTAGCAAAACAAAATCCATGTTTACTAATGGTTAAGAAATTATAGTAAATATGGTATGATAATTTTAATAAATATATTCCTGGTTGATATGTGACAGTAATAAAAATAGAGGAGCTACTATGAAGGATAAAGCTATAAAATATAAAAAAGTAAAATTGAAGAATGTATTATTGATTTTATTACTAGCAAGTATTTTAGTATTGGTATCTGTATTATCTATAAATGCTTATGTCAAATCATCTGTTGAAGATAAAATAATTACACCAGTTAATGCAACCTCTTTGGACGTTGATTGCATCATAGTTCTTGGAGCAGGTGTCTGGGGAGATGGAAGGCCTAGCCATATGCTTGAAGATAGACTTTTACAAGGTATAGAATTATATGAAAATGGAGCATCTGATAGATTACTAATGAGTGGAGATCATGGTCGTAAGGAATATGACGAGGTCAATGTCATGAAGGTATTTGCTATGGATAGAGGTATCCCTTCAGACCATATATTCATGGATCATGCAGGCTTTTCAACATATGAAAGTATTTATCGTGCAAGGGATATTTTTAAAGTTGATAAGGTCATAATTGTCACACAGGGATATCATATGTATCGTGCTTTATATATTGCCGAAGAGTTAGGGCTTGAAGCTTATGGTGTTGCATCTGACCCAAGACAATATGTAGGCCAAGAATCTAGAGAGTTAAGAGAAACATTAGCAAGAGTGAAAGATTTTGTTAACTGCATCATAAAGCCTGAGCCTACTTATCTTGGGGATTCTATACCAATAAATGGTGACGGCAATTTAACTAACGATTAGATATTAGAAGTAAGTTGTGGTAATTTGGAGGAGATACATTCTCATTATTCTACTATTAGAAGACATTTGATTGACCATGGGTTTATGGAGAGAACTAGAGATTGCAAGGTTTACTGGGTAAATGAATAAGAGAAAATGCATTGAATTTCAGAAAATATAATAGAGAAATGAAAAAAGAGAGTAATTCCTAATAAAACAAAGGGAGAATATAATTATGAAGCATGAATGGAGAAAACAAGAGAAAAGTTTGTATATACCTAAAGAGAAACCAGAACTTATTACAGTTCCAGAACAAAAGTTTTTAATGATAAAAGGAGAAGGAAATCCAAACAGTGAAGAATTTGCTGAAAAGATAGGAGTTCTTTATTCATTAGCCTATGCTATTAGAATGATGCCAAAGCAAGGATACACTCCAGAGGGATACTTTGAATATACAGTATATCCACTAGAAGGTGTATGGGACCTGACAGAAGAGGGTAGGAAGCTAGAAAAACTAAATAAAGACGAGCTTTTATATACTATTATGATCAGACAACCAGATTTTGTAACAGAAGAAGTAGTAGAAAGAGCATTTGGAAACGTAAGAAAAAAGAAGCCACATCCATTATTGGACAAAGTAACTTTTGGGACAATGGAAGATGGATTGTCAGTTCAAATACTTCATGTAGGACCATATGATGATGAACCACAAAGCTTTGAAATGATGAAAGAATTTATCAATAATAACAATCTTGAAATTGCAACATTAATACATAGAGAAATATATCTGTCAGATGCAAGGAAAGTTGAACCGGCAAAAATGAAGACAGTTTTAAGATATAGAGTTAAATCAATACAATAATAGAAATACAGACAGCAAATTGTTTCTCCAAGATGAACTAGGTTGAACACTATAATAGAAAGACGTAAAACTTAAAAAGCAAAGAGCGATGAAAGTGAGAAATATGAACAATTGAAGTTGTTTTGATTATATACTTTTACCCTATAAAAATGTATAAATCAGGAGGGCGACAATATGAACCTTTTAGGCTATATATTGATGATTTTAGGTACAGTTTATGGATTACTTAACTTAATTGCAGGCTTGACTCAAATAAAACAAAAGAAAATAGATACTTGGAGTAGCATAGTAATCATAGTTGGAGGGGTGTTAATAGCTATATCAGTTATTTTTTCTTCCAAAGGATCTTATTTTTTCTACTTGTTATTATTAGGACTTATCATAATTCACATTGCTACTATAAGGAATGGGATAAAAATGTTTGGTAAGCTCAATTGGAAGCATCATATAGTAAGATTTCTGATTTCATTAACTTTAGTAATACTATCTATTATTAGATAAATTGGCTTTGCTATTATATAAAGATATTTTATGAGTAATACAGCAGAAGGGAGTGCATTACTGTGTGGACAAGGACACAACTTAAACAGAGGGCAAAAAATGTTCTAAGATTTAATTATTGGAAGGCTTTATTGATCAGCTTAGTTATTTCATTTGCAAGTGGTAGTGGAGGCAGTGGCGGAGGAGGTTCATCTAGATCAGCTATGGATTTCCCTAGGGCTACAGAACCAGGTACAATTGTAGTTATTATAGTTGTAGCCTTACTAGCTATATTATTTTTCCTAGCTTTGAGAATTTTAATAGGCTATCCACTAGAGGTCGGTGGTCAAAGATATTTTGTAAGGTCAGCTGAAAATAAGGACAATAAAAAATGCTTTAGCTTTGCATTTGAAGGACAAAACTATAACGGCATAGTACCAACCATGCTGCTTAGAGGAGTATTTACTTTTCTGTGGCTTTTGTTATTAATCATACCTGGCATTGTAAAATCATATGCTTATAGCTTGGTGCCATATATTTTAGGTGATAATCCAAACATAGGAGCCAAAAGAGCAATAGAATTAAGTAATGATATGACTGAAGGACACAAATTTGACATGTTCGTATTAGGTTTATCCTTCATTGGCTGGTATTTACTAGGTGCACTAGCATTAGGAGTTGGAGTAATATTTGTATTACCTTATTATAATGCTACTCACGCTGAACTGTATCTAGTCTTACGTCAGAGAGCGTTAGATCGCAACATTTGTACCTATGAGGAGTTAATGTTAGACAGACCAGATGAAGATGGAAATGGTGGGCAATATTATTAGAAAACATTAGTGAGAAGGAGATAGCTATGAAAAATATAGTAATGGCAAGAGAGGATAATCTAAATGACTGGGTAAGGATGGGGCTTCAGCTATGGCCTGATAACACTGAGGATGAGCTAGAAAAATCTTTTCTAGATACCTTAAAATCAGATAATGAAGAAGGTCTATTATATTGTTTGGATAATGATTATGTAGGCTTCATTAATGTATCCATTAGAAGTGATTATGTAAACGGCTCTACATCAAGCCCAGTAGCATATGTAGAAGGTATTTATGTAAAACCTCAATACAGGAATAGAAATATTGCACGAGAATTAATCAGGGCAGGAGAAATATGGGGCAGTAATAAAGGATGTATACAAATGGGATCAGATATTTTAATCGATAACAAAAATAGTTATGACTTTCATAAAAAGGTTGGATTTGATGAAGCTGAAACTGTAATATGCTTTATTAAAGACATAAGTAAATGATACTGATACTTAACGATGTTTAAGCAAAAAGGAACAAATCAGCCTATATACCGTCTATATGTATATAGTAAATGAGGGAGGGTTGAGAATGGTCTATAAAAAAACTATTTTACTAGCTTTATCTATTATAATTCTTACTTTAATTGGGTGTCAACAAGAAGAAAAGATTGACATAAGAGGAGATATTACAGAAATAAACAAATCTGCTGACAATAAAATTGTTAGCATACTAGTTGAAGGGGAGCTGGAAGAGGACACATCATATGATAAAGCAAGTATTAGTATAGATAAAAGCACAAGCGTATATTCAGCAACTGGAGAAGATAAAGTTTCAATTGAGGAAATTACAGAAGGAATGAAGGTAGAGGTTATCTTTACGGGGCTAGTTAGAGAATCATATCCCGTACAGGCTGATGCAAAAACAATTAGAATTATAGAGCAGAACGTAAATAATGAAGTATCTGGAGAGATACCCAATAATGAAGAGGTCCAGACCACAAATAATGAAAGTACGATACGACTTGCACTAGAAGAAAGTAATTATGCTACAATTGATGATATTCTAAAAAGACGTGAGGACATTGACATTATGGAGTGGTCATCAGACGAAACCTGTGTTGCCTTTCTGATAAATGATACAGACTGGGGAGGCAGGATGTATTTATGGCATGTTGGTGATTTAGAACCAATAGAGATACAAGCTGAAAAAGATATAATATGTGAATTTATATGGTCGCCAAACAGTGAATATGTCATTGCTGATATAGGCACTTCAAATTCTAGAACTGGTTATGTTGTTAAATCGAAGGACAATGCACTTCTTTATAATATAGGATATATAGGAAACTTTATATGGTCACCTGATTCAAAATTTGTAGCATTGGCAATGGAAAGCGAAGTAAAATCTATTGCATTAACTGAACTAGATGGAACTACAGATATTTACTTATTTAATATAGAAACCGAGGAAATAACAATAGTTGATAAAGGAGCCCCAGAATATTTTCTATGGATTACAAGCTGGGATAGTGATGGTTTATTACACTATGAAAAATCATATGTAAACGAGCCTGATAAAAGCGAGTCGCTCACATATAAATATCAATAATCAAATTTAAAAGCAATATTTTCGTGGCTTAATGTGTAAATTTCACCATTTACTCATAAATGATGATAACATATAATTCAAGATAAATAGAGTTATTATGTAAAGGATGATTCACGATGAAACCAGTGAAAAGAACTAAGGCTAGAATAGCATTAGGTAAAATCTATTACACATATAGTAGATATTTAGAGTGGTGCATCGGAAATACGAAATTTTCCAAGAAAATGGAAACCAATGCATTACCCTATACAGTATTTAAGCATCAAACACCTTTGCTAAGGAGATTAAAAGACGTAGATATGTGGCTACAGCAAAATAAAATTGTAAATCTAAGAATTGCAGTTGAAAAGCTCAATGGCATAATAATTTGTCCAGGAGAAACTTTTTCGTATTGGAGGCTAATAGGTAAGCCAACAAGAAAAAAAGGCTATGTTGATGGAATGATACTATCCCATGGCAACTATAAAACAGGTATAGGAGGAGGTCTGTGCCAATTATCTAACTTGATATACTGGCTTACTCTCCATACCCCTTTGAAGGTAACAGAAAGACATCGCCATAGCTATGATGTTTTTCCCGACTCCAACAGGACACAGCCCTTTGGTAGTGGTGCCACTTGTTTTTATAATTATTTGGATTTAAGAATATATAATCCAACAAAACAGCCCTACCAGCTAAATCTCTATTTAACAGATGAAAACTTGGTTGGTCAGTGGAATACAGTAGAAGAATCACTTTATAGCTATGAGGTTTATGAAAAAGAACATAAATTTACACAGGAGTATTGGGGTGGCTATGTTAGACATAACCTTATTTATAGACGAGTTTTTAACTATAATAGAGAACTAATTAATGATAAATACGTGACTGAAAATCATGCCATTATGATGTATCAGCCATTTTTAGAATCGGGACATGTTAGTTAATATAAGAAAAGAGGCCAAATAGCGAGGCCACTGAAAAAGTTTAATTTTCAGTGGTCTCTAAATAGCCATTTTTTCATGATATAGCTACTTCACATTAACATTAACCTTACATAAAGGATACTGACTAGGACTCCAATTTCTTTCAGTCAATACTTCAACTATTTCACCATTATAGAAGTATACCTTTGGAACCCTATAGGTAATCATGGAAGGAATTTCTTGAGGGACACTGCCTATATGGTTAGCCAGGTCTTCTAAAGTAATTTCATTATTTCTATCATTACCAATTAAAACTACAGGAGTTCCAACGGGATATTTTTTCGGGAGTTTTATCATAAACTGATCCATACAAACCTTGCCAACAATAGGCATCTTCTGTCCATCTACAAGGACATGGAATCCTTGAAACCATCTAAACCAACCATCTGCATATCCTATAGGCACGGTACCTATCCATTCATCTGAATTTGCCTCATAGGCTGTATCATAGCCTATAAAGCTACCTTTTTTAACTTGCTTAACATGTAATAGCTTAGAATGTAAGGAAAGTGCAGATTGCAATCTTAGCGGAGAAGTTTTCCTTATTTCCTCAGATGGGTATATTCCAAACATAGCAACTCCTATTCGTACCATATCAAGATGACTATCCTTGTATTTTAAAGTTGCAGCACTATTTGCACAATGAAAAATAGAAACATTTAAACCTTTGGATTTTACCCAGTTAGTAAAACCTAAAAACTCTTTAAACTGTTTTTCAAAATAGGTAGAATCCTCTTTGTTTGCAGTAGCAAAATGTGTATACATACCTTCTACAACTATATCTTCCTTATTTAACATAGGAAGCATTACCTCTAATTCTTCTTTTCTATTTATGCCGATTCTGCCTAGTCCAGTATCTATTTTCAAGTGTAGCTTCAAAGGCTTTTTCCCAACCTTGTATAGTCTCATTTCCTTTAACCAAGAAAGGTCAAAAACAGTAATAGACAAGTCATATTCAATTGCAATATTTACATCACTAGGCAGTATAGGAGTAAGCACGAGTATAGGGGCCTTTATTCCATTCTTTCTTAAATACAAGGCTTCGCTTAATATTGAAACAGCTAGTGCATCAGCACCAGATCTTAAAGCTAATCTAGCAATCTGCAAGTCGCCATGCCCATAGGCATCCGCCTTTACTGCTGCCATGAACTTAACAGATGAGGGCAGGTATGCTTTAATTTGTTTAATATTATTCTCAATTCTATCTAGATGGATTTCAACCCATGTATCTCTATGAAGCATTAAAGTATCCATCTATACAACCTCCTTATTTTCTATAATTTCTTCTCTTTGCAATTCTTCGACTATTTCTTCAAGCTTTAGCATACGGGAACCCTTGACTAGTACAATGGATTCATATTCCATCAGTTTCTTTAGTTTTTGAATTAGATAAGTTCTGTTTTTGTAGGCTAATACTCTGCCTTTTTTAAACCTGGGTCTTGCAGTTTGAGCTATATGTGCTGCCAGGGGACCAATAGTAAGCAAATAATCAATTTGACTAAAATCAATCTTCTCTCCAATTTCTCTATGCATGTCAATCTCCTTAGTACCTAGACCGATCATATCTCCAAGAACAACAATTTTATGCCTATAGTTTTTCATTCCGTAAAGAGTATCTAATGCAGCCATGAGGCTTGTAGGGTTAGACTTATAAGAATCATTCAAAATTGTACATTTTTCAGTATGGATAACTTCATTTCTCATGCCAGTAAATTCAACATTTGATAGACCATCCTGTATCTGCTCAAAGGATATTCCAAAGTACCTTGCCACAGTAATAGCAGCAGTTGCATTAAACATTTGATGCTTTCCTACTATAGATAAATAAAAGGAAGGACAATTAAACTTACCTAAGCTAAAGGTAATACCTCTTTCATCTGAAGATTCCAACCAAGGGATATAAGTGTTAGTGAAGTTTCTACCAAAGGTTATAGTTTTGTAGTTAATGTCCATTTCCTTAATTTTTTCATTTAACAAGGGATTGTCTCCATAATAAACAAATAAACCATTGTGATTTAAGCCCTTTAATATTTCAAGTTTTGCTTGAACAATATTTTCTATCGTAAGCAATTCATCTAAGTGAGCTTCGCCTATACTTGTGATGATGGCTACATCAGGAGAAGCTATAGTAGTTAAAAGTTCTATTTCGCCTAGATTAGAAGTTCCCATTTCAATAACTGCCATTTCCGCATCTTCTTCCAGTTTTAGTATAGTGAGAGGCACTCCTAAATGGTTATTTAAGTTACCAAAGGTTTTCTGGGTTTTATACCTAGTGCTTAGAAGACTTGCTAAAATGTCTTTGGTAGATGTTTTACCGTTACTTCCTGTGATTCCTATTACTTTTGTCTTCAATTGACTCCTATATGATTTTGCTAATTTTTGAATGGCAGTCAATGTATCATCAACTAATACAATAGGTATATCTACACTGGGGATAGCTTGGTTTTTGCTCCATAGAGCTGCTACTGCACCCTTTGCTATAGCCTCATTGATGAATTTATGTCCATCAAAATTTTCACCTACTATTGGTACAAATAACTGACCAGTTTTTATCTGCCTAGTATCTATAGATACGCCCTGTATAGCTATAGCTTCATCTTCTTTTTTCAAACCATATCCTTTTACCATTTCTTGAATTTCTTTTAAACTACGACAAATCATTTTTCCCACCTCATATTTAAAAAAGAATTCTTCTGTTTATGTGTACAAAAGCCTAGATCTATTAACTTCTCTATTAGCTCTGAATAAGTAGTGCCATCAGTTTTTTCCCATAGCTTAGGAAACATGCTATATGCAGTGAATCCTGGCAAAGTATTGACCTCATTTACATAAAATTTATCTTCATCTGTGACAAAAAAATCAACTCTTACGAGACCGCAGCAGTCTAATAGCTTAAAGGTCTGAATACCAGTTTCTCTCATGGCTTCACTTATTTTTGCAGATAGATTTGCAGGAATGACTGGAACTAGCTTACCATCTACATATTTAGCAGCATAATCCATAAACTGTCTTTCTTGAATGTATTCACCAACCACAGAAGCCTTAGGACAATCATTACCTATTACTGCAATTTGCATTTCTCTGCCGATTATCTCTTCTTCAATAATTACTTTACTATCGTATAAGAAGGCTTCTTTGATTGCCTTTTTAAGCTGGTCTCTGTTTTCACAGCGACTAATTCCAACACTTGAACCTAGCTTAGCAGGTTTGATAAAGCAAGGATAAGCTATAGTATCTTCAATTTGTCTATAGGTCCCCTCTTCGTTCGTTTTCCAAGTGTGAATATTTACATGAGTATATTTGGCTTGAGGAATATTTCCAAGTGAAAATATGTCCTTCATCATAACCTTATCAATTCCTAATGCTGAGGATAAAACACCATTTCCTACATAAGGGATATTTAGTATTTCAAACAATCCCTGAATTGTACCATCCTCTCCATTTGTGCCATGCAAAACTGGAAATACAATACTTTTATTGTCTTTCTTAAAGTTTTTAGATATAAATTCTGCTAGGGAGGCTGTAACTGAAGCTGAGCTGCTAGCTTGTAGTTGCTTTATATCTGCTAGATCAACCTTCAACTTACCTAGGTCACACCAGACACCATCTCTTGAAATATAGACTGGATAAACATTGTGTTTCATTTTATCTATTGAATTAATTACAGAAAATGCACTTGAGAGAGAGGCATCATGCTCTACTGATTTTCCGCCATAAACCACATAAATATTTGTTTTCATATTTTCCTCCTACTGTACATTTTTATAACTATATTTTACAGGAAAGATATTACAAATTCCTCTTCATATTTCTTACGAATTTCTTAACAATGAGTTTAAGACATTCTGCCAATGAGATATAATATAAGAAAAGAAAGCTCTGGTTAGCATTTCAAATTAATAACAGAAATTCATGTCGATAATAAAAACTAACTATGATAAAATGAAAGTGATATAATTTTATTAACGGTTTTAGGTTTTTTAATTTTGTCATAGTGTATATTAACTTGTGGGGGGTGATTTTATGGATAAAAGACAAGGTGAAGACCAGGTACAAAAAGAAGCTCAAGAAATACAAACCATAATAGATCATACTGTGTCTTTAGCAGAAGACACAATTTTGACAGAGCAATTGATTCCGCTACTAGACAAGATATTTGATCCTCTACCTGTGCCTTTTATCATATTAGATAAGGAAACAAATGTTAGAATGATTAATAAAGTTTTTGCTAATTTTCTTGGATACTCAAAGGAAGAGGTAATAGGTAGACCAGTATTAGATGTAGATAAATACTCTAGGTTTCCCTATGTTTTAAAGACAAAAAAAGCAGAAATTGCATGGAAACACACATTTGAGAATGGACATACTGCCATAGTACATAGACTTGTTGTACTCGATGAGGAAAGTAATGTTAGATATGGAGTAGGAATGGTGCTTTTTGAAGACCTTGAGCAGTTTAAGGATATAATCGAAAAAAACAAACTCCTCGAGACTGAGCTTCATTTATATAAGAGTCAGCTAAAGGAGATGCACGGGGCAAAATATTCCTGGAACACAATAATAGGAAAAAGCGAAAAAACGAGTCAAGCTAAATTTATAGGAAAAAGGGCATCTACTTCAAATTCTAATGTTTTGATTTTAGGTGAAAGCGGTACAGGAAAAGAGTTGTTTGCCCATGCAATACATAATGATAGCGCCAGAAGCTTTTCGCCATTTGTTAAAATAAATTGTGCAGCTATACCTTCAGAATTGTTAGAATCAGAGTTGTTTGGATATGACGAGGGAGCATTTACAGGTGCAAAAAAAGGAGGTAAAATCGGAAAATTCGAGCTGGCAAATGGAGGAAGTATTTTTTTAGATGAAATTGGGGACATGCCACTGAAAATGCAAGCCAAACTATTGAGGGTGCTGCAGGAAAAAGAATTTGAAAGAGTAGGTGGTAATAACATTATAAAGGTTGATGTTAGAGTTATCGCTGCTACAAACAAGAATTTAATAGAATTAATAAAAGAAGATAAATTCAGAGAAGATTTATATTATAGGCTTAATGTAATGACTATAGAAATACCATCTCTAAGGGAAAGATATGGAGACATTGATGAATTAACAGCAATGTTACTCAAGAAGCTTTCTAAGCAGCTTGGAAAATATGTTTCTAGTATATCGGATAAGGCAATAGAATATTTCATGGGACATAGTTGGCCTGGAAACGTTAGAGAACTAGAGAATGTATTAGAGAGAGCGATAAATCTTACTGATACAGACACTATACTACCAGTTCATCTTCCAGTGTATTTAACTCAAACTACGAAAAGAGTATTAAATGGACCAATAAGACCACTGAAGGATATGATAGAAGATACAGAAAAAGAAGCCATAGTTAGATGCCTAGAGTATACTAATGGAAACAAATTAAAGACAGCTAAGCTTCTAGATATTAGTCGTTCAAGTCTATATGATAAGATGGAGAGGTATGGAATATAATAGAAAAGAAGGAATGAAGAAAATCAATTGCACCAAAGATAGTTAAAAAAATAACAAAAAATTATTATTTAAAGCTTTTATGGCATAGAACTTGCTTTATTAATATATTAACAATAAAAAAGGAGGAAACAAAATGAAGGGTAAAACAATAAGTGAATTAAAGCTTGGAGATAAGGCCTTTTTTCAAAAAACAATAACAGAAACTGATGTATATATGTATGCAGGTATTACAGGAGATTTAAATCCAGCACATATAAACGAAGAGTATGCCAAGGATACAATGTTTAAAGGAAGAATAGCACATGGAATGCTGACAGCTGGATTAGTATCTGCAGTACTTGGAATGCAACTACCAGGACCAGGAACTATATACTTAAAACAAGACCTTAAGTTTACAGCACCTGTAAGAATAGGCGATACAATCAAAGCTGAAGTTGAAGTTTCTGAGATGATTGTGGAAAAGAATAGAATTAAACTAAGAACTACTTGCACTAATCAAAATGGAGATGTAGTCCTTGATGGCGAAGCTACAGTAATGCCACCTAGATAAACTATAGTTCTCTTCAATGACAATAAGTGTTTGACAATCAGGACAGTGTATTAAAAAAATACATAATGGTCATAGGAAAACCTTGTCCTGTAAGTAATAACAAATAAAAGACTTAAGCCTATGAAAAATAGGGGGTTTCTGCAAAAAAAATATGTCCTAACTTTGTACATGAATAAAGTTAGGATATATTTTTTTTAAAAATTTAAGACTTGGTTATGAAAACATTTCATTAGAACGGTCTAAATTACTGTACTACGTAGACTTTGACAAAATTTCACAAAAGGAAAAATTATTGGCATGTATGTTGCAATTAAATAATTATACACTTCGAGGAGCAATTGAAGCAAAAATTAAATTGGGAGGTTTAATTATGTCGGATATTTTACTAAATACAGTTGACCTATCAAATGGAGAGACATTAGGGTATAGAAAATTTGGTATTGGTAGTAAAATACTAATTTTAGTCCATGGCAATATGTCAACTTCAAAACACTGGGATACAGTTATGGAAAGTATGCCTATAGAATTTACTACATACGCAATAGATATGAGAGGATTTGGAGATTCAACATATAATAACAGAGCAAATTCCTTAAGAGATTTTTCAGAAGACCTTAAGTTATTTGTAGAAATTATGGGTCTTAAGAAATTCTATTTAGCAGGTTGGTCCACTGGTGGCGGTGTGGCTATGTACTTTACTATAGACTACCCTGAATATGTGGAAAAGCTAATATTAGTTGAATCTGTAGGTATTATGGGTTATCCAATGTTCAAGAAAGATGCTTCTGGTCGGCCAATTACAGGTGAGTTCATAAAGACCAAAGCAGAAATTGAAGCGGATCCAGTACAAGTGGTACCTATATTAAATGCATATAAGAATAAAGATAAGACTTTTTTAAGGTTTGTTTGGGATGCATCAATATATGTATCTAAAAAACCATCTGAAGAAAGATACGAGGAATACTTAGATGCCATGCTTACTCAAAGAAATCTAGTAGACATAGATTATTCTTTAATTCACTTTAACATATCTGATAAGCATAATGGGGTGGTAGAAGGTACGGGAGAAGTTCATAAGATTAAGGCCCCTACATTGGTTATTCAAGGAAAAAGTGACCTCATAGTACCTATGGAGATGGGCGTAGGAATAGCTGAGGGCATAGGGGAAAACGCTAAACTAATATTGTTAGATGATGGTGGACATTCACCTATAACAGATGATCTAGATAGGTTTATGAACTTGATATTGACCTTTATGGAGTAGCCAATAAGTTAGATTGTACAAAGTTCGTATTAAACTGAAGATTAAAAATTCAAACAAAATTTTGCGAAAAAGGGGGGGAAATATGGGTAGCCTTTTAGATAACTTTGTAGCTGTTGCTCCCTATATAAATAAACTTACCAATACTGACTTCGCTGTATCAGTATGTGATCTAGAGAAGTGTTTGATTTATGTTCCCAGCAAAAAACAGGATCATAAGGTAAAGCATGGGTCACCACATGTTAAAAATTCAGTATCACATGATTGTATCCTAACTAGAAAAAGGATTGTTAAAAGGGTTGGAAGTGAAGTTTTTGGATTTCCTTATATAGCAATTGCCATTCCAATCATTGAGGAAGATGGCAAGTTATCTGGTACTGTTGGTTTCTTTGAAGCAGTAGATAAACAGGACCTGCTACTTGCCCTAGCAGATAATCTTTATGATACAATGCAGCAAATGGTGTCTATTACTGAGGTTATTTCAGATAACTCATCAAAGCTTAAGGAAGTAGGAGAAAATCTCAACTTCATCACAAATGAATCTTTGAATAGGGTTGGAGATACTGAAAATATACTTGGATTTATAAATACGATTTCAAATAAGACTAATATGCTAGGACTGAACGCCTTCATAGAAGCAGCAAGGATAGGTAAGGAAGGTGAAGGTTTTAAGGTAGTAGCAGAAGAAATTAGAAATCTTGCTAGTGCAACTAATGAATATGTTAAGAATGCAGACCAAATTATAGTTGAGCTTAGAGAATCCACTAGTAAAATTAGTGATAAACTCCAAGATCTTTTAAATATTTCAGCTCATCAGATAGACATTAACAATTATATTAGTAATTTAGTAAAGGAAATAAATGAAAGAGCAGAAAAGCTCAGAGAAAATGCACAACTATTAAGCGAATAATATTTTCATAAGAAGGAGGATTTACAGTGATAAAAAAAGAGGTTAATGTAGGTATTGTGGGAACAGGTATATATATTCCAGAAGGAAGAATGACAGCTAAGGACATTTCCGAAGCTACAAATGGAATTTGGGCAGAGGAAGCAGTTGTTAATAAACTAGGAATTGTAGAAAAGCCAATACCTGGAGAAAATGACGGAACACAGGAGATGGGAGTAAAAGCTGGACTTGATGCGATTAAAAGAACAGGAATAGACCCAAAAGAGATAGATTTAGTTATATGTATGGGAGAGGAATGGAAGGAGTACCCACTAACAACATCAGCTATTTATATACAAGAGAAAATAGGTGCTACAAATGCATGGGGTATAGATGTACAACAAAGATGCTGTACAACAGTGGCAGCAATGAAAATAGCTAAGGATATGATGATTGCTGATGATGATGTCAATACAGTCATGGTTGTAGGTGGATATAGAAACGGTGATTTTGTAGACTATGCAGATAAGGATATGTCCATGATGTACAACCTTTCTGCTGGTGGTGGAGCAATAATACTAAAGAAAAACTACAATAAGAATCTTCTACTTGGTACACATATAATGACTGACGGTACTTTGGCAAGAGATGCAGGAGTCGAATTTGGAGGTACAGAGAAGCCAATTAACTGTGAAAATATAAATGAAGCATATAAATCTCTAAGACTATTTGATGCAAAGCATATGAAGGATAGATTAAATGAGGTTTCAATGAGCAATTGGTACCATTGTATAGATAGAGCCTTTGAGAAATCAGGAATTTCAAAAGAAGAACTAGGTTATCTAGATGTATTGCATTTCAAATATTCACAGCATAAAGGAATGGTTGAGTCCCTAGGTCTAACAGAGGATCAATCAATATATCTATCTAATTATGGACACATGGGCCAAGTTGACCAAATTCTTTCATTACATTTGGCATTAGAGCAAGGAAAGGTTAAGGATGGAACTGTAATATCAATGATAGCTGCAGGAATAGGATATGCATGGGCAGCAAACGTTATCAAATGGGGTGAATAATGAAAATGCACCTAGCCCATGAGAAGGAGCAGGTTCATATCCAGCACAACCTATATACATAATTGAAGAAAGACATAATGCTGCTAGAGCAGTTGGAGAGCGGGGACCAAAGAGAATAGGACTTATCTATACTAAAGAAGACGCGGGATAAGACTTGCTTTTGGGATGTGAAATTAAGCTGAGGACAAAACACCTCAGCTTAAATTTTGGTATAAATAGAAGCAAGGGAATAGAACCTACTTTGCTTTTGATTGTTCTTCGACAAATATCAACATACATGTTAAAATGAAACCATATATATTGAATGAAAGACTAGAAAAAATACTAAACGAATGAGACATAGCAGTAAAAGAGGAGTTAAAAGATAATAATTAATTCTAAAGGGGAGAATTCTCATGGAGCTGACAGTAAGAAAGAAATTAATTATTGGATTTAGTATCTTGATTATTTTGATTTGCCTATTAGGAGGCTTTGGTACTTACTATCTTTCTAGAATGAATAATGATGTTAATATCTTATATGACATGCATCTTAAAGGAATTGAGCATATTAAGGATGCACAGGTAAATCTAATATCTCTTGGTGACGATAGGGGAATGCTATTATTATCTTCAGATGCTATGGGTAAAGAAAGCTCTATCCTTAACATGAGGTCAACATTTGAGAAATTTGAAAAAAACCTACAGGATTTTATGGATACAACTGTACTTGAAGAAGAGAGAGAGATAGTTACTCAAATATTAGAATTATGGGAAGAACTAAGACCTAATGAAGAAATGATTATTGAGATGTCCAGAAGAACTACTAATGATGAAGCTTATCAACAGGCTACTCAAAATCGCCTTATAGCTGAACGAATAGAGTTTAGAATTAATACCCTCGTAACTCAAAAAAATGAATTAGCAGAAAAGGCTAATAATGAAAGTGAACTACTGTATAAAAGTGCTTTAGGACTATCAATTACTATAATTATAGTGAGCGTATTAGTTGGAATCATAGTTTCAATATACATATCTAATATAATAGCAAAGCCAATAGCAAAAATGGCAGTAGCTACAAAGAGAATAGCAGAAGGCGACTTATCAGTAGAATCCATAGAAGTAAAAAATAAAGATGAAATAGGAGAATTAGCAAACTCATTTAATGCAATGGTAGAAGGACTAGGAGGAGTAATTAGAAATGTACTGGATGCTTCCCAGCAAGTAGCTGCTTCAAGTCAACAGATTTCTGCATCTTCAGAAGAAACTACTGCTGCATCTCAAGAGATAGCAACCACTATAAATGAGCTAGCCATAGGAGCAAGTAAACAGGCTGAAGATGCTTCTCACACAAGTGTATTGATTCATCAAATGGCTACAAGTATTCAAAGCGTTGCAAATAATGCGAATTCTGTATCCTCATTAAGCATAAATGTTTCAGAAGAAGCCAATGTTGGACTAGGTGAGGCTAGGAAAGCAGTAGGGAAAATCCAAAGGATAAAACTGGTAACAGAAGAATCTGCACAGAATGTAAAGTTATTAGGGGAACAGTCAAGAGAAATTGGGCAAATAGTTGAAGTGATAAAAGGTATCTCTGACCAAACTAACTTGCTATCATTAAACGCAGCTATAGAAGCGGCTAGGGCAGGAGAACAAGGAAGAGGATTTGCCGTAGTAGCAGATGAAGTAAGGAAGTTAGCTGTAGAATCTGCAGCCTCTGCTTTACAAATATCTGAACTCATTAATAATATACAAAATGAAACTAAGCAGGTTGTCAGCACCATGGATAATACTATGCAAGAAGTTCTAGAAGGTGTAGATGCGGTTAATAGTACAGGAAGCTCTTTTGAATTGATTGTTAGTGAAATAAACAATATAACAAGTGAAATTCAGCAAATAAGTGCCTCAGTGCAACAAATTGCAGGAGGCAGTCAATCTGTAGACCAATCTATAGAGAGCATTGCTGCCATTGCTGAGCAAACTGCGGCTTCAAGCGAAGAAGTAAGTGCAGCTTCAGAAGAACAGACAGCAACTATGGAAGAGGTAGCTAACGCATCACAAGACCTAGCAAGATTAGCTGAGGAACTACAAATGAATGTATCAAAATTTAGACTATAGGATTTGAGCCTTTATTCATTGAGAAAGACGCTATAATGAATAGGGGCTTTTTCTATCAAAGCCTTTCTTTTATACTATTCATCCAAATCTCATGAAAGTAGAAACTTCATATATGGTTTTAATTAAAAATAATAACTTTGCCTTCTTATAACAACATAATATATAATGTAAATAATATGGGAGGGGGATATACGTATGGACTTGCAGAAGTTTACTAGCTTCAAAGAAAAAATAGTAAACAATGTATCAAAAGTAATAATAGGTAAGGAAAAAGAAATTGAGCTAATTATAGTGTCCTTTTTATCGGGTGGTCATGTTCTTTTAGAGGATATACCAGGTATGGGGAAGACTATGATGATAAAGACATTTTCAAAAACATTAGACCTGCCATTCAAGAGAATACAATTCACTCCAGACCTATTACCTTCTGATATCACAGGAATTAATTTTTATAATCAAAAAACAGGTGATTTTCAATTTAGAGAAGGTCCATTGTTTTCAAATATAGTACTTACTGATGAAATAAATAGAGCTACACCTAGAACACAGTCATCTCTATTAGAAGCCATGGAAGAAAAGCAAATAACTGCTGATGGAATAACAAGAAAGTTAAATAAGCCTTTTATGGTACTAGCAACTCAAAACCCAGTAGAGTCTTTTGGAACATTTCCACTACCAGAAGCACAGCTAGATAGATTTTTTATGCGTATCAAGCTGGGATATCCCACAAAAGAAGAAGAAAAGGCTATAATTAAAAAGAATATTGGAAACCCATTAGATAATATAGAAGCAATAGTTGATTCTGAGGAATTAAAATACCTATTATCAAATGTGTCTAAGGTTTCCATTCATGATGATGTTATGGACTATTTAGTAAATATAGTAAATGAGACAAGGAACAAAGATAATATTGGAATTGGAGTAAGCCCTAGGGGCTCAATAGCTTTATTTAAGGCATGTCAAGCTTATGCTGCAATTAGTGGAAGAGGATATATAATACCAGAAGATGTAAAGGATATGGCGCCATATGTCTTAAACCATAGAATAATTTCTAGAGGCACAAATGGAATCGAGGATTCATTAGAATTTATTAAGGGGATAGTAGATACAGTAGAAGTTCCCTTAGAAAATATATAGGTATAGCTATGATTTGGTATTTATTAGGGCTAATAGTATTTATTTATTTATTAAATAGATTGACCTTACACTATGGTTTTAGAAATTTAACCTATAGGATGGAAATAAAGAAAGGAACTGCTGAAGTAGGGGAAGAAATAGAAATAACCTCCATAATTGAAAACAAAAAGCCTTTAACAGTTTCGTTTTTAAAGGTGCATGAAAGGTTCCCAAAGGGCTTTAGTAAAATGAGCAATATTTACACTCTTTTTATAATGCCCTATCAAAGAGTGAGAAGAACCTATAAGATATATATAGAGAAAAGAGGGTTTTATTCTATACAGGATGTGCAGCTAGAATTGGGGGACTTTGTTGGATTTAAAACAGAAAAAGAAAATGTTTCTTTGGAAAAAGAGCTAATAGTATTTCCAGTGAGGGCAAAGCTTGAAAACAGCATTGCACCTTTCGGTTCGTTGAATGGTGATGTTTCAGTAAAGAGATGGATATTAGACGACCCACTTATGACCATTGGTATAAGAGAATATACGGGAAACGAACCAGAAAGATTTATTCATTGGCCGTCTTCAGTTAAATATGGGAATCTAATGGTCAAGAATTTTGATTTTACAACTGATAACAGTGTTATTGTAGTTTTAAATGTTGAAACTATGAAGCCTTGCTGGAAGCCTGTAGAAGAAGAATTAATCGAAAAGGTCATATCCATAGGAAGGTCAGTTATGGAAGAGTTTGAAGCCTTGAGAATTCCTTATGGGTTTACTTCTAATGCATATAATGTAGACTCATCTCAGGAAAGGGGTTGTTTTTATCATCCGAGTTTAGGACAGATTCATCTTGATAATCTGCTTAAAACATTAGGTAAGATAGACTATAGATTACCATCTTTTTTTGAAACTACATTGAGGGATGTTAGTAAAAGGCAGGGCAATTATACTACAGTAGTGATCATTACTCCAAGAATATTAGATACATATATAGAGTCAATAAATATGCTGAGTAAGAGCGTAAGTAGAACTGTAGTCATATCTGTGGAGGAAGAGCATCTAGAAAAACTAAATAACAATATTATTAAGTATAGGAGTAAGTAAAATGAAAGAGATAATTTTCATAGAGATAGTATCTATAGCTTCGTTTTTATATTCTGTATTTATGATATTCTTTTCCTTTGCTCCTATTAATGAAATGAGTTTAATGTTTCTTTGGACCATTGCAATTTCTATGTTTTATGCTATGAATTATAGGAAGTCAAGATTATATGACATCAGTATTTTGCTTTTGCTAATACCATTGATATTTTATAATGGGACAACTGCTGTGTTATTCATACTTGTAATTACTATTCTAATATTTCTATATATTAGAAAGTCTTTATCTAATGATAACCATTATTCCTATGTAGACAAAGTGAAGAAGACTTATTTGCTATATATACCATTAGTTTATATAAGATTTATTTTTGATGATTTTTATGAGGCTATGGTTTATGCAATACCCTTTATAATAATCTATTTTCTTTCTTCAATAATACTTGCAAGGACAATCAGACACTTAGATTCCAATATGGGTATGGAGAATATAAGAAGAAGCAACTTAAAAAATTTAATTATGATGGCTGTAATATTTGGAATCACAACATTTGAGAGACTAAGAGCCTCAGCGCTAACCATTATAGAAGAGGTTTTAAACCTCCTATATTATCCTATTTATTTGCTGGGAAGGTTAATAAAAATTCCCTTTGAAGGCATGAAGATAGAAGAGCAAATAGACTATGAAAATTCAGAAAAGATCGTAGAAGACTTTCAAATAGACCAGTTTGAAATCATTGAAGATCTAGGAGAGGAGAAGGTTTGGGATTTTACAATAGCTAAGAGAATACTGGGTTTTATATTGATAGTAGTTGCAGTATATATTATTTATAAGCTAATCATAAATGCGGGAAATAGAAGGTATGAAGGCATAGAATATGTAGAGGAAAGGGAATACATCAGAGATAGCAAGAAAAAGAAAAAGAGGTTTAAAAGAGACAAATATCCAAAGGAGTTAAAGGAGCAAATTAAGTATTTTTATAGAAAATTTCTAGGTAAGCTTATAAGAAAAGATATAGAAATCTTGAAGACAGACTCCACCTTTGAAATCAGTAAAAAGGCAGAGTATATTTTTGAGGATGAAGTTCATAGAATAAGAGAAATTTATATTAATAGTAGATATGGAGAGATTGAGGTAGACAAAAGCTTAGTAGAAGAGATGGAAACCTTATATAAAAAGCTTTAGGGACCCTAAATCAGGGTTCCTTTATGAACAATGCTTTGTTAAAAAATGGATATATCGAATATGCAAAATTTGTATGGTATACTAATAATCTATTCGTCATTGGGACATTATCTACTTCAATGGAAATTGCATTTCACGGAGTTCTTCACAACTTAATAATGGGGGTGGTTGAACTACTAAATCATATAGTCAATAATATAGGAAGTATAATATTTGGCTAGCAGTACTGGGAAACACAAGTGAAGGTATGGAGGCAGTAACCTATCTTATGGTCAACCAGGCTGGACTATGGCTGGTTATGTTTCTTCCCTATGGTTGCTACATACCCCAGAAAGTCAGTGACGGCTCCATTGCATATGAAATGCGAGTTCTTAATCATGGCCATGATGATTTGCTTAATAAGCTGATTTTTCAGCATTTAGGAACATATGACATTGATAAGTCCCAGCTAATACTAAATCTTAAAAGCAAAAAAGAAATTTCGGAAATAGCAAAAGGACTTTCAATAATTTTGATATAGATGACTTCAAGGTTGAGGAACCAAGCATAGAAGAAGTCATAAAGCATATATATGCAAGCTGAATAAAGCTGGCATTATAAGATTTAAGTATTCATTTCCATTATATTTAAAAGAATTCAACAGAAAATAATGTTTATTGTGAAGTTTTAATGAGTATATACTATAATATAGATATATAGATAGGTTAATCTAAAAATAAAAGGGGGAAGAAATATGCCAGTTGGAAAATTATTTGAAAAATCGAGAAAAGAAAAAGAGAGACAAGCTAGAAAAGAAACCGCAAGGAAGGTAGCAGTAGGAACAGCAGTAGGAACGGCTTTGGGTACAGCTTTAGGAACAATTACAGGAATACTATTTGCACCAAAATCAGGTAAGGAAACTAGAGAAGATATTGCACAGAAAACTAAAGAAGCAACAGAAGTAGTAAAAGAAACAATAAAGGACTCCACTCAGGTCATTAAAGAAAAAGGGGAAGAAATCACTAAGAATATTAAGGAAAAAATAGAGGAAAGTAGAATTAAAAAAGAGAATAATGATCATAAATGCTGTGAAGATGATTGCTGTGAAGACGATTGCTGTGAAGATGATTGTCCTGAGGAAGTAGAAGTAGAAGAAGATAATGTTGAGGATAGAGAATAAGAAAGCAATTAAGCAGAAACGAATAGCAGAAACGAATAGCAGAAAAAAGAAGAACAATAGAAAACCAAATTAGGGGGAGATAGACCATGGATGCGACAATTACTGTTAGAGAACTGTTATTGGTAGTAGTGTCTTTAGTAATTATAGGGCTTGGTATACATTTAATGATAGTATTAAGAAACTTAAATGTGCTATTAAAGAAGGTAAAGCAAGTAGTAGATGATAATGAAAAGCCAATAAAAGAAACTATCTTGAATTTACCAGAAATAAGTGAAAATATAAGCGTGGTAAGTGTGAAGTCTAGAAATATTTTAGAAGAAGTTGAACCTATAATACCAGAAATAGCAGATAATATTAATTTTATTACTGAGAACCTTAATGATGGCATGGAAATAGCAGTGAATACAGTGGAAAACGTGGGAGAGAACATTAGCGAAACAATAGAAGCCATAAAAGAGAGCACAGTAGATGCTACTACATATATAAAGCTGGTAGGAGAAGTAGCAAAAGTAATTAAACAAGCCATAACAAGAGATAGGTAGTTTAACTATGAGGCCAACGGATGAGGTTTTTTCCGCTGGCCTTCAATATTAGTAATTTTTTATGGTTCAAATGTAGGCAACAGTAGTGAAGTCATCTTCGTTATTGAAATAACAAATCTCCTATGATATAATTCAGATATCAAGGAAATAGGTGGTATAGTATTTATGAAAATACACTGGAGAATATGGTTAACAAAGGATGAGATTAAAATATTTGGAAAGGGACCAAGGGAGCTTTTACAAAGGACTGAAAAAATGGGATCCTTAAGAAAGGCGGCTATTTCCATGAATATGTCCTATAGTAAAGCTTGGAATCTTATCTCAAATCTAGAAAAAGCATTAGATACTAGAATACTCGACAAAACAATAGGAGGTCTAGACGGAGGCAGCTCTACTCTTACAGAAGAGGGAAAAAGACTAATAAGCAAATACGATGAGCTTGAAAAAAGAATAGAAGAGGCAGTATTTAAAATTTATGAGGAAATATTTTAATTTTTTGTAGTCGTTATATTAATAAAAACATAACGAATAATGTTGAAAATAATCTATGATTATGGAGCAAAATAACTTAAATAGGGGATGTAATATTATGAAAAAAGTGATAGCATTATTATTAATACTTTCATTAGCTTTAGGGATCTATGGATGCTCTAGGGATAAAAGAGATAGCTTTAATCAAGTAGAGCTTACCATTAGTGCAGCTGCTAGCTTAACAGAGGCCTATGGTGAATTAAAAGAGATTTATGAATCAGAAAAAGGTATTAAATTGATATTTAATTTTGCTGCATCAGGAACTCTTCAAAAACAGATAGAAGAGGGGGCAGAGGTAGATGTTTTTGTATCTGCAGGAGTAAAGCAAATGGATGCCCTTGATGAAAAAGACCTATTATTGAAAGATACTAGAAAAGATATATATAGAAATGAATTAGTGCTTTTAGTTCCAGAGGAATATAAGGATACTATAAAGTCTATAAATGATTTAGTAGGCACGGATTTAAAGCTTAGTATAGGCGTGCCAGAGACTGTTCCTGTAGGACAGTACGCAAGGGAAGCACTTGAATACCTAGGAATTTGGGAAGAACTTGAAGCAAATATTGTATACAGTAAGGATGTAAGTCAAGTACTTACATACGTAGAAACAGGTGAAATAGCAGCAGGTATAGTTTATAGTTCAGATTCAGTAAGAGCAAAACAAAGCTATATAGCTGAGATTTTTTCGGAAGAAACACATAAACCAATTATATATCCAGCAGCCGTAGTTGCATCAACTAAATATAAGGAAGCTAGCAAGGAATTTCTTGAATTTTTAAGAACCGATAAAGCGAAGGAACTTTTAGATAAGTATGGATTTAAAATTTATACAGAATAGGTTGAGTTAACATGATACTAAGTCCAATAATAATTTCCATAAGAATTGCAATAGTATCCACAATTTTTACTTTAATAATAGGCGTATTCTTATCTAGAATAATGACTAAATATAATTTTAAAGGTAAAGATATACTGGAAGTTATTGTTCTAATGCCTATGGTACTTCCACCCTCTGTTATAGGATATGGATTACTAATATTAATAGGGAAAAGAGGAATTATTGGAGGACCATTATATGATGTCTTTGGCATAAGATTAATCTTTACTTGGGGGGCAGCTTGTATAGCAGCTATCATAGTTTCACTTCCTTTAATGTATCAAAGCTGTAAAAATGCCTTTTTAGGCATAGACCATTATTACGAAGATGCTGCTATGTCCCTGGGAGCTAACAAAAGGATAGTGTTTTGGAAAATAAGTCTACCCCTTGCCTTACCAGGCATTTTAGGTGGAATTGTTTTAGCCTTTGCTAGGTCCTTAGGTGAGTTTGGAGCTACTCTTATGGTAGCGGGAAACATTCCAGGAAAGACCCAGAACATACCATTAGCGATATATTTTGCCGTTGAAGTAGGAGACACTAAAACTGCCAACATATTATTGGGCATAGTTGTGGTATTTAGCTTTATTGTAGTGTATGGTGTAAACAGATGGATGAAAAAAAAGGGGCTAAAATCGTAGTTTGACACGACTTGCTTTTTAAGATATAATATAATTCTGTTGAACATTTATAATACGCTGGAGAGATGGCCGAGTCTGGCTGAAGGCGCTCGCCTGGAAAGCGGGTAGACGGCTAAACCGTCTCGCGGGTTCGAATCCCGCTTTCTCCGCCAATATAAATTTTGCCGTGCTAGATGGGGAGGTAGCGGTGTCCTGTAACCTGCAATCCGCTATAGCAGGATTGAATTCCCAGCCACGGCATCCTATTGTGAGGTCTGCCCTAAGAAAGTGATGTTGACGATTGGGTCTTGCGCAATGGAAATTCATGAACCCCGCCAGATCCGGAAGGAAGCAGCGGTAAGTGAACACTTCTGTGTGCCGCAGGGGTGCCTAATCTGAGTTAACTACTTAGGTAACGCTTGTAGTAGCATGTCAAAACTGGGTGCACGGCTTTAAAAATATAGACTATGGGATCATAGTCTATATTTTTGTTTAAAATATTATTAAAAGGATTTTGCAGTATTTTGTCGAATTTTTATTAATATCTGCTTATTTTAATTTAAATTTAAGAAATTATACTTTTTTGTCGTTAATATTAAAGGTGTTGAGTCAAAATGTATAATAAATAACAATGAATTGTGGGTGACAGCTATGTTTTTAAGCTCCTATAGAATAAAATTAATTGGTTTATTTAGTATAATAGCTTTGATTCCAATTATTCTGTTTTCTTTTAGTGTTCATAATAGAATAAATACATATATAATTAATGAAAACTTAAAAGCAAAAACAAGTTTTATAACCAATGAGGCTGAAAAGCTAGACATATGGCTAAAGGCTAATGCTGAGAGAGTAAATGATATATCTGCAAGCTATCCCTTTATTGAATCCCTCATGAATGATGATGATGGACACAGAAGAGTGAATGATTATCTGGCTTCACAGGTTAGAACGACTAAAGAAATAACCAATTTGAGGCTAGTTTTAGAAAATGGAAGGGAATTTTCAGCTAGTGGAGTTAGTCTTTATGAGAATCCTAGGGGTAAAGCTGAATATAAAGATGCCATATTTAAGGGCGAATTAGTATGGACAATGCAGGAAGAAAATGCAGATTTTCCTGAGACAATTACAGCTTCTGTTCCTCTGCTTAACACAAATAGTCAAGTGGAAGGCGTGTTATTAGTAGATTTTAGTATAGCTAATATATTAAATAAGATTAGAGAGATAAGTAGTGAAGATAGATACATAAGCTATGCGGTAACCAAGCAAGGACATATATTAGAAGTATTTGGAAGAGAGAGCGTAGACTCAGATGATTCTAGTCAAGACTATGAAGGAAAAATATCGGCACTGGTATCAAAAACAATGCACACATATGTGGAAAAAGGAAGTGTAGCACTAGATAAAGAACATATGGTATTTTACTCGACTGTACCCTCAATTCAATGGAGGATATTAACATTAGTACCTAGACAGGTGATTTTTGATAGCCTAACTGTACTAATCAAAAATATAGTAGTAATAACAGCCATAAGCTTATTGTTTTTAGTGGTGCTAGCCATGCTGTTTTCCAGAGTCTTTTCTGAACCACTGGTTAAACTAAAAAAAGGTGCTTTGGAAATAAAGCAGGGTAATTATGACTATAATTTTGATATAAAAAAAGAAGATGAATTTGGGCAGGTGGCAATAGCCTTTAATGACATGGCACAAAAACTAAAAGAATCATATGAGGATTCAAATGATAAGAATACTATGCTAATGGAAGCCAATGTACAATTACAGGAGATATATATAGAATTAGAAGCGTCTTATGGACAGCTAAAAGCAACTACTGATCAGCTTAATGAATCAGAACAAAAATTTAGAGTTCTTTTAGGAAACCTAGATGATTTAGTATTGATTGTGGATAAAGACCTTAAGATCGTGTTTACAAATGACCAAGTTGAATCAGTATTAAAGGTAGGAAAAGAACATTTTTTAGGAAGAAGTTTAAGAACCCTTGTAAATTATGCTGATAAAGAAGGGAAGGAATTACTAAATGATGTCAAAACACTTGATTTTAAAAATAGAGAAATTAGAATCACTAATAAATATAAAGATGATATAATAATTGAGATTAGTTCAAAAAGAGTTTATGAAGGCAATGAACTTATTGCCATTCATGGAATTGTAAGAGATATTACAGAAAGAAGAAACTTAGAGGAAAGTATAATTAAAAGGAATGAAGAGTTAATTGTTATAAATAGGATTAGTAGGGCGTTAACTTCTGCTATGAATATAGATACTCTGATGCAAGGGGCAGTAGATGGTATTATTAGACTCATGGATATATCCTTGTGCACCATAAGAACATTGGAGGATGAGAAACTGATACTTAAAGCATACGGGGGAGACATCTCAAATTTAGTAGTTACAGAGGTTATGCCAGTAGATGCAGATAAAATAGGAGAAGTAGCTAAAACAGGGAAAACACAAGTCTTTGAATTGAAGAAAAACTATGAAAAGAGTATTTTTTCAGAGAAGCTAGTAGATTCAGGGGAAATAGGGTACTTTAGCGTAATTCCAATTAAAGTAAGAGGTAGAACTCTAGGCATAATGACAATAGGTAGTAAGAAGAAACTCAATAAAGGTGAATTTAACGTTTTAGCCTCAATCAGTAATCAAGTATCCTTGATTACTGAAAATATTGGTCTCTACCAAGGGCTAAAGACCAATTACCTAAAAACTATAGAAACCCTTGCTGCAGCCATAGAGGCAAAGGATGAGTATACAGAAGGACACTCTAATAGAGTAGCAAGATATTGTCTTGAAATAGCTAAATACATGGGTATGCCTAGAAGATTCTGCGAGGAAATTGAGGTGGCAGGTATACTTCATGATGTAGGGAAAATAGGAATAAAGGATGGGGTCCTTTCAAAACCAGGAAGGCTAACTGAGAGAGAATATGAAGCCATAAGAAAACATCCAATTATAGGTAGCAAGATACTTGAAAGTGTGGGCTTTTCAGAAAGTATAATGAATGGAATTAAGTTTCACCATAAGAGATATGATTTAAAGGGATATCCTCAAGAGATTTATATTGAAGAGCTTCCTTTAGAAGCAGCCATTATAGGTGTAGCAGATGCTTTTGATGCAATGACAACAAGTAGGGCATATAGAAATGCTATTACTATAGAAGAAGCCATTGAGGAACTTATTAAAAATAAAGGAACACAATTTAATCCCTATATTGTTGACATAATGGTGGATGTATATAAGAAAAAAAAGATGGTAATTGAGTCTATAATGCAAATTAATACAACAATTGAAAGTACTAGTCTAGCCTAATGGCTAGACTTTTATTTTATCTTATATTATTATTGATGATATTAATAAATAATTAAATGAATTTTTAAATGAGCCATCTTTAGTGTCTTCAGTTTTTCAAAGAAGTGCAGTTGGATTTTACATGAGTAAGGATAAGATAATTACCAGCAACACCAGAAAAAGTATTGATGGCATTATTAGAAAAGCAAAATAATATGGAATTTGATATTAACCGGTGTATTTAGCCTTAGGTTAGATACATCGTTTTTTGTATTTACTAAAAGAACCTTCACTATGACATGAAGTTTTGATATAATATACTTATTAAACACGTGAAGGTGATTAGATGGCTTATCAAGCTTTATACAGGAAATTTAGACCCAAGACCTTTGACGACGTCATGGGACAAGAGCACATAACTACAACACTAAAAAACCAAATAAAAAATAATAATATAGCTCATGCCTACTTATTTTCAGGAACTCGTGGAACAGGGAAGACCTCTACAGCAAAGGTATTTGCAAAGGCTGTAAATTGCACAAATAGCCATGATGGAAACCCATGTAATGAGTGTGAGGCATGTAGGGGGATATTAGACGAAACCATAATGGATGTCATAGAAATGGATGCTGCTTCTAATACTAGTGTAGAAGATATCAGAGAACTTAGAGAAAAGGCAAAGTACCCTCCAACTAAGTGCAGATATAAGGTTTACATTATAGATGAGGTTCATATGATATCAAAGGGTGCTTCTAATGCACTCTTAAAAATATTAGAGGAGCCACCAAAGCATTTGATATTTATACTAGCCACAACAGAACCTCAAAGACTGCCTGCTACAATACTATCAAGATGCCAAAGGTTTGATTTTAAGAGAATAACCGTAAAAGATATCATAGAAAACATGGAGAATATTCTAAAAGACATAGACATAAAGGTAGATCCAAAGGGCTTAAGTTTAATAGCTAGGAATTCTGATGGGGCAATGAGAGATGCTCTTAGTCTTTTAGATCAATGTCTTTCATTTTCCGGAAAGGAAATGACATATGATTATATTCTTTCCATACTTGGTGTAGTAAATAATGATATAATATATGAGATTGCAAATGGTATAATTGAAAAAAGTGCTGATAAAGCTCTTAAGCTTATAGAAGATATAGTTCAAAATGGAAAGGATATAAACCAGTTTATAAAAGATTTGATACTTCATTTTAGAAATCTGATGGTTTTAAAGGTATCCCATAATACAGAAAACTCACTTGACGAAACAGTTGAGACTATTGAAAGCTTAAAGAAGCAGGCTGAAAAAATAGACGTAAATAGTATTATAAGGATATTAAGAATACTATCAGATGCAGAGACTCAATGTAAATGGTCATCTCAGCCTAGAGTAATACTTGAAGTTAGTATCATTACAATGTTAAATCAGTCCATAAATAAAGAACTTGAAAGCTTAGAAAAAAGGCTGGTAAAGCTAGAGGAAAAGCTTGAAGATGGAGCTATAATAAAAAGAACAGATACCCAAAAACAATATACTTCAAGTTCTCCTACTAAAGCTATGATAAAAGAGAAGGTAGAAGAAAAGCAAGAGAATATATCAAGTGATATTAAAGAAAGCATAAATAAAACAGGAACTGATATTGATATCAATTACATTAAAGCGGATTGGAAGGATATCTTAAAAGATATTAAGACCACTAGAATTGGATTGCATGCATTTATTATGGAAGGCTATCCATTAGGCTATAAAAATGATGTATTGACAATAGCATTTGATGATGGGTTCAGATTTCATAAGGAAGCTATCGAAAAAAGCGAAAATAAAGAGCTTGTTCAACAAATTATAAACAAATACCTAAATGCAAACTTAGAAGTCAAATTTGTGATGGCTGATGATATTGTAAATGTAGATGAAGAAAATCAAGAAAAGGAAGAAGACAAAGAATTAGTTCAGAAGGTTGTTGATGTTTTTGGAAAAGAATTAGTAGAAATTGAAGAATAATAAGGAGGTTTTTTATAATGGCAAAAGGTGGATTTCCAGGAATGGGTAACATGGGCAATATGATGAAGCAGGTTCAAAAAATGCAGAAGCAAATGGCAGATTTACAGAATGAACTCAACGAAAGAGAAGTAGAGGCAAGCGCAGGTGGCGGAGCTATAACTGTAAAGGTTAATGGTAAAAAAGAAATACTAGCTGTGACCATAGATAAGGATGTAGTAGATCCTGATGATGTTGAAATGCTTCAAGACTTAATATTAGCTGCAACAAATGAAGCGCTGAGGACTGCTGATGATATGGTAAGCAGAGAAATGCAAAAAATAACTGGAGGAATGAACATACCAGGGATGTTTTAAGTGTTTCAATATATAAGTTTTTGAAAGACCACTGAAAAATGTATTTTCTAACCTTTTATTTTGAAAGGTAGTGGAAGAATCTTGTGTTTTCAGTGGTCTCATTTTTTATGGTTTTTGCTTACTGAAATCAACTTAAGTGAAAGGATGAGATAGATGGAGTATTTTGCACCTCCTTTGGCAAGTCTTATAGAAGAATTCTCCAAACTACCTGGCATAGGAAGAAAAACAGCTCAAAGACTTGCTTTTCATGTGTTAAACATGAATGTCAATGATGTAAATGTGCTTGCCAATTCAATAGTAAATGCAAAGAGAAATATTAAGTATTGCAGCATATGCAGTAATCTTACAGATACAGATCCCTGCTCTATTTGTGGTAGCACTAAGAGAGATCAGACTACCATATGTGTTGTAGAAGAACCAAGGGATGTCATAGCAATAGAAAGAACAAGAGAATTTTATGGATTATATCACGTTCTTCATGGAAGCATTTCTCCAATGGAGGGTATAGGTCCTGAAGATATAAAAATAAAAGAGCTTCTAAAAAGGATTGGGGGGTTAGATGTTGCAGAGGTAATACTAGCTACAAATCCTACCATAGAGGGAGAGGCTACAGCTATGTACATATCTAAGCTCTTAAAACCCCTAGGCATAAAAACTACAAGAATAGCTCATGGTATACCAGTAGGTGGAGACCTAGAATATGCCGATGAAGTGACTATTTCAAAGGCTTTAGAGGGGAGAAGGGAGATATAGGCTTATTAAATAAACAAGTCTTCTTGCTCTTGTTCAATTTATTTTATATTTTGGGGGAATGGATACTATGGACAATTTATTAATGGGATTAGGGCTCAGCTCATCTACTGGGTACAAGCCATTTATACCCTTATTAGTTATCAGTATTGCTTCACGATTGGGTTTTATAGAATTGGTTCAACATGAAGAATGGCTTGGATCTTTTTTATTTATCGGTATACTAATACTTCTTTCAATATTAGATTTATTGAGTACATCAATACCTTTCATAGGAAGGTTATTTGATATTCTAGGTGTACCAGTTACACTGGTATGTGGATACCTGGCAATAACCTCATTAGTAGGGAATACAGCTGAAAGCAATGCTATTATGACAAATCTAATAGGTATTTTTGTAGGAAGTGGCAGCGCTGGAGTTGTTAAGACTTCTTCTATAGTAACTAACCTCTTAAGTGATACTGTGACACTAGGGGTATCTGGGCCTTTGAACTCTATTAAGGATTCACTGAAAGCTTTTTTTGTTTCTGTTGTCGCAATAGTAGCACCTATAATAGTATGTTTTTTATTAGTCTTATTTGCCTTTATGACTTATAAGGGATTAAAAAAGTTAAAAGAGCTAAGGAAAAGAAAAAACCTTAGTACAAGCTAATATCAGAATATCCATAAGAGTTAATACGTTCATAGAGATATTGTAAAAAATAGTTAATCATGATATGTTAATACTAGTTTAGATGATTGGAGGGTTGTTAAAGCATTTCGCTCAACCCTAGAAGAAGTTTCCGAAGCTGATGTTATAGTTCATGTAGTTGACTACTCGAATCCAAACTATATACATCAGATAGAAGTCACTAATGAAACCCTCAAAGAATTAGGTGTAAGCCATGTTCCTGTTATTTATGCTTACAATAAAATAGATTTAGTAGAAGATAATATACCAAGAATAGAAGAAGACCGTGTATATATTTCCGCTAAGTAGAAGGGCGGAATAGATAAGCTGGTTTACGCTATCGGGCAAAGTGCCTTTCCAGTCTACATTGACTGTGAGATGCTTATACCCTATGATAAAGGAAATATAGTATCTTATTTAAATGACAATGCAAATATTTTATCCACTAAGTATCTGGAAGATGGATCATTTATATCACTAGAATGTAAAGAGTCAGATTTTGAAAAATTTAAGCAATATAGATTTTA
>Ga0265293_10001721_pt1 | contig 46464 bp, 43 predicted proteins | sample Munlanlewell138R_FD_192505 | JGI IMG/M metagenome (GOLD analysis project Ga0265293, IMG submission 192505) | Leachate microbial communities from a municipal landfill in Southern Ontario, Canada - Leachate well 138R | ecosystem: Engineered > Solid waste > Landfill > Unclassified | place: Canada... | reverse complement strand
ATCAGACAGTTTTGGTTTTCTAGGTTTGAAATAAAAGTTCTCAACTTTGGATATTTTGATTAGTTCTTTTAAAATTAATTTGTAACTTGCTTCTAAGTTGCTCATAATTGTATTTATTTGATAGTCAGTACAATATACTGATTTTTAATCTTTTGAGCAACTTTTTCTATAATGCACTACGGGTTAAAATAGATTTAAATCATGGCAAATTAAAACAAGTTGGTTTACACTTTTTTATTTTTCAAAAAATATTGAGAAGCAGTTTTGTATCAAAACTCTTTATACTATCTTTGACAAGGTAAAAGCTCTTTTTATGAAAGTACTTCGTATTAAAAATATGGTATGTCCCAGGTGTATTATGGTCATTGAAAAAACAATGGAAGACCTTGGATTTGAATTGAATGATGTTGATTTGGGAATTATTGAATTTCACGAACCAATCTCGTTGAATGATAAAGACAAAATAGAAAAAGCAATTACTCCATTAGGTTTTGAAATACTTGAGGACAGGAAAAGCATGTTAGTAGAGCGTATTAAAACACAAATTATTGAACTACTTTCTAAAGACGTAAATTATTTAACAATAACACTTTCCGAGTATTTATCTAGTAAATTACAAATTGAATATCGAACGCTTAGTCAGTTGTTTTCCACTCAGGAATCACAAACAATTGAACAGTATTATATTTTACAAAAGATTGAAAAAGTAAAAGAGCTATTGGTTTACGATGAATTGACATTAAGCGAAATAGCTCATAAAATGAACTATAGTTCTGTTGGGTACTTAAGTAATCAATTCAAGAAAATTACCGGATTAACTCCTTCACATTTTAAGGAAATCAAACAGTCAAAAGAGCGAATTAAATCAAAGAATTAATAGACTTTTACTTATTTTCTTTAAGAAAAGCTATTAATTTTTCCACCGCAAGTCCGCGATGACTTAATCTGTTTTTTTCTTCTAAAGTCATTTCAGCAAAAGTTTTTTCAAAATTTTCTGGTTGAAAAATTGGGTCGTAACCAAAACCGTTATCACCGATTTTCTCAGTAGTAATTTGGCCTTTAACTATTCCTTCAAATAGATGCTGTTTATTGTTGATATTTAAGGCTATAACGGTTTTAAATTGTGCGCTTCTGTTTGAAATACCATCAAGTTTTTCTAGCACCAAATTCATGTTTTTTTCTGCATTTTTTTCTTCTCCAGCAAAACGTGCAGAATACACTCCAGGTGCTCCATTTAAGGCTTCAATTTCTAGACCTGTGTCATCGGCAAAACAAGGCAGTTGATATTTTTCGCTAATAAAATCAGCTTTAATAATGGCGTTTTCTTCTATTGTTTTACCATATTCATCGATATCTTCCAGATGTCCTATTTCTTCTAAAGTTACAATTTGAATAGAATCGGGTAATTGTTTTTGAACTTCTTCAACTTTGTTTTTATTGTTCGATGCAAAAATGATTTTCATAATTTAACTTATATAATTCCAAATGTTGTTTTTTCTTGCTAAAGCCACAAAAGCCGCTTTTAATTCTTGATGTTCTGTTTTTTCAAAATGAAGATCATTTTTCAATAATTCGATAGCTTTTACACGTGCCAATTTTAAAATCTCTTGATCTTTAACCAAATCTGCAATTTGTAAATTCAAAATACCACTTTGTTGTGTTCCCATAATGTCGCCAGGACCACGAAGCTTCAAATCGATTTCAGAAATTTCAAATCCGTCATTCGTTTTGCACATGGCATCCATTCTCACTTTTGTTTCATTACTCAATTTGTTCCCAGTCATTAGAATACAATAGCTTTGTTCTGCACCTCTTCCCACACGGCCTCTTAATTGATGCAATTGACTTAATCCAAATCGTTCGGCACTTTCAATAATCATCACACTTGCATTGGGAACATTTACGCCTACTTCAATTACCGTCGTCGCAACCATAATATTTGTTTCTCCTCTTTTAAAACGTGCCATTTCCACGTCTTTATCTTTTGGTTTCATTTGACCGTGAACTACGCTAACGGAATATTCAGGAAGTGGAAAATCTCTACTAACGGCTTCGTAACCTTCCATCAGATTTTTATAATCCAAGGTTTCACTTTCTTGTATCAATGGGAAAACAATATAAACCTGTCTACCTTTTGCAATCTCACCTCGAATAAAATGCCAAACTTGTAACCTTTTGCTTTCGAAAAAATGTAAAGTTTGAATTGGTTTTCTTCCAGGTGGTAATTCGTCAATAACAGAAACATCTAGATCTCCGTACAAACTCATTGCTAAAGTCCTGGGAATTGGAGTTGCTGTCATGACTAAAACATGAGGAGGTAAATGGTTTTTCTTCCACATTTTTGAACGTTGCTCTACACCAAATCGATGTTGTTCATCAATAATTGCTAGACCTAAGTTCTTAAATTGAACTTTTTCTTCTAAAAGTGCATGCGTTCCAATAAGAATTTGAATGTTGCCATTAAGTAATTCTTCGTGTATTTGTTGTCGTTCTTTTGCTTTTGTAGAACCTGTTAATAGTGCAACATTTACATCAATTTTTTCAGCCATTTCCTTAATTCCTACAAAGTGTTGATTAGCTAGAATTTCAGTTGGAGCCATTAAACTAGCCTGAAAACCATTATCTAACGCAAGCAACATTGACATAAAACCAACAATGGTTTTTCCAGCGCCCACATCACCTTGCAATAAACGGTTCATCTGAGCTTCTCGAGCCATATCTGTACGAATTTCTTTGATAACACGTTTTTGCGCATTCGTCAAAGGGAAAGGTAAATGTTCGTGATAAAAAGAATTGAAATAATCACCTACTTGTTTAAAGGCAAAACCTTTGATACGTTGCTTTCTAATTACATTTTTTGAAAGTAATTGAAGCTGAATAAAAAACAACTCTTCAAATTTTAAACGAAAACGAGCTCTGCTTAGCAATTCATTACTCTTAGGAAAATGTACATTAAAAAAAGCTTCTTTTTTTGATAAAAGTCTCAATTCCTCAATTAAATAATCGGGAAAAATCTCTTTAAATAAATGATGAGTTTCAATAAAAACCTGTTGCATCATTTTAGTTATCGATCTGTTTGAGATGTGCTTTTTTATTAATTTTTCGTTGGAAGGGTAGACCGGCTGTAAAACAGTTTGAAGGTTTTTTTTATGTTCTTCTGTAGTTTCAATCTCTGGATGTGGCATCGAAAAAACTCCGTTGAAGTAATTTATTTTACCAAAAACCACATATGGTTCATTAATTTTTAAGCTTTCTTGAATCCATTTGTATCCTTGGAACCAAACAAGTTCCATATTGAGTTGTCCATCTGTGAAAGTGGCAACCAGCCTTCGACCTCTTTTTTGTTCTACTGTTTTTATATGAATTATTTTACCCACAATTTGTATTTCAGATTGTAAGCTTTGATTCAGCTCTGAAATTCGATAATATTTAGTCCGATCAAGATATTTATACGGATAAAAATTCACCAGATCCTTGTAGGTAAAGATCTGAAGTTCCTTTTTTAATACAGCAGCACGCTGGGGACCAACTCCTTTTAAATATTCGATCGGCGTGTCTAATAAATTCTGCTGCATTAACTTTAAATTTTTTCAAAGTTAAAAGTTATTGTCGAAATTCAAAAATTGGAGGCAGCTATATTTTAATGAAATTAAGTTCATAACCGCACATTTTCTGCTTTTAGAAGTTTAATCTCTTATAAACTTTATACTGAATAGCTGAAGTTTTAATAATCAGATTTTGAATTTAATGGATTCCATCATTAGTTCTTTTAGCTCATCTAAATATAGATACCTTTTATTTTAGTTATAATCTATTTTTTGATTTTATTAAATAAGTATAAATCCAAGTCAAAGTAAAGGTTGGTATTACGTCAGTTCCTGGTAATAATTCTTCAAAAAATGCAAGTAAACCTCCCACTTTTCCAACTGTTCCTTTGTACATTGATTTGAGTAATATTGCTGCAATCGGTGCCCAAACAACGTCGGAAAATTCACCTATTAATGGGATAGAAAAAGACAACATTCCAATTGCATCAAACAACAATCCCATAAATAACAAACGGTATTTTGCTCGCCCATTAACTTGTTCTTCAGATTTTATGATGATTTCATTCATAGTATTCATTTTTAAATGAATAAACAAATTTTGTGCCAAAGATTAGCGTAAATATTCTTTAAAAAAAGTTTGAAATTTATCAATTTTAGGGGCAATTACGGCAGCGCAATAACTATTTTCTGGATGCTTGTTGAAATAATCATAATGTTCCGCTTCTGCAGGATAAAAAGCAGTAGCTTCACTAAGCTGAGTGACTACCGGTTTACCAAAAAAATTTTGGTCGTTCAAAATTGATATAAAACGCTTTGCTTGAGTTTTTTGATCTTCATTGGTATAAAAAATCTCACTTCTATACTGTGTGCCAATATCATTTCCTTGTCGATTAAGAGTAGTAGGGTTGTGGGTCGCAAAAAAAACTTCCAATAATTGTCTGTAAGAAACTTCATTGGAATTATAAATAATTTGTAAAGCTTCTGCGTGACCAGTTGTGCCGGTACAAACTTCTTTATAGCTTGGATTTTCTAGTGTTCCACCAATAAATCCTGGGACTACTTTTTCTACTCCTCTAATTTTCTGAAAAATAGCTTCGGTACACCAAAAGCAACCGTTAGCCAAAATGGCAGTTTCTTGATTTTCAGTTATCATTTTTGCTTATTTTTCTATAAAACTACAACAAAATTAAAAAACAAGTTCTTAAAAAATGGATTTTTTTCGTCAAAAAATTACTTAGAGAATTCTGAGTAGATTCTTGTGCTATGAACAAAACTTTCATTAATTTCGTTATTAAAATTTTAAGATGATAAAAGCGCAACACCTCAGTAAGAAATTTGATCGATTAGAAGTGCTAAAAGATGTTTCCCTCGAGATTAAAAAAGGGGAAATCGTTGCGATAGTTGGCGCCTCTGGTGCTGGAAAAACCACTTTACTTCAAATTTTAGGAACTTTAGATAGACCCGATAATAATCCAGAATCAAGCTTGATTATCAATGATATAAATGTTTTGAATTTAAAAGAAAAAGAGCAAGCTACTTTTAGAAATAAAAACTTGGGCTTTATATTTCAATTTCATCAATTATTACCAGAATTTACAGCAATTGAAAACGTTTGTATTCCTGCTTTTATAGCTGGTAAATCTCGAAAAGACGCAGAAATTGAAGCAAAAAAACTTTTAGACTATTTAGGATTAGATCACAGATATCAACATTTTCCTTCTGAATTATCAGGTGGCGAGCAACAAAGAGTTGCAGTTGCGAGAGCGTTAATTAATAAACCTGCGGTAATTTTTGCTGATGAACCTTCTGGAAATTTGGATACGCAAACTGCAGAGAACTTACATGATTTATTTTTCAAATTACGAGATGAATTTGGACAAACCTTCATTATTGTAACACATAACGAGGATTTGGCTAATTTGGCCGATCGAAAATTAATAATGAGCGACGGAAAATTTATCAATTAAAATACAACTTATGAATACTTTTATAAAGAAAATAGTTCAAAATAGGGAGGTTTTTATAGTTGAAGACAGTGAAGGAATTGGAATGGCTCAATCACTTCTTTTTCAAGATGATGAAGGTGTTCCGGTAGGTGTGATTTGTTTTTGGTCTGAAGAACTAGACGCTAAAAAATGTTGTGCTGAAGATTGGAAATCATATCATACGCAATCAATATGTCTAGCGACTTTTATTGAAGATTATTTAGTGCCAATTTATAATGAAAGTTTGATTGTAGGTTTGAATTTCGACGAAAAAATGCAAGGTTTAGAAGCTGACCCTTTGAATCTATTAGAAATACTAATCTTGGAATTAAAAAAACAAAACTGCTCCTTAGAATTTGAGTATTTTAAAGACTTAAATGATCTAGAAAAACAAATAAATCAATTACTTACCATAGAATAAACTACATGAAAAAAATAATTTTATTTGCATTTGTGCTTTCGAGCATGTTGGTAACAGCACAACGAAATTTAACTATTGAAGAAGCCACATTAACTGCTCAAAAAGGTTTTGCACCCCAAACTGTTTACAGTGCACAATGGAGAACAGACTCGGCACTTACTTATATGGCAGCTCCATATAACGCTTTGACTGAAATGACGAGTAAGGGTGAAAATACTCAGCAATTTTTAACCGTAGAGGATTTAAAGAAAGCTCTTTCTTCAAAAATTAATGGAGAAGTTCACTTGTCAATGATGCCATTTTCATATCAATGGGAAAGTGAAAATGAATATGCTTTTACTTACACAGACGCAGCGTCTAAATATTATGTAATTTACGATACAAAAACAAAAGAAATTTCTAAATGGATTCCTTATGGAGGTAATGCAAAAGAAGAGGAGGTAGCTCCAAATAAATCATTTGTTGTATGGTTGGATGACAATAATATTAAAGTGTCTTTTGAAAACGGTACTACGTTAAATGTAACCAACGACGCCCTTGGAATAGTTAACGGAAGTAGTAATACTCATCGTCAAGAATTTGGTATCAATAAAGGTTTTTGGATCAGTCCCGATAGTAAGAAAATTTTGTTTTACAAAAAAGACGAACAAATGGTCGCTGATTATCCATTGACAGATTTTTCTACAAGAATAGCTGAAAACAAGCCTTTTAAATATCCAATGTCAGGAATGAAATCAGAAGAGGTTACTCTAAATGTTTATACTATAGATAGAAAAAACACAGTAAAATTGGCGATTTCAGGAGATAAAGAACAGTTTTTAACCATGCCAACTTGGTCTCCAAATAGTGATTTTGTTTATACTGGAGTCCTTAATCGCGGACAAGACCATTTGAAATTACAATCTTATAATGCAAAAACAGGACAGTTTCATAAACAACTTTTTGAAGAAAAAAGTAGTACTTACGTAGAACCATCTCATTCGTTAAAATTCATCAACAATCAAGAGTTTATCTACATTTCTGACAAGGAAGGTTTTCGTCAAATGTACCGTTACAATATTCAAGGCAAACAATTAAACAGTTATTTATTTAATGATGTTGTTTTTAAAAACTTTGTCAAAGTAAATACCAAAGAGATTTACTATATCGGAACAGCCAATCAAGGATTAGATAAGTTGTTATATAAAACTGATATTAAATCTGGGAAAACTTCAATTGTAACCAAGTCTTCGGGAACTTTTAATATAGAAATGAATCCTTCAAACACATGGTATTATGCACAATTCACCAATTTTGATACACCAAACAATATTAGTTTGAATGAAATTGAAGGAAGTAATACAATTGAAATTTTGAACGCAAAAAATCCTTTCGAAGGAAAAATAAATTTACCTAAAGTTGAATTGATAACATTGATGGCAGCAGATGGTAAAACACCATTAAACGGACGACTTACTTACCCAGTGGATTTCAATGAGAATGAGAAATACCCAGTAATGATTTATGTTTACGGTGGCCCACACGCACAATTGGTAACAAATCGTTTCAATGGCGGTGCAGGTGGTTTTGATTATTATATGGCTCAGCAAGGTTTTGTTGTATTTACTTTGGATAATCGTGGGAGCGACAATAGAGGTAGAGATTTTGAACACATAATACACAGACAATTAGGTCAGGCTGAAATGCAAGATCAATTGAGTGGAGTAACATTTTTAAAGTCGAAGAAATTCGTCGATGCTGATAGAATTGGAATCTATGGTTGGTCTTACGGAGGATTTATGTCAACTGGTTTGATGTTAAATCATCCTGAAATATTTAAAGTAGGAGTAGCAGGAGGTCCTGTAATAGATTGGAAATGGTATGAAGTAATGTATGGTGAACGCTATATGGACACACCTGAAGAAAATCCTGAAGGATATGCGAAAACTTCGTTATTAGACAAAGCGGGACAATTAGAAGGGCGTTTATTGATGATTCATGGCGCTCAAGATCCAGTGGTTGTTCAGCAGCACAGTATGGAATTTATAGAAGCTTGTATCAAAGCTGGTAAACAAGTTGATTATTTTCTATATCCAACTCACGAACATAATGTTTTAGGTAGAGATCGTATACATCTCAACGAAAAAATAGCAGATTATTTTATCACTCATTTGAAAAAGTAATTCACACTGTCCAAGGAATCTTGGACAGTTTTTTTTAATATAAATTTTAGTACATCAAGAAATTCCGACAACATATGGAATAAAAAAAGGCTGCCTTATAAAGACAGCCTTTTATTTTATATCAAATCAGTAATTAAAACTGTTCTCTTCCGGCAAAATGGAAAGCAGCTTCAATTTCAGCATTTTCATCAGAATCAGAACCGTGTACGGCATTTTCTCCGATAGATTTCGCGTATTTTTTACGGATAGTTCCTTCTGCAGCTTCCGCAGGATTAGTAGCTCCAATCAATGTACGAAAATCCTCTACAGCGTTTTCTTTTTCTATAATTGCTGAAACAATCGGACCTCTTGACATGAATTCAACCAATTCTCCATAAAAAGGGCGTTCGGCATGAACTTCATAGAACTTCTTTGCATCAGCAACAGTAAGTTGAGTTAATTTCATCGCTACGATTCTGAAACCAGCTTCAGTAATCATATTCAAAATTCCACCGATATGTCCTGCTTCAACAGCATCGGGCTTAATCATAGTAAATGTTCTTGTAACTGCCATTTTGTTTTTGTTTTTTATGCGACAAAAATAATTATTTTTATTGTATTAAACTAACTTATCTAAAAAGTTTGTAACTTTATGAAAAGCAAAATTTAATGAAAAAGGAAATTGAAAATAGAGCAGATTTGTCTTTATTAGTACATACTTTTTATGATCGTGTCCGTAAGGATGAAGAGTTAGGTCCAATTTTTAACTCTATAATTACAGATTGGGAAGCGCATCTTGAAAAAATCACTGATTTTTGGGAGCAACATCTTTTTGGAATTCATAAATATCATGGTGATCCAATTGAAGCTCATAATAGAGTAGATGAAGTGATGGAAAATACTATATCTGCTCATAATTTCGGGACGTGGCTCTTTTACTGGCTCAATACATTGGATGAGTTGTTCGAAGGAAAAAATGTAGAAACCCTTAAGTTTAAAGCCCGTAAAATGCAAACGGTATTTTTCCTGAATATTGTTCAAAACAGAGACTAGATCAAATTTATATGTTTGATACTATTTTTACTTAATTCTTATTCACTTTTATAAAGATCGTACTAAATTAAAACTACAATTATACATGTTTTTTACATCAATCATATTTAAATATATTTTTTATGATACTGATTGAGTAAAATATTCTCGAAATATTATTAAAATTAAATTAACTATATTATTTGAGCTTTTTTTCATTTTTCCAATTTAACAATTCAATTATGCTTAATTACCATGTATCCTTTAAAGAAGTAAGTTGTTCATAGCTTTTTAAAAGAATAACTATCTAATATTAAAATTAATCTTTAGTAATTAATTTATGATATTATTTTTTTTATCATAAATATCTCAAATGTTAATTAAGGTTAATTTAATAAAATGAGTTAAGTTTTTGTAATTAAACAATAGTTAACTTGTTTAAGAGTTTTAATCGCCCTATCTTGTAGCTTTAATAAGCTGTTCAATCAAGCAGCGAAAAAAAATGTTATGAATAAACTTTTTGGGGCAACTCCTATTTCTTATGACAACTTAGATCAAATAGAACAACAGGCCGGAGATTTAATAGTATATGCCATACCCGCTATGGCTTTTTTTACGCTATTAGAAATTTGGTATTCTTGGTATTCTAATAAACGGAATTATGATACTAAAGAAAGTTTGGGATCATTGTTTGTTGGTTTAGGCAATGTGGCTATTAATTTATTATTTAAAGCCGGTCTTATTTTAGGCTCTGTTTACATCTATAATTTGGTGCCATGGAGAATGGAGTTTAATTGGTGGACTTTGTTTCCTTGTTTATTGATTTATGATTTATGTAGTTATTGGGCACACAGAGTATCGCATTTCAATCGTTTTTTTTGGGCAACTCATGTAATTCATCATACAGCAGACAATTATAATCTTACAGTTTCATTCCGTTTGAGTTGGGTACAACATTTCAAATTGCTTTTCTTTTTACCAGTTGCTTTATTAGGATTTCACCCTATCATCTTTTTTCTTGTCAATCAAATCTCGGTGTTGTTTCAATTTTGGCAACATACAGAATATATTGGAAAGTTGCATCCCGCCATCGAAAGCGTAGTTGTAACCCCATCTAATCATAGAGTACATCACGGTTCTGACGAAAAATACATCGACAAAAATTTTGGTGCTATTTTCATTTTTTGGGATAAACTTTTAGGTACTTATCAACCAGAAGAAGAACGCCCAACCTATGGCATTACTACGAAAATGGAACATAAATTAGATCCATTGCACTTAAACTTTCACGAATACGTAAGTATGTATGAAGATATAAAAAATGCAGATACCCTAAAAGAAAAGTGGTTTTTCACATTTGGGCCTCCAGGTGAAATTGCTAAGAAAAAGAAGCAATTTTCGAAATCGTAAAGAAGAAGGTAGAAGTAGAAGGCTAATATGACAAAGGAAGTCTCGTAGGAAAGATTTTAAATAAATAAGAAGCTGTCAGGAAAGTTGATTCATTCATTTTGGAATGTACTTTCATGACAGCTTCTTTATATGAATACTATTTAATGATCGTTTGTTTACGATCTGGACCTACAGAAATTACTTTAATAGGCACATTTAAATATTCCTCAATAAATTGAATATATTCTTTCAATTCGATTGGTAAATCTTGGTAAGTAGTAAGTCCAGTTAGGTCTTGTTTCCAACCTTTTTTCTCTACGTATATCGGTTGAATATTTTCTGGTTCAATATTATAAGGTAAATGATCTATTTCTTCTCCTTTATATTGATATGCAGTACAAACTTTTAGTGTTTCAAAACCAGATAATACATCTCCTTTCATCATATACAACGCGGTAACTCCATTGATTTCCACTGCATATTTCAAAGCAACTAAGTCTAACCAACCACAACGACGAGCACGTCCAGTTACAGAACCAAATTCGTTACCCACTTTTGCCATTGTTGATCCGGTTTCATCAAAAAGCTCTGTAGGAAACGGTCCAGAGCCAACACGAGTAGTATAGGCTTTAAAAATTCCGAAAACATCTTTTACACGATTAGGAGCAATTCCCAAACCTGTACAAGCACCAGCAGCTGTAGTAGTAGAAGATGTTACAAACGGATATGTTCCAAAGTCAATATCAAGCAATGAACCCTGAGCACCTTCGGCTAATATAGATTTTCCTTCTTTAAGCGCATTATTCAGATAGAATTCAGAATCAATAAATGTCAATTCTTTCAATGATTCAATAGAAGCAAAGAATTCTGTTTCCATTTCTGCAAGATCATATTCTAGTTCCACATTGTAGAATCGAATCATTTCAATGTGTTTTTCGGCCAAAGCTTGGTAGCGAAGTTTAAAATCTTCAAGTTCGATGTCTCCAACACGCAAACCATTTCTACCAGTTTTATCCATATAAGTAGGTCCAATTCCTTTAAGAGTAGAACCGATTTTTGCTTTACCTTTTGAAGCTTCAGAAGCGGCGTCTAACAAGCGGTGAGTTGGTAAAATTAAATGCGCTTTTCTAGAAATCAGAAGACGATTCTTTAAATCAATGTCAAATTTTTGTAATCCTTCAATTTCTTTTTGAAAAACAACGGGATCCATAACCACGCCGTTACCAATAATATTGATGGAGTTTTTGTGGAAAATCCCAGAAGGTATAGTTCTTAAAACATGCTTAATGCCGTCAAATTCCAAAGTGTGTCCTGCGTTCGGACCTCCTTGAAAACGAGCAATGATGTCGTACTTAGAAGTTAAAACATCCACAATTTTTCCTTTTCCTTCATCTCCCCATTGAAGTCCAAGTAGCAAATCTACTGTCATAAATTTTTTGAGTTAGTATGTTGTCTAATTTATTTTGCTGAGTTCTTTAATTTATTCCTTATTTTCGCCTTTTGTACCATAAAAATAGAGGGAATGATTATGAATTTTTACGTTAAAAATCTCTTCTATTGTTTGTTTTATGGTTTGAATACGTGGGTCGCAAAATTCGATAACTTCCCCTGAATCTGTCAAGATGATGTGATCGTGCTGACGGTCGAAATAAGATTTTTCATAATGTGCCTGATTTTGCCCAAATTGATGACGTCGTACCAAACCACATTCCAACAATAATTCAATCGTGTTGTAAAGCGTAGCTCGACTTACACGATAATTTTTGTTTTTCATTTTTATGTAGAGTGATTCAATGTCGAAGTGTTCGTCACTTTCATAGATTTCTTGTAGTATAGCATATCGCTCAGGCGTTTTGCGATGTCCTTTGTCTTCCAAATATTTTGTAAAAACACTTTTTACAACCTCTTGATTTTTATTTTCCTCCATAATTCATTCTAACCTTGCAAAGATACTTTTTATTTAAAGATATTGAAAATATATTATATTAAAATTATATTGGAAGATTTCAATTGACCATATGTGTTAATGTTTTTATTTTCAAATGAATGTAAGTCTTTTTTTCTCTTGAATTTAAATTCTTCCACAAATTGTTAATAATTCAAATTATTTGCCGTAAACTCTCGTGATTTTTTCTACTCCATCTATCGCTTTTATGTTTTCTATCAATCGATTTAAAACATGATTATTCGATACAATAACCGTAATTTCTCCATTAAAAACTCCTGCATTAGAACTCAAGGAAATACTTTGGATATTAACATTCATCTGACTAGAAATTACTCGAGTCAATTCGTTGGTCAATCCCAAACCATCAATTCCTTTTATGGTCAAAGTGGCATTGAATTCCTCTACTGAAGAATCAATCCATTTTGCTTCTAATATTCGATAGGCATAGTTAGATCGCAAGCTAATTGCATTGGGGCAATCTACTTTGTGTACTTTAATACCTTCGTTAATCGTTACAAAGCCAAACACTTCATCGCCAGGAATTGGATTGCAACAGCTTGCCAATCTATAATCTAATTTTTCTTCATCTTTACCAAAAACAATCAAGTCTAACTTGGTTTCTTTTTCAGGTGTTGAGCCGTCTTTTCGAATTGTTTTCTTGAAGAAGTTTAAGAATGAATTACTATTTCTTTGATTAACAAATTCTTTTAGTTGAGCATTCTCAATTTTTCCAGTTCCTATTCTGAAAAACAAATCTTGACTTGTTTTTAAATTGAAGTAATTTACTAAATCATTGACGATTTTTTCGTCTAAAGTAATCTTTAAATGACGTAACTTTCTTGTTAATATCTCTTTACCTTCTTCAGATATTTGTTTAACATCTTCGTTCAGTACGTTTTTTATTTTGTTTCGAGCACGTGCTGTTGTAACAAAATCTAACCAATGTGCGCTGGGTTTTTGATTGGGCGAAGTAATAATTTCTACCTGATCTCCAGAATTCAATTGATAATTTAGAGGTACTAATTTTCCGTTTACTTTCGTTCCACGGGTTTTAACACCAATATCGGTATGAATACTAAATGCGAAATCCAGGGCGGTTGCACCTTTTGGTAATGATTTAATCTCTCCTTTAGGTGTAAATATGTAAATTTCTTTAGAATAGAGGTTTAACTTGAAATCTTCAACAAAATCAACCGCATTCGATTCTTGATTTTCCAAGGTCTCTTTAAGTAGGTTCAACCATCTATCTAAACTGTTTTCCTCTGTAACTCCCTGTTTGTATTTGTAATGTGCTGCATAACCTTTTTCGGCGATTTCGTCCATTCTTTCACTTCGAATTTGAACTTCTACCCATCGACCTTTTGGTCCCATTACGGTAATGTGTAATGCTTCATAACCTGTCGATTTTGGAGACGAAATCCAATCGCGCAAACGACTTGGTGAAGGTCGATAATAATCTGTAACAATTGAATAGATTTTCCAAGCTAAGAACTTTTCGTCTTGTTGGTTCGCTTTATAGATAATGCGAATCGCAAATTTATCGTAGACTTGATCAAAGGTGATACCTTGAGCTACTATTTTTTTGTGAATAGAAAATATTGATTTTAGTCGACCTTTAATAGTCAATTCCATACCTTCATTTTCTAAAGCTTCTTTTAAAACAGAAGTAATACTCTCTATATAAGCATTTTGCTCTTCTTTTGTTTCTTTAATCTTACTTAAAATTTCATTGTAAACGTCAGGTTCAGTGTATTTCAATCCCAAGTCTTCCAATTTCGTTTTAATGTTAAACAAGCCCAAGCGATGCGCTAATGGAGCGTATATGTACAAGGTTTCTGAAGCAATTTTTGCTTGTTTGTAGGGCGCCATCGATTCCATGGTTTGCATATTGTGCAAACGATCGGCAATTTTAATTAGAATTACCCTCACGTCATCGTTTAGAGTCAATAACATTTTACGGTAATTTTCTGCTTGAAGCGATATGTCTGGATCAGGTTCCATACGAGATATCTTGGTCAATCCTTCTACGATTTGAGCAATCTTTGGATTGAACATTCGTTCAATTTCTTCAATTGTAATATCGGTATCTTCAACCACATCGTGCATTAAAGCAGCTGCAATAGAAGTTGGTCCCAAACCAATTTCTGAGGCTACAATTTTTGCAACCGCAATAGGGTGGAAGATATAGGCCTCACCTGATTTTCTTCGCTGATCTTTATGGGCCTCAACTGCTACATCAAAAGCCTTGCGTATGAGTTTTTTATCCTCGTCTGATAAAGTTTGATAACTGATACTCAACAACTCTTTATATTCGCGTGCGATTTCTTTATTTTCTTTTTCTAAGTCTATTTGTATCATAAAAATGCCCTTAATTAATACCACTAAATGTAGTGAATATTTTGATAAGTAACAATTTCTTATAAAAAAATAAAACGATATTTATAATGACTACAAATAAATGTATGGTCTATTGAAAATGAATGATTTATAAATTACTAAATTTATATTCTTAACTTATTTTGGTTTTATTTAACAGTTGCTTTTTTGATGTTTTTTAGAATTTTTATTATATTTACGAATATTACAGTGTGTTTATTTAACATTAATTTAATTTATTGCACTTTTTTCTTTCAAATTATAAATTTATATAACTCATAAAAATGAAAATGGAACCAATGAAGTACAAAGCTTATCTATTGAGTAATTTCAAGAGCATTCCACAGCTTGAAAAAGTTACAGCTGAAGACATAGAGGCTATCGAAGTGGTGGGAAATGTTTTACCTTTCAAAGTTAATAATTATGTTATTGATGAATTGATTGATTGGAACAATTATAAAAATGATCCGATATTTAGATTAACTTTTCCACAGAAAGAAATGTTGGCGAAGTCTGATTATGAATTGATGCACAAAACTCTTCAAAATACAACTGATAAAGCTGAAATTAAGGAAGTGGCAAATAAAATTAGATATAAGTTAAATCCACATCCTGCAGGACAAATGGAATTGAACGTACCAAGTGTAGGTGATGAAAAATTACCGGGAGTTCAACACAAATACCGCGAAACAGCTTTGTTTTTCCCTAGTTCAGGACAAACATGTCACAGTTATTGTACTTTTTGCTTCCGTTGGGCACAGTTTGTAGGGATGGACGATATGAAATTCGCCATGAGAGAAACGGACCTGTTAATTAAGTATTTGGAAGAACACCAAGAAGTAACAGATCTATTATTTACAGGTGGTGACCCAATGATTATGAGCTACAAGGTTTTTAGTCAATACATTACTCCATTTTTGGGAGAGGATAATAAAACCAATATACAAACAATTCGTATCGGAACAAAGGCATTGGGTTTCTGGCCTTATAAATTTTTAACCGATAATGATACAGAAGATTTTATTGCTTTATTCAAAAGGATAGTTGATAGTGGAATCAATTTATCTATAATGGCACATTTTAACCACCCAAAAGAATTACAAACAGAAGCGGTTCAAAAAGCCGTAAAGCTAATCCTTGAAACGGGTGCTCAAATACGAACCCAATCACCTTTAATTAAAGGAATCAACAACCACGCTGATATTTGGGCTAGAATGTGGCGTCAACAAGTAAACATGGGAATGGTTCCTTACTATATGTTTGTTGAAAGAGATACTGGTGCACAACATTATTTTGAGGTTCCTTTAGAGCAAGCTTGGCATATATTTAGAAAAGCATATCAACAAGTTAGTGGTGTTTGTCGTACTGTTCGCGGACCAAGCATGTCGTGTACACCAGGTAAAGTTCAAATTCTTGGTGTAACGCAAATTGAAAAAAATGGTAAACTACAAAAAGCATTTGCTCTAAACATGATTCAAGGTAGAAACCCTGATTGGACAGGTAAGGTTTTTTATGCTAAATACGATCCAAATGCCAGTTGGATGGATGATTTGGAACCTTTCTACAACAATGAATTCTTTTTTGAGGATGAATTAAGGGAAATGATTCAAGATGCTGGTTAAACCGTTTTATTGGTTTTAAATTTAAAAAAAAAGAATATAAAACAAAGGCTGTCTTTTTACGGACAGCCTTTGTTTTTTTGCATTATTAATACAATGCTGGAAATTTATTCGGATTTGCATCATGCATAATTCCATATATTTTTTCGAAAACATCTTCTGCAGATGGTTTAGAGAAATAATCTCCGTCTGTTCCATAAGCTGGGCGATGTTCTTTGGATGTCAATGTTTGAGGCTCACTGTCTAAATAGCGATATCCGCCTTGTTTTTCTACCACTTGTTGCAATAGATAAGCAGAAGCACCACCAGGAACATCTTCGTCAATCACCAACAAACGATTGGTCTTTTGAAGAGATTTCACAGTATCGTTATTCACATCAAAAGGCAATAGAGACTGCGCATCTATGATTTCAATTTCAATACCAATTTCGGCTAATTCTACTGCTGCTTGCTCCACAATTCTTAGTGTAGAACCGTAAGATAAGACAGTAACATCTTTACCGTTTCTCAGAGTTTCCACTTCTCCGATCGGAGTTGTAAATTCACCTAAATTAGTAGGCAACTTTTCTTTTAAGCGGTATCCGTTTAAACATTCAATAACTAAAGCAGGTTCGTCTGTTTGCAATAATGTATTATAAAAACCAGCGGCTTTGGTCATGTTTCTTGGTACCAAAACGTGCATTCCTCTAATTGCATTAATAATCATTCCCATAGGAGAACCCGAATGCCAGATTCCTTCCAAACGATGTCCGCGAGTACGTACAATCAGTGGAGCTTTCTGTTTTCCATGAGTACGATATTGAACAGTAGCCAAATCATCACTCATAATTTGAATGGCGTACAATAAATAGTCTAAATATTGAATTTCAGCAATAGGGCGTAAGCCTCTCATAGCCATTCCAATTCCTTGACCTAAGATAGTTGCTTCACGAATACCTACATCCGCCACACGAGATGTGCCAAATTTTTCTTGTAACCCCTCTAAACCTTGGTTCACATCACCAATATGTCCAGAATCTTCACCAAAAATTAGTGTTTCAGGATATTTATTAAAAATTGCATCAAAGTTATCACGAAGTACTAATCGAGCATCAACCATTTGATTGTCTGCATCGTAAGTTGCAGGCACTTGTTTTACATTTTTAAAAGTTAAGTTGCTTTCTGATTGTAAATAAGCAGAATATTTTGGTTGAATTTTGTTAAAATAAGATTCAATATAAGCAGCAAGCGCTTGTTGACCATTTTCGCCAATTACTTTACGTAATACTTTTCTAGCATTTGAAATAATATCTTTGCGAATTGGCTCTTTTATAGATTTCAACTCATTGATTTGCTCTTCAATAAAAGCTTTATTTGAAGCTCCATTAACGATTGAATTCAACAAAGCAATGTATTCGTCTCTTTCCTTCTTGATAGGGTTTAAATAAGCATCCCAAGCAGCTTTTCTTCCCTCTTGAACTTCTTTTTTAGAATCTGCATCAATTTGATCTAATTCTTCTGCAGAAGCCATATTCGAAGAGATTAACCATTCTCTAAGTTTAGCGATACAATCATAATCAGTTTCCCATTGTAAGCGTTCTTTTGATTTGTAACGCTCGTGCGAACCAGACGTAGAGTGCCCTTGCGGTTGCGTAAGATCCTGAACATGAATTAAAACAGGAACATGTTGTTCGCGAGCTACTTTTGCAGCTTTTGCATAGGTTTCAATTAATGAAGCATAGTCCCAACCTTTTACAGTAAAAATTTCATAACCGTTAGTGTCTTCTTCTTTTTGAAAACCTTTTAAAATTTCCGAGATACTTTCTTTAGTAGTTTGATGACGAGCATGCACTGAAATTCCGTACATATCGTCCCATACACTCATGACCATTGGTACTTGTAAAACACCAGCTGCATTGATGGTTTCAAAAAACAGCCCTTCAGAAGTTGAAGCGTTTCCAATAGTTCCCCAAGCGATTTCGTTACCATTGATCGAGAACATTTGGTTTTTGTCTGCTTGTGGGAATTCACGATAAATCTTTGAAGCTTGTGCTAGTCCAAGTAAGCGAGGCATTTGTCCTGCTGTTGGTGAAATATCTGAACTTGAGTTTTTTTGTTGAGTTAAATTTTTCCAATTTCCTGTTTCGTCCAAACTATGTGTGGCAAAGTGACCGCCCATTTGACGTCCGCCCGACATTGGGTCGGCATTGATATCAGCATGACCGTATAATCCGGCAAAAAATTGTTCGATAGATAAAGCTCCAATCGCCATCATGAAGGTTTGGTCTCTGTAATAACCTGAACGAAAATCACCATTTTGAAAAGCTTTCGCCATTGCTAATTGTGGTAATTCTTTTCCGTCTCCAAAAATACCAAATTTGGCTTTTCCAGTTAAAACTTCTCTTCTTCCCAACAAGCTGCATTCACGAGAAATGCGCGCAATTTTATAATCGTTAATGACTTCTTTCTTAAAATCCTCAAAGGTTAAAGCTTCTTTTGTAGCTGTCTGACTCATAATATTTAGAAACTATTTTAGCAAAGTTAATTGATTTACAAATTTAAACATTAGCACCTTATTAAACTAATTTTTGTTCATAATAAATCAATTTACAGACACATCTACACCTTCTTGTTGAAAAACAATCAATAAAAATAGGTTAAATTTCAATTTAAGATAAAATACAAAGAGAAACTCATGTAATTGATTTACAGAGCTTCTCTTTGAAATTAGGTGAATTTTATTTTAGTGTTGACGATTGAGTTAAATCAATCACTTAAAAATTACAAACTATTAAAATTTCTTTTTACAAATTCGGTTAATTCTTCACCTTTAAGTAAACCTTGAGATAATTTAGCTAAGTCAACAGCTTGCTTAATTAAACTATTTTTCTGTTCAGCATCTTCTGTACTCAAAATCTTAGATGCCAAGTCGGAATTAGTGTTTACCAATACGTTGTACATATCAGGGAAGTCACCAAACATTCCAGATCCACCACTTGCTTGTAATTCTTTCATTCTACGCATAAATTCTGGTTGCGTGATGATGAAAGGAGCAGATTTACTGTCCATAGCTTCAGTTTGCACGGTGTAATTATGACCTTCAAGTGCTTTTTCAACAGAAGTTTTTATATTTTCGATTTCTTTATCATTCAATTTAGAAACTACCGTATCGTCCTTTTTAATTAAATTTTCAACTGCATCGGCATCTACACGAACAAAGGTCATTTTTTCGTTCTCCATCTCTAATTTTTGAATTAGGTGCGAAACAATTGGAGAATCTAATAGCAAAATTTGATAATCTTTATCCTTTGCAGCAGCAATATAGCTGTGTTGTGTTTCTTTATTAGATGCGTAAAGCACGACTAATTTACCGTCCTTATCTGTTTGATTTGCTTTAAATTGTTCTTTTAATTCACTTAAAGTTAAATACGTATTATCAACCGTTGGGAACAAAGCAAAAGCCTCAGCTTTTTCATAAAATTTCTCATCGGTCAACATTCCATATTCGATAACAAGTTTTATATCGTTCCATTTTTGTTCAAAATCTTCACGATTCTCATTGAATAAAGATTTTAGTTTATCAGCAACTTTACGAGTGATGTAATTTGAAATTTTCTTTACATTTCCATCTGCTTGTAAATACGAACGAGAAACGTTCAAAGGAATGTCTGGAGAATCAATGACACCTTTAAGCATTGTTAAAAATTCAGGAACAATTCCTTCTACATTATCGGTTACAAAAACTTGATTTTGATATAATTGAATTTTATCTTTTTGAATTTGTAAATCGCCTGTTAGTTTTGGAAAATATAAAATTCCAGTTAGATTAAAAGGATAATCGACGTTTAAATGGATATTGAATAAAGGCTCATCGAATTGCATTGGATACAATTCTCTATAAAAATTCTTATAATCTTCGTCGGTTAAATCACTAGGCTGTTTGGTCCAAGCCGGATTTGGGTTATTGATAATATTATCTACAACAACTTCTGTTTCACCCTCTTTTTCTGTTTTAGTACCGAATTTAATCGGGATAGGCATGAATTTGTTGTATTTAGTTAGCAATTGACTGATTCTAGAATCTTCAAGAAATTCTAACGAATCTTCGCTGATGTGAAGAATGATTTCTGTACCTCTTTCTGTTTTCTCTGATTCAGTTAAAGTAAATTCTGGAGAACCATCACAAGTCCAGTGAGCGGCAGGTTCTTCTTTAAAAGATTTACTAATAATTTCAACTTTGTCTGCAACCATGAAGGCTGAATAAAAACCCAAACCAAAGTGCCCGATAATACCAGTGTCTTTAGCAGAATCTTTATATTTTTCTAAAAATTCTTCAGCACCAGAAAAAGCAACTTGATTGATGTATTTTTCAATCTCTTCTTTGGTCATTCCTAGACCTTGATCTTTAATAATAAGTTTTTTATTTTCTTTATCGGCTACGACCTCAATAATAGGTTGTCCGTAATCTACTTTAGCCTCTCCAATTGAAGTGAGGTGTTTTAGTTTTAAAGTAGCATCGGTGGCATTGCTGACTAATTCACGTAAAAAAATCTCGTGATCGCTGTATAAAAACTTTTTAATTAGTGGAAAAATGTTCTCAACTGTAACGTTAATTTTACCTGTAGTCATGATTATAATATATTTTTAAATGTTATTTTTAATTCATTTACAGTCAAATTAAGTACCAATAGAAGAAGATATGACAAAAAGTCATAAAAAAAAACATTAAAAATGTAGGTAGAGGCATAAAATTTGTTACTTTTGAAGTGTAAACATATAATGTATGAAAAAGGTTTTAGTATTAGGAATTTTTTCGATAGCCTTGTTTTCATGTAAAACAACTGCTACGAGTACAAAAAATGATGTCGCTACCCAAGTAAAATTGAAGGGTGAGTGGACATTAGTAGATGTAAATTATCCTTCGGGATATAATGTGACTTCTTTTGATATTGCAGATGCAAATTGTTTAGAAGGCAGTCAATGGAAATTGATTCCGAATAATAATTCAGGAACGTTGACATTAAATAACCCTGGGAATTGTCCAGCGTTTAACTCCAGAATTGTTTGGAATGTAAAATTAGACGGTGCATTCAACTTGAAATTCTTGAGCCAGGAAAAGGCGAAGCATGTAACAACAGGTTACATACTTACACTTGCTAATCTTACAGATTCAACGTTTGAATTGATTGACAATTCTACAGAAGCAACTATCGTTTATTCATTTAAAAAGAACAATAAATAAATTTGTATATGAAAAAGTTAAATGTGTATTTCTTAACAGCAGCAATGCTGGCAGGAACTGTTTTTACAGGATGTAATACCGTTAGAAACGCGAACAATACTCAAAAAGGTGCAGCAGCAGGCGCAGCAGCTGGTGCCGTATTAGGTGGTGTATTGGGTAATAATGTAGGTAGTAAGAACAACAGTGCATTAGGTGCAGTTTTAGGTGGAGTTATTGGTGGTACTGCTGGAGCAGTAATCGGTAAAAACATGGATAAACAAGCTCAGGAAATTGAGAATGTTTTACCAGGAGCTAAAGTTGAACGAGTAGGAGAGGGAATTAAAGTAATCCTTAATGAAAATACTGTAAACTTTGGTTTTGATTCAGCTGAACTTTCATCAACAGCAAAGGCTAACTTAGATAAAATCGTAAAAGTATTTAAAGATCATCCTAGAACTCATATCCATGTATACGGATATACTGATAGTGTAGGTAAAGATGAGTACAATATGAAATTATCTCGTACGCGTGCCAACGCAGTAAAAGCTTATTTGGTTTCAAAAGGAATTGGAACTAGACGTATTGCAGCTCAAGGAATGGGTGAAGCTGATCCAATTGCAACTAACGATACAGATGCTGGAAGAGCACTAAATCGTAGAGTTGAGTTTGGTATCGTTGCCAATGAAGATATGATTGACGATGCAAGAAGAGAAGCTGCTCGTTACTAAAAAATATTTTATTAGTATATAAGAAAGTTGACCGTTAAGGTCAACTTTTTTTTGAATAAAAAACACTTTGTCGAAAAGTAAATTTCAGACGAAGTGTTTTTAAAAAGTTTTGTATTATTGATCATTAATATTTTCCGCTCAGCAAACTTCCTCCAATAGCTGATTGAGCTTTGATTCCAATTTTTTTCATCATTTCGTAGGTCGTACACACCGCTGCCGATGTTACGGGAATTCCGATTTCCTGTTCGATTTTGTCAATGGCTTCAAGCGAAGGCATTTGTACACAAGCCGAAGCTACCAGAACATCAACTCCTGTCAAATCCAATTGCTTGTAAATTTCCAAAAGGTTCATCGGATTTTGAGCAGCTACTTCCAGATTATCAGGAATTTCTAGCGCAATACTTTCTTTGACTTGAATCCCTTGATGTTCGATATAATCCACCACCATATCTGTAAGTGGTCGCATATACGGAGTGATAACCGAAATGGTTTTGGCATCTAATACATTCAGTCCGTTTATCAAAGCTCCAGCCGAAGTCACAATCGGAGTAGGGAAGTGGTTGGCAATGGTTTCTTGGTGAAGATTTACTTCCGAAACACAATGATAGCCACGTCCCATACTCATAATAGCCACCAAACACGCATATCCCATCACATCTACTTGCGCATCCGAAAGTTCCAAAGCACATTTCAGGCTCATCGCATCCATGGCTTCGAGTTCTTCTTTGGTTACTTTTTTCATTCGCATTCGACTGGAATGAAAGGTAAATCGTTCGGGTAAAATGGTTTCTCGAGCTCTAAAAATTGCCGGAATCTCTGTTTCCATCGTAATGTTTGACGAAGGAACAATCTGACCGATTCTATATTTTTTGTTCATATTTTTTTATAATTATGAATTACGAATTGAAATTCTTTCTTCTTGATTCTTTACTCTTTTTTCTTTCTTCTCTCTTCTTTCTTCTCTCTTCTAGATAGTGATTTCTTTCACGGTGTTTTTTAAACGCCCGATTTTCTCCACATAACATTCTACTACATCTCCGTCTTTCATCCATTCTTGAGGATTTCTTCCAGCTCCAACTCCAGCAGGTGTTCCCGTAGCAATCACATCCCCAGCTTCGATCGTAAAAACTGTACTTAAATCTTCAATCAAATCATTGATATTGAACAGCATAAATTGTGTATTGGAGTTTTGTTTTTCCACTCCGTTGATTTTCAACGACAAATTCAAATTATGTGGGTTTTCTATTTCGTCTTTGGTTACCAAAAATGGTCCCATTGGAGCAAATGTATCTTGTCCTTTCGATACTATCCATTGTCCTTCACGTCGACAATCACGAGCCGAAATATCATTGATAATCGTATATCCAAACACATAATCCAAGGCGTTTTCTTTAGCAACGTATTTTCCTTTTTTGCTAATTACTACAGCCAATTCTACTTCCCAATCTAATTGTTGTGTGAGTTGCGAATTCAGTAAAATATTGGTTTCTGGCCCGGTAACTGCTGTTGGTGGTTTTGAAAAGATGATCGGTTTTTGTGGAAGTTTTCCCGTAGTGTCCAATGTTCTGGCACTTTCAGCCACGTGTTCGGTGTAATTAAGTCCGATTCCAATAATATTTTTTCTCGGTGTTGGAATAGGAGCTAAGATTTGAATCTCATTAAGATCATAGCTTATTTCGTCTAATTCCGCTACCGAAACCTCTGCTAAAAGTTCGTTGATTTCAGCTATAACTTCAAAACCCATATCAATTAGTTCCAAAATACTCGAAGGCAACGGAAAATTGGCAACATCTCCGAAATCGGCTAAATCTACAGCTTTGTTGTTATGCATAAATGCGGCTCTTTGCTCGTTATCGGATGCTAAATAAGTTAATAGTTTCATTTTGTGTATTTTATATGAATTTTTATTTGTTAAGTTTGGCAACTTGCATGCCTATATAATCGGGTAAATAGTTTGGAGTACAATTTTTTGCAACGATCTCATCTTTATAAAGCCCAGAGCGTTCTCCAAGATTTATACATCTAGAGCGGTATTCAGGCTGAAAAATTCCAATTTGAGCTGCTGTAAAATTCATAGCCCACTGAACTTCTGGCTCTTCCGTTTCAATGTGTTTTTCGATGGAAGAAAGCAGTTCTTCAGAATTGGGTGGAGGCGTTTGTCCTACCCAACGCAAACGTCCTTGATAATACCAAAAAATTCGTCTTTGGAGTTTGGAAGGACTGTTTTGCCAAGATTCCATAAGTGCAATGGTTTTCTTGTCTTTTGAAAGTTGATTGGCCATTAACCAATCTATTAAATTAAGCGATTCTTCCTCATTGTGATTTGCAATATCTTTATCTAATTTATCAATTACTTCTTGTGTAAGTAACTTTTTGTCCATAATCAAAATGGCTAATTGTCGGGCAAAATAATTTTTGGTGGACCAAAGTTCCATAGCCAATTCGTGATTCTTTTTAATATCTTTCGCTATTGCTCTCAGATCACCCAATTTGGTGTTTTTACCACTAATTTGATTTAAAATGTTTTTCGCATTTAAAGATATTTCCATGGTTAAGATTTAGTTGATTATTTGATTCTAAACAAAATTACCTCAATATTTTGAGATTATTTTTACCGTTTTAATTTGATTGTCTTTAGTTTTGATTTCTAATTCGTGTGATGAATTTTGAGTTCGGTATTCTCTCAATTTCAAGGTGTTGCACAAATCCGTTTCACTTATTTTATGAGTTCCTATTCTCAGTATTTCATCTCCGTATTGAAGTAAATCAGAATACTCAGCATCCCATACAAAGCCAATTATTAGTTTGTTGTCTAACATAGTTGGAACATAAATGGGCACAGGTTCTTGTAATGTGATTTTGTCGACAGCTTCGAAATAAAATTTTTTATTCTTAAAATCCAATGTCATGTCACCATATTCTAATACTCCGATACCGATTCTAGAGTTTTGATCTTCTGTAGTATTGGTAATTAAATTTGAAAACTGAGTTTGGTTGATTTTGAAATAATCGGTTTGTAATAAATATTGTTCGTTTTCATTTCCAGCACCAAACAAACCAACACTTCCTGTACCAGAAGCAGTTGACAAAATAGTAAAAAAGTCGGCATCTTTAAATTCAGCAAAACTCCGATTCGAGATTTCATAAAAACCATCCATTCCCGTATCAATCATTAGTTCTTCTGTGCCTTCTAGATTTTCGTTATTTAAAAAATTTACTTTTATAAAAGGCGCTAATTGGTTTCCAACTAATTTTAGTTTTGATGGAGAAACACTCAAGTTTAATTTTTTGACCTTATCGGTGATCCAAAGCTTTTTTTGTGTCAAACTGATTTTTAGAATGGAATTTTTAAAGAAATTACTTCCGAGCAATCCGTCTATATTATAGCATTTTAAAAGTGGATGTTCGTTAATAGCTGAAATCAAAACGGTATTTTGTTCCGAATGAATATTCCCGACTTTAATAGAACCCACCGTTCCTAAACTTAAATTTTCCACACTATTATTCGCATCTTTCACCGAAATAACTTGAACATTTGTCAGGTTGACTTCTTTAGCTACTTTTTCGGAAATTAGATTAGGAGCACCCGTATCCAGTATAAAACGATAGGTTTTATCATCGATAGTAACCGGAACGATAATCTTACCATAAAGGATTTCAAAATCAACTTCTTCAAAATAATTCTTTTGAATGATTTTTGCATTATCCTTTATGCTTTGTCCCCAAAGTGAAAGGCTAACAAAGAAAATAGTTGTGATAAATAGTAATTGCCTTTTCATTTTAAAAAGTTTGATGTCCGTTATTTTCTTCAAAAATACGCTCTTGATACAAGCCTAATTTTTCCATAACCGGCAAATCGTTAAACGAAAACAAACAAGCGTCTTCGGTTTCGGATAAGTTGTGATGTTCGTGACAAGCCCAACTCGGAACACAAAAAATATCTCGCTCTTTCCAATCAAAACGCTTTCCGTTGATAATGGAATATCCTTTTCCTTTGGCGCATTGATACACAAAAGAACCTGTGTGTTTGTGAGCTTTTCCTTTAAATCCTTTTGGTAATAACTGAATCGAAGCTCCCATAGTTTGCATTACGTGTCCACCGGTAAGCGGATTGCTGTATTGCATTATAATGCCGTCAAAAGGGTTTGGATCATTCACTTTTTCAGCTTCCAAAAGTGCGGGATAAACTGTTTTCCACGAATATTTAAAGAGTGGCGAATACGGTTTGTCCCATTCTTTGTCTGGCGGAATAAGTCCAGTTCCTCCATAGGTCATTGGAGAATAATTGAGTGGCGCAACGAGTTCTTGTGTACCATCCAAAACAGCATAATCATTAGCTTCCAAAGCATTTACAAGCGGAATATCGAGTCCGTCTTGCCAAATACAGGTTTTCCCTCCAGCTTCCACACCGTGTTCGTGCCAAGTAGAATTAGGTGTAATTACAAAATCGTTGACTTCGAGCATGATTTTATTTCCGTCCACAACCGTGTAACCGCCTTCACCTTCCATGATAAAACGCAAAGCAGAAGCCTTGTGTCGGTGAGCCGAAGTGAATTCTCCCGGACGAGTGACCTGAATTCCTGTGTAAAGCCATCCCACAGCAGCACTTACCTCTCTTCGTTTGTCGTTGACTAAATAAACCACTCTTCGTCCAGCTTGTTCGGGTGTAACTAATTCGGATGATTTTAAAACCAAATGTCTTAAATCATCGTATTTCCAAAGCATCGGAATCGAAGTGCTTCTAGGTTCCCAAGGTTCAATATCGTTGGCAACTGTCCATAGCGCACCAGCACCTAAACCTTGAAGTTCTTTATAGTAAGCTTCCAGTTCGGGAGTGTCTTGAACTCTGGCTCTTCCGTAAATGTCGTCTGAATGTTTTGCATCCATAATGTTAATTGGTTTTAGTTGGTTGTTAGTAAACTTTTCTAAAGTTGAAAACTTTAGAAAAGTGGATAATTTATTCGTTTCCGTTCACAAAAGTTATTTTCTTGGTGGGCGCTACATTCACTCTTAAATCGAAAATATCAAATCGGTTGTAATGCCCCAAAATATCATGCATTTGTTTGGGTTGAATGCATTTAGCCAAATCAATTTCAGCATAAATAATTCCTTCCTCATCAATTAACGGCTCTCCAATAACGGCACCGTTGGGTCCGATAAATCCTGAAAAGGCACTGCTTTTTCTGGATAATAATTCCTCTACATTCGGAACTTCAGGTTTTAGAACATCCATAATTTCTTGTGAAATGGTTGAACACGAAACAATCGTAAACAACTTTCCTTCAAAAGAATGCGCTGCTGCTCTGATTTTTATAGCTTCTGCCATATCGTAATCGGGCGGAGCAACCGGAAGCGAAATATAATTGGCTATATGAATAAGTTCGCCTTGAGAAAGTAGGGTAAATCGAGCCAGAGTATTGGTGTTTTCACCACAAGCTAAGGTTCCGATGGGTCCGACTTCGGTATCGTAAACCTTTAAAGAGGAACCGTCTCCCGAAGTCCAAGTCAGTTTTTCTGCCCAAGTGGGGACTAATTTTCGATGTTTGCCAATCACCATTCCGTTATTGTCAATGATGAGATTTGTGTTGTAAATCTCTCCGTAGCTTTGTCCTCTTTCATTGATTCCAATCACAATATGCATATCGAAATCTTTGGCCGCTTTATAGAGTTTTTGCATTACTGCATCATCTGTTGCTACCGAATTTTTATATAATTCTTCATACCATTTGCTGCCTTGAACGGGAGTCATAATCCAGTTCCAATAAGGATAACCAGCAAGGAATACTTCTGGAAAAGCAATGAGTTTTGCTCCGTTTTGAGCTGCTTCTTTGATAAATGAAATCGACTTATCAATCGTTTTTTCTACATTGAGAAAAACAGGTGAAGTCTGAACCGTTGCTGCTTTAAATTTCTTGAAATCCATAGTTGTGTTTAATTGCGAATTATTAATTACGAATTACGAATTCTTTGACCGAATGGTCTTTTGAATAGAACCGATTATCTTCAATAGTTCAGTAATGTCTTCTAATAAACTTTCGCTTTGTTCTTTAGTTAAATAATCTGTATCTTTTAATAATCTTATCCAATAATGTGTCTCTCTAGCTTCTTATAAGCAATGGTCAATTTAGCAAAAAAATCTTTACTGGATTGTCCACCGATGGCTTCTTCGATATTTGCGCCTATTGAAGTGCCACTTCTTAAAAGTTGTTTACTCAATATAAATTCTTTTTTATTGGTGGATAAAAACTGATAAACTTTTACAATTCGAACCGCAAAAGCATAACTCTTAATCTGAATTATATTATCACTTTTCATCGTTGGTAATTTACATTTTGTAATTCGTAATTCTATCTTTCATTTCTTCCGAAAATGCCTTTGATTTAATTGCTTTTCGGTCTTTTGAAATGGCTACATTTACTAAAGTTACTTCACCTTCTAAAACTGTTTTTTCTTGTTGATTTAAGAATTGAAAGCCACAAACGACTGCTGAATTTTTCAATTCTTTTACCCATAGTTTTTTTGATAAAACTTCTCCAATTCGAGCAGCGTTTTTAAATTGAACTTTTAAATCTACTGTTGGTATTCCGTTAGTTTCATGGATTTTGGAAAAAGGTCGATCTAAAGCTTCTTCAAACCAATCTTCTACTAAATCGTTTAACATTTCTAAAAAACGCGGATAAAAAACGATACCCGCAAAATCGGTATGTTTAAAACGAATTTTTTCTTCTTTTATAAAATAGTTCATATATGTCTAATTCTTTAAGCTAAAATCTAAACATTCAAATCTAATTATTTCAATTTAAATCGCTGAATTTTTCCTGTTTCTGTTTTTGGTAATTTATCCAAAAAATTTATCACTCGCGGATATTTATAAGGTGCCGCATTTTCCTTAAACCAATCCTGAATGGTCTTTGCCAATTCAACACACGCTTTTTCCTTGTCTTTCAACACGATATTGGCACAAACCAGCATTCCACGTTCTTCATCGGGCAGTCCGACAACAGCACATTCCAAAATTTCTTGGTGGGTTAAAAGTACGCTTTCTACTTCAATTGCTGCTATGTTATAACCCGAAGAAACAATCATATCATCCCCTCGAGCCACAAACCAAAAATAACCATCTTCGTCTTTTCGGAAAATATCGCCCGTCAGATTCCAGCCGTCTTGAACGTATTCTTGCTGTTTGTCTGTTCGGTTAAGGTATTTGCAACCCGTAATTCCACGAACAGCCAATCTACCTTGTTTATTATCAGGTAATTCCTTTCCATTCTCGTCGATGATTTTTGCCTGGTAACCTGTAATTGGAACTCCAGTAGCTCCAGGTTTCATATTTTCTTCATTAGATGAAATAAAGATATGTAACATTTCGGTTGCTCCAATTCCGTCGATGATTTTTAGTCCGGTTGCCTGGTGCCAGTCTTCCCAAATTTTTAGCGGAAGCGTTTCGCCTGCAGAAACACACTTTCTTAAACTAGATATATCATAACTTTTTACTTTTTCCGTTAAGATTCTCCAAGCAGTAGGAGCCGTAAAACAAATGGTGATTTTATGGTTTTGAATGGCTTCTAAAAGTGCATCTGGACTTGGTTTTTCAATTAAAAAAGTGCTGGCTCCAAAATACATCGGAAACAAAACTAATCCTCCCAGTCCAAATGTAAACCCAATAGGCGGACTTCCCGTAAAAATATCGTTTGGGGTGGGTTGAAGCGAATAATTAGGAAAAGCCTCACAAATATTCAAAATATCTCTGTGGTAATGAGCGGTCATTTTCGGATTTCCGGTAGTGCCTGAAGTAAAGCCTATGATAGCAATGTCGTCAGATTTTGTTGGATAATTTTCAAAATTTTTGGGCTTGGAAGCCATTAGGTTTTCTAGTGCTCCATTTCCGAAAAAACAAGTTGATTTTAAAAATTCTGATTGCACAAGGTTGATTTCATCAGCCAACTCGAAATCGCATAAAACGTGAGATATTTCGGCACACTCAATCAGCGTAGTGAGTTCTTTTGAACGCAGCAAAGGCATGGTAGCCACAACAACTCCGCCTGCTTTCAGAACTGCATACCAACAAGCAACCATCATCGGATTATTGGCAGAACGAAGCAAAACCCGATTTCCCGATTCTAAGCCTAAATCATCCACCAAAACATGTGCTATTTGATTCGCTTTTTCATACAAATCCATATAAGTCCACGTTTGGTCAAAAGTACGAAGACAAATTTCATCTCCCTTGCCCTCTTCAATATGATCATCCAAAAGCCTTTTGACACAATTCAAATCTTCAGGACGACCAAACTCTTGCAAATCCGAAAAAACATATTCGGGTTGTAAGTCCAAACTCGGTAAACTGTTTTTAGTAAAATTGTCTTTCATATTTTTAATTGTGAGTTTTAATTTTTTATTGCGTTTTTAAAAAGGCTAATTATACCTCACTTTTTTTAACTGCATTTATAGAATACACCATCGGTATTTTGTTGTCTAAATGTTTTATTCTGTATTTTTTTGGCTCGAATTCAATGGTTTTGTTGAAACAGTTGTAAGGCGAATAATCGTATTCATTGAAAGATTTGATCTCAATTCCGTTAAGGATTAAACTATTTATAACTTCGCTTAAACCGTGATTCCACATCACATAGCTCTGGGTGATTTCGGCCGTTTTATCAGCATAGGTTCCGCTTTCTGTTTCAATTATAGCACCTGAATTAAAATATCGATAACCTATTTTTTCAAAATTATCATCAAACATCCAAACCACTGGATGAAATTCTACGAATACAAATTGACCGTTGGGCTTTAGGTATTTAGAAATTATTTCTGCCCATTTTCCTATATCGGGCAACCATCCTATAGTTCCGTAACTCGTGAAAACAACATCAAATTTTTCGTCTAAATGGTTGGGTAAATCATAAATATCACAACAAATAAATCTTGTGTTTGACTGTGTTTCTTGGGCTATTTTTTGAGCACTTTCGATGGCTTTATCTGATAAATCGACTCCTACAACATTGGCTCCAAGCCTGCTTAATGAGATGGTGTCTTGACCAAAATGACATTGCAGATGTAAAATGCTCTTTCCTTGAACATCTCCAAGTAATTCCAACTCGATTTTGTTCAAAGAGTTTTGACCCTTCATAAAACCTTCCAAATCATAAAATTCAGATTTGAGATGGAACTCCGTTTTGTTGTTCCAAGAATTTCGGTTGATTTCTATGTAGTTTTTTTCGTTGTTCATCCTCGAGAATCATTTCTTATTACTCTTTGGTTTTAAAGCCCGTTTCATGTTTTCGATTTGTTTTCGTTCGCTACCAATGGCGCTGTAAAAACTCGGGATCGCTTTGTGATATTGTCTGGCAATGTCGTTGGCATCAAACTGCTCATAGGCTTGTGCTTTTCTCACAAAATACGGATCGAGCAAAAGGGGCTTGCCCAATGCAACCAAATCGGCTTTTCCACTTAAAATGATGGTGTTAATTTGGTCAATATCTACGATGTTTCCTGCTGTAATGGTTGGGATATGAACTGTATTTCGTATCCAATCAGAAAACGGTGTTTGCCACATTCTTCCCATCTGAGGTTGTTGATTTTCAACTGTATTTCCTGTAGAAACGCTGAGAAGATCAGCTCCTGCACTTTTAAAAGTTGTAGCAATGGTAAGAATATCCTCTTCCGAAATTCCGTTTTCTGCCCAATCGCAAGCGGAAATTCGAACAGATATGGGCTTTTCTGCAGGAAAAACATTCCGTATTTCTTTAAAAACGCGAAGCGGAAAACGCAATCTGTTTTCGATGCTTCCGCCAAATTCGTCTGTGCGTCTGTTGGTTAAAGGCGATAAGAAAGAAGCCAGTAGAAATCCGTGATGTGCTTGTAATTCAATCATATCAAAACCTGCTTTTTCAGCATTTTGAGCAGCTGTTACAAACTGATCAACTACTTGGTCCATATAGGCTGTTGTCATCTCTTTGGGAACAGGTGTTTTTTCGTTAAACGAAATGGCAGAAGCCGAAAGAAGTTCCCACGGTTGTTCAATGGGTTCGCTTGTCCCGTCCCACGGTTTGTTGATAGCGCCTTTTCGTCCGGAATGTCCTAATTGTATTCCGATTTTGGCAGAGGTGTTTTGGTGGATAAATTCAGTTATTTTTTTCCACTCATTTATTTGATTATCATTATAAATACCCGCACAACCTAAAGTAATTCTTCCGCTTTCTGATACAGCAGTCATTTCGGTCATGATCAGTCCAACACCACCAATTGCTCTTGAGGTATAATGTTGAAAATGCCAGGGGTTTACCACACCGTTTTCTGCTGAATATTGTCCCATAGAAGCCATCGTAATTCGATTCGAAAGTTGTAATTCTCGTAACTGAAAAGGCGTAAAAGCCGGACTATTTGAAGTGAAGTTATTTTCGTTTTTAAAGGCTTCTAAAACTTTGTCTGTATACGATTTATCTCTCAAACGAAGATTTTCATACGTTACTTTTTTGGAACGTGTCATACATCCGAATGCAAACCGATCAAACGGATGTTGGTTGTGACGATTCATATTTTCGAACCAATCCAAAGAAACCGATGCCGCATATTGAATCATCTCAACGGGATTTCTACGGTTTTTTTCATATTCGGCAAAAGCTTTCTGAACATCAGTAGGATTTGCCAAGAGAGCATCAAAAAGTCCGATGGCACAATCCATTGCCAGTTTTGTTCCCGAACCAATCGAAAAATGAGCAGTTGCTTTGGCATCTCCCAATAAAACGATATTGTTGTGATACCAATTCTTGTTGGTTACGTGAGGAAACTGCCTCCAGTGCGATTTGTTGGTAATGAGCGAGTGACCGTCTAATTCGTCTTTAAAAATTTCGGTCAATTTTGCAACGGTTTCTGCTTCATTTTCTACATCAAAACCAATGTTTTGCCAAGTTTGGTTACTGCATTCAAAAATCCAAGTGCTCATGCCTTCTTCATATTGATAAGTATGAGCAACGATGCTTCCGTGTGGCGTGGTTCTGAAAAAATAAGTAAAAGCTTCGAGAGGTTTGGTCGATCCCATCCAAACGAATCGGTTTGATTTGAGTTGAATATGCGTTCCAAACTTCTTTTGAAATTGAGTTCGAATTGTACTTCCAATTCCGTCTGCAGCTACAATAATAGCTGAATCTTTAAACTGTGAAAGATCATCAATGTTTTGTTCAAAATGCAAATTCACACCTTCTTCTTCGCAACGCTGATGCAGCAATTGTAACAAAGTTTTTCTGGAACAACCGCAAAATCCGTTTCCGGCAATACTTACTTGCTGGCCATCTCGAGCCACGATAATATCATCCCAATAGGCAAATTTGCTCCGTATCAGTTCATAAGACCGCATATCCCTTTTCAGGAATTCGCCTAAAGTTTCATCGGAAAAAACAACTCCGAAACCAAAACTGTCATTTGGTTTGTTTCGTTCGTAAACGTTTATTTCCCAATCGGGTCTTGCTTTTTTTGTTAATATCGAAAAGTAGAGTCCGCCCGGACCGCCACCTATAACTGTTATTTTCATATTTATCAATTTTCTTAAAAAAACTAACGGACAATATGTCCGTTAGTGAATATGGTTCTAATTAAAACTACTTCGCAATACTAATTATAGGTGTATATCAAAACCCAGGCTGTAACTAATAAACATAATCTAACAATAGATGGAGCGAGATTAATAAGACTCAAATTATTAGTACAATAAAGACTATTAATTTTAAAACTTTCTTTTGTCATTACTAAAAGACTTATTATAGTATAGAACATAATATGTAGAATTTAGTTAGTTAATTAAAAGCCCCCAATTTATATAATGAATAATAAATAAAAAAAAATATAAAAATCAATGGAGATATAATAGAGAATAGATTACGCTTTTTTAATTTTAAATGTGGTAAGACTTTTATACTGTAGATTATCAGATTAATAATCAGCAGTGTTACTGCAATCCATAATAGAGGATTATATGAAGAATCTCTGCCAATAACAATTAAAATCAAGCACAATACATTAATAAAACTTATATACCAATTGTAGACTATATATGTTTTCATTTTATTTTAAATGGTTCATACAGTTTGCGAAATCTCTAACCATTATAGCTACGCCTACCCAGCCCAAATAACGAGAACCTATTTTTCCGACCAGTCTTAACATTTGTTTTGCTGTTGCAGCTTCAAATGTAGCTAAAGTCTTAGTGTTTATTACCAAATCTTTCAATCCATTGACACCAACTGCTACTGCTAAACAATCTAAAATTTCATCTTGCCCCCAATTTTGTCTATTATAACCATATCTTTCCGTTTTCGTCATAATCACTTTCTATTATATTTTCAATGTTTTGAAGTATTGGATTCACCTCCGAAAAAACTAAATATCCAATGTCGTTAGTCTCAGTATTAAGTGTTGTGTATTCTAACTCAGTATTTTTATTATTATTAATTTCACTAGAATCATTTGAACAACCTACAAATTAGCCCTTTTTTAGCCATATGATAATCTTTTTATTGGTTTTTCAATTTCAAATATAAATATTTTTTTTATACTTTGCGTTTAATAGAGAATATTTCTCCCATTTTACTGTAATTAGATCCTGCTAAACGAGCAACAGGTTTGTATGTATCTAAATTGATTCGGTAATTTTCCATAAGGATTTCATCAGCAACGTGCATCATTAACACTTTTCCGATTACTATGCAGGCACCTCCGTTTGTATGATCTTCTAAAAAATAATGATGCACCATTTCACATTCAAAATGAGCTTTGGCTTCTTGAACTCGCATTGGTTTAATCATTTCAGAAGAAATAGGAGTGAGGTGTGCTAATTGAAATTCATCAATTTGGCTATCAACCATTTCAGAAGTTTTATTGACTTGTTCTACTAAATCTTCGGTAACTAAATTTACGGCAAATTGTTTGTTTTGAAGTACGTTGTTGAGCGTGTCTTTGTTTTTGTTTCCCGTGCGAACGGTAGAGAACATCACGTGTGGTGGATCTTCGCCTACTACGTTGAAAAAAGAGAAGGGAGCTAGATTATTAACGCCGTTTTCATCAACAGTAGAAATCCAACCAATAGGCCTAGGAATAACTAGGCCTGTAAGAAGTTTATATAAAGTTCCAGAATCAGTTTCTTTGATTGAAATTTGCATAAAATTATCGTTTATACAAATTAAGTAAAATTTTTCTGAAATCTTCCTATCAAATAGGATTGTTTTATTTTATTATGTAACTGTAATAATTCCTTTTTGCAATATGAAAATAGCCCAATGCGTAATTATCTTGATTTGTGTGATTTACAATATTCCCTCTAATTGTGCCTACTGGACTTGCAAAAGGATTTTGAGAAGATCCCGATATACTTAGGATTTTTGACAAGTAATTGAAGTAATTTTTATCGATACTTGCAATTGCATAATACAAAGTATCATTCGGACCGAAGTCTTCTTTGGAAAAGAAGAACAAATCGTCTGCTAAATTCCCATTATCAAATTGATCATTCCAAGTACTAAAAGAGACTTTTCCATCTGCCGACATTTGTGATAAATATTGGTTTTCAACGTCAGGATCATCTTGGTAAAAAAATTGAATTTCATATATTTCTGAACCAAAATTACTATTTAACTTTTGCTGAATGTCAATTATTTCTGGTGCTTCTATCGGTATTGAAGTTGCTTTATAAACTTCATTTTTATACACAACGGTTAATTCATATATATTGTCATTTTCAGGTAAAAACGATGAGTTAGAGAAAATCCCATTTCCTCTATTTACAAATTCATAATCTATCTTGCTTTTCAAATCTTTAATTTGAACTTGAGCATCATCTATTCTTGGATAAACATCTGAATAAAAATCAGTTGTGGTAGTTAAACGAATTGTATTATACAAAGGATCATCAACAAATATATTGGCTTCAATAACCAATCTTGGAGTCGTTTGATCAAAATCGAGTACAATTTCTTCTTCACAACTTATTAAAGTCAATGAAACAAAAAACAGTGTTATTTTAAGGATATTTTTCATACTAAAACTTAAAATTATAGGTGACACTTGGTATAATTCCAAAAATGGAAAGTTTTGAAGTTTCTGTCAATAGGTTGTTTGAGTCTTCAACAGATTTAAAACTTATAGATGCTGCATTTTTTCTATTATAGGCATTATAAACACTAAACACCCATTCGCTTTGCCATTTTCTATTTTGATTTTTTGTAGGTGTAAAGGTTGCCGACAGATCTAAATGATGAAAAGCAGGAAGACTGTAGTTATTCCTTTTGTTATAATTAGGAATTTGAAAATCTAGAAATTGGTATTTACCATCGGGATAAGTGACTGGTCTTCCTGATTGCAAGACAAAACTAGCACCTAATGACCATTTTTCAGAAAGTTCATAATTCGAGACGATGGATAAATCGTGTAGTCTGTCATATGGTGTGCGGTACCATTCTCCATTATTTACTCCCGCTTCTTCTGGTGTTCTACCAGCAGTTTGTTGTTGACTTTTACCAATAGTGTAAGCGACCCAACCTGTTAATTTACCCGTGTTTTTTCTCAATAAAAACTCTAATCCATATGCTTCGGTCTTTCCGTTTAAAACTACTTGTTCGATCGCTCTGTTTGCAATTAAATCAGCACCATCAATGTAGTCAATTCGGTTTTGACCGACTTTAAAATAAGATTCAATTTCTAATGAATATTCATTTTCTTTAAAATTCTGAAAAAAACCAACTGCATATTGATCAACTATTTGCGGTTTAATGTAAGGTCCGCTTGGTTCCCAAATATCTAGAGGAGTAGCTGAAGAAGTATTGGAAATTAAATGGACATATTGTGCCATGCGATTATAACTGGTTTTGATTGATCGATTTTCATTTAATTTAAAAGACAATGCCAAACGAGGCTCTAAATAGTTGAAATAACTTATCTTTTGATTTTTTGCGTAAGAAGTTGAACCAATCGGCACAGCTTTTTGATAGGTAGCTGTTTGAGAATCGTAAACCACTGTTTGATTGTTTTCATATAGATTGATATTTTCTTCGCCTAGTCGATAAAATTGACTGAAACGTAATCCATAATTAACCGATAAAAAAGAGTTTATTTCGTGTTCTGCTTCTATAAAAGCGGCATTTTCCCAGGCATATTTGTGTGGTATTTCATAAGAATTGATAGGCGATTCCGGTTTATTGGGATCGATCTTTCCAGGATTAAAATCGTAATAAAGACTACTGATACCATATTTCAACTGCATAAAATCATTTAAATTGTGATCAATATGGTATTTTAACTCATAGTTTATAATACCCGAATCCCAATTAAAACCAACAAAATCAAGAGTTAATCCGTAATAGTAATCAGAATATCTCAAAGACAACTCACTATTTATTTTAGTTGAATATCGACTACTCCAAGTTAAGTTGCCCACTGTATTTCCAAAAGAATTATCAAACATATCACTGAATTTGAAAATATCACGACCAAAATATCCAGAAAAGTAAAATTGATTTTTATCGTTGTATATGTAACTCCATTTTGTATTTAGATCATAAAAATAAGCAGCACTATTCAGGTCTGTCAACTTTAAAAACAAATGAGCATAAGAAGCGCGGCCAGCTATTAAGTAAGAAAGTTTGTCTTTAATTACAGGTCCTTCAGCCATAAATCTGCTTGATAAAATACCAATACCTCCAGTTGCTTTAAATTCTTGTAAATCACCATTTTTTTGATTAATTTCTAAAACTGAAGAAGCTCTTCCTCCGTAGCGTGCGGGAATTCCTCCTTTATAAAGTTTAATGTTACTAACTGCATCATTATTAAAAACAGAGAAAAAACCATATAAGTGTGAGGAACCGTAAACAGTAGCTTGGTCTAACAGCAAAAGGTTTTGGTCTGATCCACCACCACGAACATTAAAACCCGAAGTTCCTTCACCGGAATTAACCACACCAGGTAATAATAATATCGATTTTAAAACATCTGTTTCACCTAAGACTACAGGCATTTTTTTTATTTCGGCCGAGGTTAATTTATTAACAGACATCTCAGGTTTTCTAATGTCGATTTTATTCGTGTTTAAGTCGATTACAATTTCATCTAAAAATTCAAAATCATTTTGAAAAGGAGTAGGGGTTAGGTAAAATGTCTTTTCTGTGACTCTTTGTGGTTCAATGATTTCTTCTAAAACTTCATAACCTTCTTTATTGATACTGATGCTAAAAGTCTCTTGATTTAAACGAATGAAGAAATATCCCTTTTCATTCGTTTCAATGGTACGATTGTTTTCGTTAATTATATTGATAATTGCCCCAGAAACAGCTTGTTGAGTTTCGCTATCCAATACAAGACCAGAAAATTGTTTAGGATTGTCTTGTGCATAAGTTCCTAAAAACGATAGCGAGGTTAAAACAAACGAGATTACTTTTTGCATAAACAGAAATTTAAGTTAAAGATAGAAATTTAATGAAAACCAGTACCTTTAACCTAATTAAAGTTTAGTTAAATTTCATTTATTTTAGAAATAATTATATTTTCAAATTAGAGAAATATAAATATTTAATACTGCAAGTTCTTGTTTGTATTTCTATTGCTCTATGCAGTTTATTATTTGATTTTAAAATAAAAAAAGAGCTCGATTTTGAGTTCATTAATTGATTAATATTGTTCTTTTTCGTTTGGAAAATCTTGAGATTTAACGTCATCAACGTATTGACCTATTGCTTTGGTCATATCATCAAAAAGATTTAAATAACGTCTTAAGAATCTTGGACTAAACTCGTTGTTCATTCCAATCATATCATGGATAACTAAAACTTGACCGTCTACGCCACCACCAGCACCGATACCAATTATTGGAATGGAAACACTTTTAGCCACTTGTTCGGCCAATTTTGCAGGGATTTTTTCTAAAACAATTGCAAAACATCCTATTTTTTCCAACATTTTAGCATCTTCAATCAATTGTTGTGCTTCTTCTTCTTCTTTTGCTCTAACAGTATAAGTTCCAAATTTGTAGATCGATTGAGGCGTAAGTCCCAAGTGTCCCATTACAGGAATACCAGCACCTAAGATCTTTTTTATACCGTCTTTAATTTCTTTACCACCTTCTAATTTTAAAGCATGAGCACCACTTTCTTTCATGATTCTAATGGCTGAATGCAAGGCCGTTTTTGGGTCGGATTGATAAGTTCCAAAGGGTAAATCTACTACTACCAACGCACGATTTACAGCTCGAATTACAGAGCTTGCATGATAAATCATTTGATCTAATGTAATTGGGAGTGTTGTTTCGTGTCCAGCCATTACATTACTTGCAGAATCACCTACCAAAATAACATCTACTCCAGCAGAATCAACAATTTTCGCCATGGTATAATCATAAGCTGTAAGCATTGATATTTTTTCTGCATTTTGCTTCATTTCAAATAGCGACTTTGTAGTTACTATTTTATAGTCCTTTTTTGCTACTGACATCAGTTTGATTTTTGTTTTAAAGAGTAAAATTAGTCAAAATAATGATTGAAACATTTTTTAAAACAACAATTTTATAAAGTCTCATTGCTTATTGAAGCACTTAAAATTGTTTCAATTCATTAATTAATGGCTACACTATAATTATAAAAAACTATTTAGCAATCAGATACGTTTACAGCTACTGCCAAACCACCCTCAGAGGTTTCTTTATATTTTGTATTCATATCTTGAGCGGTTTGCCACATAGTTTCTACAACCTTGTCTAATGGAACTTTTACATTTTTTGGATCGGTGTTTAATGCTAATTCAGCAGCATTGATTGCTTTAAGTGCGCCCATCGTATTACGTTCGATACACGGAACTTGAACCAAACCTGCAATAGGGTCGCAAGTAAGACCTAAATGATGTTCCATTGCAATTTCTGCTGCAACAGTTACTTGTTCTGGAGTTCCACCCATCAATTCACAAAGAGCTGCTGCTGCCATTGCAGAAGAAACGCCAATTTCAGCTTGACAGCCTCCCATAGCGGCAGAAATAGTTGCTCCTTTTTTGAAAATGGATCCAATTTCTCCAGCTACTAATAAAAACTGTTTAACTTCTTCAGGTCCGGCTTTATGGTTTTCTATTGTTAAATAATACATTAAAACTGCAGGTATCACGCCTGCACTTCCATTTGTAGGTGCAGTAACTACGCGTCCTAAAGCTGCATTTACTTCATTAACAGACAAGGCAAAACAGCTTACCCATTTCAGAATTTGTCGAAAATAAACTTTCGTTTTTCTAATACTGTGAATCCATTCAACAGGGTTGGAGTAAGGAATTTCACCTTTTAAACTTTGATACATATCAAAAGCTCTTCTTCTAACATTCAATCCACCAGGAAGCGTTCCTTCGGTATGACAACCAATGTACATACACTCCAACATGGTATTCCAAATACGCATCAATTCTTTATCGATCTCTTCTGGCGAACGCAATGATAATTCGTTTTCATAAACAATTTCAGAAACTGATTTATTTTCTTGTTTGCAAAACACTAATAATTCGTCAGCTTTATCGATAGGAAATGGAAAGGTTGCTTTAATTTCATCGTTTTCGGGATTGGTTGCTGTTTCTTCTTTTACAACGAATCCTCCACCGATTGAATAAAAAGTAGAGACATATTCTTTTTGATCATAAATAGCTTTAAAAGTCATTCCATTTGAATGAAAAGGAAGAAAGTCTTTATTGAAAATAATATTTTCTTTAGGCTTGAATTCAATTTCTCTTTGGTTTCCTAATTTTAGTTGATGAGTTTCATTAATTAGGTCAATGATTCCTTGAATATCTTCTATGGGAACATATTCAGGGTCGGCGCCACTTAACCCAAGCATAACAGCCAAGTCTGTGGCATGACCAATACCAGTTAATGATAAAGAACCATATAGATCTACAGTAATGTTTGATACTTTTTCAAAAATATCAAGTTCTTTCAATTCAACAATAAAACGCTCGGCAGCTCTCCATGGGCCAAGTGTGTGCGAACTGGATGGTCCCACACCAATTTTCAACATATCAAAAACTGAAATGCATTCCATATATATTATAATACAATATTAAGATTTGAGCGAAGATACATAAATATTTATCACTATCAGTATATTCAATCTTAAAAAATACACCGTCTTGAAACAACATTTTTGACAGTTTTAAGTAGATGTCGCACAGATTTTATGACAGTCTGTCATTTATTTTTGCTTTTTTATGTCATTTTAATGCATTTTTGAGTTAGGCACAAGAATTGACTATAACAAAGCGTGAATGAATCACAAAAAACATTACAAAATAAAAATATATAAAATAGATATGAGTAAAATAATTGGAATTGACTTAGGAACTACCAACTCTTGTGTATCGGTAATGGAAGGTAATGAAGCAGTGGTAATTCCAAATGCAGAAGGAAAAAGAACAACCCCATCTGTAATTGCTTTTGTTGAAGGCGGTGAAATTAAAGTTGGAGATCCTGCAAAGCGTCAGGCTGTAACCAACCCTACAAAAACGATTGCTTCAATCAAGCGTTTTATGGGGGAGAGATATTCTTCAATTTCATCTGAATTAGAACACACAGCTTATAAAGTTGTAAAAGGTGATAATGATACACCACGTGTAGACATCGATGGTAGATTGTATACTCCTCAAGAGCTTTCGGCAATGACTCTTCAAAAAATGAAAAAAACTGCCGAAGATTATTTAGGACAAGAAGTTACAAGAGCGGTAATCACAGTACCTGCATACTTTAGCGATGCACAACGTCAAGCTACAAAAGAAGCTGGTGAAATTGCAGGTTTGAAAGTAGAACGTATCATCAACGAACCTACAGCTGCAGCATTGGCGTACGGTTTGGATAAAGACAGTCAGGATAGAAAAATTGCTGTTTATGACTTAGGTGGAGGTACTTTTGATATTTCCATTTTGGAATTGGGCGACGGAGTTTTTGAAGTATTATCAACCAACGGAGACACACATTTAGGTGGAGACGATTTTGATAAAGTAATTATCGATTGGTTGGCAAACGAATTTAATAGTGCTGAAGGTGTTGATTTACGTAAAGATGCTATGGCATTGCAACGTTTGAAAGAAGCAGCAGAAAAAGCAAAAATTGAATTGTCTTCTTCGGCTCAAACTGAAATTAACTTGCCGTATATTACAGCAACAGCATCAGGACCAAAACACTTAGTACAAACTTTAACACGTGCTAAATTTGAACAATTGTCTGATGAATTGGTAAAACGTTCGATGGCACCTGTAGCAAAATCTTTACAAGATGCAGGTTTGTCGAAATCTGATATAGACGAAATTATTTTGGTAGGTGGATCAACACGTATTCCGGTAATTCAAGAAGAAGTAGAGCGTTTCTTTGGTAAAAAGCCATCTAAAGGAGTAAACCCTGACGAAGTAGTTGCTATTGGAGCTGCTATTCAAGGAGGTGTATTATCTGGAGATGTTAAGGATGTGTTACTTTTAGATGTAACTCCACTTTCATTAGGAATTGAAACTATGGGAGGTGTATTTACTAAATTAATCGAAGCAAATACTACAATTCCAACCAAAAAATCACAGGTTTTCTCTACAGCTGTTGACAACCAACCGTCTGTTGAAATTCACGTGTTACAAGGTGAGCGTCCAATGGCAACAGACAACAAGACAATTGGTCGTTTCCACTTAGACGGTATTCCACCAGCACAAAGAGGTGTGCCACAGATTGAAGTAACTTTTGACATTGATGCCAACGGTATCATTAAAGTATCTGCGACTGATAAAGGTACTGGAAAATCTCACGACATACGTATCGAAGCATCCTCTGGATTAACACCAGAAGAAATCGAAAGAATGAAAAAAGAAGCTGAAGTAAATGCAGAATCAGACAAAAAAGCAAAAGAAACTGCAGATAAATTAAACGAGGCTGACAGTATGATCTTCCAAACAGAAAAACAATTAAAAGAGTTTGGTGATAAATTGTCGGAAGGAAATAAATCTGCTATTGAAAGTGCTTTAGAAGAGTTGAAAAAAGCTCATGAATCTAAAGATTTAGCTACGATTCAAACTGCTTTAGATAAAATTAACGAAGCTTGGAAAGCAGCCTCTGAAGAGATGTACAAAGCTCAAGCAGATGCGCAACAAAATGGTGCTCAGCAAGCTGAACCAACTCAAAACGAAGGTGATAGTACACAAGATGTAGATTACGAAGAAGTGAAATAATTAGTGATTAATATCACTTAAAAATAAGTAATAAACCGCTGTAAATGTTATGTTTACAGCGGTTTATTTAATTTTATTCTTTTGATTTTTACTCTATTTTAATCGTTTTTTATCATATATTTGTACCATACTTGTACCGGAACTTAAAAGACGATAAAATGGCACTTATAGATACTTATGATACCTTAATGAACAAATATGGGCGATGAATAGAATAAAAAAACAATGTCTTGTCTGTGATGAACATTTTATTCCCAAAAGGGTAACTTCTGTTTATTGTTCAGATAAATGCTGTAAAAAAGGATAGAAACAAAAGATGTCACAGCTTAAGAAAGAAGAGAAGTTGAAAGCATTGATAGATAAAATACCAGAAGAGCGATTATTTATTTCTGTTCCGGAAGCAACGATACTTTTTGGTATTGCTAAAACTACTCTTTATAGGCTTGTTCGTCAAGGGAAAATTCCGGCAATTAACTTTGGAACTCGCCTTGTAAGAATAGAGCGTAAAGTGATGGAAGAAATGTTTCCTCTTTCTCAAACCCCACCAGAGGACAAAACTCAGCAGAAGAAAAAATAAAAAAAATGGCATTACTAAATATTTTGTGGAACGAGTTTTAAATTTCCAAAATAGAACAGTATATTTATCCTAAATCGTTCAAAATTTCTAAATCCTCTTGCTTTTGCAATGACTGATTGAATGGCTCCATTTTTGTTTTCATGTTTTGCGCTAGAAGTGCTAGTGATTATCGCATTAATTATCCCTTTTAAGTGTCTGTCGAATGTAGCAATAACTTTATTTACTGCATGAATTGAAAAAGTTAGTGCATTTTCTTTCCACTGTTTATAGTTGCTTTCGGCATTTTGTTTTTCGGTAAACACTCCTTTAAAATTCTCGCGTATTAGCCACGCTTGAGAGGTTTTTAAATTGTCTTTTATAAATTGTTCAAATATAGATTGCTAATTTTCTGTTCTATTATCAGCATTTTTCAAAACGGTGTATTTCTGTCCTTTTAGTTGGGGATTGTCTTTCACCTCTTTCCTTCTTGTTTTATCAATAGCTTCCGATGACATCTTGAATAAATGAAACTTATCGTGCACTATTGTCGCTTGTGGAGCGATAGATTTTATCGTATTCAAAAATGGCTTCCACATATCCATATTCACTCTGTTTAGCTGCGGTTGCTTAGTTTCCCCACTCACATTTATAAATAGGTTCTTAGTATCCTCTTCTTTTCTTCCCTTGACCATATCCAACACAGTATTGGTATCACCATCTATCAAAATGGTTGCATAATGATGTCCCTTTGTGTAAGCTTTTTCATCTAAACTGATGTTCTTAAAATCCTTTATTAAACCGCGTTCCTCTAATCCGTTCCCAACCGCCGATTCCATTATACTTCTGACGATATAATCAGTTGTATTGAATAAATCTGCAACGGTTGATTGTACTCGTACTTTCTTTAGTGCGTAAATAATTTCTCTTGCAAACAAGTGCGTATAGCCTTTTTGAGGTGGAGCAAAATTAATGTCGATAACCTTTGGTTTTCCATCTTCGGCAATGTATCTAGGCAAAGAACCAATCAAATAACATTTGTATTCAAACCAGTTTAAATGTTGCCATTTGCGAACAGGAGTACGGTCATAAATTGCATATTCTTTTCCATTCTTTGAATAAGTCTTCGGTAAATATTCTATATGAATGTTAATCGTTTTCTCTAATTCGTTCTTCTCAATTTTGGTTACGGCAAAATCCTTAGTTATGCCCAACATTTCTCCTAAAAAGTCTATAAATTCCATTTTTAATCGCTTTTATTTGACAAAGTGAAGAATATTTATCTTATATTTGATTCACAAAATATTTAGTAATGCCCTATACATATAACGAAAAAGATTGGGAAGAAAAGAGTAAAATAAAAATAAAAAATAGACAGGTATATCCGGTTAATGATTATGATATTTTGGTAAAGTTTAATCAAGATGTACAGTATGCAGATCGTTCTAATATTTTACACTATAAATATGATTACACCGTAGATGAGAATGGTCGAATAGTAAAGGAAATAAATTATGGAAGATCAACTTTACCATTTACAGAAACAGAATATATTTATGACGACCGTGATAACGTCAAACAGCTAAATATAAGAACCAAACAAAAAAATCCGACAGCCTTTCATTTTCTGGATACCGAAACTGGTTTTTGCCCCGACTTGCATATTGCCTATGAATACGACAGAAAGGATCGAATGACTCAGGTCACTTATTTTGGCTGTAATGATACCTTAGCTTTTGAAAAATATGTGTACCATCCGGAGAAAGAATTTGTAACAGAACGTACCCGTTTTATAAAATCATCGATGCGTGGTATTGAGCACGTTACACAAACAATGGTTTTTTACCATAATGAAAACGGAGATATTATTGAAAAAAAATTTGTAAGAAATCGACCCAATCAATATTTAGGTACAAGCTCTATTGCTTTACCTGAATCTATCTATTACACGTACGAGTACGATCAATATAACAACTGGGTGAGGTGCTATATCTATATGGAAGGTAAACCTGAGGATAGTGAGCCGACGGCAATCGCTCAAAGAGATTTAGATTATTATGATAGTTAAGGATACTGCTTGAATATGATATTATAAAAGATTAAAAATGTTGGAAAAAATTAAATACATATTACTATAAGTGTCTTGTTAAAACAATTTGATTTTCAGTTGATTATAATTTAGTTCATTGACATTATTGTAATTAGATTTATTAAATAGTTGATTTACAGGAGTTTTATCCAGTAGCGAGATTCCTAAAATCTGTATAATTTCGTAGATAGATTGCTCTATTTTTTGCTCATTTCTAAAAATGGATAC
>Ga0265293_10001720_pt1 | contig 46478 bp, 49 predicted proteins | sample Munlanlewell138R_FD_192505 | JGI IMG/M metagenome (GOLD analysis project Ga0265293, IMG submission 192505) | Leachate microbial communities from a municipal landfill in Southern Ontario, Canada - Leachate well 138R | ecosystem: Engineered > Solid waste > Landfill > Unclassified | place: Canada... | reverse complement strand
CATTATCGACATTCTCCTCTCTATGAATCGTACAGAGGAGATACTCCCATCTTTTTACAGACGCTATATCAAGGAGTCTATGTTCATAGTCTCCATAAAGCTTCTCTTCGCTGTATCTCCGGTCTATCTATAGGAAAACGTCATACATCACGTCACCAACATTCTGTATCTTCTCCGGCTTTACTCTTTCATCCAAAAGGTTTGATACCGCAAGATCTGAAGGAACAAAATAATCTGTTGAGAGCCGGTCGGCTATTACTCTGTTTATTTCCTCTGTTAGCCTCATATCGTGCGTTCTTACCCCTGCTTCCACGTGACCGATAGGAATCCTGAGTTTTACTGCAGATATCGCTCCGGCTAAAGTCGAGTTTGTGTCCCCGTATATAAGCACATAGTCCGGCTTCTCGCTGACCATTATCCTCTCTAAGAGAGTTATCATAAGTCCGGTCTGATGTCCTTGTGGATGAGATCCCACTTCGAGATTATAGTCCGGTTTGATTTTGAACTCGTGACAGAAGATAGCGTCCATTTCTGAATCATAATGTTGACCGGTATTCACCAGGATCTCTTCTATCTCAAATTTTTTGAGTGCCCGAGAAACCATAAAAGATTTAATTAGTTGAGGTCTTGTACCAATAACCGTAAGAATCTTCATCTGTCTCCCCCGTTTATATCTACCTTCCGGAATTTCAACCAGTCCTCGAACTCTACTCTGCAAAACATAGGATTATTACACCAACTCGAGAGCTCTCTTGTTGCCCGTGAGGTATTCTTTTTGTCATAGATCATTACATAAGGCTGAAAGTTTAGGTCTCGTATAAACTGTATCCGGTATAGATCCTCGTGCAGAGTTGTATTGTAGTTTGTTAAGACATAGACCCCGACCTTTTTCCTCTCCCAACCGGTCTCTTTGCTAAATTCTCTGAGTTTACGTTCTATGATACGCCTGTACTTCATTTCGTCATAAGCAAAATGAACTCTTTTGATCCTCATCTTTAATAGCATCCGGATCTTTTTCTTATCCATTAGCCGGAGATCAAGACCTTGAGAAAAGTCTATCATCGCTCTTGTATCAATCAACTGCTGAAAGAGGCTGATCCAGTCTTTACAGGCAAGGATGTTTGGATCTAACAGTTTTATATGCTTCTGCCCTTTCCAAAAGTCATTTATGTTCGCAACAGAGTGACTGTCTCCTTCCTTTGCCGACACTACACAGAAACCGCACTTTCTCGGACACCCTCTGCTAAGAAAACCCAAAGCAAAGTCATAGCCAGGATAAAGATCATAGTCCGGATAAATGTACTCCATATCTTCCGGAAGCTTTGACGTAAGATTATAGCCAGTACCGCCGGCTACTATCTCGTCACACATTATCACGTTTCCTTTGAGATGATCTGATGTATAGGTAAAAACCTTAGAGATATAAACCTTATCATAGCTGTCCCAATAATTCACAAACTCAACTGTATCGCCGTGTCTCTTGTGATACGCTGAGATCTTCATAAGAGCAAGGTTAGGAAAGGCTGTATTGTCGCCATCTATTAGCCCAATCTTCACAGCGAGTCACCGATCCTGTCCTGGTTTTTAGCAAAGATCCAGTCCTCGATATCTTTCTTCTTGATTTCTCCGCCTTTCTCCGGAACACGAGACACGAATTGCTCCTTAAATTCCTGGTAAATCTCTAACGCTCTCTCTGCAGAAACAAAATTGAAAAGGATGTTAAGAGCAAGATCCGCACAGCCCGAGCCATTATAGCCCCACTCAAATCCTGTAGGAGAGTGGACTATCATCTTTTGTTGAACATTAACGGTCTTAGTCCCGTTATTATCTCTCGAAAGAACAATGTCTCCGCCGTCATACGGAAGATATTTATCCTTCATCCACTCCTGCTGATCTTTAGAGTCAATAGACCCTGTAAGCTTTCTTCTGCAAATATATCCCATACCTGCAGCAATAGACTTTCTGTCGGTTAGTCTCTTGCCACAACGAGAACATACTCCTGAGTTCATTCAAACCTCCCTTATCTGGTTGAAAAAACAAGTTTTTTATAGTCCTCTTCGAGTAAAACACAGCCTCCCGTGCTTCCGTTTTTAAGATGTATCTCAAAATAACAAGGGAAAGCGTTAAAACTAACAGACCGGTCTAATACTATATGACTTATCACATTGCCAGGATAAACCGTCTTATTTCCTAAGCGGAAAACCTTTCCATCATCGAATAAAACGTCTAAGACCTTTCTCTTAAACTCGACCGGTACTAATACGTCACTTTTAATGTTATCACCGTTCATTTTCTTGCTCATAAAAGTAACAAGAAGAGGGAAAACAGGCACTCCTTCCTTGACGCTGCTTTTTTCCTCTATTGTTAATGAAAATATGTTGCCGTGCTTAATCATAGATCCCTCGCTAATGTAGATATCGTTCAAAAAAGTTTTCGAGGAACATCCATTCTGCCTCTTCCTCTTTTTTCTCAAATGTTTTCCGGACTCTTCTCTTGCCTTTTATCTGAGCCCTGCAGTTTCTTTTCCGCTCTCTTCTTTGATAAGTGTTCTTTGCTGCTTCCAACTCTTCTGTTAATTCCGAAAGAAACTGATCTCCATCGATCCCGTCACCGTAAACAGCAAGATGAAGAGTCTTCTTTTTCTGTTCATCGTTCATAAATACCTCCTGAAGGCTTTATTGATCAGAACTCCTAAACCGGCATAGTAGAACAGCCACAATAACAATACATACTGACTGCCTAAGATCGCTAAGAGTACCATCCCGACACAGCATAACACGATAACAATATTAAACACAATAAGAAAGATATCTAACCTCATCTTCTCTTACTCCTTCCTGGTTTTTTCTTGTTTAGCTTTAGCCAGAGATCTCCTCTGTCTTTGCCTAATCTATGACGTGCGGTTCTTAGTTGATAATTGCGGTTTAAGTGAGCAAAGCGTTTTCTCGGTCTCCCTCGCTTTATATTTTTAGATATCCAGTCTCTAACTATATCTATATCAAAATACATTGTATCGCCTGAAACATAACATACCGGCATCCCCTTAGCAACATAGAGATAGATCGTTTGACGTGTTTTGTCCAGATCCTTAGCAAGTCTCCGGAGGCTTAAATACTCTTTGTCTTTAACGGTTATACTCTTCATTTCTACCTCAACCCTATAAAAACATTCCTGATAAAACTGTCAAGACTTTTCGCAAGAATTTATCGCACGGTTTTTTGAAAATAGACGAGATCCTGTTGATAGTAAGCTTGTCTCCCTTAAACGATACCTGCCGATTAAAGTAATCAGCCTTGTCTTAGACCTGGAGGTTTTGCTGTAAAATTCTGCGTGTCGGTGGAATTAAATAAAAAGAGGGTGGCATCCCGAAGGTCGGCTGTCATTTCTGCCGTTTCCTCTCGTTCTGTTGTCTTTCCTTCCCTGATCTCCCTCTCCGGATCTTCCTCTTTTCTCCGCTTCCCTTTCTCTGAGCCGGCTCTGTCTCTTGGAAGGTATGCAACAAAATATCATTATGTTGTCTAATCCCCTTCCGGATCTCTCATATCTCTGCCAGGTTTCACTTCGATTTCTTTCTCTCCTTCCTTCCTGACATCCTGTCCTCTGTCCACTGGAGGTATGGGTTGAATATAATGTAGATGAGCGAAGTTCTCCGTGCTGCCCCCTGTCAATAATCTAAACTTGGAAGCAGATTCTTTAAAATACTGGATAAGATCTCTCGTTGCAATATGTCCATTCTCGATCCTCTCATCCATCAAGTCCAGGATCTTCAGCATCCCAAACGCCAGTCTCACTGCAACTGCTTCTGGTAACTTCGTAAGACTCGCTTCACTGAGTCTATAGATCTCCATCCTTTTCTTCCACCAAAACCTTAACGTAGATTCCGGAATACCGAGCTCCCGACTATTCTCTAAGAATTGAGGTACAAGTACCCCATCTAATTCCCTTTGACTTGCGTCCAAAAACGCCAATGCTTTCAACTTCGCTGCCAAGTCGTAGTCAGGCTTAGAGTGATTCAGAAGATCTGTGTTTTCAGCCTCATTTGACTTTGATAAACTTTTCTTTTTAGCCACTTTTTACCTCATTTTTGCCATTTTTAGCCTCTCTTTAGATTCCAGTAATCCCTAATAACGAAACTATAACCCTCTTTTACTCTGTTCTGATCTTTTTTGTCAAGCAATGTCTCAAGATCCAAGAACCTTATAAAAAACTTCATTTTTTTTTTTTGCCGTCAGACCGGCAACTGGAAAGGAACTCAGCCAATATCTCTATAAAAATAAACACAACACCATTAAAAATGTGTTGACAACTTTTTCCCCTTTGTTTTCATTGTCTCGTATAACAAACAAGGAGGTAGTTAAAATGGAACGAAACAGCGAGCAAACGGCAGCGTTTCTCCATCTTTTTTGGGCAGAGAAACCAAGATTTACGAGTATGAATCCGAACTACATTGCGTTGATCAATGATATCCTGGTTGACGGAAAAATGATCTCGACTCATACCGCTGCTATTGGGCAATCTGAATACCGGCAGACAGCCAACACTTATTTATTTGAACTCGAGGAAGGAGGGAGAAAGCGTTATCACTCCCTGTCCGTTATCCTTCCGGAAAGAACGTTTGAATTTAACTTTTATATGGTATCAAAGAACATTTACTCTCTTTTAAGGTACACAAAACATATAGAGGAAAAAGAGATCTTTTACTCCCTGTTTCCTAAGAAGTACTTTGATATCTCAGCAAGACCGCTTAGTTGCCACCAGGTAATCACCAGTACAGATGTCGCTCACCAAATATGGATGAAGTTTAGTCCTGAAGAGAGAGGCAATTTCCTGATCACCATTGCCAGGAACTACGAGAATGTAAACGACAAATATAATGCCTGTGTCAACTTCATTGCAGACAATCTGTCCGCTTTTCACGAATCTGCAGGTATCGAAAGAGAACTGCAGAAAGAACACCAAAAATTACAAAGGCTATAAGGAGGAAGTAATGCCGACTATTTACACTTTAACCGATAAGGAAAAGACCGTTTTAATTGTACGACTGGACACCGGAGAGGAAGCCGTTTGTCCAGTCTGCGGAGAAAAGGATCTGGATGAGAGTACCAAGTTTGAAGAGCCGGATTCCTATCTAACCTATGAGAACAAATACTTTGTATGCAAACACAGTTTCCTTAGTATCTGCAGTGATCTAAACATTGATAATCATATCGTCCTGCCACTCAAATATAAAGATCCGGAAGAGAGACAGAATGAATTGATTATGATCTCAGGAGAGGTACAAAATGACAAAGAATGACCATTTAATGGGACACTTCAGCACTTATGATCTCTTTACTCACGACCTTATAGATATGAATTTCACGGAGTTCGTGGAAGGAGAGAGATCACTTAAACACGATCAATTTGTCAGGGTATATGTCGATCACAAAATCAAACAATGTTACGCTATTCTCCGGTCTTACCCTCACAATTTCGTAGAGTTCTTATACGGTGACGACAGGATTGACTATGACAGTTTTATGGAGGAGGTGACAAATGGCTGAACAATACCCTTATCTCGGAGCATTCATCGTTATCGCACTTATTGCCGTGTTTCTCTTTCTCCCGTCCATCATTGCCTTGATCCTGGAAAAGATCTTCAGAAGGAGGTAAATAATGTCTGCAGATTCATTATTTAAGATGATCATCGAGTGCGGATCGGAGTCTGTATATGAGGATCTCAATAAAAGACTGTCCGGTTATTGCGGAACAGACAACTATTATGAGTATCTTTGCAATACTTTGATCACAGACGGATCTAAGGCACTTGCTGAAACCGGTGAGTGTTACTGGCTACTTGACGCTGTTGCTTCATACCAAACGGAGAGGACTAAAAAGAGTTATCCCTTCCAGGTCTGGAAATTAAGGAAGGTAACAGACACGTCAGCCGTTTTAATAGGAGAGGACGGTAATGATACCGTCCTCTTTACTCAGCCGATACTTTACACGGACATACCTGGTAATGCGACTCTCTACTGTTCTCCATACCAGGACGGAAGAATGATCATATTTTTACCGAGCGAGTACTAAACAATGAAAGTTATCTCCAGGAAAACTGTCAAGGACGCTATAGACTTCATTAAGGCTCACGGAGACAATATAATAGTTAAGGTGAGATGCCGGTATATTATCCGGACGGCAGAAGGCAAATACAGGCAATGTAAAACAAAAGCAGAAGCCGAGCAGGAATATTATACCGGCAGATCTCTCTTTAATATTAAACAGGAGGAATCAAAGAATGAATAAGGTCGAACCTATAAGAAAGGCAGAGAAGGTTAAGGCAATGTACGAATATTTAGCCGGCAAGGATCGAACGCTGCGAGATGCAACGCTGTTTCTTTTCGGTGTCAGTTCTGCATACCGGATATCAGATTTGTTGAATCTGAAGTATGAGAATGTCTTTAATACTGACTATCGTTTTCACGAATACGTCCGGACTAAAGAGAGTAAAACACGAAAGTATAAGCAGTTCAAATGTCCGGAGAATCTCCGGAAAAAACTCAAGGAATACGCTATAAAGAATAAGATCCGTGAAGGTGACTATCTTTTCCCTACAAAGAAAAATAAGCAGTTAAAACTGGATCGGATCAATGTCTGGAGACGATTAAAGAAGGCAGCCACGACTGTTGGAATTAAAAACTTCGGCACTCATAGTATGCGTAAGACTTTTGGGTATCATTATTATACCAGGTATCCAAACCGTATAGGTGAACTTATGAAGGTTTTTAATCACTCTTCCATAGCATATACCCTGATGTATATAGGAATTGAACAGGAAGGACTTGATAAGGTTTATGCTGAACTGGAAGAGATATGGGAGATCTAAACAAGGAGGTGTTATGATTTCTACATTACCGTCAAGAGCAGTAATAAATGACTCGATCGATGATTTCGATCCTGTTGATATCCAGTCTCTTCTGGATGAATGGAAGAACCTGCTCAATTTAGAGACTCTGTCTCTGATTGATATGGATACTCTTATGCTGTCCCTGTTTAAAGCAACACTGGAATCACGTTTTGAAAGAATGCAGATCTACTGGATCAAATAGGAGGTACTATGCCGACCCCTAATAAACCACTTTACCAGGTAATAACAATGAATGACGGTTTCATTATTTATGAAGGAACAAAGGAAGAATGCGAACTATACCTAACGAGGTATAAACTGCAATACGTTGATATCGTCAGAAAACGCCGGTAAAGGACATTAAAAGACCTGAGCAAGTCTATAAACTGCTTATTTTTTTTTCTTTCTCCGTTTGAATACCGGTCTTATTGATCTGTATTCGTCCGGCAGATTCTCTCTCCGGATCAGATTATCTGCTCTCTTATTTAGCCTGGAGACAAACTCATAATTATCCCGTGTCAGATCATCATCAATGCCACAGTAGATCTCTGTCTGCCTGATATCAGAATGGTTAAGTATTCGCTTGATTTCCTCTTTTAACATACCGGATCGGTAAGCGTGATATCCCCACGTTTTTCTTGGAGAGTGAGATCCTATATTGTCTTTGATTCCTACCTTCTTAGCATATTTTTTGAAGGTGCTGCAGACATATTGACGAGTCCAGGATTGATTTCTTCTCTGTATCCTGTTGGACACAGACCGGAAAATGAAGTCACTTCGTTTAGGATTATATTTGACATAGTAGTTTAGTAAAGCGGTCTTGAGTTGTTTTGTGATAGGTAGCCATTTATTCTTTCTTGTTTTCTTCTCTGAGATCACCAGGTTATTAACGATAGATCCATCTTCCGGATCTATAACATCCCTCCATTTAATCAAAAGAGCATCAGAAACCCTTAGATTAGTGTTAAACATCAGTATAAGCAGCAAGCATTCTTTGATCTTGCCGTCAGACATCATCTGTTTCTGCATTTCATAAAATAGATCTAAATTCCGAATCGGATCTACTCTCTTCATCCTTTAATATTCCCTTCTCTATCAACTTGTTTGCTATATATCTGCAGCCGGATACGGTTAAGACCGGTTTATGAGAAACCTTATCCATTTTACCGCTATCACCGAGAGATATTGAGTACCTTTGCTTGATCAAACCGAAGTAACCTGCATCCATATATCTCTGATAAGGAATGTTCCTGGTATCAATAATCCCCTGATCCTTGAGAAACTTAAAGAGACTGTTTCGTCCAAACCCTTTTATATTCAGTTGTTTAGCAAAGTCTCCTATGTTTATCAGTTCTTCCATTTTAACCTCCTGGTTATATACTCTCTCTCCACGTGACCTTATTATATGTACACGTGCGTTTTTACTGTCTTAGTGTCTCATTTTTTGTAACTGTATAGACAGTATGACTTTACAAACAATTTTGTCACAAGACAGTAAGACACTACTGTAAATGCCTGAAAGATAGTAAGATACAGCGGTTAATTTTTGGAGTGTCTTATAGTGTCTTACGAGTGTCTTATTAAATAATTGATATATATCCTTTATAGACATATAGTTACATCTCATAAGACACTTGTAAGACACTAACTTTTGGTTTTCATATACGTCTGGTAAAATAGAGGAGAGCGAAAAAAAAATAAAATAGGTCATAAGGTCTCCTGCCAATCTTCCACTATAGCCTTGATATTTGTTGGTAGTTTTTCGATTTCGAGAGTAATACAGCGGTGTTGCTTCCCGTAGATATAAGCTTTAGTATATCCTTTCCAGTAGCCGAGCGAATCCTTTTTCATATAATCTATGAGACCATTTTTGGAGATATACTCTGCAGTCCCGACTCTTGCTGCCAACTTTTTCCACTCCATATAGATCTTGTTAAACGATAGGTAAATCAACCCACCGGTCTTTTTGCTGACAAAACCGATATCATCAAAGATAACCTCAACATCCTCAAAGAATCTAAACAATACATCCTCACAGGACTTTCTCCTGACATCCTCTATGATCTCCTCTGCGAGCCAGGTAATAAAATCATCAGAATCGATATGTCCGAAGCCAATAGTAAATGAAGCAGCCAGGATACAGTAGTTATAGATAGATCTCTCATCGATCCTGCCGGTTTCTCCCTTTTCTGCGACCATTTTCCTGATTACTTCCTGGTATGTCTTGATCAGTTTTTTAAGATCTGAGACAGTCTCATCTGTTTTATATTTTAACAGCCACAGGAAGATAGCAGAAAACTTATGTCTCTCTGCCCTTAGATAGAAATATGACTCAGTTGCCTTCATTGTTGGTACTTCTTTATCAACCACAACCGACCTGGAAAGAAAAGCCTTATCTTCCGGACGATCCTGACCGGTGAAGATAATAGATCCATTAACTTCCCGAGTAGTTCTGTTTTCGAGACCTCCTTTGCCTGTAGAGGATCTGTTATATATATTGTTTAGCAGTTCTACTTTCTTTTGCTGTCGTGGAGATGTTCCGAGAACGTTTTTAAACTCTTCCAACCAGTATGGTAAAGAGGATAACTGTTCAACCGCCATACTAATACCGGTTGGAGTAGCCTCTCCCCAATTCTCTCCCCCGTGAGAGAAGCCAAAGAAGTGCATCAGTAATTGAATAACCTCTGATTTACCTGTTCCGGAAGCACCGTAGATAAGTAGATAAGGAAATTTACGGTCTATCTTAATAATCTCGTTAAGATATACCATAGCAGACACGAATCCGATCAACAGATATCCCCGATATCCTTTGAATCCGTGAAGAGAATCATCCATCATAATATGAAAATGTTGAATGATATTCTCTATATATTCGAGAGTAACCTTCTCTTTAATATTGATTTTAGGAGCGTCTCCGCTATATATCCTGACATCTTTAGAGAGATATCCAATATCTCCGATCTTAATAATTCCATCATTATCCGGCTCAAAAACAACACCGTTTTGAACGGCACAGTTCGAAAATAGCCAGACCTTATGCTCATCAATATATCCATACCTCTGAAAGTAACAAGTACGTGTCTCGATCCGTGCGAGATCCTCTTCCCTTTGCCAGATCTCTACCAGGTCATTGTCAGTACCCATAAAATAAAAAGATCCTGCAGAACCGCACTTCTCTCTAAACTGCTTTTTATTAACCCGTTCAATACTATTAAAGATTAGAGGATTACTTTTAATACCCTTTGAGTTAGTTAGGACTGTTTTATAGTATATCTCCCCGTCCATCTCAATATATGCCTGGATCTTTAAGGTAAACTCCGAGATCTTTTTTATACCCTTTTCCGGATCAGCACGATAATACTTGTGACCCTGCTCGAGGATACCGGTCTCTTTATTTACTACCCCGAGACCATCATCCATAGCAGGATAAGAAGATCTGTCCGGAGAGAGTAATGCAGAAACCGTATTTTTAATAGGCTGCAGAAACCTTGTCTTGCCTCCGATCTTGTCAGCGAGTTGCTCAACATAAAACATCCTGGTAACGTCCTGATCAAACTTCGCTATCCACTGACAGATCTTCCGCCAATATCCTTCAGCAATATGAGGAGACATACCGGTTATGTTAGGGAGTACCGATATCTTATAGGCTATAGCGTCCTGGCTCTTATCAATCGTTTCTTTTAATGAGGACACAGGATCTTTGCAACTCTTAACGAACTCATCAATATCTTTATATTCGTCTGACCATACGAGTTTTTGTATTACAGATTGACCGGCAAGAGAGTCTATGATCTCCTCTTCATATTTTCTCCCTGCAGTGTCATTATCAAAAGCAAGATAGATTTTACTGTTCTCGCAATGAGCAGCGATAAAACTTAATTGCTGAGACGATAGTTGACCAAGTATAGCACAGGTAGGGAAGTTAATATGCTGCAGGACAGAGAGCCTATCTTCTGCACCCTCGACCAGGATAACCTCTTTATGGTACAGGGAATCTTTACCATAGAAGGACGGATTACTTATTTTATGTGATGCCGGCAACTGATATTCTCTTCGATCCCCTTCGTTAAGATAATCTTTACAGAAAAAATCTACCACCTTCTTACTATTAAATACCGGATATACAAAGACTCCCTTAGAGAAGAGATCGTATAATTTGTCTCCCTTTGCTCTGACAAGTCCCGAAGCAATAATGTCTCCTTCGCTAATTTTCTTTTTCTTTAGGAATTGATGTAGGTTGCCATCAGCGTAACCATATTTTGTCTTACTTATAGTCCTATCGTCTCTTTTCCGTCTCTCTTTGATATATTTAATTGCTTCCGGAGTCTTTTTGAAAACCTCGTGATAATAGGACGCTGCCAACTCGAAGATCTGTTGCCGGCTATTTATGATGTCGTTTTGTTTCTTTGACTCTTGAGAGAATCCCTTAGAAAGAGTTATGCCGGACTCTTTTGCCAGGATCTCTGCTGCCTCAATAAAAGAGACATTTTCAGCCTTCATTAAATAACTGAAAATGTCTCCACCCTCTCCGCAACTAAAACACTTATACGAACTGGACTCGCTATAGATAGTGAAACAGTCATTGTGTCCGCAGAAAGGACAAGGATTTGACCGATACTTTCTTGTACCGATAGGTTTAACAGAGATCCTTTTGGAGATGAGCTCAAGTATAGGCACTCTGTCTTTAATCAGACCAATTTCGTTGCTAATAACTACCTCCATTCCTTTACAGGGTAAACGACTATTCTTAAACAGAGAAAGGGTATTAACCTGCTAAAATTGTCAAGGATTATTTACTTAATTTAACGGTTATGTGGTAATTTTGCTATATTCTGAGATATCGAAGTCACTATAAACAGAAGCTATAAACGACTCCCAAAGTTTTTCCGGAAAGTCTCTTTTATTTCTGTTTATATGAGCGTGATGTGTTATCTCTTTTATCTCAAATTTACTATTGAGATCCAAGAGAAGCTGTCTCGAAGCATATTCCTGATTTTGAGAAACAGGATCTGTTTCGTCTTTCATAACGAGAGAGATAGAAATAGTGTTTTGATCGTAGTTTGCACCCAATCCGGAATTGTGCATCCACCTTTCTCCAGGATCAGCCAGGACATAAATTGTCCCGTCACGATCTATAATATAATTGTATCCTACAGTCCCCTTGCCACCGAGCCTGGTATCTAACCAATCAATAGCGGACTTTGCTGTACTGCTTGCTGTCCAATGGAAAACAATTCTTAGATCCTCAATGCTGTTTCTCCGGAGAGAGTTATCCAAAAATCTGCCGGTAATATCGATTATTTTCATATTGAGATCCTTTTTATTTTTCTTCTGATTCTCCGGTCTGCAGCAAGGCTTGACTTGCGGTCTTAACCATTGTAGAGCGAAGTCTAACAATCGTGTACCAATCTCTTTCACGTGGAGGTTTTGCCATTTCATTTCTGATAGCCCTATTCATTAAAGTTAATTGTTGATCAGCAATCTTTAATCTTGCCAGGAACTCTAACTGCTGCTGCAGAGCCCTAAATTCCTCGTACTGATGAGCATCTTCACCATACTTATCTATCAATTTATCATAGGCTCTTTGTATAGCCCTCATTCCGCTCGGACTCTCCATCTTCTGAAGCGTTCTTTTAACTCTTAATGGAGACGCTGCAGAAAATCCACCAGGATTTCTAACAAAAAGTCTGCCGGCAAATGGGACATCAGCCGGATTATCTTTTAACCACTCGCTTGTCATTCTGCCATCAGCAATCATTTCAGCCATACGGAAGGTCTCGTCATATTGAGCGGATACCCCCTGCCTAAGGATATGTTGAAGTTTAAGCGGACTGATCCTCGACCACCGGCTTATTTCTGAGTAGATTCTCGGAGTAGATTCATAGGCTCTTTCTTCGACCGGTAAGAACTGCATCCAGGCAGGCTCAATGTTTTTATCCAGGAAGAAATTATAGTTAATCTTAGCCTCGAAAAGAGACTTAACCATAGGATTGACCCAAGCAGTAGGCTCAGGAAGAGCAACTATTCTCTTCCCGATCGAGTAAGCATATCTTCTCCTTTCGTGGATCTTTCTCCCCTTAACCACCTCATCAAGAGTATTCCAGGTAAAACTCTCAAGAGCCCCAATAAGTCCTGGATAGAAAGGAACTCTTAGCCCTTTTAGATACTTATGAGTAAACCGCTCCGCTTCAGGTCTTTCATCCTTTATTGCATTGTCCGATTCAGTTGACAACAACTCTTGTATTACCCACCCGATAGCAGAGAGGATCATTCCAGTCCAGATGAAACGAAACCAACCTTTCTTTACCTCGAGAGGATCTGTTAGCCGTAAGAGATGACGGTAGAAAGTGTTGATCTGAGGACTACCAAAGGGTATTATTCTGATTATCCTGGCGAGCCAATCCCAACCACTTTGCTCTCCAAAATTACCTGCAGGTACATCAAATGCCATATTGATCTCGCTGTCGGTTGCCCCTTTTTCTCGTGCCTGAATAGCACAGCCGTATCTTATAGCCTCTTCACCCCATAGCGAGAACTGCTTAAACCCCAAGAGAGTATTAGCCAATAAGACCGGTTTTAATAGGATCTCGTTAGCAAGACCTACGACACCACCGAATTTCTCCCAAAAGTCTCTCTGCTCCCAATGTTTTAAGTGTTTAGCAGTTTTAGCTAATTCATAAACAATCTGATTCCAGTAGTTTTGTTGCTGCTGAGAGTCCACCTGAGTTAATATCCGACCGAAAGTCTCTCCAAGTATCTTTTCTTCTCCGTGTTTTCCGAAAATACCCTTAAAGGTATAATAGAACGGATTGAGAGAAGCGACACCCTCTCCCATAAATACTCCAGATTGAGGATTTCTCATCGAGAGATTAACAACTCCGAACGGTAAACTGCTTGTGATAGTTTTCTTCCAGACATCAAGAGCCGGTTTGAAAACAGCCTCTAAAGCGTGGATTACTCCGGTTGTGTCGTTAGTTATAGCAAAGACGTTGAAGGTAAACCAGTCGTTCACCTGCAGGTAAAGTCTTTGATTAGTTTCTGGATCGAAAGGAGCTATAATATTAACTGCTCTCGGAGGTACTGCCCGAAACAGAGGTAGATGTCCTGGTCTGAAGTCGATATCATCAGCGGTAATATGATCAAGATCTACTAATCCTTCCACTTCCTCTTCTCCATACTCTTCTTTTAACTCTTTGAGCCGTTCTTTATTCAGATATTCAGCAATGATCTTTCTCTGTTCGTGAGGAGTTACGTGAGCCGGTACTTTTAGATCCTTCCGGAGCGGAGTTACCAATCTGCCGGCAAAACGTCTCGTTTCGTCCGGAAGGCTTTTATCTCCAACCGTTTCCTCGATCGTATTCCATAGAGACAAAGCAAGTTTATTCCAGTAGTAACTTGATATTACCTCGTGAGTCAGGATCTTCGTTGCCTCGTCAAGAGCCATAATAGGACGGAGAGACCCATAAGCGGATCTTGAGCCACCTCTTGGATGAGAGTGACCGGATCTTGTACCCATAAAGGGACTACGTGCACCGGCTACTACATTTTCTTTCCGGAGCGGAACATAATGATCATAGTAATCTTTGATTCTCTGACCTTCTTTTTCTGAGTACTTGCCGAACATAACCTCTATATCGATCAGTCCATCATAATACTTTTTCAGCCTCTTTGCCATCTCAGGAAATTCCGGATGTAAAGTCTCAAGATCTTTAACGATCTGTGCCAGATCCTCCGGCTCTACTCCACTTGCGTAACCAGGATAATGTAATCTTCGCTTTAACCACCGATCCAACGAGACTGCAGCCCAATTATATATCTCGAAATCATCCCAATTCTCCTTGCCAACAGCGGTCTTAATCTGTGCATAAGATTCATCAGACACGGAGATATAGTTGCCGTCCTTACCAATAACCCTCAGCCCCTTCTTTCCGTGAAGAGCCTCGAGTACATTTGCAGTAAGTCTGGTAACATCGTGATAACTCGACTTTAGCCGGTGTTTTTCCTCGAGATCCTTAATAAATTCATTTGCCGCTTCCAACGCTTCTCGCTGTGAGTTCTCTTCCTGGATGAGGTTTTTCTTCATCTGTATAGCAATACTACGAGGCACTTTTTCTATACCCCAACCCCTTGCCAGAGTAAACATAAACTCATTGCCAAACCTCTTCAGCATATCAGAGATCGTGCTGTCAGGACTACTTGTGTCTTTACTGAAAGATCTAAACTGAGCAGTCATACTCCTGGAGAGATGAGCCGTAACAGCAAGTTGAGTATCAGATAAAAGATCATAGAAATCGGGATAATTAGCCTTTAGATGATCAATGATAATGTTGGAGAGATGAAGTCCTTTAATACTCTCCGGATTACCGATAAACCTTCTTACCCACTCGGCAAATCCTTCGTGTTCATTACGTGCAGAAGCTTGAGAATGATCAAGGTCACAAATAGACAGCAGCACTTCCTTAAACGGCTTAAAGACCGAAGGATTATTTTCCTTGAGGATCTGATAAATAGCGTGTCCGACTTCGTGAGAGACAATAAGAGAGCCTACTGATTTTGTCCGGATATAATGACCTCTCGGAGCATACTTAGACGGATTCCTGCGAGTTAATTGTTCGCTCCGCTCTCTAACCTCAACCGGTAAGTTGGTATAAAGATGTGTCATTATGCTGCGGATTCCGTATTTGCTGCCGAGATTATCTTTGAGAATGTTCTTGATCAGATCTTTTGCCTGGTTAGACTTCGCCTTCCCCTCGAGTTTCCTAACAGAAGGCTCTTTAACTTTTCCGTCTATCTCCTCAATAACGGTTTTGGCTATTTTTTCCTGATCTTCCAGGATCATCTTATACTGTTTATCAGCAAGAGGCTTAGTGTTCTTGATCGAGGAAAGACGGATATTCATTTCTGTTTTTCTCTCAATATCGATCTCAGTTTCCGTTCTGCCGAAATGATCACCGAGTATTTCTGCAGACTTTGCTAAAAACGAGTCTCGACCCTCTATTGTCTTAAATACAAAACCTCTCTTACCGTTGCTCAGTTTACCGGCATATCTTCCACCAAAACTTTTTGCAGCCCTGTTGAGTTGCTGAAAGAGGCTATATTCCATCCCTTTTTCAATGTAGGCTTCCGTGTTACCTGGATCTTCACTCTTGCTTAGTCCTGGAGGAGAGTCTAACTGGTCTGCCGGAGGTTCAGCGTCCGGCATCGACAAAGGTCGAGGCACGGAGAGATGTTCGAGCCGGTCAAAGAGATCATTGATATCTTTTGCATCCGAGAGATCGATCCTTTCTATTTCTTTAGGAGCAAGTTCCGGATCTTCAGACTTGTCTATGATCACAATCTTAGTAGAGACGGAAGTACCGGCTCTTTGAAACGCTGATGTTGGCAACAGGATCTCCGCAACCATATAAAGATTAGAGTCGATCTTTCCCTCTTTATTCTGTTTGGGAAGCACTCCGCCGGAGAAAAGGATCTTTGCATTCTCTACCGGATCGGCTTCAATCTCTTTGTGCAGCAGATTATCTAATCTCTTATCTACGTTGGATGACTGTGGCAATATGGCTATTATTCTGCCCTTGTTAGATAAATGTTTCGTTGCTGCCTTTTCGAGATGATCCATTGCTTTAGCCCCTGCGTGACCGAAGGGAGGATTCATAACGATCCTGTGAAACTTATTATGTATATGGAGTTGTTCAAAGGTCTCATTCAACCGGTTTCCTTTTTCTGCAAAAAGACCGAGCCTGGAGAACAGTTCGTATGACGGTTCAATAAAAGTGTTTATGGTCTCTTTAGGGAAGAAACGACCTATCCCCTCGCCGTCACCGGCACTCGGTTCTAACCATCTTTGATTAGGAGACTTATAGCCCCATTCCACCATTTTATAGCCTATAGGAGGAGGAGTCGGGAAAAAGTCTATCCCTTCTCGAGACTTGTCTTTTGTTGTCCTCTTCTGCATCATCCAGTAATAGGCACGGGCCTCATCGTATGGAGACCTTATTTCTCTGTTAGCATCGAGAGCCTTTCCACCCTTCCCCTGTTCGAGAGAAGGTTTGCCGTGAACAGGATTCTTATATCCGTCTATGAACATCTGACGGAGAATACGTGCCATCGCTCCTTTTGCCAGGTTTTCCGGAGTACCAACCCTCTCCGAGATCTTACTCCCGTACATATATGCTTCAAAATTCAAACCGAGCATCCAATATTCAAAGGCAGCGTTTGATTTTGTACCGATTCTGTCCTTCGTTCGCCCCTCTATCTGTATGGCTTGAGTAGGTCTTATAGGCAGCCCTAAAATGATCGTTACACGAGGTTTATTACCGGTCGTATCGTGAAGGCTGATCCCCTCTTTACCTGCGTCCATTTGGAGTACCAGGACATCAATACCGCTCTTGTCATCGTTGAAATCCTCAATGTATAGCCGCCTTTTTGCTCTGTTGACATCTCCGTTTATTACTCCGACACGGTTCTCACCGTATTTTTTAACGATAAGATCAATAGGGTTTGAGAGTCCGTGAAGATCCAGTTTTATGAGCTCCGGATAGTTTTCCTTAAACAGTTGGATCTCATCATATATTTTAGGATCTAATCCTCCTCTGCTCTCAATAGAACTGAAATCAAACGGATGATCAGGCTGACTATATTTATAGGTATGGTAAACGAGTACCTTTCTGCCAAGATCGAGATGTTCCTGTATTCTGTTTATTCCTTCCTTCGCCTTGATCGATTCCATCAGTTGAGTTAGCCGGAGATAATTTAACCACTTTATCCCCCTGAGATATTCTCTGAGATGTCGATACTGTTCCGCTTCCTCGCTATAGCCCTGTAAGATTTCGATTCCTTTATCTATCTTCCTGCCAAGCTCTGTGTCTATAGGTATAAACTCACGTGAATAATCGTATTCTGAAACGAGAGACCGGTTACTGAGAACGCCGGCTTTAACAAGTCGTTCGTGAAAATTTCTTTCCATAAGGTCATTATCGACACCGGTCTCAGGGACGGTAAGTTTATTGTATCTCATCCTGTAGCCGAAGTTTTTAAGCAGGAATTGTTCAAAACGAGATCCTCTATTATATCCGTATTCTGTTTCCTCTTCCATCCCTTCATCGACATTATATAGGAGACCATCAGCAAGTCCGAGATTTTTCACGTAATTAAAGGGAGTCGCCGAAAGCATTAAGACCTTAGTTGCATCAACGAGTTTATCCGTTTCCTGTTTAACGAGCCGGTCAAGCTCTTCTCTCTTCGCTCTTTGATCTTCCGGTCTGACGTTATCCCTGTAGATCTCTTTAAGTCGCTCTTCGTATCTGAGCCGTTCCCTGACCTTCCTCTCTGCACCTGAAGGGACATTGCCAAGCAGTTTCAACTGTGCCATTGCTGCAGTAGCTTCTCCTTTCTGATTAGACAGGAGATTATGAGACTCATCAAACACCACCAGGTCGAACTCTCTTTTAACGACATCCTCATTAACCCTCATATTAGCATAAGTTATGAGAGATGCACCCTTGCCCTTATCTGTAACTCCCTCGACAACAGAGTACTCAATACCGAGTTTATTCCCTTCTCTTTTCCATCCTAAGACCACCTCTTGTGACGGTACAACGACCAGGATATTCTCCCTGCCTGACATAAGAAATCTCTTAACAACGCCTGATCCGACCAACGTCTTGCCTGTTCCTGTATCATTAGTGAAGAGGAATCCTTTGTCCGGTATAGGCAGTCCACCTGCGTCTTTACGCTTGCCTTTATTAAAGAATTGATCCTCAGCTTTTTTAACATCTTCTTGCTGTTCCGGAAAGAGATAAGGAAGGCTTGACTTGATATCGTCAAGATCGCCAAACTTTACTTTGCCTCGACCAGGATCTACGGTTGGAGTTATTTCTTCTTTTGAATCAACTTCTCGAGAAGCTTTTTCAATAGCGTCCGTTCCTTTTCGTTCAGACGATGCTCCTTCGTCATAAGGTAAACCCCTTCGTCTGGAGAGAGAATCTCCGGAAGTGCTCCCCTCAGTTCTGGTTGTTCCGTCTGGATTATATATTGGCTTATCGCTCGGTTTTCCAGGAGTAATGGAGTCGTCTGCTGATACGCCAGTATCACTATGTCGGGATACCCCCTTTCCCTCATCTTCCGTCCCTGCTGTTCCAAGACCTTCAGAACTTCGTCTGAGGTCTTCCGAAACATCTGGTTCGCCCATTCCGAGATCAGGTTGCCCTGCTCTGCTATCTCGTTCCACGTTTCCTGTGGTACTTGAAACATTTATACCTCCCGTACTTGCTGTGTTTATTTTTATTTCACCGGACTTAATATCCGTGATGAATTGTTTGAGATATGGCTTGATATCGTTGCCGTATCGGCTAACGAGATTTTTAACGAGATCCGCACCGGTCTTATTCTCGTTTAGGGTATCTACCATCAATCTTTTGAGAACAGGTATAACCTGGCTATAGATTGACGAGTCAAGGTCTGAAGGAAGAGCTAATCGATGTTCATCTTCCGGAGGCTTTTTCTTCTTAAAGATACTATCAAGAGAATCGATGTCTTTTTTGCCGAGATTAAGATCTCCGACCTTTGTTGTCTCTTTCTTGCCCCTTGACAAGTAATCGTCAAGTCTCTCATTTTCTGATCTGTCAATATCCTGCATATCATCAGGATATTTGTCCTCTTGAGGCTGTTCTTCCAACCCTAAAAATTCCGGTCTTAGACCATAGTTTTCTGTTTCTATACCAAAGACCTCTTTAACTGCAATACTCTTGTCTATAGGATCGGTCGGGAAGAGATCTGCAAACCCCTTGACTTTGCTGGTATAGTCAACGAGTTGCTGTTCAAACTTTTTAGCCCACCCTGCAGTAGTGGTTTGATTAAACTCCTCGATAAGGTATTGTTGCAAAATACTGTACCGGTCTCTTGCTGAGGTTTTCTCGAAAACATCAACATCATCCAACCATTCTTCCACCGTCTTTGCCGGACTTAGTTTATACTCGTTGTATCCTATTACTGCCTTTTGGATATCCGGCAAAATTGACTGTTCCGGAGAAATATCCGGATCTGCAAGCATCTTGCTTTTTCTGATCAAGATAGCCTGAACGTTATAGGGAATCTGCTCAAACAGGATATCCATATCGTCACGAGCACCCTCAAACAAACGGTATGTTATTATCTCCTCGAGGTCACTAATAGCGTCTTTAGTTAAAGTGTCGCCCTTGCCGGAGAAAGCAGTTATATACTGTGCTGAAGAGATATAGTCCTGCCCCCTTAGCCACTCCAAAACCGGTTTAGCGTTTCTGCGGATAACATCTTTAAGGTTCACTCCCTCTCCGGAGAGGATCTTATCCAGGAAGAGACCATACTCATTGTTGCCGGACAAACGTCTAACTATACTGCGAGCCTCCATTCTTTGAGTACCACCGGTCTCAAGATCCATAAAATCATAATTGCCTAAGATGATAGCCATTTCGTCCGTGACATCAACCAAATAGAAGAGACCAGGCTTGCCAAATTTCTCAACTGCTTTTGGATCTATTCCCCACTCATTAGCGTTTTCTGTCACTCTCTTGCGATAATTGTCGGCAACTTCAGGATGAAACTCGTACATATATTTTAAGAAGGTAGATCTCCCGTGACCGGCAATGACTTCCCCGTGAATATTTATAGACGGAGCACCGGTATAGGGAGTCAGCCCTACGGTAGTTACTTCCACCGGATCAACATTCTGAGCGATTAGCCGGAGATCTGCGTCCCTTTTTCTCGCTTTTTTCTTCTGTGCTTCAGGAATAAAGTTTTTAGGATTGAGCCGGTCGTTCAGATGAGAAGGATGAATATCGTCTAAATCAACTATTGCCAGGACAGCTTTAGCATTAGCAGTAGCAGCAAACTTTAGTGTTACCGGCTTCCCAACGAGCATATTTTCATCGGGAGTTAATGGTTTAGATCTCTCTACGATAACATTTCCAGGCAAAACACGATAGCCGGCTGCTCTGTATTCCGGAGCGGAGGCATCGACCCCAATCCCAAGAGGATCTACGTCCGGCTGTTTATCTTCTTTCGGTTTTTTTGTGAGATCCGGATATTGTTGCAGGATATCTTCCGGCACTTCAAAACCAAGAGCAATCTGATTTTTAAGCATCCGGACATAATCCTCTTCAGCGTGACGATCGACATACGAGATTATCTGTTGCCTACGCTCTTCAGACATACCCTTTGTAAGTTTCTTTGCTAACTCTCTTTCCTTAAATTCCTCGAGAGTCGGCAACGTGGACGGTTTCTTTTCAACCTTTTTCTTTTCCGGAGGAATCATCTCCTTGCTCAGAACTCCCTCTGCAGAATCTATTATATATTTATTTGCTGCCTTAATAGAGTGAAATTCCGCTTTACCGGTCGTTTTACCATCTTCGAGAATATTTACGGTATATATGGTAATCGGTTTAGCGTCTTTATGTGTTGCTGCCTCTTCTCGCTCTGATATCCGGAAGGATCGTTTTTTGTCCTTCAGCGTATCGACAAAATGATGAGTGTCCATCTCTGTATGATCTATCTGAGGAATTTCTTTTGCCTGGTATTCTTCCGGAGGGACTTCTGTCCAGGAGGCATCGACACCCCATCCGGTTGCATCAGCGAAGAGATCTCCAAGAGACCGGTAAATATTGCCTCGCTCGAGTTTCCCTATCCCTTTGCCAATAAACCGATCTATTTCTTTATCGTACCATATTTCGGAGAGACCCCAATCCGGAGTGCCTGACTTAAATCGCTTCCCTTCAGAGACACCTGTGAGGATCTCTTTCCATAGATCTGTCACCTCAAAAGGCTTACCCCAAACTTTTGAAAGATCTTTGTCGGCATATTCGTCCGGAATAACAACCTCTTCGGACACCGTAGGTCTATCTGGTAAAGGAGTCCCTCTGTCTATTGCATAAATAATATCTGTAACGGCTTTGTCGTATTGTTTCTCAAAGGTTTCCGGACTGGATCTATACTCGCTTAATAGTTGCGTAAGCTGTTCTTCCATACTGGTTTCAGAGAATCCTTTATCGTAGTCAGGATACCATTTTTCTCTTTTCTCATCGAACTTGCCAAATATCTCTGTATCTACTATCTGCCAAAAGGAGTCCTTATGTTTGTCGATCCACTCACTAACCGCCGGATGAGATCTTTCGTGCTGAAGGGTTGAGAGCCGGTCTTTTTCGCTCAATTCAAAAAACTTAGAGGACAGTCTTATCGTTCCATCAGGAAGCAACTGTGCTTCTGGAGACTTTTCATCTCCTTTGAGATAAGAGAATCCCTCTGGAGTGCTTTTAGCGAAGTCCTCTTCAGACATCTTCACAATATCACTTTCTTTTACTGGAATAACGGTTTCATCTTCGTCCAGGATCTTGTCTATCTCGTCAACGAGAGAATCTACCTTTTTCTTTTCTTCCTCTTCGATCCGTGCCGCTTCTCTTTGCTTTTCCTCGAAGTCGGACAAAGCTCTCTTGAGTTTATCGACATATTCAGACACCGATCCGGCATCATCGCCGGCAAGACGAAGAATATTCTCTTTGTTTTGATCATAGTTTGCCAGGACATCTTTCAGTGGCTTTGGTTCTCCGGAGTCCAGGAAGTTAGCCTCTGCCATCTTCAATAAGTTTATGACTTTTTTACTGTAGTCTTTATCAACTTCCGGAGCTTTAACGGGAGGAGGCAATAGCGGTCTTATCGGAGTTTTCGGTTCAGGAGGCTTTACCGGCTCTGCAGGTCGTCCTGGCTCTCCAGGTCTTGCCTCGACTCCTCTTGGCTCACCGGTTGTCAACTTCCACTCTACAACAGGAGTTTTTTTTGTAGAGAAGAACTCTTTAATTGCCTTCCATTTCGGCTTATCAAGCAGGTCGGTCTGATATGAAGCAGTTAATACTATACTTCTTTTGTAGGTAAGGATATCCTTAATCTGATTTTCGTTATAGCCCATTTCCTTTAATCGTTTAGGGAGATCTTTAGGCACTTCTTTCTCAATAAATTCTCGAAGCTCATCCGGTTCTATCCTTAATGTTCTCGCTAACGCTTGAGGAGGCTGATCTGTTTGTTTAACAAGTTTTTCAAAGGGAGTATATACTCCTTCCATATATCTTGCCTGAGTGATCGGTCTCGTCATTTGTTTGTATGCTTCATATCGTTTAGGCAATCCTCTAAGTCTAAGTGCTGCCATAATTGCTGCATTCTGAGCAATCCCTTCCATTGTTACCGGTTTAGCGGTTACATCGACTCCCCACTCATTCAACCGGTCTCGGAAAGATGATTCAAAGAGATCTATCGTGGTTGACGCTCCGACAATAAGACCGGTACTAACGGCATAGTCCGCTATAGTTAGCCTGGTTGCTTCACTTAAAAGAGCCTTCTTGCCGACCGTCATATCTTTTGCCAGTTTCTTAATCAAGGTATTGCTGCCCTGTCCCAACGCACCAAAAGCATAGCCGGACAGACCGGAAGCACCTATGCTTATCGCTGCATCGTAAAGGTCTGTGGAAGTCTGTATTCCAGGCACTTCTTTTATTGCAGTGCGTCCACCAAAAGCAACTGTTGAGGCTGCTGTGCCGGTTAGACCTAAACCACCGGTCAGTTTTAACATTAAGGTTGTTTCAGCGAGGCTTTCTGCTATTTTTGACGTTGAGACAACGACCTTATAGGTTGTCGGATCAAGCGTCATTGCCTCAGAGTGTCGCCTCATTATTTCGATTCTATTCTCAAGATCTTTTACAGGATCTCCAATAAATCCTGCCTTGTCAGCAATACGCCTGAGCGTCTCTTTGCCTTCCTCAAAATCTCTTTTGTTGGATAAGATGTCTCCCTCGATCCGAGCAAAATTATTCTGTGCCTCTCTTTTCCTTTCCTCAGATCTCAGTCTTGCGTTAAGATGAAACCGCTCTCCTGGATCTGTTGTTTTAGAGATCTCTTCACGTAACCGGTCTATCCTCGCTTCGGTCAGATTAACTTCAGATCTGTTTATTACCCCTACCAAAGATTCTTGTGAGATGTCGTCCGGCACTCCCCAAACTCGACCCCTTGTAATAAGTTCATATCCTGCTTCACGGAAGAGAGCCCTCATCGTTGTTAAAAAGGCTTTACCCCTTTCTCTTTCCGGTAGCCGGTGTATCTGAGTCATCGGGATATCCGTGCCAGGATAAGTCTGGCTGTTCACGCTTCTCAAGATCTCCTGTTGTACGTCCGGATTATTTAGGTTTCTGTGAGAGTCCAGAAGATCAGACAACTCCGGTATCTTCTCTACACGTGTATTATATTCCTCGACTGCCTCATTATGTGTCTGAGCAAGAGCCTGGTATTGCGAAATAAGAGAGGTATATTCCTGGTAAATCGAGGAATAAGTGGCTTGATCTAATTGATCTCCTGACTTCCGGATAATCTCCTCGATCTCGTCTATTCGGGAAGTAAGAGTTTTAAGCTGTTCAAAAATACCGGCTTTCTCGCTATCTGCAGGCTTAGGAGAGAACACTTCTTTAAGGTTCAATAATTCCTGCCAACCGACCGTTTCCGCTATCCTGTCCCAATCATAATATGATTCTTTCCGGTCTTTCTCCGGTAGCCCTTTCGACCTAAGAGCAGAAAGTTCCTGCAGCAACCAATGATTAGCAGCAGGATCTTGATTATATAGAGAGATTAAAAAATTTTCCCCTGCAGAAGGCTCACCGGTTCTTTTTCTCGCCTCTGGAATAACCGGTTCTTCAGGTTTTATTTCCGGTTCTGAGATCGTTTCCGGTTTTGCTTCTCTTAACGCCTCTATTTCTGGAGTCACCGGAGACACGGGAGAGACTTCAGGTTTTTCTTGCCCTACGGCTTCCGTAACCGCCGGTTTTTCGACTTTCTCCCTTCGAGTGAACAAAGACCCTACCTTCTCCGAGATCTGGTCAAAAAAGGACGGTTTTGGAGGTTTTTCTTCCACGACAGGCATCGGTTCAGGTTCAGGTTGTGGTAATGTTGCCTTATATTTGTCGGAATAAGTCCTTATATATTCCTCTATCTCGTTGAATTTCGCCCATTGTTCTGATGTCATTCCTACCCTTAGCGAAGGAGAAGAAAACCTGCCCTGTATTTCGAGAGCCTCTTCATATTTCTTTTTGTCGAAAGGTCTGATGTTGTTAGCCATTATTTTCTCCGTTACCAGTTCATAACTTCGTCATAGGAAGGAGTCATCTCAAGAGATCCTCTTGCCTTCTTTAATACCCCGAGTAGTTTCTCGTAAATTTTCATCCTTGCTTTTTGCAGCCGTTCTTCAGCCGTCTCTCCGGTTGAGAAATCGATCCTTATCTGATTTTCACCTTCTCCGAGAGTTAAAGCTGCTCCACCGGTCGGCAGGTTGAGGCTCATTGCATATTGACGGATCAATTCGGCAAAGTCGGCATAATTGTTCATTGCCTGTTCCGGAGTTATGCTGTTAATGATCTGAGCAAGCTGTTCAGAACTAACAGACTGTCCGTCCGGATAATTGTATTGACCGTGATATCTTGACTCCTCGAAGTTTTTAGTCCAATTAGCAATATCGATCCTTGCCTCGTTGTAGGCTGCAACCTGTTTAGCCTGTTGGACAGGAGAAAGTGGTTTCGGCTCTACAATCTTAGTTAAACGCTCTCCTTCCGGATGAATCTTGCTTGTTATTTGTCTCCCTTGCTCATCGTATCGTACCATTGTGATAGGATCATAAGTAGGAGTAAGCGAGGCTTTGACTCTGCGGAGAGTATCCATCATCCCTAAGTCAATGTCCTCATCCCTAAACGCCTGGTAAATGTTCGCCTCCGGTACTCCCTCTATTGCCTCAAGCATATTAACGAAGTTAAGAGCCTGTGCCTTCTGTTGAGAATCCTGCATACCTTCTATATGTGCTTTGAAGATCTGCATATTTTGTTGTAACGGCAAATCGTCTCGATAATTAAACCCTACGGCTGCGAGATGAGGAGAGGCTGCTATTATTTCCTGCATAAAGCTTCTGCCCTGCTCTTTACCAACCTCTATCCCTGCGATCTGTAACGCTGTACGAGGATCAGGAGCTAAAGTCCGGAGATCTTCCGTGAATCCCTGTGCCTTAGCCAGAGCCTCTGCACTTTGCCACTGTTCCTCGAGTCCTTTAGCGTCTAAGTGAGCGGTAAGACCGGCTGTTGCGAAACCGGCTGCAGTCTGCAGACCTGCTCCGAGCATTTGTCTTTTCCAGGCATCCTTCTCCGCTTCGTATCGTTCTCTTGTTTCTGTCATTAGCCTGTCCCTGAGCATAGTTGCATCTTCGATCCTTGCCTTTCTTTGCTCATCCGCCTGAGCCTGGACAATAGCTGCCTGGACACCGGCTTCTCCGGACGCTGTTTGTGCACTCTTTGCGATCTGCAGTCTTTGACTTGCATCAACACCTGTACCTGCAGTACCGGTTCTAACAGACTGATATTCGGTATGTTCTCGAGCTCTCTCTGTTGCGGTTGCGATCGGTCTTTGTGCCTGTTGTGATATCATTTGAGCGATATTGCCACTTGCGATATCCTTTCTTTGCTCAGAAATAAACTTATCAATCCAACTGAGATCCGGTTTCCGTTCTTTCGGTTTAGATAATAAAGATGTACCAATATTAACTGCACCGGAAATAAGAGGAGCGACCCACCAAGCTGCCATAATTCACCTCACTAAAATAGATATTCTATAAATAATCCTCGATTACTGGACTCTATACTCTTTATTCCAAGAAGTCTTAACCTCTGCCTATAGGCAATAGAGCCCGTAACATTCAATTCCATATCGTCATTATCACCATAACCACCTCCACCAACGCCAAACTGCCAGGTTTTCACCTTCTCTATCGTCCGTTCCTTAGTTATCGTGACCGTTCTTTGTCGAACCAGGAGATCTTTCTTTATATCAAAAATGTTCCGGTCTATATCATAAGCGATATCGATTGTACCGGTTAGATCCTCTTCCTCGACAATATCTCTATAGGTAGCTATACCATCTTTAAGAACTGCGACACCGGTAGTCTCAGCCTGTACAGGGACGAAATTATCTACAGTAACACTGTCTATAGTTTCGCTGATCACTGTAGGCTCTGATCTGCCTAATCCCGATACCAGAAAATATATCAGGAGACAGAAAAAGATTATTGCCACCAGTTCACTTAGTTTGCTTATCACAAGCTTTACCTGTTAGATGTTGATAGTGATATTTGATGTTCAGATAGATCCATTTAGATCCGACAAAGATCAAACACGCCACTATGAAATAGTTGATATGTATAGGCAACCGCCCCCCCTCGTCTGTCTGTATGGTATTAAAGATAAGTTGAGGAAACCTAAAATCGAATCCCCAAGCAGTACCATAGGCAACGAAGAAACTCAACCACCGACTTGACTTATCGCCCAACCCTTCACTAAAAAGTTTACCCCACCTGTCCGGCAGCATAATAAAAAAGTTCTTAATGACCTCTATGACAGCATAAACCATAACAAAGAATATGGACAACAAAACTATCTGTGTTATGAATCGTTCTAACATTATTGCTCTCCTTTTTCGCTTCTACGCCTTAGATATTCTACATCATCAGCTATTTTTTTTAAGGTTTCTATTTGAGACTCTTGTCTCACCCTAAATTCCATCATTTCAACCCTTAAACGAGCTTGTTCTTCCCTTAATTGAGGAAGATCCTTTTTCTCGATTGTTTGTACTCTTCCCTCAGTCCTATTGATATCTGATATCATAGGCTGAAACATTATCAGGCTAATAACAACTAACAGAGACAATAATAGCTTAAAAAAATTGTTCCACGTTAGCAGTTTGTTGTTACTGTCCGACATAGACATTAGTTAGATCCTCCTTGATTTATTCCATGACGAATCCATTGAAGAAAGCGGCTGACGACCACCAGGAGATCACCGTCCACTGTTTTATCACTCCGTCATATAACAGAAAAACATTATCGCCGTTGTGAGCTGAATCTTGTTGCAGAATCTCTGCAAAGCCACCCATAAAAGAAGCTCGTATGTGTAGCAGATCTTCATTATTTTGAACATAGGAATATACGATATGAAAAGTTAAGAACCGATTCCCTACTTGAGGACTCGGCAGCGTAATTCCTTGCCAAGTACCAGAACCATCTCCTGAAACAAAGACACCCTTGAATTCTTCAATAAATCCGTCGGCTAATTTAGTGAACGATTCTCCTCGCAGATCCAAATGTCTATCCCTCAGATACCATTCCGAATAAGCAAATCTAATTATTTGTCTCTCATCAAGAGCACTCTGCAAGCCGGTTATATGACCTATACCTGGAGTTACACCGGCTGTGACGAGACCTTTAGCATCATACCGCACGATCCGGTAAATAGTCGGACTTGCTGTAATAGCAGAATTAGCAATAACGCCCTTACCGCCACTACCGGTGACAAGACCCTTAGCGTCATAGCCTACGAGCCGTTCGCTGTCCGGAGAGGCAGTTATAGGATCGTTTTTATCTACCTTATTGTTAAGAGCGAGATTGATATTGCTGATATCGTTGCTGAGTCCGTCTATTGTGTTACTAAGCCCCTCTACAATACCGGTAATTTCCGATATAAACGCCTCTAAGCCGGAGACATCTCCTATATGCTCCTCTATCCATTCAAAATCAAAGTCGTGAGCAGATCTCTTTTTAAGAGTTTGACCCCTCTCTCCCCCCGTAGGTATCTCTCTCGGGAAGATAGCCGGCTCAATTCTATCAGAGCCGACAGGAGATTTTCGTCTTAACGGCATTATGCTTCTCCGTAAATGATCAGTTCAAACTCGATATCAGTGATCGAGATTGCATTCTTGATTCCGACCTGAAACCAATAGCCTTTCAGCGAGCCAATAAGACCTCGCCAGGTATCGTTAGATATACCGGATACGACATAATCAACATAGCCTCCCGTGAATTTTTCATTGAATACTCTAACTGTTATTTCCGGATCTCCGGTAAACCTTGCCTTGATCCTCCGCATCTTAAATATTTTCAGACCGTTCTGTTTAGTCGGAATTGAATACTTTTTCGTCCAGGCAATACCGTCACTCGATACATTTATGTTGCTTCCTGGAAACAGAAACAGATTGCCGGTATGATCAAGGATCAAGGACAGGTTTTCCTCTCTGGTTGAGCCGGTAAGCTGTGCCACATCTCTAATATCAAGACCGTCATACCTGCTCCAGGTCATATTGTTTAGAGACAAGACAAGCCCTTTGTTCAAAAGATCCATCAGTATTCCTCCATCGCTCTTTAGCCGATAAGCCACCAACAGATTACATAAAGAGCAAGATTAAACCCTAAGTTCCCAAACACTAAGTCCAACAGAGTATCTAACCATTTTACTGCCAGGTAATAACTCAATCTGATACGTGATTTTTTCCACTGCCTGATCTCCCAAGCAAGAGTTAATAAGAAAAACGCTATGCTGAGTAGATAAAGGTATGGTTGGATATTAAACTGATTCTCCTGGATGCTCAGAGATGCTATTCCGGCAAACATTCCAGAAGCCAGTCCAATCACAAGATGAAGATGAATATTAGTTACTTTCATCGCCTTTACTCCGCTATGATAAACTTATACCTGACCCTGATCCCGTCTCCGTCTAACACAGTTACCGGTGAAGGCAATATGTCTCGTGCTATGAGGCAGATCCTTGAACTGCTTAACATACAGGTTAGACCTGCTTCCTTGACCGTGATAGAAGAGCCACTCCTGTTCACACAAACTCTCTCGCAATCCCACTCAGCTTTCATATCTCCAGGAGTAGCAACGTAATTATGCACGAAAGAGCCATAGAGTAACATCTGATTAGTGCCTGTCCCGTGCTTGATCCTCGTATGTAGATCGTTGCTGTTGATACCTCCGTGAATATCGTCAGACAGTCCTATAACAACGCCAAGCCCCTCACCCTGTGTAAATTCGTCCGGATGACATGCGATATGATAATGTAAATTATTACCCTGAGCACCGACAAAGTGTTTAGCCCCCTGACTTGCTGCCAGGAAACCATATTTTTGAGAAGAAGTATTATAAGTGCCACCTTTCAAACATTCTACGGCAAAGCTTCTCCCCATGAAATGTCGGTACATAAGCCGGTTGAAATTATGAGTGAAACCGCCGGTAGCAAGTTCGATCTCTGTCTTTATCGCATATTCGATAGTGACAAAAGAGCCGATCCCAACCGTTATTGGAGTGGTTAAAACGTCTCTTACCATCATATACGATTCGTCCTGTGAGTTTAATGTTGACGGAGCATTAGCGGTAGAACTTTCGTGAGTCGGATGTCCGATATGATAATAATACATCTCTGTAAACCTGGAGAAAATACCAACCTCTCTGATGTCAATTTCTGCTCCAGAGTTATTAGTAAAGACACGGGAGACCTTAATAACAGAGTCGCTGTCTGTTACAGGAGAACCATAATTAGTTATTACCGGCTCAGAAAAATTATGACTGGTATCATAAACAAGCTCACCAGAACTGCTCCCGTTTGGTATAGGATCTTGTAAATGAAACTGACTCCAGGAAACAGGAGTATTAGACGCTCCGACACATATTCCCTGATTAACATTCCAGTAGCCTGAGCTTAGTGACATATCCATTAAGCCAGAGAGCAAATCTCGACCCCAACCCCTTGTAGTCCCTGCAGTCTGAACGATCTCCGGCAACCGGTTATTTCTTCCCATTAACTGGAACAACATCGCTGCGAAGTTGCCAACGAACGACTTTGCCTTTTCGTTTAAGACAACTCTTTGATTACCCTGCTTGTCTGTTACGGTCGCTTTTATATATAGTGCCGGTTTCAGCAGCAAATCTACGTTAGTTAGTTTAGTTTCGGCTAAAGTAACCTTCCTTTTCATTTATACCTCCTGAACGGATATTTTAATCGTGTTCGTTTCTAAGTTTACCTCTGTAACGCCAAAGGTCTCAGTGTCTAATTCCATCTTATCTATCGTTCTGCTTCTGTTCTCTAAAGGAGAGACGGCTATAGATCCTGACAGTTTATCTGACTCCAGGTTAAGATCCGTTATGAGAATGATCCAGTTGAAGAATATAGGATTCTTAAACGGAGGAATATCTATATAAACTTCCTGACCTGTGCTAAAGCAACAGCCAAAAATCGACTTGAATTGACCGCCTGGAGACACAGCCAAAACTCTATAGCAGTAAATTGAATTAGGATTCAGGTTGTATAGGAACTCTGTATGAAACCGTGTCGTCTCGTCATAGCCAAAGTCATATAGTTTTATCAAGATCCTGGAGATTGACGGAGTGATAGTGTTATCGTTTGTTGTGAGCACCTGTCTTGTCTTATATGCAGTAGTGCCTGGAGGAATAGGGAATAAATGTCCGTTATTGGTTATAGAGTGCCAGGTAACTCCATCATCAAAGGATATTTGTACGCTTGCCGAAGTCCCTGCAGGAATATACGCATCGATCTCAAACCGCATAAACAGGGTATTACCGGAAATCGGTATCGCCGGAGATATTCTGTATCCTTCAGTCTCGTATTCAGCCGGAAGAGAGGCAGCAAGACGTAATTCGTTAAACACCGGCTCAACATTGTTAAGATCTCCCTCGTTCCAGTCGGCAGTTGTGTCAGTCAAGAACGGGATAAATGACCTGGTTGAGAACACTTCGTCCGGATGAGTTTGTCGCCAGTATTCTACCCAACCCCAAGCGAATATATTAGTACCGTGAACGATTCTCGTATCGAGCCCACTAACACAGTGTCCGGAAATAGGAATAGTTAAAGCCGGCTCAGGAGCAGGAGTAGGATCAGGATCAGGAGGCATTGGCTCTCCGGCATAGATGATGATCTGGTTATCTATAGCGTTATAGAACGCTTTATGCTCTCGTGTAGTGGAATATGGTATCTTTATTTTTTCAATACCACCTTCATAGTTAAGAAACTTCAGCCCCTCAGCGTTCTCCTTGAGAAACTTGTCTCCACTTAACCAATACAAACTCTCGGCAACCATCAACAGAGTCTCTTTGCAACTCTCTGAAAGCCCGAAGTGTAGTTTCTCGTCTATCAGGAGTTCGTGTACCCTTGCTTGCCAGTTACCAGGCTCACCTGCAAGTAATATTCTCTGTCTGAAATCTTCGCCGAACACCACGACACAGTTAAGGTAATTTCCGTCTCTGAGATAACTCGGAGCAGGAATTATCCTCACAACCCTCCCCTTTGCAAAGAGATAATTCAGGTCAGGGAAAGTGCGACCACCGACACTCGAAAACTTGATCATCCCGATCCTTGTGTCGTAAGTAACCTCTTTACCTTCGTGTATCTTTACGTTCAGGTTCTCTCCGGAATCTTCGTCAAAGCCCACGTTTTCTTCCGGAAAGTATGGATGATGATCGAGCATCTTCTTAGCCAGGTCAAGATTATCAATAAACTGATCCCTTGCTGCACGTATTTGACTGAAATAGACCGGCTCAACATATATACCGGTAGTTCCGTTCGCTATAGAATAATGATAAGGACTGACCTCTTCAGACGGAAAATATTGAAAGGCAAGGGTAAGGTCGTTCTCGATATAATAGACATCGGTCATTGTGAAGATAGCAAGTATGATTTTATTTTCACTAACCGACCAACTGAAGAATATCTTTACCGGCTGATTAGCGTACGGCAAGATCACCTGTTGAGTCATATTATATGTAGGATTACCGGTTTTCCTATAGCCGAGAAAGTATATTTGCTGAGTCTCGTTTTGTTTGCGAAACAACCTAAGGAAATTATCGGCATCCTTTTGAATAGAGAAGATAGGATATGATGTCACTCCGGCATAATCGGTGCTCGCTGAACGAAAATCAAACATTACATATCCGGACTGAGGAAATGGTAGGTTAATCCCTTCCTCGTGAACGGCATACCTGAATCCGTTAGCAATTTCTATCGTCTTTTCATTGTTCTCGCTATAATACGGTAAATAAGTATCCTGTCCTAATACTCGGACGAACGGATGAGTCTGCAGCACATTATCATCTACCCACTGCAGAGTACCAGATCCTCCGCCGGCATATACATCAAAGCGTAGAAAATGTCTTAGATTAGCCCTGTTAGGAGCTTTATTCCATTCCTTAAAGAGATCGCAACTTACCACTAACTCTTCAAAGTTATTCCTGACTCGCAGAGGGAAAAGTACTTTCTGATTTTCCCACTCGCCGGAGTTTGATATGTTACACCAGTCTCCGTATTCCGGAGTACGAAAGTCTGTCTGTTCACCTGAAGCAAGAGGAACTCCAACCCCTCCGTAACAGAAATAGATATCTTTTGCAGAATAGCCAGGTAGATACGGTATTCTTATTAACACGTCAACATAGTCGTTACCAGGAGTATATTTATACGCAGCAGGAAGCAATGTAGTTAGATCGGCATCGTAAAACCGGAGCAAGTGTTTTACTGAACTCATTATGCTGTTACCGGTCGTTAGCCCTGCCCAATCTATGATCTGATAACCTTCTGCATCTACCAGATCCTCTTCCTTGAGTCTGATCCATACCGCAGCATCAACATAGTGTCTCGAGTTTTTGTTACTGATAGATATCCGGAAGTAATAGGCAAAGTCAAAGGAAAACCTTATTGCAACGTTCGCATTAGACACAAAAAGTATTCCACCGGTAAAGCAAATATCGTCACCCTTGCAGGACTGATCGTTTTCATAACTGATAGCGTGTCCGGCAAAAGGAGAGGTTGATACATACCGGTTGTCTCCGGTTAGATCTGTTACTAACATTCTTGCTGCCAAGTGCAGATCTGTAAAGCCCAACACCCCTTCAGTGTATAAGCAGCTTGCCATATAAACATTGAAATACTTGATCTGTAAAGCCTGGCTGCCTGGTAATGTAGCATCAGCAAGAATCGTTCTTAGCCGGTCAAATACCGTCCTTTGCCAAAACTCCTCAAGCATAGCATCATCGTCTTTTTTAAGGAACTGCAGTATCGTACTTATACATAGCGGAGAAGGATTACTCTCAAGACCGTCATCAGTTACCATCGTATAGGCTAAAAACAAGACCGATCCTCGTTGTACTGCCATACCTGGATCAAGAGAGGTCATAGGGACATAGTTATTATCTGCCGGCTCAATACTCATCTCCGGCATAGACAGAGGAGGAGGCAACCCTATATCTCCGTAAATTATCTTTCGATCCGGTCTGATCTCTATGGTCTTAGCGAGGTGACTGTCTCTTCCGTCAACGATCGCAAGACCTATTGTTGTCTGTGCTATTCTCGGCTCTTCCAGGTCAACAAAAACAGGATGTTCATCGGTCTCTTTCAAAATAGAACTTACCCATCCACTCCCGTCAAAGTGTAATAGCCACAACTCTTTCCCTTCGCTATAAACAACCAGGACATAATTTTTAGTCTCATCAGCCCCTGTAGGGAAAAAGGAAGTTTTCCAGACCCAAACCTTTTTAATAGTATGATTTATCGGAGCTAATATCGGCTCACTTAAAGAGTCAAAGTCGGCTCTTCTTTTAACTTCTCCGTCCTTTGTTACATAGAAGTTGGTTAATTCAGCAAACTCTCCGTCTTTAATTAAGTCGGCTCGTAACGCCTCGTTTAGTCCCCCGATATATACCGGTATCCTAAACCTTGCCTTCCCCTTTTGTTCTTCCATTTTTATCTGCCTGGTGAATGGTAGTTGTATTGTTGCTCTTTGCTTGACATAGGATATCTCGAGATCTCCCAATGGTTGATAGTTGAGAGAAGCTGTCTAAAGATCTCTTTGTGTACATTGTGTAGATCCATATCCCTGTACTGCTGTTTAATAGTTAAGAGAGAGATAACTCCGGAGATGAACGCAGCTTCCCACGTCTCAGGAATATCAATCGTGTCCGGAGGATCTGTGACGGATATCCTGTCGAACGTGATCTTAGCTATCAGTATGATCTTAAATTCCGTGTCAGATATTATGTCGTGACGGGAAGCAAACTGTATAAGATTCCTGGACGGCATACAAAACAGATTATCATCCGGACGACTCTCTACATAGTTTTTGCTGTGATACGTGCTCTTTACCTTCTTGTCTGTTGAAACAGACTCAACCCAAACCTCTATAACTTCCTTTATTATTGAGTGCAAAGTTAAAAAAGGTTTGTTCCATACATAGCCGGACGTAGGAGAAAGACCGCCGATAATGACTTCCTGCTTATCTCTTATTCCGTCTATAACTCCGTTAATCTGGCTGATAATATTATTTGTCGCCCTGAACACTTCGCCCCTGTCCATAAGGTTAGGGATATAGTCCATTGCACTGTCAACGATCTCCTGTGTAAGCATCCTGCCTCCGGTTAATTAGTTTCTCCTGCTAATAAAAGCCTTGCTTGCTCTATTGCAGAGTTGAGGAAAGGGAAAGAAAACCAGTCAAGCATCTCTGTATTGTCCTTCCATAAGTAATCGCCTGTCCCCACGTTATCATAGATAGGAGGAGACTGTATAAAGACTATCTCCACGTTTTTCCCCACAAGTTTGTCTCCAGGTACGAACTTTATCGTCTTGCCGACCTGATACCATTTAACTGTTTTCTCGCTCGGTCTGAGATTAGGACTGCTGCTCCACCTGGCAACTTCGTCAAAGCTTGCTCTGGAGATTATCAGATCGTCACTACCTTCCGGATCTGGAAAGATGTTTTGAATAAGCAGAATACCTTTATCTGATATGTCAGATAGTAAAAGGATATTACCCGAGACTGCCTGTGCCTTGATAAAGGACATAATAAGCAGATCTCCCTCAACGAACGATCCTTGACGGATTAGATTAGCGACTGCCTCTCTAAAATAGATCCTCGCCCTTTCTTCTGAGACATCGATAAAAGCCTCGTCTGTCCGTTGTACTATCTCGGTGATTACTTCGCTATACTTCATCCTGATCCTCTTCGTCTATTGTGTCTTGTATTTCTTCCTTATGAGGATCTGTGAGTACCACTCCCATTCTCCGGAAGTTTCTTATCCATCTCTGCACATTTCCCTTCTTTCCGGTTGCAGGTACTCTATCTATACCCATAACCTCTGCAGCAGCGTTATATTTTGAGAGGAGCTGTATAAGAACATTGTAGGTAAGGTCTGTGAGATCATCTTTCATATCCTCTTCGTTACCTGTCATTGGATCTATTACATATATAGAGGAGTATTTTTTGAGCAAGAACTGAGCAATGTCCAGGTCAACTTTAACAGCTCCTCCCCTTTTGAAAACTATGTTAAATATTCTCGGAGGCTCTTCCGGTCGTATCTTTCGGCATTCATCCTTCGTAACCGTTCTTGAGACGGTTAATTTGCCCTCACAACTCCGGTCTTTAACCATCACCGCTGTTAAGGGATCTTTAATAAATCGTTCTATATATCGCATACTGATTCCTCTTTCGTATCAAACTTGTTACCGCTTATATTACTGTTGTGTTGATAATACATATAGCCGTAATACCAGGTTGCTATTGCCGGCTCAACACCTTTAGCGTTTGCAGCTTTATAGTGTTTCATTGTGACATATTTCTTCAGAGTTTCGTCAAAAGGAGTCTCTAACAGAAATTTTTTCTCCCAAAGTCCTGGAGACAAAGCATTACAGGCTAAATATCGTTCGCCGTCTATAAGCGTTAGATAGGTTGCAAAGGCTATTTTTTTGTCGCCGTTCAATTCGGATCTCTGTTTAATTGCCATAAGAGCAGAAACATAGTCCGGCATAAGATAGTCATCATCTCCTAAGAAAGCGACATATTCTGTAGTAGATCTTCTCACGATCTCGTTATAGCAACTGCCAATACTCTGCAGCTTTTCCATATTATCAACGACAATGATCTCGATCTTATTTTCACAGACTTGCTTCCGGATAGAGTATATTGCCCTGTTGAAATAATCGGCTCTTGTCTTGACGATACCAATAGTAATAGGGTTTTTCCCGTTCGTTATGAAAACAGATTTGCCCTTATTATCCTCATTAAGTTTTAACAGCCTCTCCATAATCTCTTTCGGTATGGTCTCCCCTTTATACCCTTTTGCTGAAATAAAGGGAGGCTCAAGGTTAATAAGCTTGCTTGCTCTGCTCCAGGAGATATTGTTATATCCGTTACTATCAAAACCATCTATCCAGGAGTTAGATTCATTAAACAAGACCTTCTCCGGTTTAGTCACCTGGTAAAGCCAGGAGTCAACACTCGACTTAACTCTCATTTCCATATAAAGACGAGGGAGTAGTTTCGCCGAGATCGCCATATTGAGTCCGCAAGGATGATAGAACAGGTTAGCATCCCTGTCAAATACCGCCCAATTATCGGTCGGTATGTCATAAAAGAAGCCTTTTCTGCTCTGCACCCAATCTGCCTTCTCATATAGAAAAAGATTATAGGTCTCAATAAGACGCAAGGGTTGTGAATAACAATCTGCAGCCTGTAACAAAAAGCCGATTGATGTCTCGCTTGCTTCTTTACTCAAAAAATACCATTTTGCCGACAATGGATACCATTCGTCTAAACTTAGATATAAAATTCTTCTGCAGCCTACTTCCTCAAGCCTGTCAGCAAATGACTGAAAGTATTTCTCGCCTAAACTTCCTTCTCCCTGTTCTTCACAAACAAGTAATTCCCAAGCAAAATCTACCCTCTGTTGCCTACAGAGACTTTCCATTGCTAACCAACAGATCTTCTCAGACTTATATACAGGTAAGGCTACTGATAATTTGATCGTTTCTTCCATATCTTCCTTAAAGGCAGGACGTGCCTCTCGACACGCCCTGCAATCCTAAACGTTGGAGGTTAATATGTGGTTACTTTCCACGTACCTACTGCGTTATCGCAATCCCACTCACCTTTCTTTCGACAAATGAGGTCGATCCGTGCACCGACAACTGCAGAGGTAATTTTGGCATTCGCCGCCTGTAATACTCCGGTATGAAGAGTCAACTTCTCACCGGTCTTAGGTACTAATACGGTTGTACATGCTGTGTTGACGCAAGCAGCACGAGGAATAATCGCACTCACCCTTCGACCGACAACTGCAGGTGAGAGATGAAATCTCACCCTGTTGTCACAACCTGGTAGAGCACTTAGGGTAACAGACTCGTCAATATGCTCGAGGAGCGTATAGTCTGAGGATTTTACCCTTTCTTGCTTGCGAACAGCTTTTGATTCAAAATATCCGCTTTTAGCTTCGTTAGGCATAGTATCCTCCCCTTTATGCTAATCCAACGGCAAAAATAGCCGAAGAGTTGTTTCGTACTGTGATGTCGTTCTCGAGAGTTTCAGTTACATCGTTGCCGGATGAGAAATATTGACCAAGCACGGCATCATCAACATATTCTCCTCTTCCGAGTCCACAGATAAGAAGAGCCAACATTTCAATGAAAAGCCCGAAATTATCTGTATGAGTTCTCGTCTCGAACGGAATGACATCAGCCCAACCAAGAGCATTACCCCCAAAGACTTCAATGAAATAATGAGGATGAGAGCTCGTATAGGTCGGACGGTTAATATAACCACCTGTACCTGCAAAACTATTGATAGAGGCATCCCAAGCACGAGGTACAAGTGCATCTACGGCAAACATAAACTCTCCCCAGATCCAGACATCGTGTCCGAACAGAGGATTGTTGTATTCTTTACCCATAAAAGCAGCCGATAACTCCTTACGGAAGGTCTCGTTAAGTTTCAGCAGGTTAAGTGTTGGACGGTTAAGTACACTAAGCCAGTATTTCTTGCCCTGATAGGTCGCTTGCTTCTGAATCATCAATTCATCAAGCTTCTCGCCAACTTTCTCAAGGAAGAAAACACTCGGTTTTGTCGGAGCAGTACCGGTAACAATTCGTGAGGCATTGATCTGAGCAGTAGTCTTGTTTTTACCTTCATTACCAACAGCAACCAGGTTGTCAGCTCCGGTAGAGGCATTTACTCCGTTAATGTACATATTAGGGTGAAAAACTCTCTTAGCTCCGATACCTTCAGGTGAGTCATTTAAGCCTTTCGTGACGTTCATTGAATGACCGTCATAAATAGCAGAAATGAACTCGGCATTGAGCCACTTACGCATAAATTTGACAAGAGCAGGAGCGGATCTTTTGTAAATCTGCAATAGTTTATCGGTTCTGAGCCGTTCAAGCTTACCGCTCTGACGTTCTACGACCTTTCCTATCTGATTGATAAAGACCTTTCTCCACTCGTATCGCAACTTTTCACCAGTGCCAGGAAAATAAGCGTTACCGGTTAAGGGAGCATCTTCCAGGTCAAGCTGAATTGGAATCTCTGCTGTATCTGTCCCGTCACCGACAAAGCCTGATACACGTTCGACTATGCTTCCGGAAGCATTTACGATCTGACGTGTTCGTGTCCCATCGACATTGGTTACTAACTCAGTTTCGACATCCCCGATCCACGGGGCAAAGAATAATCCGAGCTGTATCAGTCTCCGGATTATCCCGTCCCTCGTTGGATCGAGGTGAATATAACCGTGTTGAATAGGTTTTGCCATTGTTGTTTTCTCCTATGGTAGTAGGTTGATGTTAAAGAGTTTGCGGATTGATCCCTTCCTCCCTGCAGAGTCTTATGAACGCTTCTGTAGGCAAACTGTTGATAACCTTGAGCTTTTGTTGATCGTTTAGCTCTTTGTACTCGATAGGTTCAGCCGTTGCAGACTTCCCTATGTTTGGAATAACGTTGCCAACCGCTTTGCTCATTTTGGTACGCATATCGATCTCTCCCTCTGATTTGAGAATTTTACGGTAAGTATCCCTTCCAACAGCCAACATAACTGCTGCCTCGAGGCTGTCAGTAGTTAGTTTGCCAATCCCGTTAATCTCTTTGGTCTTATCGATAATTATGTTCCATTGTTCATCAGTGAAGTCAAGACCGGTCTCATCTTTGACAACACGCCGAGCATTCTCGAGGAAAGCGTTGTTGTGATCTTCATCATATTTCTGATCCACCATTTCTTTCATCTCGAGTTTACGCTTCTCTTCGGTAAGTGTTGCCAGGTCTTTCTCCAACTTTTGAATTTGTTTCTCAGTTTTGCCGTATTCATCGCTGCTCATAATAGGATCTAAATCCTTTTCAAGTTTCTGCTTCAATTCCTGTAACGTGTCCTCAATTTTCTTGCTCTCAAGATCTACGACTTTTGAGGTTCGCTTCTCTGTCCCACCGGTTAGGTCAGACTTCGCTTGCTCAAGAAGTGCACCTCTTTTGCCGAGCTCTTTCTCGCTGTTATGAAGGATGTCCAGGAGTTCTTCTCTACTCTTGTTAGCGTACTTTTGCGTAAATCCTTCCGGATATCTTGATTGTCCTTTGGCATCTTTTCCCGATTCTCCTTCATCTGAAGGGTCGGTACTATCCATAGGGTCGGATAAATCGTCTGGAAAATCAACAACTGTCTCGCCAATCCTGACCTTTTGTGTAGGTCTTGAGTCTTGTGTTCCTTCGTTCGGTTGTTCTAAATCAGTTTTGTCAAAAAAACTCATACTTATCTCCTTTTTTTTATGTTCTTGCTACACCCGTTATTTGAGCCATATCGCTCATAGCTTCATCGTGTATTCTTCGCTCAAGCATATCCCTTTGTCCTTGAGCTGCCATCTGCAACCATACCTCTTTGTCTCTAAGGTTGCTATTTCTTATTATTGCCTCGAAGGGAATACGCTCTGCAGGATATCCAAGTTTATTCAATACATCCGCAAGCATAATCGCCTCGTTAAACGCTCTCTCCATCCTGTTTGGAGTATTCTCAACGCTATCGAGAACGCTTCTTAGTGTCACCGTACGAACATCTCTTAATACTTCCTCGCCGTAGTTAAGGTTTACCATCTCATATCTGAGGCTACCGTTATGCAGAAGAGGTACGAGCCGATCATCCTCAAAATAGATATGAGGTACTGCAGACAGGAAATGACGTAAAATTCGTCTCGACATCTGATTTTTAATTTCATAGAAAGGATTAGAGGAGGCAAGAGACTGATCTCTCTTCATCTCGAAGAGCACTCCACTCTCAGAGGATTTGCCTCCTTTGCCCTGTAAAGCCTGAGTAATGTTGCTTATTTCTTCGACAAACTGTAGGTCGGCAAAAACTCCGTTTTGTACTGTCTGAACGCTTGCTGCATCACCTGCTCCGGTCTCTCTCTTAGCTATATTTTTCATCGACTGGTAGGGTACGATCAAGTTAGGATCTCCTGCACCGTTTTGGAGAGCCTCGATAGCTTTCTTCTCGTTTTCGTGAATGTGCCAGGACGATCCCAACTTCTGGATCATATAGTCAACTTCCTGACTCTTGCCTTTGTTGATCCTGTCCTGGACATCAACGAGAAGATATCCCCAACTCGGTTGCAAGGACTTCTCCATAAACCAGTCGAAACTTGTACAATAAAAGATACTGTAATGTTCTGTCGGAAGAGGATTAAGCTTCTCCTGTAAAACAAGATGTTCAAAATGAGGAACGACTGCAGTAACCTTAACCCTTTTTGTACTGGTAGAGCGAAGGTAATTCATTGTAACTCCCTTGCTCTTCTGCTCCTTGACCTCTTCCTTTGTCAGTTTTAAGACTTCGCCGTCTATTTCAACGAGATCTACCGGAGTTTCTATTCTTTCTTCGATCTGACAGACAAGGTATCTCTTACCTCTTTTATATTCGCTCTCTCCGTCCTGGAGAGTTGACTCGAGGAGAGACTCAGCATCTTTCCACCATTCTTTCTCTTCCTCGCCTTTGAGATCGCTCACCCCGAACTTGTTTTTGATCTCATCAATAGTGAGCCACTCATCAACGACAATATATCTGCAGTCGCTTAGATCCATTAACTTAAAATACGGATCTGGATGAACGGATAGTGTTGAAAGGTTGTAGTACGACATAGTATTATACCCCATATCGTCTATTTGCACCTCTCCTCTCATCCATCCACCGGTATCATATAATAATCCATCAGCAAGAGCATATAAAGATTTTTGCTCGTATTCTTCTCTCTCTCTTATGTAGTCATAGTTATCCGCTAAGATGTTTACTGTCTGCTCATTAGTGTTGTAGTCTGCTATAATTTTTACTGCTCTTCTGCTTGACTGCTCGTTTCCTATTATCGTTTGAAGCTTTGAGATCAGAATGTTGTACCGGAGCAATGGTTTTGATTTGCTGTCCGCTGCGTCTTTTTCTTCCTGTTTATATGGATCGTGTTGGATATAGGTCATTACTTCCCTTGCTCTTGACCTGGCACGTGCCCTGTTTTTTATGCTCTCTTCTCTGAGAGTAATTACCTTCTGTACTGTCTCTTCATATTGTTTTTTCTTTGTTACTTCGTCCACTTTTACCTCTCTCAGGCTACTCGCCAACTCTTAGGTACTTCTTCTTTTGTTTTACGTGCTCTGACCATCTCTCTCCAGTCCTCTTTAGATTCTCGGCTATCCTCTATATAAGGCTGTCCTCTCAATACCATAAGAAAGTATCTGCCCTCATCGTAAGGATGATCAAAGACCGTTGTGTCAACATCATTAAGATTCTTAGGATCTGCAGGAAGATTAGGTATGCTCTCGACCGTTTCTTTGCAACAATCGAGGAAAGTCATTTGAGGAGTTCCGTCCTCTCTGATTCTTAAAACCTCGAGGAAAGCCATCGCCCCTGCTTCCCTGTCGTTTAGTCCCTTAGTTAAATGTATCCCTTCTTCTTGATATGCTGTTGCAAAATCCCAAAAATCTTCACCCTTATCCTGCCTCTGCCAATAGGACTTAGGATCTGCAACCACAATTTCAAAATCATCTATTTCCAGGTCATAGAAACGCTTGATAAATTCTTTCGTATATCTTGCCTGTTGTTTTATGGTAAGACCGGACTGGACGATCTCAGCAAACTTCACAATGTCGCCGGAGCTATTATGCACGGCATAAAATCCACAAGCCCAAGCACTTCTCTCAGCGAAACCGTAGTCGTTTGACATATACAGTCGCCAGTCTGTCCAGTCGAAATTCCTTCTCTTTTCGATAAGATCCGCTTTATCCGTTGCATTAAAAAACGCCAACTCGCTTTTTACGTGAACATCCTCTCTCCACATCTCAAAGAACTGACCGGCAAAGACATTCCAGTTTCCGTACAGCCACATCTCTTTGAGGATCTTATTCTTACCCAAAAGGTTTCTAACAAAGTTATCGTCTCTTTCTGACAGGTATTTGTTATCAAACACGAGGGAAGGTATGAAGAGAAATCGCTCACCGGTCTTTGAAACGAAAACTTTATTAGATCTCGTTGGCTGATACTTGATACCATATTTCTCTACCCAAACCGGAGCACCTTCCGGAATAGCAGGACAGTTATCGATATACTTCTTTTTAACCCAAACGTGTCCTCTCTTGCCTGGATTAGTCGTATAGACCTTCATTGCTTTGATATGTTTATGAGAAGATCTACAGCAGGATTCCATTTCCTCAACTTCCCACTGATCGAACTGAGTCAACTCCTCTATTGCCAACCTGTGAACATTCTGCCCCTGAAACCAGTCTAAGTGCTCCGGTCTTTGACAGGGACGAAACATTATCATCGCTCCGGAAGGAAATGTCCATTGACCTTTAGACCATACTCCACCCAACAAAGGATAAACCTTTTTACATTCTTTCTGTGTCTGTGCTAAAAGAGCAGGCTCGGTTCTTCTTACGATTACCCCGAAATAGTCCGGATAATCGATTAAATATTTATAGTAATAAGTTTGTTCGTAGTCGTCATTTGCTGAAGTGACCCTAAATCCTTGAGAAACATCAATTTTAAGTCTTTTTATCTCTACTTCGCTATACCATTCAACGATCTCGAGAGCCATTTTGCAGACTAACGCATAGGACTTGCCACCGCCACGAGCCCCTCCCAAGAGGAGAGTGTCTATATTTACAGCCTCGATAGCTTCTTTTTGTTTAGGCTGAAAATCAAGCATTGTCTATATAAAAAGAGACGGGAGAAGAACGTGTTGTATAACCGTTAGAGGTAGTTATCATAAATGCTCCCCTCCCTTATTTATGAAACGGAAAGGTTACAAACCTAAGAGGTATCGCCTTTCAAACGATATGACAAGTTAGGTTTAACTCTCTGAAAGGATATTAAAAACATCTGTTACCTCCTCGCCTTATTGGTTGAGAAGATATCATTTTTTTGTCAACAGATATTTTATTTTACTGGTTTTATCCTCGCCCCTCTTATTGCTGATAAATCCTCATTTCTGCTCTTTTTTTCCTTCTCAAGAGAGTCTATTTGAGTCTCTATTATAAGCTTTTGCCTACTTAGACCGTCTAATTTAAAGTCTATCTCTCTTATCCTTTTCTCGGTTATTTCCTCTAATTTTGTTTTTCTACCCACTGTTTTGCTCCTTATCGCTGTCATTTGTTAATGGTAGGGAGAGAACTGTAGTCCCTATGAAAATGAGTTCCTCTCCCGAGATCTCAGTTTCGTTAAGGCTAAATGAGAAATAAACAAAACATTTTCTGTTTAAGCTGAAGTAGATGCAACCTATTATCTGATTTGTTTCCCTTTGCAATACGTTGTACTGACAGTATCCATTGACCCTTCTATTTGTGTCGAAGATGGTCAAAGATTTGCTTTCTTTTTCCACTATTCTCTCCATTCATTTTTACCAGTTTCTCTGCAACTTTAATCAATACACGAGAATCTATAAAGAGATCCTCTCTGTCTTGAGGTATAAACATAAATCGAGATCCTTTGTTTGAGTACCGTATCCACCCGATTGTCCGGTTCTTAGAGACCGTTACCCTGAGTCCCTCAAGATATGGATCTTGTTTGCCAGGAGATCCTGTGTTTAATCTTTCAAACCTTGTGTTACCGGCTGCGAAAATCATTCCGCCTCCTCAACCTAAAATTAGCAGTCTGAGTCGTTGGAGTAGTTCATTCAATCTTCCGTTGATTTCCGCAAGGTCTCCTGAAAGTTCTTCCCAAACCTATTCAAAGTGCTTGCTCTGCTTTTGCTCCGGTACTTCTTTGCGTACTTCTGTCGACTCGCCCTTTAACTCTGCGACAAAGTTCTCTGCTCTCTCTAAGCTCTTAAATAGGCTTTTCACCATAGCAGCCACTTCATCAACTTTCTTTTCTTCTCTGATCACTACAACGCTATTATGTCCTTCCATTTTATCCTCCTTAATGGATTTTATCTTATAGTTTAGACTACCCAAAACCGTGACCTTATCGCCACGAACAAAAACATAGTTGTCGTTAAAGCTTAAACTACCACTCACTCCTTTGAAGTGTTCAAACCCTTCCGGCAACTCATCCCAATATCCACCGCCCCATCTTCTCCACCGGTGAAGCAGTCCCGATCCGGTCGTTGGAAGAAGGCTCATCTCTTTTTCTTGTGATAAGAGCGAGTAACAGGTTTTTGTCCTGGCTTCCTCTGAGCATTATATGTTTTGGCTGCTAACTCCTTTGCCTTTTTCTCTGACTTACCTGCCTTTAGGTAATTCTTCTTGATCCTAACATACTTTTTAGGCATTATTCCTCCTCCTCCTCTATTGCTATTTTAGCAAAGATAAGTGTCCTGAGCCCGAAGATATGGGTAATCTTCTGTTTCTTTTTGCCGGTCTCATCTCTGCTCGTTGCAGCAAAAACCGTTTCTGTTACTGCGTGAGAATTGACATTCTCAATAACAGTATGTTCATTCTCCTTTCTCCCCCACCTCACAATTACCTTGTACGTTTTCTCCTTCATCTTCGCTCCTGTTATCGTTCTCCGATAAGTCTTTAAGTTGTTGCAAAAACATCTCGAGTACCTCATCTGAGAGATCCTCGACCTTTCTTAATTTACCCTTGAGCCGATAGATCCTTCGCCATTCGTGTATAAGTATCTTTCTATAGGTTCTCGGATATCCCTTTATTTCCCGAAGTAGATCTTCTCTATTCTGCCTTGTTTCACTCATATCTTTTTGGATTCCTCTTCCTTACCTGATCTGCGTCTATCATAATTGTCGCACCGATAAGGTTCTTCTTTTCAGATATCGTTACAAAAACACTGTATTTCCCCTGACCGTAGTTATGTCGAACAATCCCCTCGCTGATAATCTCTTTGTTTTTAGTGTTATCAACGAAAATAATCTCATCGCCTGGCTCGAATTCATACATTGTATGTCTCCTTTAGATATTCTGCTATTTGCTCTCCGGCTGTTCCGTTGCCGTAGATATCAATTCGCATTCCGCCGGCTAAACCATAACATCTTTCTGGCAATTCTTCCGGTTCAACCAGGTAATTCCAATTAAACTCTATTAGCTCTTTCCAACAGGTACTCGCCGACAAAACGAGACAATGTATCCCGTGATAATACGCCTCTTTCTGAACGCCTCCGGAGTCTGTTATTATCAAATCGGCAAACCGTGACAGGTAGAAGAAATCAAGGTATCCCAAAGGAGGAATTAGCCGAACATTGTCTCTGACTTTAATCTCGAACGCTTTAATTTTTTCTTTAGTTCTCGGATGAACAGGAAGGAGCACCTTCTCAGGTATTTTCCCTAACCCTTCAAAAATCGCCCGAAGTCTTTTTGCATTATCGACATTCTCCTCTCTATGAATCGTACAGAGGAGATACTCCCATCTTTTTACAGACGCTATATCAAGGAGTCTATGTTCATAGTCTCCATAAAGCTTCTCTTCGCTGTATCTCCGGTCTAT
>Ga0265293_10001719_pt1 | contig 46554 bp, 59 predicted proteins | sample Munlanlewell138R_FD_192505 | JGI IMG/M metagenome (GOLD analysis project Ga0265293, IMG submission 192505) | Leachate microbial communities from a municipal landfill in Southern Ontario, Canada - Leachate well 138R | ecosystem: Engineered > Solid waste > Landfill > Unclassified | place: Canada... | reverse complement strand
ATTTATCCCAGACAACGCCGCAATGAGAATCGTATACGTGGCCGACACTATCGTGAAGTTACTCTCAATAGACGCGAGTAAACTTAAGATAAATGTGATCTTACCCGTTAGTCCAACGTTCTGACCCTGCAGTACCTGTAACAGTAAAGAGAAATTGGGCAAAAGCACAGCCAAAGAAAATACTAGCCACGCCACCAAAAGGGCTATTGCTATATAGATCTGCTTAGAGAATACATTGGACAAACCACAAAACATGTCTATTGATTATTCAAGGCAATATCTATGAGCTGTTTAACCACTTCATAAGGTTGTGCTCCAGACAAAGGATAAGTAGTTCCATCTGGACCGATTACTATACTCCATGGAGTACCTCTGCCTCCTGTAGCTACTGCATTTTCGATATCGCTATCTATGCGTTCGTCATGTCTACCGCTCTCAAAACAAGCTTGAAAATCGGCTTTGTTAAGACCAATCTCTTCTACGATCTGTGGAATAACAGTTTCTATCTCAGTCTTATTATTGGAAAGAGTTAATTCCATATATCTATCAGTAAATTTCCAAAAGCTTTCATTGCCACCTAATTCTGCGGCACACTCCGAGGCTACCGCAACAGCTCGCGCCTTAACTGGATGAAGCTGATCTAATGGGAACTGTCTGTACACCCACGCCACCTGGCCATCTCTACCAGCTTCTTCCATAATTTCATTCATGGTGTCGTGAAATTTTTTGCAAAACGGACATTCAAAGTCTGAGTACTCAACTATCATAACCGACGCGTTAGGATTACCTTTAATATGATCATCGGCGGTAACTGCTCTTACATTATCTGTTGTTCCTTTAGGTTTTTCTTGAATTTCTTGACCAGTCTCGGTTGTGGCAGCAACATTATTGTTAGCCTTACTGAGTCCTAGAAATACCGCTCCAGCTACCAATCCGCCTACAATAAGAATAGACATCGGTATAAGATAATTATTTGGTTTGGTGTGAATATTGTCAGTCATATTTATTTAGTACTTAACAACATTACCGCTAAATCTCAGTCGGATATCGGGAGTTGCTTGCGAATTAGTTTTCAACATTAACTCTCTGGTTATTGGCCCTGTGCCTTCTGGTCCATGGGCGAGTGGATCAAAGGTGACTTTAACTTCCTCTTCTGCCCCAGCTGGAATGACCACGGCTTTTACCTCACTACCATGCATACCGAAAACAAGTCCGGCAATCTCTCCTTCCGTACACATACAACTAGTTTCTGCTCGAGTAATAGTGATATCTTCCGTTCCTTCATTTTTAAGGGTGTAGGTCGTACTAACTTTACCGCCAAAGATATCTATCTCTTTAAAATCGTACGGTTCTTCTAACACAACAAGAGGAGAGGTAACGCTGGCGGCAGCCTTTGTTGTCTCGCCTTTATTACCAAAATAACTGACTGCAAAAATTAATCCTGCGGCCACGATGATGGTACCAATAATATATTTGTTCATAATCTTTATGATTAGTTAGTTATTAATTAATTATTCTCCTTCAGCAATATCTACCTGCACTGACACCTCCGCTTCAGGATTATTTGGGTCATTAGTAGGAATGAAGACCGTTCGTTTGAAGACACCAAGCGGTTCGGCATGGAAATCAGGATCAAAAATAACCGTCAGAGTTGCCTCCTTTTGCGGTGCAATTGACGTAGTGGATACGGTGGCTGACGTACAGCTACAACTGGTTGTTAAAGTGCCAATTTCCAGAGTTTCAGTTCCTTCATTGGTAATGGTAAAGGTAGTCTTAACCGTTCCTCCATATTGAGGAATAATCCCAAAGTCATGAAGATTTCGGTCAATAGCGATACTTGGTCCATTTGCCTCTACTGCCGCATCAAAGCTGGCAGGTTTAATCTTCGGTCCATTATAAGAACCTGATTCTGTAAATGGATACTGATCTTCTTGCCAGTGAATCATGCCGCCCGAGACACTTTTGACGTTCGTGTAGCCGAGTGACTCCAAGATTTTATAGGCAGTTTGACTACGGGCTCCGCTACGACAATAGAGAATAATTTCTTTGTCTTTAGCGTCTTCACCAAGTCCGATCTTAGTCAACGCTTCTTGTGATAATTCTTGTACCGGCAATAAAAGCGCCCCTTCAATGTGAACCTCTTCATATTCTTCCAGCGTGCGGACATCAAGCAAGACAATGTCTTCCTTATTCTTAATTTTTTCTACCACAACACCAGGATACAATTCATACTCCTCAATCTTATCGTCGTCATGATGCTCTGATTCTTTATAAGTAGCTTCAGTGATTTTATTTTGGTTATTGGTGATAAACCACAGGACTCCAGCGAGCAGAAAAACTGCCAGGCTGCCTGCTATAAATTTTATATTCATGTGTAACTTCTTTAACTAGTAAAAGCAGATATTCTGCTAAAGAAAGTTACCTTAAAAAAGTTTTGGGTGAAGAATACCGTTAGAAAATAATTCCTGTAGTGGTCGCGCTATAAATAAAGAAGTTCGTTCAGTTAGATTTCTCGATAGTAGTGGGGCTCGATACTTTTGTTTGACCAGCAAATTCGGTGCCACCGTAAACAGGACTAAGGCTGCCACCAATAGTAATAACAATAACGCAAAGCTAGGAATGGTCGCTAAAAAAGCCGACTGCCAGGCAGCAACATGATCAAGGACACCCATTGAACACAAAGTCACTTCATGCGTCATAAATAAACAATCAGAAGCAGCTTCGCTCATACCCATACCAGCGGTAGGCATATGAAACAAACTAAATGCTAGGACACTCAAAAAAATAATCAGTAGAGTAGCTCCCACCATCTTATTTTTTATCATTTGCTGTGCCAACCTAAACATAATTCTTGAGGTCTTATTTTAACCTAAATCGACTCGTTTGAGGAGCAGGGCGTTGGCTACTACAATGACCGTTGATAGACTCATCACAAAGGCTCCGATTTCTGGTCGGAGGAAAAATCCTCCAAAGAAAATTGCGTGCGAGAATACTCCAGCGGCGGCAGGAATAGCCACAACGTTATACCCTAACGCCCAGACCAGGTTTTGTACCATTTTGGTATACACCTTTTTTGCCAGAATGATGAGTCGAACGATGTCTTCAGGATTATTTCTAGTTAGTACGACATCACCAGCTTCTACCGCCACATCAGTTCCGGCTCCGATGGTAATTCCCACATTAGCTTGCGTTAAAGCCGGAGCATCATTCACTCCATCACCAACCATCAATACAATCGAACCATCAGCTTGAAGTTCTCTTATGTGTGAATATTTATCTTCCGGTAAAACTTCAGCAAAATATGTATCAATACCTAATTCTTCAGCCACGTTTTTGGCTACCTGTTTATTGTCGCCAGTCAGCATCGCTACTTTTACACCAAGTTTATGTAATCGTTTAATAGCTTCGTATGATTCTGGCTTAATAGTGTCAGACAGAGCTATCAGTCCAATGACCTCAGTCTGATCCGCTACAAAAATGGTAGTTTTCCCTTTGTTTGCTAATTCAGCAAAAGCTGTCGAAGATGCTTGCAAAGAAATACCAGCCTGCTTCATCATCGCTGCATTACCAACCACATACTCCTGTCCATCAATCCCGGCCACAATCCCCTTGCCGGCTACGTTCTTAAAATCAGAGATAGTAGATAGTTTCAAAGACTGCTCCTTAGCGTACTCCACAATTGACACACCGATAATATGCGATGAATGTTGTTCCAAAGAAGCGGCTAAAGTAATTACCTCTTCTTTTGTGTGGTTACCAAAAGCTATGACATCAGTGACTCCAAACTGCCCCGTTGTGAGGGTACCGGTTTTATCAAACACAACATAATCGGCTTTTTTGATAACCTCAATCTTAGCCAAATTTTTGATAAAGATGCCGTTTTTAACAGCCAGCGAAGTGGTAATGGTGGTGACTGTCGGGATAGCCAGACCAAGTGCGTGCGGGCAGGCGATAACCAACACGGTAATCGCCAAAGTAACTGCAAAGACAAACTGCTGACCGATAATAAACGTCCAAACTAATAAGGTCAGAAGCGCCGTACCACCAGCCACGAACGTCAGGATACCAGCTGCTTTATCAGCTAGTTCCTGTGAATTAGGTTTTGTCTTTTGGGCTTCTTTGATCAGATTTTGAATTTGTCCGATGGTGGAAGAATCACCCACTCTAGTCAGTTTTACCGTCAGCGAACCATCCAGACAAATAGAACCCGCGACCACTTCTCTACCAGCAGTCTTTTCTACCGGTTTCGATTCCCCACTAATCAATGACTCATCGATATTTGCTGAACCCTCGATTATGACACCGTCAGCCGGGATTTTCTCGCCTGGTTTTACCAATACCAAATCCCCCTCTAATAATTCTTCAACCGCCACGTCGATTTCTTTACCGTCAATTAGCTTATGAGCTTGTTTTGGCAATAACTTTGCCACTTCCGCTAGCGAATCACCAGCGGCTGCTCCTGACTTTGCTTCTAAATAATGTCCAAACAAAAGTACCCAGATTAGGGTGGATATCTCTAAATAAAAGTCTGCTTCTAACGCTGGAATGAAAGTCGCTGCAACTGAAAAGGCATACCCGGCACCAACCGCTACCGAAACCAGGGTCATCATGCCGTAAGCTTTGTCTTTTATTTCATGCCAAGCGTGCTCAAAAAAGATTAAGGCGAAACCAAAGATTATAGTAGCGATTGCAAAAGCCAACCACTTACTCAATATATAAGTCTCTAGCCCTAAGGCCGCCATCACCATCTCGTTAGAAAAGACTAGTGGTATAAGAAGGAAGGTGACAATCCAAAAACGTTTAAGAAAGGTTTCCGCTGAGCCGTGCCCCATGCCGTGGCCTCCAGAAGAATGATCATGACAAGAAGCTTCTTTGTGGTGAGAGTGTGAATTCATATAAACTTATTTATTAAATTTAGCTAACTTATAAACCGCCAAGATTTCGTCACTGGCTTTTTTATGCTGCCCTTTTTTCATCTGTTCTATAACGTGTGTGGCCAGGTGATTTTCTAGCATTAAACTTTCTATCGAACCTAGTGAATGACGAATGGCTGAGGACTGAGTAATCACATCGACACAGTACTTTTCCTCTTCCACCATTTTTTGCAGACCCCTAACCTGTCCCTCTATTATTTTAAGACGACGAATCACTGTCTTTTTGATTTCTGACTTCATATAACTATAGTATACCCCCTAGGGGTATAGATGTAAAATAAATGTTACACAAACTTTAAAAAAGGCGTGCTAAAATATATTTATTAATAACCTCTAAACAACTCTTTTATGTTCAATAAACATTCAATCACCGGTCGTATCTTTGTTGGTGAAATGACTGGTTTCATCATCGGTGTCCTGGCTCTTATAGTCCTCCCTCTTGTTGCGGTGGAAACTGGGTGGGAATTTAAACTGGGCTTCCTTTTATTGATGGTTACCATGGGAGCTATGATTGGCTTCATTGGTATCTATAAGCACCATCCTCTATTCCCAGCAATTAATATGCCTTGGTGGTTACGCGGATCAAGTATTGGCATGTTATTTATGTTGATTCTTGTTCTTTTAGCAAAAGATCAGCTGGTTCCTTTAATGTCACTAGATATTGTAGCCTGGACTGGACTCACTTCACCCTACTGGATACTACTTGACGGAGCATTCTTAGGTGCTTTAACTGGTTTTCTCACTACCAAAATCAGTGGCGAAGGACAATTGCCTCTACAGTAATTAACTGCGGTCAACTAAATCTTTTATCGAATGAATTTAGAGACGTGATTACGCCCACAGCGTTTTTTAGTGGTTCTAAAAAATAAGGACAATTTGTGGCAATTTGGGGATTTTTTCCCTGGACTTTTTTTTATGATGTTTCCTACTGCACTATCCACATGAAAAATTCAAGTCGCAAAGAATTTCTCTATGTATACTGTAAATCATAGATGTCTGTCTATGCTACTACGTCTCATTTTGAGTACGGTGTGTTTATAAACCTTAATAAAATAGTATATGAGTACTACTTCCTCTAAAAACTCGGAAAAAACCATTCTAAAACGTGACGGTACAATCGCTACTTTCGATGAAACAAAAATCGCGAACGCTATCGTACGAGCTATGAAATCTGTAAATAAAACAGATGAGAAGACGGCCGAAAAAATTGCTCACTCGGTAACAAAAAAACTCTGGTCGGAAACAAAAGACCAGTCTTCCACGATTCCGACGGTGGAAGATGTGCAGGATGAAGTAGAAACTCAACTAGTACTACACACTCTCCCTGATGTCGCTAAATCCTACATTTTATACCGAGCTGAGAGAGCTCGTTTACGACAAGATAAAGGGCAGGTTGACCCTAAGGTCCGAGAATTAGCCCATCAAAGTAAACAATATTTTAAGGATAACCCGCTTGGTGAGTTAGTTTATCTCCGCACCTATGCTCGCTGGATACCAGAAGAAAATCGTCGCGAAACCTGGATTGAAACAGTAGACAGATACGTTTCTTTTATGGAAGAAAATCTCGGTGATAAACTTAGCACCGAAGAATATGCTGAGCTGCGTGAAGCTATTCTTAAACAAGAAGTGATGCCTTCAATGCGACTGATGCAATTCTCCGGAGAACCAGCTCGACGCTGTAACACTTGCGCCTACAACTGTACTTATACTGCTCCCCGAGCTCTCGGTGACTTTGCGGAAATTATGTATCTATCAATGCAAGGTTGCGGAGTTGGCTTCAGTATTGAAAGTGAAAACGTCGAACAATTACCACAAATCAAAAAACAACATGGTAAAAAAGCTCAGACTCATGTCGTGGCTGATTCAAAGGAGGGTTGGTGCAATGCTCTGACCTTGGCGCTTAACACTTGGTATGAGGGCAAAGATGTTGAGTTTGATTATTCTCTTATTCGTCCCGCTGGAGCGAGACTTAAAACTATGGGTGGTAAAGCCTCTGGACCAGAACCGCTTCGCTCTCTCTTGCAATTTACCCGAGAAAAAATACTGGCCAGACAGGGACGTCGTCTGCGCAGTATCGATGTGCACGACATCATCTGCAAAATTGGTGAGTGTGTGGTTGCTGGTGGTGTCCGCCGAACCGCGATGATTTCCCTGTCCGACATCGACGATATTGATTTGCGAGACGCTAAGAAAGGTCAATTTTATCTAACTGACCCACAACGTAGTATTGCTAACAACTCAGCTGTCTATGAATATCCGCCGAGCAATACCGAGCTTCTTGAAGAGTGGATTGCACTGATGAAGAGTGGATCAGGCGAACGAGGCATCTTCAATCGTGGCACGCTGGTAAATACCCTACCTGAACGTCGAGCGGAATATTTCAAAAGCATTGGTACTCTTGACGAGGATGGTGTTATTCACGATTCAATCGGAACAAACCCATGTGGAGAAATTATTCTCCAACCTAAACAATTTTGTAATCTCTCAGAAATTATTGCCCGTCAAGATGACACTAAAGAAAGTTTGTTACGCAAAGCTCGACTAGCAACCATCCTTGGTACTTATCAGTCTACTCTGACAAAGTTCAACTACATTGGTAAAGAATGGACCGAGAATTGTGAAGTGGAGAGATTGCTAGGAGTATCTGTCACCGGCCAATGGGACTGTGAGGAAGCCCGCAAACCAGAGGTCTTACGAGCACTACGAGACACAGCTGTAGCCACAAACGCTGAGTATGCTAAACGTTTTGGAGTCCCTCAATCAATGTCTGTCACCGCCGTCAAACCATCTGGTACCGTATCTCAGACTTTCAACTGTTCTTCTGGTATCCACCCTCGCCATGCACCTTACTACATCAGACGAGTTCGCATTTCAGCCACAGACTCTCTCTTTAAACTGCTAAGAAGTCAGGGTGTTCCGCATTATCCGGAAGTTGGACAGACTGTCGAAAATGCTACTACTTATGTAATCGAGTTTCCTGTTGCTTCACCAGAAGCCTCTATCTGCAAAGATGAGCAAACTGCTCTTGAACAACTTGAGTACTGGAAAAATGTAAAGCTCAACTTCACCGAACACAACCCTTCTGCCACCATTTCTGTCGGCGAAAATGAATGGATTCCAGTAGTAAACTGGTTACAAGAAAATTGGGATATTATCGGTGGACTTTCCTTCTTACCACGCTTTGATCACGTCTATCAGCTAGCCCCTTACGAAGCCATAACTAAGGAGAAGTACGAGGAAATGAAAAAAGCCTTTCCTGATATTGATTATTCAAAACTAACTATGTACGAACACACAGACGAAACTGAGCAGAAAAAAGAACTCGCCTGTGTCGGTGGACTTTGTGAAATCGATATGGAAGTACCGACCAAATAAGCTATTAGCTTTTAATAGCTAGGATTCTGTTCTTTTTCATCCGATTCTTTGGCCGCATAGCGAGCCAATACATAGAGCACACTCGAGAGTCGGTTCAGATATGTTCTGGTATCAGGTGAGACTGAACTTTCATGACTAGCAGCTATGACTGCCCTCTCAGCGCGACGCGAGACGCTTCGGGCAAAATCAAGCCAGGCTGACAGTTCATTAGCACCAGCAATCACAAAGCCTTGAGGGGGTTCGAACAAAGGAGCTACCTCAGCGATAATATTCTCTAAGTGCAGGACACGTTCATTTGTTATATGCTTATCAGCACCGGCTAATTCTGCCTGAACAACAAAGAGATCCTGTTGTAGTTGGCGGATTATCTCAAGAATTGAAACTTCTTTAGAAGGTACTTGGTTAGCAGACTTCGCATAACAAATACCCAAAAGTGAATTTAGTTCGTCAACCGTACCAAGAGCATTAAAAAGCGGATCATCCTTTTCCCGTCGCTTATCTGAACCAAATACTCCAGACGTACCATCATCACCTTTGCGAGTATAAAACATTACTTAAGTATAATTCATCACAGAAAAAATATGAACCGAAAATATTACAAAGAAATACTCTTAGTTGGCCTAGGCATTGTCCTTATTCTCAGTGGAGTTTCCTATTTTTCACAAAAATCTCTACTGGAGAATAACTCTTCTTTAGAGTCTAACCTTGAAGAAGTTGAAACAGTACAAGTAACACTTTCCATTGACGAACTATACGACCAAAAACAAGTAACGGTAGAAAAAGGTACCACTATTCTTAACCTGCTTGAAACTATGAATCAAGAAGATGAAAGAGTGCAATTAGGCACTAAGGCTTACGCTGATTTTGGAGTTTTAGTTGAATCAATTGGTAATCTAAGCAACGGTACTGACAATAAATACTGGCAATACAATGTCAATGGTGTAGCGCCGATGGTTGGAGCTGATGCTTACTTGCTTAACGGTGGTGAAGAAGTAGAATGGAATTTTACAGCCTCTGAGTTTTAATTATCTTTTGATTATGTTCACCAAAAATAAAAAATTATTCATTCTACTTATCCTCGGTCTTATAGCCGTCGGTATGGCTGGACGCTTGTTACCTCATTTACCAAATGCCACCCCAATTACCGCCTTAGCATTTGCCGGTAGTTTGTATTTTTCTCGATATATATCACTACTGTTACCTTTTGGAGCTCTACTTCTCTCTGATTTAATTATCGGTTTCTATAACCCTGCTTTGATGTTGAGCGTGTATGGCTCCCTACTCTTCATTGTATTGCTCAGTTGGTGGGCACAGAAAAACCGCAGTATTTTAGGTATCGGCTATTCAGTCTTATTTTCTTCCGTCATATTTTTCCTTGTTACCAACACTGCTGTTTGGTGGTTCTCTCCCTGGTACCAAAAAAGCTTCGCCGGACTACTTTACTGTTTTGAGTTGGCTCTGCCCTTCTTGCGAAATATGATGGTAGGCGACTTTATTTATACTCCTGTACTCCTTGGTGCTTTATACGCAATAGGTAACTGGAAAAACCTTACCGCAAAAGTTGAGCTTAGCTACAAACAACTAACCGACACTAAAGAAAAAACATCTTAGCTTTCTATAGTTTATTTTAAATAGCTCTAAGCAATCTGTATTATTGATTGCTTAGAGCTATTCTTATGATTCTTGTGTTTCTTCTTTTGAAAGTCCGCTTCGACGACGCTGTTTTTCGATAAGAGCTGCGGCCTCACGCACACCATCAAAGAAATTACGTTCTTTTGTCTCAGCTACGAGGGGATTTCCTGCCACTGGGATGACGATCAGTTTAACGTTGAACTTCTTTGTCTTTCCAGCTGTGTTTTTTGGTTCTTGTGAAGTTACTTCAATTTTTTCGATATCCATTCGTTTGCTCAACTTCTTTGCAAAGAGGTCTAAGTAATCAGTCACTTTTTTTAGCTGTTCATCACTAACTGCTGTGCCCGGCTTCTTAATCATTATATGAGTTGATTCTACCGGACGTAACTCTGTCAAAGCCTGCAAAATATCACGAGTCGAGAGAAATCCAGTCGGTTTATTTGATTTGTTAACTAAAACAATACTATCGTGTGGTGAAATGATCAGATGCTTTACGATTTCTGGAATAGGCGTACTATCGAGTAACGTATCCACTAGGGCGGTGTAGTATTGAGTTACAGGTTCAGTTTTACGAGTTTTCTTTTCTCCTCCTAACGATCGGTGACCAACGCGTGATCCTTCGTTTGGGAATCTCATCTTATCGGTTGGCTTGATCATGGCCTGCATCATGTCGCCTCTAGTGACGATTCCAGCCAAGTCACCCTCAGCATCAACAAGCACCATTCGGGAAACTCCCTTCTCTTTAAAATCATTGAAGACATCTTTCACCACGACTGTGATTGGTGCTGTGATTGGTGTGTGGGGTTCTATTTTGCTACTAACAAATTCCAACAGACTAGAGTTGGTAATAATTTCTTCTAAAATGTCCCTAGCATAAACTACTCCTTCCATCTCCCCTTCTTTATCATAGACTGGCAGAGTGTACACTTTGGAAGCGAGCATGTGTTTTGCTACTTGGTAGACTGGCGCTTCTTTTGTGATATTAGGCGGGCTGAAAGAAATCGACGATACTTTAGTAGAATACGGGTAATTGCTGGAAAAAATCGTTTCAAACGGTGAGATTAAGCCAACAAAATCGTCCGACTTATCATAGACAAAGACCGGATCATGGCTAGAACGAACTCGAGACAATACGCTACCGAGCATACTTCTGCTATCACAACGAATAATTGAAGCTAGTGGCGAGACGTACGGTTTAATGGTGATTGGCTTGCTTTTAGTCATAGAAAATGTGTTACTCAACCTAATAATTTAACAAGCTGAGATTAGGAGCGTGTTATTACTCTTATGATACGCGGGATACAAAGGACGTCAAATATTGGCCAAAAACCATCATTTTGAAATTATATGAATTTGAATGATATAATGAAGCCCTATGATTACTTGGCTTATTTTCAACATTCATTTAATAAACTCACTATATGCTGTAGCTGGACTAGCTGTACTAGTACTAACTTTTGTTCTGATTTTTGATTACTTTAAGAACAACCAGCAAATCTATCGTAAATTTTTTGCTCCCTATGTTTGGGTGATCATCATACTGACTACCGTCGGCGGTATGTTTACCACCCTTCTCTACTCTGAAGTGTTTGATTTCATCCCCTGTTCACTTTGCTGGCTGCAGAGAGTAGCGCTTTATTCACAGGTCTTTCTATCTCTAACTGCTTTCAAACTCAAGGATGCCCAACACTTCCCTGTGTACGGTATCGTGTTATCTATCTTTGGTCTTCTCGTCGCTATCTACCAATATATTTATCAAGCATTACCCCAGGAACTAATCCAGAGTGGTGTTGTACCATGCTTAGCTGACGGTAGCGCAGATTGCTCCAAGAAAGTTATGGAAGTATTTGGCTTTGTCACATTTCCATTTCTGTCTGGGGTCTTGTTTGCCTTCCTGATAATTCTATACTTGCATCTTCTCCGTTCTAAAAAGTAGCTGAAGCCCCGTACAGAATAGCGTTTATATGCTAACCTGGTGACATGAAAAAAATCTTGATGCTGTTGGCTTTAATTTTAACCTTACTGCTTGTTACGAGTGCATTGGGTTGGGGTGCTTTTAACTACTTCTTAGTGGGCGATAATCCATCGTTAAAAGACATAGACGTAACCACTACCGAAACATCCAAATACGACAACATCAATGTAAAAACGATTGAACGACGCGAAAATGATAATCGTTCATTATTAAACGTCGCTTATCCCGTTACAGAGAATTCAAAAATCAACCAAGCGCTTGAAGAACTCTCACTAGACTTTATCGCATCATTTACAGAAACAGCTCTCAGTCAAGAACAGGCCTACCAAGAATACCTCACAGAAACAGGACTAGTATCAAATACTATCGTAACCGACTATACACAACACTTCGATGTGTCCTTCGCCAATGAAAAGTATGTGTCGTTTGTATTTTATCAATACCAAAGCACCGGCGGTACTGGCCTGGATAACACTTTCGCCATGATCTTCAATCGTCAAACTGGTGCTGAGATTCCTATTAAAGATTTATTTACCGATTCATCTTATTTAGAAAGATTATCAAAAATCTCCCGAGAGGTGCTGATTGCTCGCATGCTTGAGAAAGCCGAGACCCTCGATGGTTCAAAACAAGCCATCGCCGAATATATTAAAAATAATAAAGAATCCATTACCGAAGGTACTAAACCATTAGCTGAAAACTTCAATAGTTTAGTAATTAGTGACGACGGCATACTGACTATTTATTTTGATAAGTATCAAGTAGCTGCCGGTTCTGAAGGTATCCTTAGTGTGGAGATTCCGCTCGAGCAAGTAGCCGATATGCTAGCACCCGAGGTAAAAGAAGTTTTTTCTATACCTAAACCAAAAGAAAAGAAGCCGGCCCCGGTAGCCCCAAGACCACAGACAATACCTGATGTCAGTTCAGCTGGCCAGGTAAACTGCGACGAAACTAAATGCGTCGCCCTGACCTTCGACGACGGTCCGTCCGTCTACACAGGCACTCTACTTAACACACTAAAAGAATATAATGTACCGGCTACTTTTTTTGTATTAGGTCGATCAGCCAAAATTCAGCCCGATACTATCAGTCGCATTGTGGCTGAGGGTCACGAGCTAGGCAATCACACTTGGGACCACAAAGATTTACGGACACTGGGAGGCTCCGCCATTGACGCACAACTACACCAAACCGATGAGCTCTTGTATTCGATTGTAGGGATTAAACCACGATACCTCCGTCCACCTTATGGAGCCTTCAATGACGAAGTACTGAAACACGTGGACCGACCAATTATTCTTTGGAGCGTTGACCCCGAAGACTGGAAACTGCCACCTCATGCTGAGTTAGTTAGACGTATGACTTCCCCACAAAGCGGAGCTATCATTTTAGCCCACGATATTCATGGGCCGACTGTAGCCGCTATTCCCGAAGTGATAACGGAACTTAGAAAACAAGGATTTACTTTCGTTACCGTCGGTGACCTATTGAGAAAACCTTTAAACGCTGGACAGGTATATAGACATCGTTAGGGGTACATCCAAAATTATAGCGAAACTTAGCATACAATGGTGTATCGCATGCAATTAGTCTTGTTTCTTCGTACCCTGATGAAATACCATCTGCCAATTTCCATCTCGTAGCATCCAAACAGAACTTCTGTTTGTCAAAATAGTAGTCGAATTATCCTCATCAAGCATTGAGGCTACATAAGTCACAAGCACAATATCCTTTGATAGCTCCTTTGCATTCAAGTCCGACACAATAATCTGTAAATCAATAGCTTCCTGCTCAAGCCCGGTAAGAATATCTTGTTTATCAAACTTACCACCTGACTTTCCGAACTCTAAGAAGTCATCTGCAATTAATGCAGATACTTGCTCTCTTGAATTACGTACTTCTTTTTTATGTAGTGCTGTTTCCAAATCGTAAAATTTTTTAGCTTCAATTTCATTCATATCTTTGTAATTATATTTACCGCTGTCCCACGCTAGCTCGATTTTGTGGAGAGTAAGGGATCCCCTCGTTACACGAGCAGTATACCTTTTGGCTATTTTCTGCGCCATCTTGAAAATAGCTCAAAAGCTTTTCGAATCCCTTACTCTCTCGCGAGGTACAGCAAAACCCAAAGGTATGCTTTGGGTTTTGGTACTCGCGGAGAGTAAGGGATTCGAACCCTTGAAGGCTTTTACACCTTACCTCGTTAGCAGTGAGGCGCTTTCGACCACTCAGCCAACTCTCCGTTATTTGTTTTGTAAGAACGCTTGTTCTTCAGTGGGCGTTCGGCTACGTTTCCTCCTTTGACCTGTTCGCATTCGCTCACAACGGCCTTTTTGCTCTCAGGTTTGCAAACCGGATGAAAAGCAAAGCAGTTTGCTTTTCATTCACTTAGCCAACTTTGTGTATTTTTGTTTGTATAAACATTCACTAGACAATATTACTTTGACCAACGTGTTTTTAAAAAAACGTTCTGGCTATTTTTCACTTGTCTGGCCAGTACAATACCATAATTTAACAGAGTAAAAAAGAATGAAATTAAGACGAAGTTAAAGCTTAATCCCAGAGCTTCCAAATCAAGTACGTACCATGGTACGTACTATGGTACGTACTTGATTTTAGGTCGTTACTTTTTCACAGCACTGGCTACTCGCTTCACCAAATCCGGATGATTGACACTAGGAATTATCTCACTGGCGGTTGGTTTTTTCACAAGGGCGGCGATATTTTTAGCAGCTGCTAATTTCATATCATCAGTTATATCATTAACTCCTTTGTCTAGAGCCCCACGGAAAATACCTGGAAAGACCAAGGAATTATTAACCTGGTTTGGATAGTCACTACGACCAGTGGCTACTACCACCGCTCCAGCTTGTTTAGCATCCTCTGGCTTAATTTCTGGAATAGGGTTGGCTAAAGCAAACACAATCGGTTTCTCAGCCATCATTTCGATATGATGTTTACTAATTGTACCTGGACCAGAGACTCCGATTATTACATCAGCTCCAGTGACGGCGGTTAGAACATCGCCTTTTATCTTATCGTGATTTATTTTTTTGGCTAACTCTTTTTTGAAATTATTAAGGCCAGTCCTCCCTTCATAAATTATGCCGTTGCTATCTGTTACCATTAAATTTTCTACTCCTGCTTTACTCAAAAGCAAAGCAATAGCTCTACCAGCCGCTCCCGCTCCTACAATTACTACTTTTAAAGTCTCAAACTTCTTCCCTATTACCTTAGCAGCATTTATCAGACCAGCCGTGACAACAATCGCTGTGCCGTGTTGATCGTCGTGAAAAACTGGAATATCTAATTCCTTTTTTAACCTTTCCTCTATTTCAAAACAACGAGGAGCACTAATGTCTTCGAGATTTATGCCGCCAAAACCCGGAGCAATCGCTTTTACTACCTTTATTATCTCCTCAGTATCTTGTGTATCAAGCACCAGTGGCCAAGCATCAACTCCAGCCATCTCTTTGAAAATAACGCACTTACCTTCCATTACCGGTAGCGCGCCTAAAGGTCCGATATTTCCCAACCCCAAGACAGCTGAACCATCCGACACTACCGCTACAGTATTGCCTTTCATAGAGTATTTAGGGGTATCGGCGGGGTTTTGAGCCAAATGTGAAGAAACTGCAGCTACTCCTGGAGTATACATCGTACTCCAATCATCTTTGGTTTTTAACTTTCCCTTACTAACCACACCAAGCTTTCCGCGCATTTTCTTATGCAAAGCTAAAGCCATTTTATTGTAATCTTTTTTTTGTGCCATGGGTGCAAATAAAATCTAACGAAATAAACAGACCATAGTATAACCTGCCATTACTGCTTTTAAAAATATAATAAAAATTCACCCGCCGTTTCCTTCGAAACGGCGGGTGTTGCAAGTGCGACGGAAAGCAGGTCGGATTACCCTGCCCGGCTTTTGGCCTTGGTCTTGGGATTCATCAACCTATCCCAGGTCAGTTTTTCTTCAGGGGAGAGTGTCACCTCCATCCCCCACTTTCGCAGCTCTTCCTTAAGCAAGACCTCCACCTCTAGAGAAAGCTCATCGCCGTTAGGCCGGAAGACACGATGAATGAAATCTGGAGTTCCTTCCAGAACATTCACCAAAAAGAAATAGGCTTGGCCATCGACATCTTTTTCGTAAAGATGAACCCGTTCTTTCCTCCAAAGGCCCTGATACTGCTGGCTGTCCTCTTCGAACTGCCAGACAATTTCCATATTATACTTCACCACGTTGCAAAGCGGACGGCCGTTTTCTGGGGCACTTCGGGGTATCATCATCCGGAAATCCCAAAAACCACTTCTCAGTTTCGTATGGCCCCAGCCATACACTGCCTTGTCCCGACTCTGGGAGTACACGAGACTCATCTCCAGCTTCGGATGATGTTTCTTCATGTATTTCTTCAGATAGTCTGTAGGATTATCCATCCTGTATCCCCTCTTCTACATAATTCAGTTCTGGCCAAGATTATGTACTAAAATAATTAAATGTCAATATTGGGACTTTATCGTATACAATGTCTAGTCTGCTACTATATACAGTATGAAACCCACCGATTTACTGACCAGTCACTTTAAAATAGATTTACCCCACCAAAAAGCTCTCAAACGTTTAGGTATTAAGACGGTAGAGAACCTACTCTATTATCTACCTGCTCGTTATGAAGATATTAGTGATGTTCAATCCGTTGCCGGACTAGAGAAAGGTCAGGAAGCCGTTGTCTATGGTCAGTTATCAGGCCTCAGGAGCCGTAAAGCCTGGAAGAGTCGGAAACCGATTGCTGAAGGCTATATTGAGGACGGTTCGGCCAAGATAAAGATAATGTGGTTTAACCAGCCCTATCTAGCAAAAATGTATAGTGATGGAATGTACGTTAAGATAGCGGGAAAAGTCACCGGCAGTGGTGACAAGTTATATATTGCTAACCCTGAAGTCGAGAAGCTGGACTCCCTACCAATCGATCGTCACGATTCACTCTTTGTTGGGACTGACGCCGAAGCCGATGACACCCTATATCCTGTTTATCGGGAAACCAAAGGCATCACTAGCAAATGGCTCTACCATACAGTTTTGAAATGTTTTGAAAAAGGAATCTTAGAAACCTTAAATGACCCTCTACCCTTAGACATGCTAGAGAAATATAATCTACCAGAACTAAAGACTGCTCTAGTGTGGATACACTCTCCCAAAAAAGCTGACCACGCCAAAAGTGCGAGGAAGCGGTTTGCCTTCGAGGAAGTTTTTTATATCCAAATCCAAAATGCTTTAAATCGTGCCGCCGCTAATGCTGCCACTACCTATCAGTTTAAAACCGACGACAAACACTTAAGAGAGTTTACCGAGCGTTTCCCCTTTCAGCTAACCAAAAGCCAAGACAAATCTATTACTGAAATTCTTCAAGACTTCTCTGGAAGTCACGCCATGAGTAGACTGCTTGAAGGCGATGTTGGTAGCGGCAAAACAGCGGTCGCTGCGACAACTGCTTATGCGGTAGCCACGAGCCGGCCGCCGGAGGCGGCCGGCAAAAAGCTCGAATACGGGAACCTTCAAGTTGGCTACATGGCACCGACCGAGATTCTTGCCAAACAACACTTCGAAAGTTTCATTGAATATTTTCATCACTTACCTATCCAAATTGGTTTGATTACCGGCAGTGGTTGTATGAAATTTCCGAGCAAAGTCGATCCTACTAAACCAACTAAAATATCCAAAGCACAATTACTAAAATGGGTAAAAAATGGTGAAATTCCGATTCTGATTGGTACTCATTCTCTCATCTATAAAAGTGTAGAATTTAAACACTTGGCTTATGTAATTATCGACGAACAACACCGCTTTGGTACCAATCAGCGCAAACAACTCGCTAAAAAAGACTCCCGAATGCCACACCTACTTTCTATGACAGCCACTCCTATTCCACGGACTCTAGCCTTAACCATATATGGAGACCTAGATATAACACTACTAGATGAAATGCCTAGCGGACGAAAAACTATCATCACTAAAATCATTGGACCTAGCCAACAGAAAGAAATGTATGACCATGTGCGAGAGGAGTTAAGTACCGGCCGGCAAGCCTACGTCATATGCCCTCGTATCGATGAACCTGATCCTGATAAAGCCACAGCTCTGCGCCTTAAAAGTGTTAAGGCTGAAGCAGAGAGGTTAGAAAAAGATGTCTTCCCCGAATATAAGATTGGCTTACTACACGGCAAGATGACACCCAGTGAAAAAGATAAAGTCATGAAAGAGTTCTCTGATCATAAAATAGACATCCTCGTAGCAACTTCAGTGGTAGAGGTGGGTGTCAATATACCAAACGCTACCAACATAATTATTGAAGGAGCTGAGCGATTTGGACTATCACAGTTGCACCAACTACGTGGTCGTGTCATTCGTGGTACACACCAACCTTACTGTTTTGCCGTGACTGAGAGTAAGAGTGAGAAAACAAGAGATCGTCTTAAGGCTCTAGTGACAGCCAAGAACGGCTTTGAATTAGCTGAACACGACCTCCAGTTCAGAGGTTCTGGAGAGCTCTACGGAGCCAAACAATCTGGCTTGACCGATCTTGGAATGGAAGCCATCAAAAATCTTAAACTAGTAGAAGCGGCTCGTAACGAAGCTCATAAACTAGTAGAAAAATCTTCAAACTTTACACAAACATACCCTCTAATTGCCCACAGGGTAGCCGGTATTAAAGCTGAGCTACATATGGAGTAGTCTGTTATCATACTTGTTATGTACAATTTATTTTTTCGGGCGATAATCCACCCCGTTTCATATAGTGGAGTATTAAAAGTACGTGAACTTATATTTGAAGAAAAAATAGAAGAGACTCCAGGAGTCTTTTCTTTTATTTTTTCTATGCCAAAACCTTTTTCTTGGCAGGCTGGTCAACACGCGATTTTTACTCTACCAGACAAAGATGTTCAGGGTAAAACGTGGCGGGCTTTTTCTATTGCCTCTTCTCCTCACGAAGGTGTGATTAGAATCGGGACATCTTTTCCAAAAGAACCTAGTGATTTTAAGAAGAAATTAATGGATCTAAATCCTGGTGAACAAATAAAAATACGTGGGCCTTTTGGTGAATTCCATGCCAGTGGAGAAACACAAAAAATAGTTGGTATTGCCGGCGGTATCGGGATTACCCCTTTCCGGTCTCTAGCTTATGAAATAAGTCATGGACACCTACCAGAAACAGATTTAACACTTATCTTTTCTGCTCAAGAAAATCATCCTTATAAGTCTGACCTAGATAATTGGACCAGCTTAACTGAGCGACTAAGAATCATCTACACCAATACTCCGGAGGAGGTCAACCAAGCACTCGAAGCGCAACGGGATATTTATGGCAATGAAGCTGACTATTATATATCTGGATCACCAAATATGATCAAGGCTTTACGTAAGAAATGTAAGCAAATAGAAATCAAAAAAATAGTTAGTGATCCCTTTAAGGGTTATTAGTGTAGGTGGCAAAATTTTTGCAAAAAATTTTGCCACAAGGTATAGTTTTGTGCACCAACTGATGCTCCAGTAGCACAGTTGGGAATCAATGCTTATTGTTCGATTCGAATAGCTCTATTTGAGCTTTTAGATGAGACAAAATCAAGAATTGTATAAATTTAAAAAATATTTTGTCCGCCGGTAGCTCAGTTGGTAGAGCGCGGAGCTTATACCTCCGTGGTCCTTGGTTCGAGTCCAAGCCGGCGGACAAAGTATTGTTTAACTTAGCTACCTCTGTAGTCTTTAGTTGTAATAAACAAACTAATACCACTGTTGGTAATAAATCATAAAATAAAAACGACCTAGTTCACTAGGTCGTTTTTATTTTTATCTATTAAAGTTTTATTTCAATGTTTCTTCTAATTCAGACAAGGCTATTCCGAGTTCAGTAAATTTTTCTGCTAGTTCGGCCATTGGATTAGAAGTAGATACTCCTCTGACCTGACCTCCTTTAGAACTTGGTGTCCCTGAATTCCATCGTCCTTGTCCTTTATATTGAGCAGGACTTGTGCTACTTGAACCAGAGTTAGTAACTTCTGTTCTGGTATCAGAAAACCAAGACCTGTTGATATTTAGACTTTTAGCACGACGCTCTAAGGCACCAACTTTTTCAAACATCAATTCGATGTCAGATTTCAATTCAGCCGTTGTTTTTGCATCAGCACCACCTTTAGCAGGGATACCTTGACTAGAAGTTTCAATATCACTTATAGACTTTCGCTGTGTAAAAGTAGATGAATTATCTTCACAAACTATCCTGTACTTTCCGCTTGATGTGTATTGAACAGATGAACAAAGAGTATTGTCACTCTTAACAGCTGGTCTCGAGCTATGATCCTGATCTGAACTAGTTGATGATTGCTCAGCGGAGTCATTTGATTCTACTGGTACGTCAGTTTTCTTTTTTGCTGGAGCAGCATATTTTTTAACAGATTCTGATTGAATTGCTTTAGAAGGACTACCTAAAAATGAATCGATTACTCTTGAATAGTCTGAACGTTTTTCTAACGGTTTATTTTCCCCCAACTCTCTTTGTACTTCTTTATCAGACCTCTTATGATTCGGGTCTGATTTTTCCCACCTATTTGATTGACTAACTGCTTCAGTAGATTCAGTTTGAATTGATGATTTTGTTATGTCCTTACATATGTTATTCATAAGAGAACGGGTACGCGGACCGACATGACCAAAGCCTGTGGCTAGCGCGTTACCTGTAGAAACAATTCCTTCTCGAGCTTGAAATTGCTTAACAGCTGCCTCGGTAGCAGGGCCAAAGAACCCGGTCACCTCTTCATCATAATCACCAGTGATAGTGAGACAACTTTGTAATTTATAAACATTTCTATCTCTAGTGTTATCTTTTTCTCCCCTACTAACCGATCTAGTTATCTCACTCCAAGAGTTACCAGAGGGAACTACGTCAACAACATCATAATTTTTATTTCCGATTTGAGATTTTAATGAAGTGATTTGTTTAGTTAGTTCTTCAATTTTGGTTTTAAGCTCATCAATAGTTGCTGAATCATCATTAGCTTCAGCAGTATTGGCAAAAGCCATCATTCCAAAAAACATCACCGACAAGATCATTAGACTAGTGATGTTTTTTTGAATACTTAATAAATTTGATACCTTACTCATATTCGCTTGTGTTAATAATTGGTTTAATAAATACGGAAATGGCCGGCACCCATTGGGTGCCGGCCTCCTTTACGTCTTAATATACCTGTCGCTTGAATTTAAACAATCTATCATTGTGGATAAACTAAACCGAGCGACCTTATCTGGTCGCTCGGTTTTGTTCATCCTCTTTAGAGATTTTCTTTGTTTACTTTACTTTCTAAAGCTTTTGTAGGATCTCCCAACTTTTCTTCCAGCTCTCGCTCTTCTCTATAAGCATCTTTTATCACTACTCCTTCTTGCTTAAGTAACGCTTCATACTCTTCTCTTTCTAAGGTTTCTAGCTCTACTAACTTAGCTGAAATCGCATCTAGAGCCTTGCGGTGAGAGTTGATAATGTCACGAGCTTTTTCTTTTCCTTCTTCGATAATCTTAGCTACCTCATCATCAATTTGTTTAGCGACTTGTGGTGAGTAACCGCGATCTTCGCTCATACCGCCACCAATCATGCGACCTCCCGTTCCTTCTAAAGCAATCGGCCCAATGTCACTCATGCCATATTTGGTAACCATATCACGAGCTAGGTTTGCTACCACCTGAAGATCATTACTTGGTCCAGTAGTTAAATCTCCGAACACTATTTCTTCTGTCACATAACCTCCTAAAGTCATGGCGATGTCATCCATAAACTCTTTTCGAGTTTGCATCTTACGATCTTCATCAGGTAATTTCAGAGTGTACCCAGCTGCTCGACCGCGAGAAATAATAGAAATCTTCTGCACCGGATCAGCGTATGGTAGTACTGAAGCAACCAAGGCATGCCCTACTTCATGGTAAGCCGTTACCAATCTTTCTTTCTTAGATAAGACATGACTTTTTCGTTCTGGACCAAGCATGACTTTTTCAATTGAACGAATTAAATCGAACTGGCCAACTTTTTTACGACTTTCTCGAGCGGCCAAGATGGCTGCTTCATTCATAAGTGAATAAAGATCTGCCCCAGAAAAACCAGGAGTACGTTGAGCAATTATTTCTAGATTCACATCTTCTTGCAAGGGCTTCTTGCGTGCATGTACTTCAAGTATAGCCTTTCGGTCTTCACGGTCTGGAAGATCGATAGTTACTCGTCTATCAAAACGACCAGGGCGTAACAGTGCTGGGTCCAATACATCTGGCCGGTTAGTGGCGGCGATCACAATCACTTTTGCGTTTGGTTCAAAACCATCCATCTCCACTAAGATCTGATTGAGTGTTTGCTCTCGCTCATCGTTACCACCACCTATACCAGTTCCGCGCACTCTTCCTACTGCATCAATCTCATCTACAAAGATGATTGACGGGGCACTCTTTTTTGCCATCTGGAAAAGATCACGTACTCGACTCGCTCCAACACCAACAAACATCTCTACGAATTCAGAACCTGAAATTGAAAAGAATGGTACCCCTGCCTCTCCAGCTACCGCTCGCGCCAATAAAGTCTTACCAGTTCCTGGAGCTCCCATCATCATGACGCCCTTTGGGATTTCGGCACCGATATCAAGAAACTTTTTTGGATTTTTTAAGAAGTCTACAATTTCTTCAAGTTCTTGTTTAGCTTCTTTAGCGCCGGCCACATCTTTAAATGTGACTTTTTGATTTAGATCGTTAGGATCAATCATCCGGGCCTTACTACTTCCAAAACTCATTGCTTGCATACCAGCTCCTTTAACAGAACGAGTGAAAAACCAAATCACTAATCCTAAGAAAAGTAACGGGAACAAGAATGGTGCTAGATTAGACAGCCAGTAATTAAAACCAGTTGGGTTACGGACATCAAGTTTGACCGCCGATAATTGTTCAATTGATACACCTAAATTAGTTAACGTTTCAGAAATAGCTGCATCAGTCTCTTTCTTAGCTTTTCCACTATTGCGTGATTCGTCGACATAATTAACTTCAAGCTCACTACCACGAACAATAATTTCTTTAACTTCCCCATTTTGTACTTCTCTAACAATTTGCGAAATTGATATCTCGTCAGGTTTAGTATTGTTGTTAACCAAATACGAATACGTGGCTGTCATAAAAATCAACAGCAAAATGGTTGAGAGTAGGTTGTTCCAGAAATTACCCGGTCCAACAGGCATTTTCCTTCCGGCTACTCGAACTTCTTTAAATTTAGGAATCTTCATTCCCTTTTTATTATTTTTACCATTTTCTACCCCTTTATTATCATTCTTTTTCTCTCTTTTAAAAGAATTTTGGTTTTTTTCTTGTTCAGACATATTGCTGGCTATTATACAGAAAAAGTCGTTGAAAGCTATAAAATAATGACTTATTTTTGAATCTTTTCAAAACAATAAATCTAGATAAAACAACCTCTGCGGGTTATAGTATCAGTTAAGTAAATATGACAACTTACACCCGTAACAAAAAAGCCACCTTTAATTACGAAATCCTAGAAACGTTTGAAGCGGGAGCCGTTCTTAGTGGCACTGAAGTAAAATCAATCCGCAAGGGTAAGGCTAGTTTAGTTGGTTCATACATAATATTGAAAGATGATGGAGCTTATCTAAAAGGAGCTACTATTCCACCATATCAAGAAGCTAATGCTCCTGACAATTACAATCCAGAACGAGAACGTCAATTACTTTTATCACAAAAAGAACTTAATAAACTTAGAAAAGAACTAAACACTGCTGGATTGACAATAGTCCCTATTTCGTGGTATAATAAAAAGAGTAAAATCAAACTTGAAATAGCTCTTGTTCGTGGTAAAAAGAAGGCAGATAAACGAGAGACTATTAAAGAGCGCGATAATAAACGAATGATAGATCGCCTTCTCAAGCGAAGTTAGTACATTAACAATTTAATAATTTGGATACAGAAAGGTGGGAAACCATCCCACACTTGCGTGGTGCTTGTGTGGCAATTAAAAAGGGGCTGTGATGTCGAGTATTATTAGTTTTGAGAAGAAAGTCGAGACCGAATTCGATTCCTACCGGGAAAAGGTTCTGGTCGAAGTCTTCAACAACAACCAGGAGGAGTTCGATGAGGCTTTTGCGGAAGCCTCTACTGAACAATTTTTCGACCTGCTCGAGGCGGTGTTCGAAACCGCTGGTGAAGCTGCTTGTCGGGCTTCCCATAACAATCTCGGAAATGATATCCGAGAAGAACTGCTTGACGCCATGATCGGCGTCATGAAGCAGTGGCTGGGAGAGCATAAGGCGGATAACGAAGATATCGTCCGTGAAGCCTACGGCCTATAACCATCAGGAGCGGTCCTAGCTAGACGCTCTTCGCACACCTTTGCGCAACCAGACAATCCTCGTCAGGTTGCGCACCATCTCTCTGTATCCAAATCAGCACATACTTCCCCAGCCGTACTTTTTGTAATTCGAATCACATTTTTTATGCACTTAACAGATGACTTAGCTATTTTTAAAACTAGCTATATATTTACAAAAAGCACGGCTGGGGGATGCCAGGCATCGACGGTTGATGCTCTGTTATTGTGTGCAGTGTCGCAGTTGACCAAGACCTGCGTTAAAATTTGGTCACTTTTACGTGCAAAGAATAGCGTAAAAAGTCCTTTCTTCACTGCAAAGGACTTCGCATTCGCGACAGCGTAGTTTTACTCGCTCGCCGATGACGACATCAACTTTTCTGAGTTCTCATAAGAGAATGTTGGTGTAATATCATGAGAATATACTTCCCTTTTTGTCTGCAAAGAGAAGTGAAATTCTGCGGACTCGAGTAGGTAATGTCTCGTCATATCTTTAGCTACCTACTTTAAACCAAAGAGTTGACTATACACTGTAGACGCACCTTAACACATCAATTCGGACGGGGGTTCAACTCCCCCCATCTCCACAATACGCAGACTCCAAAAGTGTAAGCTTTTGGAGTCTTTGCGTTTGTGAGAGTATGAGGGGAGTTGAAAGCCGGAGCCGGTACACAAGACGACCGAAGGGAGTGCTTGTCGGCGAGGCCGGGTCGAGAACACTTAGTAAATTATGAGCAAAGCGAAATAATATACTTAGTAATACGTGACCAACTCCCCCCATCTCCACGAGTATAAAAATCACCCAACCATTTTGGTTGGGCGATTTTTATTCGTGGAGATGGAGAAAGCAAACTGCTTTGCTTTCGTGGGGAGTTGAACCAGCGGAGCTATGTTTTCTTTTCCCCCTAAAAAGAAAACAAGCGAGCTGCGACCAGCGTTCTTATGAGTGTAACGAATTAGAAAAAGCGGGTTCCCCTATCTCCACTAGAACATAGAAATATGTGGAAGAATATGGAAGTTTACTCAGACTGAGTAAGCTTTTTGTTTTTTTGGTAGAATACCTGCATGGAAATAGGAATTTGGGGAGATAGTATTACTTTTGGCTCATGTGATTCAGAAGCACTTGGTTGGGCTGGTAGACTTAGGAAAACACTACCGGCTGACGACTACAACCAGCTATATAATTTTGGCATCTGTGGTGAGACGTCAGAAGACTTGCTAGAACGTTTTAATATTGAAGCCAAGGCAATTGGACCAGATAAGGTTGTTTTTGCCATCGGTATAAATGACTCCAAATTCCCTAGTGAATCATATATAAACAAAATTCCTCCCGCAGAATTTGAACAAAACCTAAATAAACTACTCCAACAAGCCAAAAATTACACAGACCAAATCACACTTGTGGGACTTACCAGAGTAGACGATGAATGGAGGTCAGTTCGTGGAAGTAGATTTTTAAACGAGGAAATAGAAAAATACGATTCTATAATCAAGAAAGTAGCCGATGAGCATAACTATCATTTCATCTCCGTCATTGATGTAGTGGACCCAATTACTGACTTAGCCGATGGTTTACATCCCAACGCGGCTGGATATCAAAAAATGTTTGAGAAAGTAAAATCTGAGGTTGGCTTTTAAATCACCACAAGTCTACTATTTTAAGAAAATTAGCACACTCCATTTCAATCAAAGAGGTTTTCACCACCAGAGTATTTCCGTTTTTATATTCCTTCCAGTCATTAAAAACTAGGTCAACTTGGTGCAAAGTCTTCCACGAGTATAAAAATCGCCCAACCATTTTGGTTGGGCCATTTTTATTCGTGAAGAGTTAAATGCCAATTCCTCCATACCCCAAATAGAAAACGGCGGCTCTTTTGAAGCCGCCGTTTTGAGTGTGCGAAGAGAGTTCGCGACTCCTAATCGAGTCTCACCCAGCCATTGTCCCAGTAAGTGGAACAGGCCAGGTTGCCGCTCCCGGAGTAGACGCAGATCCGCACATACCCATCAGTGCAGATCTCATCCACGAACCACGAGACGTGGCTGGGGTAGTTGCTGCTGATGTAGCTGGTCATGGTGCTGTAGCCGGCACCAGGCGAGACGCAGTACCGATCAGTACCCCGCAAGTCCAGAGCCCAGCCGTTGCCGTCTCCGATCTTGATGTTGCCGGGGTTGCTGTTGTAGAATTGCCAGCCCCCTACGAAGCTGTCACCTTCATGAAGATGATCAGCATAGGCAGCTCCCGTAAGGGTAAGCAGACAGACAGCTGCCGCCGAAAAGAACTTCTTCATTGGATTATCCTCCTATCCAATCCAAATGGGGCTTTACATTAATGAAATGTCTTGTTTAAATCAATTGACTAATACAATGAAATGTGGTGTATAAATTAGTTTAAAAACATATTTTTGACCGAAAATCTCCCCTTCTACAGAACCTTTGGTCATCAAATATTAACCAGCACATTTGTTGAATTTCACCAATCAACAAAAAACACTCGTGACGAGTGTTTTTTGTTCAGAGAATTGGCCTCTAGCTTACCCCGGCTTAAAACCATCTGAAAACATCTTATATAAGAAATAAATGGCTAGAATAATTGCTACCACCAACATCAGTTTTATATACTGAACAAATAAATCTGCAAAGTATGAACCGATGATTAAACCAACAATAAACACGTAGGCTTTGAGCAGTCCGACTTGCCACCAAGTCATGACATAATCTCTAAAGATTTTCATATATGGGAGGTTTTAAACTACTAATATCTAATATTATACTCCTCCTAAAATAATAATCACTTATGAGTCGCGATTAATAAATAACTATTTTTCCAAAAGTTTTGTTAAGTAGCTAATTACAGTTATACTAGCAATCAATTATGGTAATAGAAGAAGTCGAATACCCTAGCTATCGTCCCTCAGTCACAGTTAAAAAATCTAGTGCTGGGTTAGGTCTATTTGCAGGAGAAGATATTAAAAGAGATCAACTAATAATTGAGTACACTGGTGATCGTATAAACGCAGAGGAAGCCGACCAGAGAGGAGGTCGCTATCTTTTCACTGTTAATGAGGACTTGGTTATCGATGGAAAAGACCGGAGTAACATTGCTCGCTATATTAATCACAGTTGTGGACCTAACGCTGAAGCTGAACATGAGATAACAGAAAATCGAATTTATATGCGAGCCAGCAAAAATATAAAAGCTGGTGAAGAAATCACTATTGATTATGGTAATGACTACACTTCATCTGACTTCATTCAGGCTGGTGGCTGCAAGTGTGCCGTCTGTCTGGCTAAAAATAATTAGCACAATTCGGGTTGATTTAATTCACTTTTTCTGACCTTCGTGGTATAGTTCGCACAAATAATCAGCTCTAGTGCAACACACTGATTATTAGATAAGACCAATAAATCTGAATAAAACATTTAAACCATACAGCTATAAAGCAAAAACTCGTATCAACGACGCGATACGAGCCAAAGAGTTACGAGTTATCGGAGCCGAGGGTGAAAACCTGGGAGTTCTGACCGTGTCCGAAGCTAAAAAAGCTGCCGAAGAAGCTAAGCTAGACTTGATTGAAATCTCCCCTAACGCAAAACCACCAGTAGCCAAAATAATGGACTACGGTCAGTATCGTTACGAAACAAAACGTAAAGCTAGTGAAGTAAAAGCTAAATCACATGTTACTGAAACTAAAAGCGTCCAAGTTAAAATTGGAACTGGAGAACATGACCAAAATCTCAAAGCCAAACGAGCTGCGGAATGGCTTAACGAAGGACATCGAGTAAAAGTGGATTTGTTCCTTTGGGGTCGCTATAAGTACATGGAACCAGCTTTCCTAAAAGAAAGACTGGAAAGGTTCCTAAAAATTATTCCCGCTGACTATAAGTTGGCTGAAGATATAAAGAAAAGTCCAAAAGGCTTCACGACAACCATCGAACGAGTTGGGAAGAGCGTAAAAGGACCTAAACTTATAGAAGAAGAAAAGCCAGTGACTAAGAAAAAGGCGCCTAAAGCAGAACAAGAAATAGCTAAGAAGAAAAAGAAAGATCTAGATGAACTCTTGGATATAGAAGGTGGCTTGATTTAAATATTATAAACCATAAAATCCATTGGACATTTGCGTCCAAATAAGGTATATTTTGCCCACTTTGCCTGTCCCTTTGGGCAAGGCCCGATCAAAAAAACAATATGAAAACAAACAAATCATATACGAAAAGAATTAAAGTGACTAAGAACGGAAAACTGGTAGCTCGCCGAATTGGTCAGAACCACTTTAACGCTCGTCAAACAGGACAACAAAGATTGCGTCGTAAACGTACTCAGCTTTTGAATTTGTCAAAAAGAGTTACTCGACGTTTTCTCCCTAAATCAGGCGCCTAGCTTATAAAATTGTCGCAGCTGCTGCAATTTTATAACTCGAAAGAAATATAATACCTGATATTTAGATTATAATTAACTGAAATAATTTATGGCACGTGTAAAAGGAGGAGTGACGGCTAACAAACGCCGCAAATATATCCTCGAACAAGTAAAAGGCTACCGTTTTGGTCGCTCAAAGAAAAAGCGAGAAGCTCGTGAAGCGATTTTTCATGCTCAACTGCACGCTTTCGACCACCGTCGTGATAAAAAAGGTGACTTCCGTAAATTATGGATTACTCGTATCAACGCTGGTCTACGACCTTTTGAAATGAAGTACAGTCGTTTCATCAAAGCTTTGTCTGATAAAAACATCAAGCTAAACCGCAAAGTGCTAGCTACTCTAGCTAAGGACCGACCGGAGGCTTTCAAAACAGTAGTAGAGACAGTGAGTAAATAAATATAAAGTTTTGTCACAAAAAAAGACGGGCCCCGGTAAGGGGCCCGTCTTTTTTGTTCTGTAATCACAATTGGACTACCTATTTTCTAAAAATCTATTTCTGCTTTTTGGTCTAGAGCTGGCGCGGTGGCATTTATGTCCAAATAATCTCGTAATCGTTGTACTAGGAATAAAGATGATTTTTCCTCTCCCATCGTGACAAACACTTGTTTTACCTTATCTCCGCCTTGGGCGATTAAATCAACTAATTGATCTCTATCAGCATGTCCGGAGTAACCTCGTATCCTGGCTATTTTTGCCTTAACCTTTACATCCATTTTATCTATCCGTACTTTTTTTGCTCCATCAGCGAGCAACCGACCAAGACTTCCTACTGTCTGGTAACCAACTAATAGTAACGTCGTATTTTTTTCATCTAAATACCGTTGCTCATGTCCCCTAATGCGTCCTCCGTGACTCATACCTGAACCGGCGATGATTATCTTGGCACCTTTTTCTTTCGCAATCTCTGCAGAGTCATGGACTGTTCGGGTAAAGGAAAGGCCGGTGAAATCAAAAATATCATCACCTGCTTTAATCTGCTTCTGCACATCGTTTTTTAGATAACCGATATGTCGACGATAAATCTCTGTAACTGAAATAGCTAGTGGTGAGTCTAGGAAGACGGGCAGAGGTTTGATAGCTCCTGATTCGACCATGTTATTTATTTCATAGAGCATCCCTTGGGTACGCTCAAGAGAGAAAGCTGGAATTATTAGAGTCCCATTTTTTCTTTGTATATCCTCTATATAGTGTTGGAGTAATTCTGTTCTTTCCTCCACCTCTTCGTGTAACCGGTCGCCATAAACACTCTCCATTACTATATAGTCGTAGTCAGTGGGCACAACTGGCGGATTTAGTAAGGGTTGCGGGATGTTGCCGATATCTCCTGTGAAGACGATTTTTTTGTCTCCCCTTTTAAGATGAATCATACCTGAACCTAGTATATGACCAGCGTCTGTTATATAAGCTTCCACATTATCTTGTAGCTTAACTGTTTCTTCATAAGCTAACGTCCGCCATAAAGCCATGGCCGCATCTATGTCTTTCGTCTCATAAAGTATTTCTATTCCGTAACGTTCTTTCTCATATTGCATTACTTTAAGAGCATCCCGCATCATAATGTCTGCCAGCTCTTTGGTCGGGGTCGTCGAATAGATAACACCAGAAAATCCTTCACGTACTAATTTGGGGATACGTCCAATATGATCAGCGTGAGCGTGAGTAACAAACAGCACATCTATATCTGCCGGATTGTAAGCAAAAGGCTCTGCGTTAGCAGCTTGAGCAAAACGATCACCTTGTATCAAACCACAATCGACTGCGATATTTAATTCTCCGGTATTAAGTACAAAATTTGCTCCTGTTACACTACCAACGCCACCGTAAAAATTTAAAATGGAAGACATAAACAGAGATTAAGTTAATCGACGAATACTATTAGCGACTAAATAACCTACAATTCCTCCCAACAAGCCCATTATAAGATCGAGAGCTGTATCAAAAATATAATTACTTTCCATTAAGGTTCCTGCCCAAAGCTCATATAATTCCCAAGTTACAGCTACCAAGAAAACGATAATTATTACTTTAAAAGGCTTGAGTAACTGTCTTGAAACCAACCGTAAATCTTTCAGAGTAAAAACCAACAAGGCCACTACTATTCCCCCTAAAAAGTGCATTGGTAAATCAAACCACCAAAGATTCCAATATAAATATAATTTCATAGCAATAGCGTGAACTACCGCCAATATAGAGCCTGCAATTAGAAATAATACTGTCGTCAGTTGTAACATATGTATATATAATAGCACGTCAACTTTACCGGTAGATAAGAAAAAATACCTCTAAGTGAGGTATTCTTTCACGGAACCACAACAAGTCGTATGCTCCCGGGGTTTCCAGGTGGGCACCCTTCTCAGGTCGTGTCTGAAATCTCTTGCGAGTTCTCATTACTCCCTGCAGCTATAGGCAGCCCTGAACAATGACTTAAGCGGAACATACGAAATAAGTGGTTCCAATATCGATTATATCACAAACTTAAAAAATGTTACTCTCTCCTTCAAATTTTCTATTTTGTAACTTTAAAAACAAAAAACCTAGCGGATAATTGCTAGGTCTTTTGTAATTTTTTAAAAAATATACTTTGTGTTGAGCTGTTTAGTCTTTTACTCCATCAAAGTTAACATCATACATTATGCGCTCTTGAGCTGTAACATAATTCATGATTTCTTCTGGCTTAAACCATAGTGGTATCTCTCGAGCTGCTTCTTCTGGTGATTCTGATTGATGGACCAAGTTTCGAACTCCACGATTCTCGAGTGTAGAGTGAGAATATGAATCTACTGTATAATCTCCTCTTATTGTACCGACATCAGAAGTACAAGGTTCGGTAGTTCCTACAATCTTAGACACAACGGCGACAGCCTGATTTCCTTCCATCACCATAGCTACCACTGGAGCAGCTGTCATATAAGTTACAAGGTTGCGGACGATATCTTTACCATACTCAATTGCCTCTTTTTCAACTGGCAGATTTTGAGCTTCCATATCTCTGATAATGCCTTCACCCTTTTTCTGAAACCATTCATCATCTTTATTGTAATGTTCTAGCAGCTGTTGCTCAGTAGCTACTATCATTTTCATAGCTGAAATTTTTAAACCAGTTCGTTCAAAACGCTGAATAATATCCCCAACCAAACTTCGTTGAACTGAGTCTGGTTTAAGTATCACGAGTGAACGTTCTTGATGTAATTGTTGTCCCATATTTAATAAATTTTTAGTTATCTAACCGCCGAAGTATAGCGACAAAAATCATAAAATGCAACGCATTTTATGATTTTTGTCTAAATAAAATTAGTTAATAGTCAATATTTCTGGACCATCTTCTGTGATTAAAATTGTGTGCTCCATATGAGCGGATAGAGAACCGTCTACTGTAACCGCGGTGTAACCATCGGGTAATACTTCTACTTCTTTACTACCCAAAGTAATCATTGGCTCAATTGCTATAACCATACCTGGTTTTAATTTGGCTCCTTTATCTTTAGTTATGAAGTTAGGCACATTTGGTTCCTCATGCAAATCATAGCCCAAACCGTGACCACAAAAACTTTCCACAATACCAAAACCAGCTGGTACTGATTCAGTAACTGCTCGGCCGATGTCCTGGGTATAATTGCCCGCCTTAGCTGCTTTAATTCCGGCTTTTAAAGCTTCCTTTGTTACCTCAAGTAGGCGTTTTACTTCTTCACTAGCTTCTCCTACCGCTACCGTGCGAGCTGCATCAACCACTAACCCTTCATAAGCGATCACTGTATCAATGGAAACAACGTCTCCAGCTATAAATTCCTCTGGATGCTCATTTGGAATTCCATGTACCAAAACATCATTGATAGACACACAAGTAGCAGCCGGATAAGGACGTGGTGCAAAACCTGGTTGGTAACCAAGGATCATTGGCTCAACTCCATGCTTTTCAATTAGAGCCATCGCTTCGTCTTCTATATCCAGGGTCGTATTACCAGGCACCACTAATTTCTCTAAATCGTCGAGAATAGACGCGAGTATCTTTCCTCCTTTGCGCAACTTTTTAATATCTTCAGCAGTTTTTATTGTAATACTCATCAGTTAATATTTAACGCTTGCAATATAGCAGTATGAACTCCACTAATAGTGTCTGTTCCATCTATATCATGAACAGTTGTGTTAGCTCTTTTTCTATAATATTCAACTACTGGTAAAGTCTCTTCTCGGTACCAACGCAATCGTTCCTCGATAGATTCTTTAGTATCGTCTGGTCGCGCTCGTTCTTCCATCCGGGCACGAACAACAGCCTCCGGTGTATCTAAATTGATGATATCAAGATACTCCCTCTTATAAAAATCCAAAGCGGATTCCAGAACCCTTGCTTCATCTACAATGCGCGGGAAACCATCAACTAGTAAATGACAATCTTCATCTACATGAACCTTCATAGCGTCCCCCCAGAGGACAGTAGAGAGAAATAACGGCTGCAACACACCTTCATCCAGTGTCTTGCTAATGTGTCTTTCTGTATAACCCTCGCCTGAAGCAGCCATGGCTCTAAATCTCCTTCCAGTCTGGATATCTACCACTCTTCTTGTTGGATCAATTTTCTTCAAAATTGAATCTAATTCAACAATTTGTGTTCCCTTACCACTACCCTGAGGTCCAATGAAAATAACTGTTTTTGGTCGCATAATATGAGCAGTTTACTTTAGTTACACAAAATTACAAGATGATGGTATCGTATGATGACTATGCTAAAGAAAAATATAATCACAATTGCAGGCAAGCCTGGTAGCGGCAAATCCACTACTTCTAAAAAAGTAGCTTCTGAACTAAACTACAAGCATTTTTCTTCCGGAGACCTTTTTAGAGCAATTGGTAAAGAAATGGGTATCGATTTACTTAAAGCCAATAAAACCGCTGAAAATGAAAACACCATTGATCATCGGGTAGATAGCAAACTTGAAGAATTAGGAGAAAACGAAAATGAAATAGTAATCGACTCTCGGACAGCCTGGCACTGGATACCACAATCCTTTAAAGTTTATTTAGATTTGGACTTGGAAACTGCTGCTGAGCGTATTATCTCAAATATTGATAAAAGCAGAATGGAAGCTGAGCACATACCAGAGACCGTTAGTGAATATGTTAAAGAGTTAGAGAAGCGATTAGCCAGCGAGACGAAGCGTTACTCTTGTCTTTACAACATCGATCCGTACAATAAAGAAAATTATGATTTAGTAATAAATACTTCAGAGAATGATATTCCCAGCGTAGTTGAAAAAATAATCACTGGTTATCATAACTGGCTAAAATCATAGAATCTACTATTTGACTTCCAGCGCCCTAAATGTTTCTATTACCTACAGAGACCAATAAACCAAGAGGGACAAATGTTTTTTTACGCAAGAAAACTCCAAGTCTGGCAGATGATTGCCATCATCGGATTAACCATTGCTACCTTCAGTCTTATTTTTGAGACTGTCACGGCCGACGCTAGCCAATCCGAAACAATGGTTGAATCCGAACGCTAAGATGACTGGGCCGCAAATATTCTGGCCCAGTCGCCCCTTTTGTAATCAAAACCTTCGGGTTTTGATTTTCACTTTTAACTAAACAGAAAAAGACCACTAGCCAAAGGCTAGTGGTCTTTTTCTAATAGTCTAGAAAGACTAAATTAGTATTCTCGCAAACTGACCTGAGCATCAACACGACGAATCAAGTCCAAAACCACACTCACAACAATCAGTAATGCTGTACCACCAATCGCCAGTGAAGCAATTCCGGTTACCATCTGCATAGCCACTGGGAAGACCGCTACTATACCGAGGAATGTCGCACCAACTAGTGTCAGTCTAGTGATGATATTGCCTAAATATTCAGACGTGTGACCACCAGGACGTATACCCGGAATAAAGGCACCATTGCGTTGTAGATTCTTGGCCACTTGCTCTGGATCGAATGTTACAGCCGTATAGAAGTAAGTGAAAAGGAATACCAAGATAAAGTACGCAATACCATAATAAAACTGATTATTTAAGAAACCAGTCACTATAGCTGTTGCTCCTGCTACCCATGAAAAATCAAAGGCGGAGAGAATATTCAGTATCATCTGAGGGAACAGTAGGATTGATAGTGCGAAGATGATAGGAATCACTCCAGCTTGATTGAGTCGCAAAGGTAGGTAAGATTGACTACCACCATAAGTACTAGTACCTCGACTTTGTTTAGCGTGAGTAATCGGTACAGGCCTCTCAGCTTCAGTCATAAAGACTACCGCGTAAGTCACTGCTAGAGCCACCAACACGAATCCAATATAAAGTGGTAATTGTGAAGGGTCTGCAAAAGCGTAAGATAATTGGCTAACTGTTTGTGGAATACCGGCTACGATACCAGCAAAGATGATGATGGAAACACCGTTTCCAATACCAAACTCGGTTACTAATTCACCAATCCACATCAGTAGTAATGATCCTGCTACTACCAAAACAATGTTGATTGCGAAATCAAAAGTAGATAATCCAGCCAACACTCCCTGACTTTGTAATAGAGTCAAGAAACCGAAAGCTTGTAGAATAGCTAACGGAAGAGTTAGTAAGCGACTATATTGCTGAAATTTAGCCCGTCCAGCCTCTCCTTCTTCGGAGTAGAGACTTTTAATTTTCGGTGACATTACAGTCAATAGCTGCATAATAATGGAGCTAGTAATGTAAGGACCCACTCCAAGCATCATAATGGACAGGTTTGATAGGCCACCACCAGAGAAAATGTTTAACAAGCCTAAAAATTGGTTGTTAGCAAAAAACTGATTGAGGACTATTTGGTCAACACCAGGAATTGGAATCGTAGCTAAAGCTCGGAAAATTACAAGCGCTCCCAAGACAAAGAGAATCCGATTACGAATCGCTTTGTCGGTTACCATTATCTTCAGTTTGTGGATTAATTTTTGCATAGTTATTTTATTTTAACACTAAGCAACGCTTCCTCCAGCCTTTTCAATCTTTTCTTTAGCTGTCGCAGAGACCTGACAATTAGTAACTATGAATTTTTTGGTAACTTCACCATTTCCCAAAATCTTAACTACAGGAGCTTTTTTTCTAACTGAAGCAACTACGCCTGCAGTCACTAAAGACTTAGGATTTACGGGTGAATTGTTTTCTAACATGGCTTCTAAACGACTTAGATTAACTACCGTTATAGATAACTTATCTGCGTTTACAGTTTTAGCTCGGTTGATACCATGTCCTCGCAACTTAGGTAATTTCTTAATGAAGTCTCGCATTTCAGGACGAGTACTGTTACCAGCACGAGCTTTCTGACCTTTATGACCACGGCCAGAAGTTTTTCCGCGTTTACCACCACGACCAACACGCTTGGCCACTTTGCGAACTTTGGTTGGTTTTAATTCGTGTAACTGCATACTTATTCGTTCTTTAATTGCTTAAGTGCTTCGACAGTAGCACGAGCGTTATTAAGTTTATTCTTACTGCGAGAAAATATCTTTGCTGTAACATCTTTTACTCCCGCCAATTCCAAAACTGTACGGACAGAAGAACCAGCAACCAAACCGCGGCCTGGAGCCGGTATTATCATAACTTCACTAGAAGAAATTTTTGTGTGTACATCGTGTGGTATGTGTCCATCTTTGTTAAGAGGAACAGTGATCATATTTTTCTTAGCATTACGAACTGATTTTTCAATAGCTAATTGAGTATCTCCAGCTTTTCCAATACCAACTCCCACTCTTCCCTTCTTATCACCAATAACCATCGAAACTGAGAAGGAGAAACGTCGTCCTCCTGCCATAACACGAGTTACGCGACGGATACTAACGATTTTTTGATCAAATTCTTGGCGAACTCGCTCTCCTCCGCGACCACCTCGTCGAGGACGACGTGGATTGCGTTGATTATCACCCCCACTTCGATTACCGCCGCGTCCTCGCTGTGGTCTCGCACTCTGCTTAGACTCGTCAGCAGCGGGTGCATCAGTCGATACAGTCTTTGTATCAGTGTCTGGAGTAGGAACTGCGTTGTTCGCAGTCTCGACTTCCATTGTAGCTTCCTGCTTTTTTTGTTCTGACATTTTAATTAGATTTATTTTTAATTACACTAGAATTTAAGTCCAGCTTCACGGGCTCCGTCTGCTAAAGCAGCAATTATACCCTGATACTTAAATCCTCCACGGTCGAAAACAATGGTTTCTATCCCTGCTTTCTTTCCGGCTTCAGCGATAGTTTTACCTACGGCTGCAGACTTTTCTGTTAGGTTAGCGCCGACAGCCTTTCGGGTATCTGCAGCAGCGATAGTTTGATTTGTATCATCATTTATCAGCTGCGCATACAAAGCTGTATTACTCTTAAAGACAGCAAGGCGAGGCTTAGTAGCGGTGCCAAATATCTTTGCCCGGATACGATTGTGTCTTCGTATGCGAGTATCTGTTTTAGCTTGTGTTTTTTTCATAGTATTTCTACTTAAGATAAAGCAATATTAACTCTATACTGCTTTCTTACCTTGCTTACGAATAATATACTCACCTTGGTAACGTATACCTTTACCTTTGTATGGTTCTGGTTCTTTCACCTTACGAACATTGGCTGCAAATTGTCCAACAGCGTGTTTATCAATCCCGGAGATTGTAACAACGTTTTTTTCAACTATGCAGGTGATACCCTCTGGTACTTCCATAATGACTGGGTGTGAATATCCAACGTTAATAGTCAGTTTCTGACCAGCTGCTTCAGCTCGGTAACCAACTCCTTCAATCTCTAACTTTTTCTCGTAACCTTCAGTTACTCCAATGATAAAGTTTCGTAAAATAGAAGCGTAAGTACCCCACATAGCTAAGGTTTCCTTAGCATCATTAACTGGCTCAAGAGTGACGGTAGAACCATCAATATTTATCTTGATATTATCTTTAACAGTTAAAGATAATGAGCCTTTGGGACCCTTAACAGTAACTACGTCACCAGAAAGGGACATCTCTACCCCAGACTGTAACTCAATTGGTTGTTTTCCTAATCGACTCATATTATTACCAAATCATGAATAACTGTTCTCCACCTACGTTTTGTTTACGAGCTTCCTCGCCAGTTAATATACCGGCAGGGGTAGAGAAAATTACACGACCTTTACCAAACTTTACTGGATAAATTTCTGACGCTTTGGTATACGTTCTTCGACCTGGTTTACTGACTCGCTTCACATCTACAATTTTATGAGTGCCAGCTTCACTGTATTTAAGGCTAACAGCTAATTGTTTCTTAGCAGATTCACCTTCAGTTGCCACTTCGGCAATATAACCTTCCTTCTTTAAAACATCCGCTATTGAATGCTTTAGTTTTGAGTACGGTAAACGTACTTCTTTCTTCCCTACCATACCAGCATTTTTTAGCTGGATGATGAAATCTCCTACTGTATCTCCTACCATGATGATTTTTTTACACCTGGAATATGTCCTTCATGCGCCGCTTCACGGAAACAGATACGACATAGATCGAAGTCTCGTAAGTAGCCATGCGCGCGACCACACCGATTACAACGACGTACAACACGAGATTTGAATTTTGGTACTCGTAGGGACCGAGCGATAATTGACTTTCGTGCCATTTTTTTAAAAATTAAATGAAACAACGAGCAGAGTGACTAAAACGACACTCGTTTCGGTATCATATATTAAATTTTGTAGCGGTTTCGTGTAGATGCCACGACCTTTCTACCTTATAAATCCGACTAAGCACCAGGTAGCGCCTGTCTTCTACAAACCCAAACACCTAACTATTGAGTTTATATTGGTCACTACTATACGTGAAAATATGGAAAATACAAGGGTAAAACCAGAATCCTATGAAATAAATTTATCTAAATACGAAGACTAAGAATTATTAGCTAGACAACCAAAAGGGCGGCACTTGGGTGCCGCCCTTTTGGTATTTTATCGCAGATTTACGATATATAGATTACCTCAACCGTTACGTTTTGGTTATTTATTCTTTAGCTTCAACTACTTCTGGCTTCTGCAACGGCAAGCCAATGAATCGGAGTAGAGCTTCAGCCTCTTCTCTACTTCTGGCTGTAGTTACGATAGTAACAGCTAAGCCAAATACGTCCTTTAGATCTTCATCATGAGTTTCTGGAAAAATAGAACTTTCTTTAATACCAAGAGTTATATTACCCATCTCATCAATTGCAGAAACTTTCAAACCTCGAAAATCTCGAGTCTGCGGTAAAGCGATGTGAATTAACTTATCTAAAAAGTTATACATCTGAGATCCTCGTAAAGTTACTTGGTAACCAACGATATCTCCTTCTCGCAATTTAAATGAAGCAATGGAAAGACGAGCTGGCCGTGGTGAACATTTCTGACCAGTAATTCTAGCTAGACGATCTTGAATAAGCTCGAGCCTATTCTTATCTTCAATCTTGCCAGTACCAGTAGAAACAATAACTTTCTCAATCTTTGGTGCCTGGTTTACATTTTTGTAATTGAAGGCGCCTTTTAGGGCTTCAAATGAACCGGCAACTTTTTCTTTCATTGTTGTAGTCATAATTTTTTGAGTAGACAATACTTAGAAATCTTAATCGTAATTTATTACTTATTAATTTCCTAAATATTTTTACCTGATGGCCTAGCCACCCTTACTTTCTTTCCATCTTCGACCTTATAACCAACCCGAACTGGTTTCTTTCCTTCCATAATAGACACATTAGAAACATGTATCGGCATTGATTTTTCAACTATTTGACCCTGTGATCCAGTTTGGCGGTTCTTCTGGTGTCTAGTAGCAATATTGATTCCTTCTACTACAACTTTTTCTATTTTAGCGAAAGTTTCTTCTACTTTACCAGTCTTACCCTTATCCTTTCCAGCAATTATTTTCACAGTGTCTCCTTTTTTGATTTTCATATGATTTTTTTTAGCGAGTTTACGAGCTTAGAAACAATCCTATCCAGCTCTACTTTTGTTACTTTTTGTATCAACAGAATATTGGCAACAAAAGTAGGGCTGGGTTAAGTAGTTCTAATTCGTTTTACTCATAAGACTTACTAAACTACTTCTGGAGCAAGTGATACAATTTTCTGGAAACCAGCTTCTGATAATTCGCGTGGGATAGGACCAAACACACGGTTGGCTTTTGGTTCTTTTTTCTCTTTATCAATTAGGACAACAGCGTTGTCGTCAAAACTTACATAAGAACCATCTTTTCGTCGGTATGGTTTACGCTGTCGCACAACGACTCCACACACAACATCTTTTTTCTTTACGTTCTTCCGTGGTTCAGCAATTTGTACTGATAGTATTACCAACTCTCCGAGTTCCGCGTAGCGCTTTTTAGATCCACCAAGGACCTTGAAAACACGACCTACTTTTCCTCCGGAGTTGTCTGTAATCTTCACGATTGTTTGTGGTTGAATCATAAGATTATTATGCTTTAACGAGAGTAAAACGTTTTCGTTTACTCATCGGGCGTGTTTCCTTAATCTCGACCTTTTGCCCTACTTGTGCTGTGTTACCAGCATCATGAACTAAGAATTTTTTGGTGCGACGCATATACTTTTTGTACTTTGGATGCTTAGTGTAACGTTCCACTGCTACAGTAATAGTATCCTGCATTTTACTAGCTACCACAGTACCTTTCAGCACTCGACCACCAGTAGTTGCAACGTCTTTAGTGTTTTTTTCTTCCATATTCACTATTTAGTTTCGTTAGCTAGGTCTTTCTGACGGGCGTTAAGTTCAGTCAAAGCCTGGGCAATAGCTTTCTTATCTGCTCTTACCTGACGTACATTACGAGTAGCGCTACCAGTATTGCTAAACCGAAAAGACCGAATGGCTTCTCGCTTCTCCTTAACTAGTTCTACTAGTGATTTATCGTCTTTCTTCTGAATGTCTTTATATGTACTCATATAATTACTTAACTACACGCGGGTATCCTCACGACGAACAAACTTGGCCTTTACAGGCAGCTTAGCTGTCGCCTTGCGAAGCGCTTCACGAGCCACCTCTTCAGGAACACCTTCAATTTCGAATAATATTCGACCGGGATAAACTTCAAACATAAAGTACTCTGGATCACCCTTACCCTTACCCATCGGTACTTCGGCAGCTTTCTTAGTTGCCGGACGGTCTGGGAAAATACGAATCCACATTTTTCCAGATTTTCCCATAGTACGACTAATGACTCGTCGTGCTGCTTCAATCTGATTAGACTTGACGCGAGATTGGGTCGTAGCCTTTAATCCGTAAGAACCAAAATCTACTGTTACCCCTCGTGTATCTGGTCGTTTGAATTTATCAGGATGTCTGCGCATCACCTGCCACTTGCGGTGTTTTACCTTTTTAGGAAATAACATAAGTCTCTAGTTATGCATTACGACTGTTGTGACGAGCTGGCTTGTTATCGCTTTTTTCTGTATTACGATCACCAAAAACATCACCTCGATAAATCCAAACTTTAATACCAATCACACCGTAAGGTAGATTGGCTCGCTCACGAGCAAAATCAATATCTGCACGGAGAGTCTGGAGTGGGATTCGACCTTTTTTTAGCTCCTCGCGACGAGCCATGTCAGCGCCACCGAGTCGTCCTGACACGATGATACGAACACCTTTTACGTCACGGTTAGCCATTGCTTTTTCGACTGTCTGTTTTAAAACTCGACGAAATTGCATTCTTTTTTCAAGTCCTTCAACTATCATTTGAGCTACGATTGCGGCACTACTTTCTACAGAACGAATCTCCTCAACATCAATCTTGATTTCAGGTTTTTCAGATAATTTTAATTTTCGTAAAAGTAGATCAACATCTTTGCGAAGTTGAGTTGCTCCTTCACCACTACGTCCAATCACTAGACCAGGACGGGCAGTTTTTATAAGGATACGAAGTGCTTTTTCATCACGCTCAATCTCAATAGCATCAATTGACATGCCTTTGAGCTTTTTTTCTAGTAGTTTACGAATCGCATGATCAGTCCGAATAAACTCTCGGTACTGCTTAGGCGATACGGCAAACCAGCGGCTGCGCCAATCACGATTGATACCCAGTCGCTGTATGTATGGATGTGCTACGTGTGTCATAGAATTCCTTACTTAATTTAACCGAGTTCAACGGTAATGTGACTGTTGCGTTTGTTGATCGGTGAGGCAGAACCTCGCGCTCGAGGCATGTGTCTTTTAATCACAGTACCCTTGTCAACGGCCACTTTCTTAATAATTAGATTGTCTGGATTTGCACCAGCTTGAGTTGCGTTGGCAACTGCTGAGCGGATCACTTTTGCAAATGGTTCCGCTGCACGCTTCTCAACAAATTGTAGTGTTGCTAACGCGTCTTTAACTTTCTTCCCTCGAACAAGACCAGCGATAAGACGAACTTTACGCGGTGATTGTCGGTAGTTTTTTAAAACTGCTTTCATATCTAAGCGTTAAGTTTAAGAGGCAGCTTTAGCAGCTTTAGCAGCTGCAATTTCTGCTTCCTTCTTCTTCTGATCAAGTTCTTTCTGCATCTTACCTCCATGGCGGTAGAATTTCTTAGTTGGCGAAAACTCACCAAAACGGTGACCGACCATATCTTCAGTTACGAGAACCGCAATATGCTCTTTACCATTATGAACCCCGAAGGTGAACCCCACCATCTCTGGCGAGATAACCGAAGCGCGAGCCCAAATATTGATTGGAGCTTTTACTTGCTCGGGTTTTTTACCTTCGATTTTCTTAAGAATTCTTTCCTCCACGTACGGTCCCTTATATAGAGATCGTGACATATAGATCAGTGAAACTTAATTGAATAAATAATAAGACAACATTCGGCTGAATGCTGTGACTTCTTCTGTAACGGTTTGTTGTTTTATATCTCCCTACCAGGGGACATATATAACGAGGTTAGAACGCGGCTATAATACGGGAAATAAAAGTCAAAGTCAACAAAAACTTGCCAAAATTACATTTTTTTGTCAGAGTACTGACGATACTCAACAAGGAGACGATCATGGAACATTCAAATGTCACGGTGCCGTGTGCTTGCGGGTGCGGTCGAGAAGTCGTAGTTGACGGCCTGGGCAGCGCTCTGTATGTTTCTGCCAAGGGCTACAAACTGTACTGTGCCACTGAGCAGTGCAAAATCCGGCTGACTCAGAAGTTGGTCAAGGGATCTCTTGACAACCTCGCTAAAGAAACCCTGGATGCACTGACCAAAGGTTAAGGCCAGTCACACGAGGTAGTGAAGCGTGCAGAAAAAACTAACCGGTACTCCCAAATGAGGGGGTACCGGTTTTTGTGTTCAAAAATATAAAATAGTTAATTATTGTGTGGTACAAATAATGAGGAGGTGAAAAATATGTTGATTATGCACAATGATGGACCACAAGGTGACGGAACTTCACCTGGTCCAAACGAACACTCCGAATCACGGCTGCAAACTGATGGGCACGAATTCGCTCAATGGTTAGCCAAGACGGAACAGTTCGGATCGAACCGCCCTCCCTTGGCTACTCAAGGCTGGACGGGAAAATACCCTCCGGGGGATTATGACAGCTTCTAAGGAGGGGGACTCGGCACCACTTAGGTGCCTTTTTCTTTTTATGCTATTCTCCTCATAATGACTAAAGCTCGAGGACGTGAACATACTACTCTAACTGAAACTGCTCAGACCGTCGTTCGTGAATTAAAAAAAATACCAGGCATAAAAATGATTGCTCCTGGTGAAATTAAAGTAAACAGCAAAAAAGGATCTGGAAAGAGATTTTTGACCTGTGTTTATACAAACGCCGGTTTTGAACTCCTTATATCTGGTCAAAGTATCCAAAAAATATCGGTCCACACTGAACAACCAGAAGCTATTTATCAATTACTTAAAAACACAAAGTCCTTAAAAGACTTTGTGTTTAAGAGCCGCGAGCGTAAACCTGAACAATAATACTCCAGTTAACTGGAGTATTGTGTGTTGAAAATATTTTTGTAGTTTATTTTAATTCCTCGAAACCATGAGGATTTAAAGACCTTTCTATCTCATCTTCTGATTTTAATGGATGTTGGTTGTCATCTTCTCCTAATTCAGCCGGTCGTGATCTTTTTACTGGAGTAATTTCAGGAATTTCTTCTACTGCTTCTTCTATAACCTTTTTAATTAAGGCTTCATCTTCAGGGGTGAGATTGTGTTGATTTTCAAAATTCATGATTTGCTTTATTTTAGTCTATTTATTTAGCATAACTTGAAATAAGAAAGGTTTTATAGGGTTATGTTTATAACAAAAGACCGGCGCCAAAGGCGCCGGTCTTTTGTTATATGGCAATGAGAAAAGAAATGATTTTCAAAGCTAGATTATCTATCTTAATATCCAAATTAGAATAAAGAATATAATCTATTTAACAAATATAATTTATATCAGTTAACTTCTCTAGATCATTTTTACATCGATGTTCACTCCAGACGGCAGAGATAAATTAGTTAATGCCTCAATCACCTTTGCACTTGGACTATGGATGTCGATAACGCGTTTATGCATACGCATCTCGAACTGTTCTCGCGCATCCTTGTACACGAATGATGAGCGGTTAACTGTATATTTTTTTATTTCTGTCGGTAATGGAATCGGACCAACCACTTTAGCGTCGAAACGCATAGCCGTATCAATGATTTGTTTCACTGAAGCGTCCAATATCTTATGTTCGTAAGCACGAACACGGATACGTAGTTTCTGGATTTCTCCAGCTGCCTCTTTGCTATCTTTTTTTGATGTAGATTGTGTTGCCATAATATTTTCAATTTACTACCTCATCTTTCCTCTCTGTTAATTTGAGGGAGACAAGGTGGTTTAAATCGCTTAAGCGACTATTTTGGTTACAACACCAGCTCCCACTGTCTTACCTCCTTCACGAATAGCAAAACTTTGTTGTTCCTCTAGAGCTACTGGAGATACTAGCTTTACTTTGAAAGTTGCAGTGTCTCCTGGCATAACCATTTCTGTTCCTTCAGCTAGCGTAACGTCTCCTGTTACGTCAGTTGTACGAATATAGAACTGAGGCTTATAACCTGAGAAGAAAGGAGTGTGACGACCACCTTCATCTTTTGAAAGTATGTACACTTCGGCTTCAAATTCAGTATGTGGAGTAACAGAACCTTTAGCAGCTAGAACCTGACCACGGTGTACATCTTCTTTTTTAGTACCTCGTAGCAAAATACCAGCATTGTCTCCAGCTTGAGCTGCATCAAGTTGTTTATTAAACATCTCAACACCAGTCACAGTTGTGACAACAGTATTCTTGATTCCAACAATTTCGATTTCTTCTCCTACCTTAACCTTACCTCGCTCTACACGACCAGTTACTACTGTACCGCGTCCTTCAATAGAGAAGATGTCTTCTACTGGCATTAGGAAAGGTTTATCAAGCTCACGAACTGGTTCTGGGAAGAATGAATCCATCGCATTAGCCAATTCAATAATTTTAGCTTGGTATTCGGCATCTCCCTCTAAAGCCTTTAGAGCAGAACCATGTATGATCGGAGCATTTTCTCCGTCAAATTTGTTAGCAGTTAGAAGTTCACGAAGCTCTTCTTCTACTAGCATGAGCATCTCTTCATCATCAACTAGATCACATTTGTTTAGGAAAACAATGATACTAGGTACACCAACTTGCTTGGCCAATAGTACGTGCTCACGAGTTTGTGGCATAGCACCATCAGTAGCAGCTACTACAAGTACAGCACCATCCATCTGGGCGGCACCAGTAATCATGTTCTTAATGTAGTCGGCGTGACCAGGAGCATCAATGTGCGCGTAGTGACGATTAGGAGTCTCGTACTCAGAGTGAGAAAGAGAAATAGTAATACCACGAGCCTTTTCTTCTGGGGCTTTATCAATATCACCAACGTCTTTAACGTTAGCACTGTAACCCTCGCTCTCGTGAGCTTTTAGGGTAGTTAGAATCGCAGCCGTAAGAGTTGTTTTACCATGGTCAACGTGACCAATAGTTCCAACGTTTACGTGCGGCTTTGAACGATCAAAATCTGACATAAAATTAGTTAGATTAATTTTTATAAATGCAACCGCACACGGCTGGGTTTTAAATATAAAAACCTCGGCTGAATGTGTTATGGAAACGGCACGAGAACAGTACGTTACCAAAGCACACTCAAAAGTGTGAAAGAGCGATTATGATTGCCCTACCACGACCGAAGGCCGTATGCAGTGTCCGCAATATTACAGAATATGCACACATTTTGCAAGCTATCAATTTATCTCATAGAACAAAATCCTAAATATATGTATATTTTCTAATTTTTGTGTATTTGAAAAATTAGTTGCTTTAAAAACAAGTGGCTTCACATCTCGTAATATCCGGCGATCCTCCGTAATTATTAGTTGCCGTCATTGTCCAGTTATTTCCGGAGCGACTTAAATAACATCCTTCCGTTGGCCACCCTCGTGCCCCACCATCATCAAAAATTTCAACACGTGTTAAAGCACAGAAGCTATATTCCCCCACATTCATAGACTGACTTTCACCATCGTAACCCCTTATGGTAAAATTATGAGTCGACAGTGTACCTATAACACTCCCTCCATCAATACACGATACCATCTTCATTACAATACTGACCGGCTCTCACCTGCCCTCCCACCCCCAAATTATCAGGAACATAAAGAGAACTACTTGTCCCTGACGGGTCTAAAGTCACATACCCTCCAGTCTCCACCCCACCCTTAAACCCTGGCTTGATAGAGAATTGTTGACCTCCTGCACCAACAAAAATGTTGTTATTGGCATACGAAGTTAACCCATCCACCGACAAAGCTCCTTCTTTCACTTGGGCTTCAGTACCAGCGTTGATGGGAGCTGGGGTGTTGCCATCTGGTGGG
>Ga0265293_10001718_pt1 | contig 46561 bp, 39 predicted proteins | sample Munlanlewell138R_FD_192505 | JGI IMG/M metagenome (GOLD analysis project Ga0265293, IMG submission 192505) | Leachate microbial communities from a municipal landfill in Southern Ontario, Canada - Leachate well 138R | ecosystem: Engineered > Solid waste > Landfill > Unclassified | place: Canada... | reverse complement strand
GTCGGCGCCGGGATGCTCGCGGCGAATGAACTGCTGAATCCTGGTTTCCAGGTCAGCCAGATCGCGGCGGTCTTGCCGATGCTGACCCCGCAGCTCCCCGACATCGCTGCGGATACCGCGGATGTCGTGGCCGTGGGCGATCTGCCGATCAGACACGTCCTTGACGAGGTACCGGATTCCGTCGACGTCGTCACGCAGGTTGGTGTCGTCCGGGTGGTCGTTCTTCACTTCGCCGCGGATGATTCGGGCGTTGTCGCGGATTTCTCGGACAGTTTTACGGCCGCGCTGCTGGCCGATAACCACGGAGGCCAGGACGGCAAGCTGGGTGTCGACGACGGCAGCGAACCCCCAGGCGTTGGTAGCGGTCACTCGACTGCGCCGTCCTCGATTTGGTGCTTGAGGTTGTATGCGGCGGTGGCGTTGCCTGCCACCCCAAGGACGATGCCGGCGAAGCCGAGCCAGATCGGCACCTCTTCGGGGCCGATGAGACCGTAGAAGGCGAGGATGCCGAGGCCACCGGCGATGACTGAATAAGCGTATAGGCGATGCTTGGCGGTGATCTTCATGCTGCTCTCTCTGCTCGCGTTGACCAATCTCTGACGTGCTGCACGGCGAGACCCAGATACGTTTGGCCGGGCCAGACCTCGCGGTGTTCGTAGGAGATGTGGGCTGCGGTGGGTGGGTGGCTGGTGGCGAATTCCAGGGCGATCCGTGCGGCGCGGGCAGCTGCGGCGGTGCCGGTGAGGGTGTTGCTGTCGCGGCCGATCCCGCCGAGCAGTGACAGCAGCGCCGGCCCGCCGATGCCGAGTAGCCCGGAGCCGGGTACGCCGTCGAGGAGGGACCGCAGCACCTTGGGGATGGGGATGCCGGCGGTCTCGGCGACCTGCGGGATCAGCGGCAGGATCGCCCGTGCTGTGCCCAGCGGATCGGACAGCTGCACTTGGGTGACGATGTCGTAGCAGGCGCGCATGATGGCGCCGGTCTCGCCGAGGGGCACGTTGCCGTACATGTCGGCCGGGTCGGTGAGCCAGCAGTGCTGCCAATCGCGGGTGTCGCCGTAATGCCAGCTTGAGATGCCTTGGCCGGGGTGGGTAGGGCCTTGGTAGTAGGCACCGCCGAACGGGCGGGTGGGGTCGCCGAGGGAGAAGCTGCAGAGGTAGTTGTCGGGGTGGTGTTCGTGGAGCCATTTGCGGATGTGCGCGGCGGCGACAGCGCCGGCCGAGTAGCCGCCGACGATGATCTTGCGGCGGGGATTCTGATGCAGGGCGCGGGCGATGATGTGCTTGGTGTCGGTGACCGCGACGTCGACCGCTTTGTTCATCGAGGGGGCGCGTAGGTCGCGGGCCTCGCCGACGGGAATACCGCCCATGGTGGCGGGCCAGGTGGGGTTGATTTCCTCGACGAGGTCGGACACGCCTTGGCAGACGCGGGACACGTAGTCCTGGCCGATGATGCCGCCGGTGCCGCGGAACACCACCGCAAGATGACGGGTCATGTCCACCACGTCCCGCTGGTGATCCACGCGACGAACGCGGTACCAGCCCCCAGGAGGCCGAGCGTCACGCCCAGCAACATCCATGCAATGGCGCTCATTTGGTCACCACGCCGGTTTTGCCGCGGTCTTCGGTGCCGCACACTGCGTCGCGGATCTCGGCGACGGCTTCGACGAGGGTCTGCCCGCCGAGCGCGTTCCAGCGCATGTTGAGCTGGTCGTCGGCGGGGCCGACGACGACGGGCTTGGGGACCGGCGGGACGGGTTGCGGCTGGAATGACAGGCCGAGCGCGGCCAGTGTGGCGGGGCCGGCGATCCCGTCGGCGGTGATGCCGGCGCGGCGCTGGAACTCGGAGACCACCGCGGCGGTCAGCGGCCCGTACTCGCCGTCCACAGCCAAGCTTGAGTAGGCAGGGTAGTGGTCGTTGAGACGCTTCTGCAAAGCGGCTACGCGGTCGCTCTTGCATTCGTAGCGTGCGCAATCCGCGCCGAGGTACACGGCGCCGGGTGCATGGGGGGCAACGGGCACGGTAGCTCCTGATCCAGTGATGGGGCCGGGTAGGTAGAACCAGTCGTGGTACAGCGGGTGGTTCCAGTGGCGGGCATTGCGGCCGATGATCTGGCCGCCGCCGGATGCGTAAGTACCGCCGCGGGATTCGATGGCGATGCCCTGCAACGTGCAGGACATATGGGAGTTGGCGCCGCCGCCAGGGCCGTGCATGAGGCCGATCCGCAGTGCAGCGTTGGCGGGGACGTCAGCTGGCCGGCCGACTCGGATGGTGCCGAATGGTCCTCGGCTGCCGGGTCCGCCCACGTAGCGGTATGCCTCGGTGGACAGGCCGTGTCGGGACCAGGCCATGCGTTCGCCGTTGGTGATGGCGTCGAGGACGTGGGTGACGATGCCTGAGCAGTCCGTCGTCCGGTTGATGTCGTTGCGGGCCCATACCCCGCCGTAGCCGTAGTTCTTTTTGTCGCGGGACCGGCAGATGGACAGGGCGTATTCGACGTTGGTCGCGAGGACGGGCATTGCTTTTCCTCCAATGCGTGTAGCCCGCGCACCGGGGGTGGTGGCGGGCGAACTACTAAGCGGGAGTTAAGAGTTGAGCGAACTATCAACTCTGGGTTGATAGTTCACTTGACCAGTCGAAGGCTGGCTTTCACGTGCGGTGCGTCGAAACCCACAGTGGTGTCTTCGAGCTCGACCAGGAGCAGGAAGCCGAGGGCGGCGAGTAGCCAGCCGCACGGGATCGCAATGGCGAGGGCGCGGAATAGCGTCATCGTTGACCTGCTTTCGCTAGACTCCCCGGCTGCAGGGGGTGATGTGTCGGTGGATGCTGGTGCTCGGAGCCGGAAGTTGTCGAGGCTGACTGAGGAGCAGGTGGTGCAGGCACGGTTTTTGCGGTTCCGTGAGGGTTGGTCGATTTCGGAGTTGGCGGAGCGGTTTGGGGTGTCGCGGGCGACGGTGCATCGTGCGGTGCGGGGCGAGACGTGGGCGCATTTACCGCACGACTACAAATTCCCCGAGTAGACCGGTGTCATGTCGAGGCGCTGCCGTCAGCCACGCATGTGGCTATTCGCCGCGGTACCTATACGAGGGGGTCACGTCGACAGCGAATGCTTGCGATCCGTCGTTGACGGTCAGGCTGATCGGGAGGGTTTCTCGTCGCAGCAGCGTGGTGCCGCTGAAGATGCCGTAGCCGTCGACCACTGCCTCGTTGGGGACGGTGCCGCCGGGGACGTTGATCGTGACGGTTGACCCGGTGATCTTGCCCCAGGTGTAGTCGTCTTCGGTGGCCTTGGCTGCGGCGCCCCATGTGGTGTCTACGTACACTGTGCCGACGCGGGTGGAGCCCGGTAGAGGCCGATGCGGTTACCGAGGGCGCCGATGGCGGCGGCGCAGGCCAGCAGGTGGTCGTCCTCGTAAGTAGCCATGTCAGGTGATCCTTTCGACCAGGTAGGAAGGGTATTCGGTCGGGGTGAGCTGGTAGGTGTGCACTGTTTCGGGGGTGCGGGTGTCTCGGAGGTGGAGTTGGTCGCTGTTGCGGCGTGCTTGCAGGGTGGGGTAGTTGATCACGGCTGTCCATGCGGTGTGGAGGTTGTCGGCCCAGGGTTGGTCGGTGGCGAATGTTTGTGGCCACCAGCCGTTTCCGTCTGGTCCTGGTTCTACATGCTGAATCTGATCCATGCTTGTCCTCTCGCGCCTGGGCTGCCGGAGCCTGCGTTGAGTGGCCATTGTGCGCCGCCGCCGCCTTGCCCGCCGGCGCCTGGTGTGCCGCCGTTGGTGCCGCCGCCTGTGGCGGTGATGTCTTGGAATGAGTGGTTGCCGGGTGCTTGGCCGGTGCGTTCGCCGGAGAACGGGGGCTCGCCGCCGGTCCCGCCTGGGCCGCCGTTGCCGCGGAGGTATTCGCCTGTCCACCCGGTCCAGTCGTCGATCCATAGTTCGGTGTGCCCGCCGGCTGCGCCGGGGCCGTTGTTGTTGCGGCTGCCGCCTCCGCCACCGTTGCCGAGGAGGATGGCGAGTTGGCGCCAGGTGTTGCGGCCTTGGCCGCGGTCCCAGCGGTAGGAGGCGTAGGTTCCGGCTTGCCCGCCGCGGCCGTTTTGTCCGCCTACAAAGTTTTGGTCGCCGCCTGCGCCGCCGCCGCCACCGCCGAGGAGGATTGCGTCGATGTAGCGGCACCACACGGGTATTGGTAGGAATTGGTGTGTTCCGGTGGCGGTGATTTGGTAGATCGTTGTGGGTGGTTGTGGGGTGAATCCGTTTGTGGCGGTGTCGCTGCCCACGCCGCCGATGTGTGTGGGTGGTGTGGCGAGTTTCGGCAGGGTGGCCTGGTCTGTGCCGGCGCCGGAGTCGATGGCCAGTATGCCGCGTAGCTGGTTGAGCCATCCGGAGTCGTTTCCGGTGGCCTGGTCTGCGGCGGGGAGGTGCGGGTGCAGTTGTGAGGTGTCGGTGCCTGCGGCGGAGTCTGTGGGGTGGATGCCGGGGCTGGGCTAGGTCTGTCCCGATTCCGGTGTCGAGTAGTGGGATCAGTGGGTCGAGGTGCGCGGTGCTGGCGCCGATTCCGGCGTCGATGGCGGCTTGTGTGAGCTGATTTAGTTGTGCGCCGTCCCAGCCGATTCCGGTGTCGGTGGGCAGTGTGTGGATGAGCGTGTGGGCGAGGTCCTCGCCGATACCGGAGTCTGTTGCTGCCCTCTGGTAAATCGGGAACCAGCCGGGCTGCGGAGTCCGCACGCTCGGCGTGGGGGTGGTGGGGAACCAACCCGGACGCGGAATCCGGACCGGGGCTTCAGGGGTGGGCGCCCAGGCCATCAGGACGCGCCCAGGTAGGTGCGGATGACGTAGGTGAACGAGTATCCACCCAATAGTGACTGTTCGCCCAAGGCCGATATGCTGCCGCCCTGCGTGTGTTTCACCTGGATGGAAAACCAGTCATCCGATGACCGGGTGCCGGAGAACCATCCACTAGTGGAATAGTCGGACACTCGCTCAACTGTCGTCGCTGTAAGCGTCGGTAGAGCACCCGAAAGGTTGAGCGCTGCCAGCGAATCCCCTCCGGCCATTGATGTTTGGAGGATAGGAATGTCCTGCTTGCCAAGGAGCATGTACTCGCGGAATACACCGGCGGCACGGAGCCCTGTTGCGCTCTCGGACCAGGCGACCACGTACTGGATACTCCAAAGCCCCTCTAGGCCAAATCGCCATCGGGCGTTTGCTGCATCCTCGAACTCTACGCTGGCCGTTCCAACCTGATTCCAGCCCGACAGCAGTGTTGTGGTGTTGTTGGGAATGGACTGACTATCTGTCAGGGACAGGATGAAGTAGGGCCGGCCAGCGCCTGTGCCGCCCGCGCCGCCGACCTCCTCGGGCAGATTCGCCAGCGGTACAACAGCATTCGAGTTGAGCGGTGCGACACCGTTCGCCACGCCCTTGCTGCTATTGGGGATGTAGTCCATCGACGGAAGTTGGCCGCCGCGCAACTTTCCCGAACCGTCCAACGTCGGCACATTGTTTGCAGTGTCGGTGATCAGCAGCGACGTCGGCAGCTTCGTGGACCCATTCAGCCCGGCGATGCCGTTCGCCTCGTTGATCGGCAGATTCCCGGCCGGAACTTTCGCCGAAGCGTTCAGTGGCGCAACACCGTTCGCGACACCGCGCATCGACATCGGGATCGCATTGCTCGACCCACCACCGAACCAGGTGTTGAACCAATCCTTCACCGACTGCACAAACGAGTTCACCGGCGTCGCGATCAGGCCCTGGTAGATGTCCTCCAGCTGGTTGAACGTCGCCTCCAGGCCACCCACCAGCGTCTGCGGAATCGTACCCAGCACCGCCGCCGGATTCGACAACAGATTCCCCACCAGCGTCTGCAGATCCGACCACGCCTCCGACGCATGATCCTTGATCCACTCCAACTCATCCGAGAGGTCGAAGATGTCATCGAGCAGATTCCCCGACGCCGTGATACCCAACGCGCCGAGCGCCGACTCCACCACCGTCCGAGTCCAGTTCAGCAGTGACGCCAGGTCCTCGGGGAGCATGTCCGTGAACCGCTGCGGCATCTTCTGTGTGGCATTCAAAAACATGTTGTCGAACTTGACCGTGCCCGCAGTCGCATCATCAGTGACATGCGGCCGAACCGCCACATGCGTCACCGAACCATCCGTGGGAACCGTCCACGTCCCCGCAATCGGCGCAACACCCCACCCATTCACGCCACCACTAGCCTCGATCTTTCACCTGGCCGGTGATTGAGATCGTTTATTGATGTTGACGAGCGGTTGCGATGGTGGGCGGCCTGGTGTTCCGGCGTTGCGTGTCGCCGGTGCTCCTGGGTCCTTGGTCGTAGGATCGGTGGTGGGCGTTAGGTGGTTTGTATTGCGGTCCAGCCGGTTTCGATGAGGTCACTCCATGGCCAGCCTCGGGGTAAGCGTAGGTAGCGGCGCCGTCCAGAGGAGATGATGCGCCCGGCTACGGCCAGTATTCGCAGGCGTAGCCGTTTGGGTTCCCAGCGTCGTGCCGGCTGTTCGGTGAAGGCGAGGACTTGGGTCCAGACCAGCAGGTCAGCGGCCAGCATGGCGATCTGGAGCCAGATCTGGTTTTGGTCGAACCGGTGAAAGGGCAGGTTGGTCAGGCCGGTGTCTTTGAGGTTGCGGATGCGGTCCTCGGCCCGGGCGCGTTGGCGATGGCGGACTTCCAGATCCGGGATCGACCACCCCTTGGTGTTGGTGGCAAAGCAAGTGATCCGCCAGCCGTTGTCGTCGGTGAGCCGTAGCTGGGCGCCGGGGTGGGGGCGTTCGCGGCGAGCGATCATTCGCATCCCGGCGGGCCAACCACGCAGTGTGTCAGGCAGATGGGGGGTCAGCTCGGCAACCTGGGCGCCTTCGCCTGGTGATCCGTCGCCGTCGAGGGCGGCCCGCCAGGCTTGGCGAGGCACTTTCGACAAGGCCTCCACGATCGGGGGCATGCCGTAGAACCCGACGCTGTACTGCAGACCGAGATTGGTGATGTGGTGCAGGAAGTCTTTGACCCCGCCGCCGGTGTCGGTGCGCACCAGCACCTGGTCGCGTTCGGGGACAGGCAATTGGGCCAGTGCTGCATCCAGGACGGTGATGTGATCGGCGGCGCTGTTGGAGCCGGCTGAGCCGGGGCGCAACAGGCCCGCCACGGCTTCACCAGAGCCATGCAGACTGTGATCGACAAAGGCCAGCATGGGATGAAACCCGTACCCGTACTTGAAGGTCGGTGTCGCGCCCTGTTTGTCGCTGTGGGCGGTGACCAAAGTGGCGTCCAGATCGATGATCACCTGATTTCCGGCGCCGGCCAGCGGCCGCCTACGGCGCCAGACCCGCTGGCGGGCAACCGCCCGCGCCGCCCGGATCGCTGCGATCGCGGCATCGACATCATCGGCCAGCGTAGTGATCAGTCGGGACACGGTGGCATCGGAAGCTACCTGCCCGAACACCTCCGGCTGGGCCCGAACCACGGCGACATCAGCGGCACAGTCACGACCGAGGGCGAGCGCGATCGCCACATCGATGAGGACCTTGGCCGGGTCGTGAACAGCACGCGACGCCCGCCACGGCGCCAATGCCGCTGACATGGCCTTATCCAGTCCGGAGCAGTCCAGGGTCTGCCTCAACAACAGCCCGCCGGCCGACGACACCAGCGACTCACGACCCGAATCCACCACTACCGAACACACGGCGCTACGCTTCACCTACGGGGTGCCTTCCTACTTGACGAACCTTGGCCCTCAGCAAGTCAATGTTCTCAACTAGGACAGGCACTTCCGTGCATTACAGGCCCGCGTCACCGGCCAATTCATGAAACGTCGAGGTTAGGCGGTCGTCAGCGGGGGTAACGGCGCGCAACGCCACCGGATACGGGGTACCCGGGAACTGTCGCTGGTAGTCGCGCGCGGCCCGCTTGCGCGCATTTGAAGAAGCCATAGAACTGACACGTCCCTTCAAAGATACTTGCGTGTAGTCGCCCACATCAACAACGCGCGATCTTTGCGGGGAGCGCGTGACCCGGTGGAGTCTGGTCCTCGAAAAGATCTTCGGTAGCAGTACCCCGATATGGGCGGGACCTGCAACGCGACCGAGGGAGTCCGCCTTCGCGCAATGGCGTTGCTCGCCAGGGTAGCCCATGCTCGATTGTGCGGCAATGCGTCACGGTGCCGAATCATCCGCCGCGGCCAAGCGCTTTTCGGGCTTGATTTTACGCCACCGTGACGAAATGGAGCGGGGAGGGATGGACTTCTTTTGTCAGTAGGGGGGATGGTACTCGTCATATTCCTGCGTGAGAACCCTTAGCAGGTCAGCGATTTCGTCAGCGGAGAGCGTGACCGATAGGGCGGGTTGCAGACCCTCAATCAGGGTAGGTATCGAGATCGCCGCGTCCACGGCATGCTGCAACTTTGCGTGATACAGCGCCATGGTGGACAGGAACAGATGCCGGTCCGTAGAGCGCCAGCACCAGCCCAGAAGGCGGCCGATGGTGTCGCCGGCCTGGTAGAAAACCCCCTCGCGAAACTCTGAAGTTGCCTCCGACGCTTCGACTTCCACCAGTGTGTTGATCATTGCGGTACGCAACTGCTGATCATCTAGCAGGAGAGATGTCGGTGGAATGATGTGCGCGGCAACGTCGGACCCCTTGACCACATGGGTGAGGATGCCGACCTGGGCATCACCGACGAGCGCATTGAACGTGTCGCGGGCTTCGCTGACCGTGCGCATGCGGGTGCTTCGAATATTCACCATGGCGCCCACACTACCACAGGCCGCCGGATATACCGCCGGATAAGCCGCCGGATATGCCGCCGGTGCTGCCGGCGTTCTCAAGGGGTCCATAAGTTCGACTGTGCACGTTGACGCTGAAATCAGTGGCGGTACAGTCAATTACGTCACGGTGACGGATCTTCCGCGGGTAGATGAAGCCTGCGTCCAGGTGCTCGAACTAGCCGATGTGGAGCGCTCGGCCATCTGGGTGAGTGTCGAGGTCAGGAATCGCTTGCATGCCCCAGATTTAAATGAGCCCGCCGCGGCCATTGCGCCCCGCAATTGAGGCGTTTCACCAGACGCAGGTCTTCACGGGGTACATTTACGCTCCGTAGTGCGCTAGGGCGATCACCGACGGTCCACACGTGGAATCTGCAACTCTGGCAGGCTGTCCGATCCTGGATTAGGTGAGAGTGCGGGGGAGTGCTGACCAGCGCACTCTCATCCTGATGCGGACGGGATCCGGCCAGGCAATCCACGACAACGTGAGAGTGCCGCATGAGATCCAGAAAGACCTGAGAGCGCCGATCATCTTGAGTACCAACGTACTAACCGACTGGCGAATCCGAACGGCGCATCGCAATTGATAGCGGTCGATCTGAGGAGCCTTTCCGCCGCCTTACCTACAGCACCCCTGACCAAAAGAGCGGGCAATCTCATGATCGGTGTCGGGATACCTCAACTGGCGGAGGGCTTGTGCGTAGACCAGGCTCCTTAGAGCTACCTCGTCTCCACCAAGAATCTCGAGGGCCCACTCACGGACTCGCCGGACAAAAGCTGGAACGGGGCAGTCCTGGAGGTATGAGTCAAGATGGAGGAATTCCCGAGCCGCCTGAGTGGATGGCCATCCAGATCTGAGAAATGGTGATGCAGGGTGAAAGGCCAGGCTCAGTTCTAACGTGACCGGGTCAATCGCACTCCAGTTGAGACCAACGTCTCCGAAGTCGATCATGATGGGTTCACCGTCGTGGCGGACAAGCAGATTCCCGCCGTGAAAATCTCCGTGGCATACCGCGATCGGCACGCTGACTTCAACGCGTTCGTATTCCTGGTATTCCGATAGGTCTTCCCCGAGTTCCGCAGCCTGTTCATCGGTGATGAGGCGCCGGCGCATGTCGGCAACGCTGATTGTTTCGGCGTTCCAGGGAGGTTTCCAGGGGTCCACGTGGCGAATCATCCGGTCCAACGCGGCAATCGCTTGATCCTCAGACCGACCCAGAATTGTGAACATGTTGTCGCTGAAGCCTTCTGCGAGCACATAGGAGATGGCCGAATGGCCGCGTAGTCCGTGCCTGAGGATCGTGCCACGTGCGGTGAACCCAGTGGTCAGCAGGGCAGGAACGAAGCGATCAAAGGCGTCAATCTCGGCGTCAATCCGGACGTGGTCCGCGACCTTGACGAAGCGACGCGCTCTCGTCACGCCATTTTGGTCGACGAATCGCACAGCTAGGGTGTCGGCGCCAGAGAGTCCCGCCGCGTGGCTACCCGCTTCATGGACGATCGCCCTATCGGCACCGACTTGACGGGCAAAGATTCTCAGTGCCCGTTGCGTACCCGTCTGGGCGATCTCATCGCCCTCAAGATCTACGCTGCGCTCTAGGCCGAGGAGAGCGTCACGAAGGCGCAACAACTCCTCGACGAAGTTTCTGGCGTCACGCTTCTGATGGACGTGAACTAACTTCCAACGGCTCCCATCTCCGACAAGGTCGACTGGACCTCCCTCGCTCAGTGCGTCAGCCAGATTATCGAGGCTGCCCTTCCCGCTGAAGAAGCGGACAGGCGTTCCCGGCAGGTACCTACGGCAGGCGGCGAAAACCGCGATACCGTGGTCCTCGTGTGCCAGCAGGCCTTCGCCCCCTGCAGGTGGAATTCGAAGGTCACACACCACCAGGTCGAAAGCTTGATCACGTCCCAACAACTCGACCGCATCGTCTCGACTACTCACAGACACGAGTTCGTCGCTGGAGTCGAGCACATCGGCGATTGAAGAGACGACGTCAGCCTCGTCCTCCACCAAGAGCAGACGCATAACTCCCTCTAGTCCGTAGGGTGCGGCCACCGTAGCTCCGCGATGGCCCCGCCGCCGCTTCGGGGTCGCAGATCGAACTGTCCACTCCCCATTGAGGCCAATGCGCGGAGCACGATTGTAAGGCCCCAGCCAAAGTGGCCCGGCTTAGTGGTAGTACCCGGCTTCGTCGAGGCGTCGTACCCCTGCTTGAGCCCGGATCCTTCGTCCCAGACGATAATCCAACTATCTCGGTCGGTCGTACCCCAATTCACGGTGACGCGACCCTTGGTTTCTTCGCAGGCCTGGATCGCATTGAGCAGAACATTGGTGAGCGCGAGTTTCAACAGCTTTTCGTCACCGCGCACAACTACCGTCTCTGTAGTGCCAAACAGAGTCCTCTCGGACGGGATATGTGCCGCACGCAGACTGCTGGCCACAATATCGCTCAGGTCCAGTTCTTCGTAGGTAGCGGGTCGCGCTGCGTTGTTGAGGCGGTCAAGAACTCCCAGAAAGTCAATTATTCGTCGAACGTCAGCGTGTGTTCGCGATTGCTCATATCCCTCCCCGATGTCAGCTTGTGCGTGCACGTCGAGGAAACCAACCGTGTTCTCCAGTTCGTGGCTGATGACCTTGCTCATCTCTTCGACAACTTGTGTTCGGATCTCCTCGCGAAGAACGGAATCCACGAGTTGCTCGCTCGTTGTAGGTTCGGCCGTCGGCAGATTGTCGCCAAGATGTAGGCAAACGCGCGCCAGAGCCCGCCGCACGTATGCGTCCTTCTCCTTGCCTAGCAGATCGTTCAGGACTGGGAAATCCTCTGGCTCCGCAGTCGAGAACAACTTCCGCGCCGCCTGCAGCCGCGTCACCGCTGAAAGCGAGGTGAGCGCAGCGAGCGCCTCTTCCCGGGTCACGGTCGAGCTGAGTCGTAGAATGATGCTCGGCGGGCGAAGGCCTTTCGGCCGCCCTCCATAACTCGCGTAATTGCGTCTACGGTTTGAGGGTCTTCGAGTTTGCCTGCTTGCGCTACGAAGCCACGCCGACCATCCGAGCCCATGACTACGACCAAGTCCGCCTCCCCGAGGACCGGAATGTTGGCGTTGTGGGAGGAGAGGATCACTTGGTCACTCGGGCTCCGACGCAGTAAGCCGGGCACGAGTGTCTCAGCTATAAATGCGTTGTCGAGATGATCCTCGGGTTGATCAATAATCAAGACGTCGCCTCGGTCGGCCAGAAGAACCGGCAGGACCACGGTGCATCGCTGACCGATCGAAAGTTCTGCGCTCGACTTGTAGCCAGCCCCGTCCAGCAGATGCAAATCAACGGAGTCTTCGACCAGCACCGAAATAAGCGTTTCAAGCTCCGAGCTGCGAAGAGCAGTGGCGACGGACATTGCGCGGTCAAGGGCAATTCCGGTCGCGTCGCGAATTGCTTCGGCATCGACAAATTCGGCCGCCTCAACGAGTTCAAGCGGGCTCATGCTGCTCGCGAGGAGGGGAGCCAGAGCGCGGTAGTGGATCCCACTACCGCGAAGGCAGGCGATGATCGCTGAGGCATAAGCGTCGGTTGATGCCGACCGGGTGAGTTCAATCTTGACCGTGGGTGCGAGCCTGTCAGACAGATCATCCACCCGCTGGCGTCGCAATTCCGAGCGCTGAGCGCGTACTTCATCAAGCTCCCGGTACTTGCTTTGCCGCTGATCGAACAACCGATTGAAGGCGGCGCGCCGCTCATCGATCCGCTGCTGTAGAGCAACTCGCTGGGCCTCTCGTTCTTCCAAGGTCGCGACGCGGCGAGTAACGGCGCTGGCTCCCTCCTGAAGCTGCTCAAGCTTCGAACGAATCGTTCGAACACGCTCCTCAACGTCGGCGCGAGATCGCGCATTGACTGCCAAGAGGTCCTGAAGCTGAAGGAGAGCGGATCCCGCGAATGATTCGGCCGTGCGGAGATCGGCCGCGGCAGCACTCAGCGCCTGGTGCACAGCCTCAAGTTGATCACTCGCTTCCACTACGTCCTGGATCGAGGGGACGCGAGAAGCATTGCGAATTGCCTTTTGGAAGGCGTCAACCTCCGCGATAGATTGCCTCAGCCTCTGATCAAAGGCAGCCCGACGAGCCCCTTCGGCCTGAAGCGCAATCAAGCCCTGTTGATCGTCCTGTGTCGCGGCGACTGACGCCAACAGCTCCTGCTGTTGCGATCTCGCAGCTTGAAGCTCGGCCGGATCCGTACGTAGATCCTCTAGTGAGGCAGTGAGCTGTAGTCCCTCGGTTAAAAGGCCCTCCAACTCAACGGTCATCGACCGCACCTCAGCGCCCAAGCGGGACTCAACCTTGGCCGGCCCGGCAAGTTCGGGAATTAGGCGATCAATGAGCCGGAGTCGGCCGGAAGCCTGGCTTGCCACCGACTCAAGTTCGTTTTGTGCCATCACCGTCACGCGCACCCGGGGATCTGGAACGTCTTCTTCTGACGAAGCCTGACGTGTGATCGAGATGACCTCACCGTCATCTTCGGCTGTGACGGTGACCCGCCCTCCTGCGAGGACTCCGAGCGCCTGTTGAAAAGACCTATCTGCCGCTTGCTCCGTAAAAGCAGGGGCCGAGAGGGCAAAGCGAAGTAACTCGATCACTGACGTCTTTCCCGTGCCTCTGGCGCCGATGAGCACGTTGAGTCCCGGTTTGAACTCCAGGTCGAGTCCGTCGAGAAACCCTTCCTCGACTTGCAGCCTTTTGATTCTCATCCGAAGTGCCTAGCAGACGATTCCACGACGCGACCGTACTTCAATGGCAGGTGTCGTTACCTGCCGCCGCGCGGAAGAGCCCGGCGATGTGAGCACCGAGAAGTTCTACTAATGCCAGCGGTTCCATGTCCCACCGTAGCCTTGAGCAACTGCTACCGGCCGGGGCGTTGTGCGGGCCAGATCTGCGGTCGGGAAATCCGACCAACACGGCGACAGCCCAGCTACGGTGTGGCTCTGTGGGGGTATCACCAGAATTAGAAGCTGACCAGCTGTCGCCGGGTCAACGCTCAACGATCCGCCGCGCGGTGCAGGAGGCGATCGCCGCGCATGGTGAAGAGTGGGCGATGCGCAACACCTGTGCGGAGCTGCAGGAGAAGTACGGCATCGCCTACGAGACCATCGACTATCTGCTCCATGACGAGCTGCCGGACGTGTTCCCGGAAGAGCTTCTGACCTCGGGGCAGCGGAATCAGATTCGCCGGGAAGTCCGGGACGCGATGTCCACCGCGAGGCCCGGCCAGAGTGTCACTGCCGTCGCCGCCGTGGTGGCCAAGCTTTCCGAGCACCTGGGCATCTCGGAGGACGCCATCCGGGCCGTTGTCGGTGTCGACGGCGATACTGTTCCTTCAACCGAGAAGCCTGGAGGACGACCTGTGCCTGTAGCTGCCCCGTCGCTGCCCGAGCCAGGTCAGGTTGTCGAGGTGCGGGGCGCGACGTGGGCGGTCGCCAACGTCGCGGCGCAGGGTCTTCCGCGCAGCCCCGCCGACGACACAGCAGCGCAGCTGAACCACATCGTGGACCTGCAATCGCTCGATGAGGATCGCCTCGGTCAGCAGCTGTCGGTGATCTGGGAGCTGGAGGTCGGCCAAACGGTCACCCCGGCGCAGGGCCTGCCGGAGCACATCAACCCAGACGGATTCGATGAGCCGATCACGTTGGCCGGTTTCATCGATGCCATGCGCTGGGGAGCGGTCACCTCGGCGGACCCGAACCGCTACCAGGCGCCGTTCTGGTCCGGGGTCGCGGTGGAGGCCTACCAACTGGAACCGCTGCGCCGGGCGCTAACGAGTCCGCGGACCAACCTGCTGTTGGCCGACGACGTCGGCTTGGGCAAGACCATCGAGGCCGGCCTGGTATTGCAGGAGCTGTTTTTGCGGCATCGGGCCCGCACCGCGGTCATCGTCTGCCCTCCGAGCTTGGCGCTGAAGTGGCAGGACGAGATGCGCGACAAGTTTGGTCTGCAGTTCGTCATCGTCAACAGCGAACTGATGGCCCAGGTGCGCCGCACCCACGGATTGCACGCCAACCCGTTCCAGCTCTACCCGCGGGTGATCGTGTCGATGGCGTGGCTGCCGCAGGTGCGCTGCCAGCGGCTGCTGCGTGATGTTTACGCGCAGGCCTCCAATCCGAAGGTGGGCAAGCGGTTCGCCTTCGACGTTCTGATCGTGGATGAGGCCCACCACGTGGCGCCGTCGAGTCCGTCGGCGGTGGCCGGCGGTCGGGGATATTCGGTGGATACCCAGCGCACCGTGGCGACCCGCCGGCTCGCCGACAAGTGCGAGCATCGCTTGTTCCTCAGCGCCACCCCGCACAACGGGCATCCGGAGTCATTCACCGCGTTGATGGAGATGATCGACCCGCGCCGATTTTCCCGTGGTGCGCTGCTGGACTCCAAGGCGTTGAAGGACGTCACTGTGCGCCGGCTCAAGAGGGATCTGGCCGGCAAGGGGTTCAAGGACCGCGAGGTCGAGATCCTGAACTTCACCCCTGACGACAGCGAGCAGGAGATGTTCTCCCTGCTCGACGATATCGTCATCCGCAGCGCGAAACAGAACGGCACCAAGCCCGGCGGCGACATCGTCACCATGCTGCTCAAGAAGCGATTCCTGTCCAGCCCGTTTGCCTTCGGCATGACCATCAGCCACTATCTGGATGCCCGGACCGGTAGCGGGCTCAGCGATGACGATTACGACGACATCTTCGGGGAGGGGCAGGCCGACGAGGAGGAGGGGCTGTGGGAGCAGGACGAGGCCGAGCGGTTACGCGAGTCGAAGGCCTCTGACCCGCTCAGCGGGGCCGAGCCGGGGCAGCTGGAAAAGCTGGCCGAGTGGGGATTGAGTTACGAGAGCCGCCCGGACTCCCGGTTGGAACGGCTCATCACCTTCCTGGATGCGGTGTGCCGGCCCGACGGCACACACTGGTCCAACGAACGTGTGGTGGTGTTCACCGAGTACGCCCACACCCTCGGCTGGCTGCAGCGGGTCTTGGCCCAGCGCGGCTACGCCGACCGGTTGGCTGTCATCGAAGGCCAAACACCCACCGAGGACCGCGAACTCATCCGTTTGCAGTTCACCGCGGACCCGGCCAAGGAAACGGTGCGGGTGCTGCTGGCCACCGACGCCGCCGGCGAGGGCATTGACCTGCAAACCCACTGCCATCGCCTGGTGAACTTCGACATCCCGTTCAACCCGTCCCGGTTGGAGCAGCGCATCGGCCGCATCGACCGCTATGGCCAGACCGAGACGCCCGAGGTCCGTCACTTCGTGCCCGACGAGAAATCCTCCACCTATGGTTCCGACGCAGACTTCATGGCTCGCATCGCCCGCAAGATCGCCCAAGTGGAGGTGGATCTGGGGTCGGCCAACCAGGTGATCGGCGAGGAAATTCAGGAGCACTTCGCCCGTCGCAAACCCGTCAAACGCAAAGCCAAGGGCCTCGACGGCAATCAGGTGATCCAAGAAGCGTTGGCCGGTGGTATCGAGCTGAATGCGCGGTTGACAGAGCTGGAACGCGGCTTCGAGGCGTCGCGTGCCGATCTGCATCTGGAACCGGAGAATCTGCGTCGCGTGGTCGACACCGCGTTGCGGATCAACCATCAGCATCCGTTACAGCCGATCGGCGATCCTGACACCGACGCCGAGGTGTTCGAGGTGCCAGCGTTGAGCCCGGGGTGGCAAGACACCCTCAAGGGTTTGGAAACCCGGCTGGAACCCGATGTGCAACGGCCGATCACGTTCGACCCGGCCGCCGCCGAGGGGCGCAGCGACCTCGTCTACGTGCATCTCGGGCATCCGATCGTGCAGAAAGCCCAACGGTTACTGCGTAGTTCGTTGTGGAGTGTGGATTCGCCGTTGAACCGCGTGAGCGCGGTGGTGGTCGAGGATCTGCCGGAATCGTTCGTGGCGGCGGTGACCCGCATGGTGTTGGTCGGCCGCGGCGGGCTGCGGCTACACGAGGACGTGTTCCTGGTCGGGGTGCGGTTGAAGGGCCGTCGGGCGATGGCCGAGGAAAAGGCCGAAAAAGCTCTCGACCTTGCGCTGGACGACGACAAACTCACACCCGCCGACAAGCAGGTCCGCACCCACCTGTGCGAGTTGTGGAACACCCCCGATGCGCCTCTGCGCACTCGACTGGAGGCGTCGATGCAAGACCGTGCGGCGCGCCGACAGGAAGCAGTGATGGAACAGCTGACCAAACGCCAACACGCCGATACCCAACGCGCGCACGACATTTTCGCGGCGTTCCGCAGCAACCTGCGGGATTCGCTGGCGCAGCTGCACTCCAAGCAGGCCGAGTCCGAGGCGATGCTGTGGGCCGACGATCAACAGAAGCAGTGGCGCCGCGACATCGAGGCCATGCAACGCCGCCTTGATGATCTCGACGACGAGGAAGCCCGCGAGATCGCGGCGATCAGCGAACGCTACGCTGAGGTAAAACCGCACACCACCGCGGCGGCCGTGGTGTTCGCGCTCACCCCCGAGGACGCGGCAGGAGGGCTGCGGTGATGGCCGCGCGACGACGCCAACAAATCGCCAATGTGGCCGACCTGCACCGGCAATGGTTGCAGCTGGTCGACACCGAGGGACCGTTCCTGGCGATCGCCCCGCTGAAACGGGTGTGGCCGCAAGGGATGCCGAGCCTGCCCGAGGACCGCAAGGACGCGTTGGTCGACGCCCGCAAGGATTTCGAGCCCGCGTGGGAGGCCCTCGACCGCCAACCCGGCGACGAGGCGACGCTGGACGGCTACCGGGTTGCCCGCGACAAATGGGTCGAAACGGTGCTGCGGGACGTGGTCGGCTGGGCCGAGTCGCTGTCCTGGGGCCAGGTCGCCGGGGTGTCGGCGCAGTCCCCGAACCGGGCGGTGACGGTGACCGCCCAGGCCGCGCTCACCGGACCCGACGGCATCGGCGCCCTGGTGTGCATGGTCGACCCGGTCGACTCGCTGCGCCAGGTCCCCAACGATCTGTGGGCCGCGACGCCGATCGACCGAATGGAAGCGTTGCTGCGCGACAACGCAATCCAGATCGGCATCGTCACCGACGGCCGCTGGTGGGGACTGGTGTGCGCCCGAGAGGGCGCCATGGCTGCCTCCGGCATCGTGGACGCTTTGACCTGGGTCGAGGAACCCCGCACCCGCGACGCGTTCCTCGCTATCATCGGCCGCCAGTACCTTATCGGCGGTGACCCAAACGACCGCCTGCCGGAGTTGTTCAAGGAATCGGTGGCCGCCGCCGAGGAGATCACCGAAGCCCTCGGCTCCCAGGTGCGGCGGGCGGTCGAATTGCTGATCGCGTCATTCTCCGAGTCCGCCGCCGATGCGCACCGCCGCGGCCTGCCCAACCCGCTGCCCGAAAACCCGCATGACGCCTACGAGGCCGCGGTCACCACCATGATGCGGATCGTGTTCCTGCTATTCGCCGAGGAACGCGGCCTGCTGCCATCGGGAGAGCTCTTCGAGCAGGGCTACGGAGTCGCCGGGTCACTGAGTCGATTGGAGGGACGCGAAACCAACGAAGGGGAGGAGGCGCTCGACGCTACCTCGATGACCTGGCATCGCCTGCTGGCCACCAGCCAAGCGCTCTACGCCGGCGCCTCCTTCGAAGGCATGCGGATGCCCGCCTACGGTGGTTCACTGTTCGACCCCAGCCGGTTCCCGTTCCTGACGGCCACCACCGACCACGGCACACTCGCGCTGACCGTGTCAGACCGGGTGATGCTGCACGCCCTGCGCTCCGTGCAGCAGGCAGACCTCAAAGGCGGCGAAACACGCCGAATCTCTTTCCGCGACATCGACGTCGAGCAGATCGGCTACATCTACGAAGGCCTGCTCGGCTACACCGCCGTGACCGTCACCGAAACACAACTCGGCCTCAACGGCAAGAAAGGTGAAGAACCGGAAATCCCGCTGGCCACACTCGAAGGACTACAGAATGAGTACGGTTCATCGAAGAAGCTCGCCGCCGCCATCCACAAATGGGTTGACCAGGATCAGCCATCGGCCACGGCGCAGTCAGAAGCCGCGATCGCTAATGGTATGGGCGCCGCCGCGGAGCCCAGCGTGATCAGCGCGCTCAGCCAGGCCGTCGGCGACGACACTGATCTGCGGGAGCGAATCCAGCCCTGGCTGGGCCTGATCCGGCTCGATCTACGCGGCCGGCCGATGATCGTGCGCGCCGGGGGACTGATGGTCACAGAAACACCGTCCCGCAAGAACGCCGGCGCCCATTACACCCCGAAATCGTTGGCCGAAGAAGTAGTGCTGCACGCGCTGCAACCACTGTGCTATCAACCCGGCCCCTATCAGACCGCCGACGAATCGACATGGAGACTCAAGTCATCCGACGACATCCTCAGCCTCAAAGTCGCCGACATCGCCTGCGGCTCAGGGGCCTTCCTGGTTGCCGCCGCACGCTACCTCGCCGAACGGGTGGTCGAGGCCTGGACCGTCGAGGACCCGGACAACAGCCAACGCGGCGACCTGTACCTGCGGGCCATGCGTGAGGTCGTCGCCAACTGCATCTACGGCGCCGACATCAACGACATGGCCGTCGAAATGTGCAAACTGTCGCTGTGGCTGGTGTCGCTGGACCGCGACCTACCTTTCTCCTTCGTCGACGACAAAATCTTCCTCGGCAACTCTCTGCTCGGGCTGACGAGCCTTGACCAGTTACGCAAACTGCACATCGACCCGTCGCGGGTGCCCACCACGGCGATGATCGATTTCTACGATGTCGACATCGACGGCACCATCCGCAAAGCGGCCGAACTGCGCCGCAAACTCACCTCCGAGATCGACGAGGACGATCCAGCCCGCAACAGCAATGCCAAGCGCCGACAACTCGCGCAATTACACGATGTGACAGCCGAACTGCGCAAGATCGCCGACGGCGTGGTCGCCGCCGGGTTGCCGCTCGGCGGCAAACCGGGCAGGGCTCTCGACGAGGCGTACGAGAACCTGCGAATCGCCGTCAAAGCGGCATATCCCGAATCCGGCCAGCCGAACTCGACCATGCTCGAATCGATCACCGACAGCGGCCTCAAACCGACGGTGCCGACTGACTACCAGCGGTGGCAGCCCAATCATTGGATCATCGAAGCACCCGACGTGATGGTCGACCGTGACGGGTTTGATGCCATCATTGGCAACCCCCCATTCTTGGGTGGGACGAAGATCACTCCAGCGATGGGGGCAAACGTCAGAGATTGGCTCGTTTATACGCAGGCGGACGGAGTCCCCGGCAAGATCGACCTTATTGCCTATTTCCTTCTTCGAGCGGCGGATCTTTTGGGGGAAAATGGCACTCTTGGCCTGATTGCCACCAATACCATTGCGCAGGGGGCTACTCGCGAATCCTCGTTAGAGATCTTTGCGGCGAGAGGGGTGACGCTTACGCGTGCTATTCGTAGCACTGAGTGGCCCACCGTTGGGGCGACGTTAGCGATCAGCATCGTGTGGGGAACTCGTGGATGTGTGGCCGACGAATCAACGAGAATACTCGACGGTAACGTCGTCCCACATATCTCGGCACTGCTAGAACCGGCAGGGGGGGACATCAGCGGTCCACTCCGGCTTAGAGAAAATGGTGGACTTGCTTTCCTTGGGTGCAAGCTACGTGGGCAAGGATTCCTGATGACGGCGGACCTCGGTCGTGACTGGCTCGCTGCTGACGATTCGCTTCATGAGGTTATCCGGCCTCATTTGAGCGGTACCGACCTAACTAGTAGGCCGGTCATATCGAGCAGCAATTACGTGATCGATTTCGCCAGTATGTCGGAGGTGCAGGCGCGAAAATACACCTTGCCATGGCAAAAGGTGACAAATGATGTATTGCCCGATCGAGCGCTTGCGAAATCGAAGTCGCTAAGAGAACGTTGGTGGCAGTTTGAATCACGGGCATCCGAAATGCGCAATGCAATAAGAAATCTCCCCAGGTTCATTGCACTTCCTGAAGTGAGTAAGTTATGTATGCCGGTTGTTGTGGAGCGTGGTCCCGTTTGCAATCATAAGATTGTGGTAATCGCGAGCGATGACTATGCGATGTTCGGTTTGATGTCGTCAAATGTGCACTGGATATGGGCCGTGACACACGGAGGAACCATGCGCAGCGATCCTTCGTATAGTCCTTCCGCATGCTTTGAGACGTTTCCTAGACCATCCCTTACCCAGTACGTTCGCGCCGCCGCAAAGCGGCTTCTGCACGCTCGGACAAATATTCAAGCTCGCCGTGCGCTAGGCCTCACGAAGCTCTATAACCTCGTCAATGACCCACAGATCACCGATGCTTCAGATCCGGATGTTGCCCGTATGCGGTCCATTCACGTAGAGCTTGACCAGGCGGTGATGGACGCCTACGACTGGTCGGACATTCCGCTCGACCATGGCTTTCATACCTACCGGCAGATGCAGCGCTGGACGGTGAGCCCGGCGGCGCGGGTCGAGATCCTGGACCGTTTGTTGGAGGAGAACCACCGCCGGGCCGCCGCAGAAGCCAAGACTGCACCGAAGCCAAAGGCCAAGGGGCGTCGCGGCAAGAATGTGTCAGAGGGTCAGGAGACACTGCTGTAATGGCCGACACCACAAAGCGGAACGGTTCGGAGGCGACCTACGCGTTGACCTTCGAGCCGGATGGCACGTCGTTCACCGTGCGGGAGAACCTGGTCGACATCTTGGAGCGGGAGTTGCTCGGCCCAACCCACGGTCCCGACGAGCTGCTGCCATTCAGTCCGCGTTCGCAGTACCTCATCGGCCACATTGCGCCGGTGCGGCTCACGGGCGCCGCCCAAGGCGGTGGCGAGCAGGACGGTGTCGTCGACCGGGGCGATTTGGTTGAGGCTCGCACTGACGAGGGTGCCGTGTCGGAGGTGCGCGGTGTGCCGGCGTTCGCCGCCGACGAGCAGGAGGCTGATTCTGACGAGGACGACGCGGAGGATCGGGCACCCAAGCAGGGTTTGATGATTCCTGCCTCGATGGGGTTGCGGTTCCAGGTGCCGCCGGATCTGGAGGCGTTCACGGTCACCGCGTCGTGGGGTACCTACGAGTCGGTGCAGACCGACAAGGTCACGAAGGCCGGCCGGCCGATCCGGTATTTCCAACGGGTACCGGTGGAAGAACCCCGCACCGTTCGCCTGGCCGATCTGGCGGCCGGTCAGACCACGACGATCCAACTGCGCGACACCATCTGCTTGCGGGTCGACCGCTACGACGACGCGACCTTCGGCCGCGTACTCATCGAGATCGCGTTGTGCAATGACCGCGAGACACCCATGCCGATCCCGATCGGCATGTGGATGTTCCAAACCAAGCTGTACGTGCACGCGGACGGATCCGAGGTGTTCCTGCCGGTCTGCGATGTGCTCGAACAGCCTCTGCCCGAACATGATCCCGAGGTACAGCGGCTGAATCTGCAATACCGCAACCGACTTGAATACGCGATCGGGCGGACCTGCTCGGTCGACTGGACCGCCGAGAAGGACTCGCGGCGTGCCACGGCCGTCTGGACCACGTGGCTGCCGGTCGCCGAGACGCCGCAGACCAAGGCACGCGATGTCGAGAAGGCGCTGCTGTCGATGGACTCCCTGGCCACGGCGAGTCCCGAGCAGCTGCGTTCGGGACTGGAACCGCTGGTCAGCGGTTACGGGGACTGGCTCGACGAACAGCAGAGCGCGGCCGAGCAACTGCCCAAACATCTTCGGCGCACCGCCGATCTGGCGTTGGTTGAGGCACGCCGTGCCCACAAGCGCCTGCAGGCAGGACTGGACCACGCGGTCGGCGACGCCGAGGCGTTGCGCTGTTTTCAGTTCATGAACGTCGTGATGCGTGATCAGCGCATCGCCTCCCAAGTGGCGGCACTACGCGCCTCGGATCCCGCTCTGTCGATCGTTGACGCTCGCAGCCAGGTTGCCGAGAGGGGGGAGAAGGCGGCGGCGTGGCGGCCATTCCAGTTGGCGTTCATTCTCATGCAGCTGGGTGCGCTGTCGGATCCGACCGCGCCGCTGCGCAGCGCCGAGCATCTGTCCGGGGTCGAGCTCTTGTTCTTCCCGACCGGCGGCGGCAAGACCGAGGCCTACCTTGGTTTGGCGGCGTTCACCTTCGCCATCCGCCGGCGCCAGGGCGTCATCGACTCTGCCGACGGCCCCTTGGATGGCCGTGATGGGGTAGCGGTGCTGATGCGCTACACGCTGCGGCTGCTGACCGCCCAGCAGTTCCAGCGGGCCACCGCGTTGGTGTGTGCGGCCGAGCTGGCCCGCCAGGACGATGAAACCACCTGGGGTGTCGAGCCGTTCCGGATCGGGTTGTGGGTCGGCACCGATGTGAGTCCGAAGCGGTTCGAAGAGGCCGACGAGCAGCTCACCAAGGCCAATGAGTATGGGGCGCATCGGCTAACTGTGCTGCAGGTGCAGCGCTGCCCGTGGTGCGGCACACCGATCACCGCAGCTCAGGTCAAAGCCGACGCCACGGCGCGGCGTGTGTTCGTCTATTGCGGTGACGACTTGGCGCGCTGCCCATTCTCCAAGGGCGGTCAGGTCAGCGAGGGACTGCCGATCTTGACCGTGGACGAGGAAATCTACCGGCTCACACCGGCATTCGTGATCGCGACGGTCGACAAGTTCGCCCGTCTGGCCCGCGAGGGTGAAGCCGCGGCATTGTTTGGCTATGTCGGGCAGCGCTGCGCCCGTCACGGCTATGTGCACCCCGACTATGCCGCGTGCAACATCTCCACCGCACATCCCGCCGCGAGCGGGTATCCCACAGCCACGGTGCATCCGGTGGATCGGCTGCGGCCACCAGATCTGATCATTCAGGACGAGCTCCATCTGATCACCGGGGCACTCGGCACCTCGGTCGGCTTGTTCGAAGTTGCAGTAGAAACCCTGGCGTCGTGGGAACGACCAGACGGTACGCCGGTGCGGCCACTGATCGTCGCCTCGACGGCGACCGTCCGCAATGCGCAAGAGCAGGTGCGCGGCCTGTACGGGCGGCGGGTCGAGATCTTTCCACCGCAGGTGCTCGACGTCGCCGACACTTACTTCTCCCGCGAGATCCCGATCACGAAAGCCACCCCCGGTCGCCGCTACGTGGGGGTGAGTGCGCAGGGCGTGCGTCTGGCCAGCGCCGAGATCCGGGTCGCCGAGGTGCTGTTGTCGGCGGGACAGCTGATGTTCGACCGCAGCGGCATGGCCGCCGATCCGTACATGACCCTGGTCGGCTACTTCAACGCCACCCGGGAACTCGCCGGCATGACCCGCTACCTCGGTGACGACGTACAGAGCCGGGTCAAACGGCCCCGCAAGGATTCGGGGTTCCCGCCGCGAATCGGAACCGATTACGGCTTCCTCAACAAGGGTGAGCTCACCGGCCGGATGGCCTCGTCGAAGATCGGTGAGACCCTCGACCGGCTGGGGTTGGAATTCGACTCCGACTACGACACCACCGAAGCCTTCCGGGCACGCATGGCTGCGCAGAAGGAAGGCAAGAAGGTACCGAGCCGCAAGGTACCGCCATTCGACGCGGTGCTGGCCACCTCGATGCTGCAGGTCGGGGTGGACGTGCAGCGCCTTGGGTTGATGCTCATCGTCGGGCAGCCCAAGAACACCGCCGAGTACATCCAGGCATCTTCCCGCGTCGGCCGCGACGACCAGCGGCCCGGTTTGGTTGTCACCCTGGGCAACTGGGCACGCCCACGCGATCTGGCCCACTACGAGCAGTTCCGCCACTACCACGAGACGTTCTACGCCCAGGTCGAGGCGCTATCGGTGACGCCCTACTCACCGACCTCACTGGATCGCGGGCTGGACGGCCTGCTGGTCAGCGCCACCCGGGTCAGCCAGGCTCGCATCGATGACGGACTTTCCCCCGAGCGCGACGCGTGGCGGATCAAAGACCGACGTGCAGAGGTGGAACGGATCGCCGAACGGCTGAAGGCTCGTATCAAGGTTGCCGCCCTCGATGAGACGGCGGTGAAGTACGCCAGCGACTTGCTGGTCAACAAGATCGACCGCTGGGTCGAGCGGGCCACCCGCGCTAGCGACATGCACAAGACGTTGGTCTATGAACGCACCGGGGAGGGTGACAAGTATTTGCCGCTGCTGATGAGCCCGGAGAACGCCAAGGCGGGCGTCGGTTCGTCGACCCAGCCGCCGTTCGTCGTCGCGAATTCGATGCGAGAAGTGCAACCGGAGATCAACATTCTCGTCAGCCCGCTCCCGGAACGCCTGTTCGCACCCATGCCTGACGGTGCACCGACATGGACCCTGCCGGTGGGGGATGAGGACTGATGACCGAGACCGATGACGTGATGCTGCACGATCCCGTCGAGGCGCTGGACCCGCTGACCGATGCCGAAGACGCGGTAGTGAAGAACCGTGCCAAGGTCGGCTCCTCGCGTCCGTCGTCGCTGCTCTACACCTACGGGCCGGGCGCCATCATGGACCTGCCTGGGTTCTCGGTGATGCCGGCCGGTCTCGATGACTGGGAGCCGATCTGGAAACGGCGCGAACACATTCCGATGATCATCGAGCCGCGCTTGCTCAACGTCGTCCGGATGCATTTGGGTAATCAGGTGGATGCGCTGCGGCCCTATCCGTGGCAGCCGAAACAGAACGCATTCGCAAAAGACGGTGCCGATCTGGGTATCCCGGCGCGGGTATTCCCGCAGTGGCTGCGCTGCACCGGATGCGACTACCTCGGCCCGCTGCCGCGGTTCAGCTACAGCAACACCCACCCGTTCCGTCCTGATCTGGCGCAGTTCACCCATAAGGGCTGCCCCGGCCGCGGGGCCCAACGCTCCGGCGGGAAGTCTGGACGGCGGGAGAGCCCGGCCGTACCGGCGCAGCACCTGCTGACGTGTACCAACGGTCACGTCGACGAGTTCCCGTATGAACTCTGGGTACACCGGGGCAAGCGGTGCCCCAAAGCCGAACGGCCCGACCTGAAGATGCGCGACGCCAACCTCGGCAAGAGCGTCGGGTCGATGATCGCGTGCGCGTCATGTGGTGCCACCCGCGGCATGGCCGAGGCGCAGGGTTCGGTCGGTCGCGACAAGCTCCCGCAGACCTGCCGGGGTCGCCACCCGCACTTGAACGCGTTCGACAAGGAATGCGACGCCCACCCAGCGTTGATCATGATGGGTGCGTCGAACCTGTGGTTCTCCTCAACCCAGTCGATCATCGTGATGCCGCGCACTGATGCGGAAAAGGCTGAAGCCCTTGGTGATCGGCTGCGCGTCGAACTCGGTATCGACACCGTCAAACAGTTCGCCGGCCAACTCGACGTGATCCGCGCCATGGCAGCGATGAAGAACATCGACCTGACCGAGGTCTCCGATGACAACCTGGCGAGCGCGGTCGCCGATGTGCTGGTGCCGCCGGAATCCGAGGAACAGCGCAAACAGAAGCTCGATGCCTGGGATCCCGCTGAACTGCTCATCCCGGAGTGGCAATACCTGCAGAAACCGGCGCTGTTCCCAACGCAGAAGAACACCAGCGGGCTGATGGTGACCGATATGCCCCGCGGCCCTGAGCTTCCCGCCAAGATCAGCCGGGTGGTCGCGGTCAATCAAATGAAGAAAGTCAACGCCTTCATCGGATTCACTCGGCTCGACGAGATGGACCGCGTCAACGATCTGCCCAGCCGTCTGGTCAAATTGACCCGCACCGGTAGACCCACCTGGGTGCCGGCCACCGAAGACCGGGGTGAGGGAATCTTCCTACAACTGCGTCTCGAAGAGGTGGAGGCCTGGGAGAACATCGTCTACACCACGCCGCTGTGGGAGGCTCACCGTGCCGCGAACCGCCGCAACTTTGCCCGCCGGTTCTCCGAAACCGCTAAGGCCGTCGACCCTGATGCCAGGTTGCCGGCACCACGGTATTGGTTGCTGCACACTCTGTCGCACATCCTGATCCGCGAGATGGCGATGTCCTGCGGCTACGGCGCGGCTAGCCTGACCGAACGGATCTACGGCTGGCCCGCCTCCGCGCACCGCGAGGGCGCCGCCGGACTGCTTATCTGCACCACGGCGTCAGACAGCGAAGGAACGTTGGGGGGCCTCGTCGCTCTGGCCGATCCCGTCCGGTTGCAAGGCCTGGTGATCTCAGCTCTGCGGCGTGCCGGCCGGTGCTCTTCAGATCCGGTGTGCGCCATGCGGACCCCCAGCGATCCCGAGGACTTCCTGCACGGCGCGGCATGCCACTGCTGCACCTTCGCCTCCGAAACATCGTGCGAGAAGGCGAACCGGTTCCTCGACCGCCGGTTCCTGCTCACCCTGCCCAGCGCGGACGGCAAGCCGGTGCCGGGGTTCTTCGGGGACCCTGATGTCCAATGATCCGCTAATCCGGCTGGGGGAGTACCTCACCGCGACCGAGGCCGAAAGTCTCGCTGCGCTTCTAGAGTTTGGCGAGCACACGATGCATGCACTGGCATCGGTGAGCCCTGCGCGACGCGACCGTGCGGCCGAGTTGCTGAAATCCGCGGGCCTCGGTCATGAGTCTCAAGGGCTCGCGGTGGCGGTGCTCCAGGCAATTGCCGGGGCAAAATCTGCGATTCGTGAAATCGTGCCGGTGTGGACCATGCCGGGAAACGAAGCCACCGTCGGCCATCTCACCAACCAGTTCCATGATGTGGTCGCGGCGGCTCGCGTCGCGGTGACATGTGCTACCTACAACTTTTCAGCCAGCTCAGCCATGTGGGATGCCCTCCAAAGTGTTTCGGAGGAACCTGATCTCGCGGTCTGCGTGTACGTCGACTCAAGTGTCGGTGACCCCGAGAGCGTCAAAGTACGGTTGCCCCGTGCCACCGTGTACCGTTCGACCAACCTGCCCGACGGGAAACCGATTGTCAGTCACGCCAAGTTCATTGTCGTCGACCACGAGATCGTACTGCTTACAAGCGCGAACTTCTCCTACAGTGCAGAGAACCGAAACATCGAGTTTGGACTGCTGATTCACGACAGCGGACTCGCAGCGTCAATCGAATCGACCATGGCCAGCAAACGGGGCAGCCTGTATGCCCTGGTGTAATAACGCAGCCTGGCCTGGCGTGAAAGAAATCCAGGCCTGAGTTTGGTCAGCTCGGCTGATTATGGAAGTCCATAGTCTTCTGACCCATTCAGAAGTCTTGATCGACCCGACGCAAGATGTTCGCGAGCATGATCACCGAGTCCGCTGCGATTCCGGCCTCCCGCCGCGTAGGCGCAGTGGAGTGCTTCACGCTGTGTGCCAGCTCGATCACCTTGTTCGCGACGCCGCGGATCGCCTCGTTGTTCTTGCCCGCCAAGGAGTCCTCGACGTAGCGGCCGATGCGCTGCTTTGTCTTTTCGGCCGGCGGCTCGGTCTCGCCGTCTCGGAGGTGCACAGAGGGGTCGTAGATAGTGCGGCTCAGCGCCTCAAGCACGCCAACGGCGCGGTTGCCGACGTCGCGGTAGTCCTGCGTGGTGGTGGCGGTGCGGAAACGTCGGCGAAGCTCGGTGAGCTCCTCGTCAACCTTCGGCCAGCCCGTCTTGGTGTGCGGCGACACCGCCTCAGCGTTCACAGCGCGGAACTGATCGTCTTCCTGCCGATCCAGCTCCGCTTGCACCGGGGCAAACAGCTCGTTAAGCAGGTCTCGGCGGGCTTGCCACGAGTTGTAGCAGCCGTTACGCAACCAATACGTCTTGAAGGTGGCGAAGTCCCGCCAGGGGAAGCTCAGCATGATGCCGATTCGCGAGAGGGTCGCGGTGAGGGCGCGCTGGGCAAGGGCGATTTCCTTGTCGTCGAGCGCGTTGCTGCCGTCGGTGCCGAACGCAGTCAGGTTGTCCCACACCAAGTGGGTCAGCGAAATCGCCGCGTCGAGGTCGTCCGTGCCGGCTACGGGGCCGGCGCGCAGCTCGTTCAGCAGGTCCTTCCGGAGCTTCGTCGTGATGGTCGGTTCACTCGACCATGGACTGACCGTTTCGGCCTCCTCGAAGAAGTCATCCGGTCCCATGGGAAGCGACGCTACCGAGGTGGTGTGACATCGCGAACTGTCACTCGCCTGCGAGAGCACGACCGAACGCGACCGCGAACTCTTTCTGTTGCCCAGACGAAGGGAAGGGGATCCGCATCTGGCTGACCGGGAGACCTGCGGCGGCCAACGCTGGATATGCCACCCGGAACACGTCGGCCTTGATCAGGATGATGCGTTCGGGTTCCAGCTCGGCAATCCGGTGAAGGAGCGCGGGCACGTAGGGCGATAGGTCGGACCCGTCGACGGGATCAGGCTTGAGGTCGATCAGGAAGATGCCGCGGTCGCGCAGCTGCGCCAGCAGGGATGCCTTGTTGGTCCGGGTCGGCTCTATGTGGGGCAGGATTGCCCGCGCGACCGCCCGAAACAGCCAGTCGTGCTGCGCTACGTCGGGAAAGTAGAAGTAGCGGTCTTTGGCGGCAGGTGGGGCTTGGGCCACCAGCAGAAGTCGAACTCTGCTGGGCTGGTACTGCTTGGCGGCCACTGCACGGCGTCGGCGCACCTCGGCGGGACCGGTGTCGTCCCGCGGGGTCTGCGGCGGTGACGTCACGGCGACGGGTTGGCCATACCCTCGCGAGCGACTGGCCGGACCATGAGTGCGGCACCACTGGCGGCCTGGCTTGGTAGGCGGGTGCAGGCCGTCGCGATAGCACGGCCTGTGGTCGAAGTTCGTTCGGGATGCTGGGTGCCGCATGACTCCATAGTGCTCGTGGTCCCGTTCTTGGTCGGCGAGCGCTCCTTCGGACGTGAGGACGACGCATACGTTATTGATGCAGATCTTCGGCGGCGAAGCGCCCGGCCGGGACGAGCACGGCAACATCGAGCCCACGCCTGGTGATAACGAATATCCGCCCTTGTTGGGCTTCGCTGATGAGCCGGCTGAAATGTCGGCGTAGTTCGGTGATGCTGATGCGCGGCAGCGAAGGATCTATCATCGGTCGGCACCAGGATCGGCGACGGCACCGAGCATCTCGATCCAACTTTCGAGCTGAGCGGCGGACTCGGTGAGGATCAGCGCGAGAGCACGCGCGTACTCAATCGTTAACCCGGAGTCGGGGTGGCCATCGAGGTATACGTGGGGAGCTTTGGCAGCAGTCTCAAAGCTGCCGTCTTCAACCTGAATCGCGCTGATGCGGACTCCAGCCGTGCATCCGGCGGGGAACCGCTCGGGTGTGTAGACGACCCGTGGATGCGACGCCCTGGTCCAACTCCCATTCAGTGCAGATCGATCCGATTGGGGTAGCGGGCTCCTTATGGCTTCGGCTTGACGTTGCCACCATCGTCCTCCCTGTACCACTGAGACTCGCGTGAATGGTTGCTCGGCGCGATTTCGACTTCGTCTGGGGGAGTGTCAAGCTCGCCTAGTATTGCCTGTCGGAAGGGATCCGATGCGCCGCTCGGGGATAAGTCGGGGAAGATTCTTCTGAGTCGAATGTGCGACATTGCAACGATTTTCCCAGCGGATGACCTACCTTCTTTCGCGAAGTCGTGCCGTAGCGAAATGATGAGGTCCGTTAGCGCTACCGCGCTCGGGTACCAGGCGGCGGCCTGTCGGGCAATCGTCGGTGGTGCGTCATCGAGGACATCGAGCCGTTCCCGGCGCCGCTGGATACTAGGTTCTCGGGATACGGCCGGCCAGTGTGACCACCGAGCAAAACAGCCGATGGCGGCATAGAAGCAGCCATACACGGGGCCGCGGCCCCATCGTCGGATGAGGAGAACGTGTTCGCGGTGCGCGTCTGAGATATCAAGACAGTGGCTTACTGAAAACTGTTCCTGCACATCACATCTCAGTGCAGAACTGCCCGTCCACTGCTGGTGTTCGGTGCAGATCACTTGTTCATGGCTCGCAAAGACAGTCACCACTTCGGTTCGGCTGTGAGTTTTCGTGGCGGCGCAGTGTGCGCATGCCGATCGGGTTCTCGCCCGTTTGGAGACGTGGCCGACCAGATGCGGCCATCGCTCAACTGCCTGCGGGGTTCGGAGTTCTGGGAGTGCCGCGACCAACCCGCGCTCCGTGAACCCGGTTAACTCGACAAGGTCCGCAACGAAGTGGGGATGCCGGGCGAGCCGCGGCAACCAGCCGGGTCGTAAGCGATTCTGATCCGTGAGCCGTCGGAGGTAGCTCTTCAGCGTCTCAGATTTCATCGGAGAGAGCGGTACCGGCAGCCGCCGTCTGCTGTAACGGATTCCCTCTGGGGGCGTCAGTGGTAATTCGGAACGGGATGGCATTAGCGGGCCACCCCCGGGTCCACGTCGTCGATCGCAATGGAGTCGAGGAGGTCTAGTGTAATCGCTTCGGTACCGAAGTCGATGGCGTCGGTGGCTGCATCGACGATCAGATCGCTCAAGGATGCGATTGAGCCGCCAGTGCGGTGGTAGAGGTAGTCCGCGTGGCGTTCGAGCATTCCATGCTCATGGAGGGGGAGAGGAAGAATGCGTTCGGTGGATGCGACGAGCTGCACCCACTCCTTGTGGTCGGCGTCGTTCGAGAGTGAGTAGTTGCTCAGGTTGATGGGCCGGGTGCGCTTTCGCCACTGCTCTCCGTTCTCGCCGCTGAACAGGGGAGCGGTCTCCAACGAAATTCCTGCGAACAGCATTGTTGCGTCGAGGTTTTCAGCGAAAGTCTTGATGTTGTCAGCGACTTCGGCTCCTGCGGCACGATCGGTGTTGAGGCGTTGAACATCATCGAGGATGACGAACTTGGTGCCGAGGCTCTTCAGCAGGCGCGCCAGGTCCACGAGTCGCTCGTCGGCATTGCTACCTCGCAGCTCGCGCGCACCGACGAAGTCGGCGAGGCGCACCCAGAGTTTGTTCGTCGTTGTCGCCGTAGCGATCGTGGTGTAGACGACGGGCAGGAAGGACAAGTCGTTCTCCCTGCCACAGGTTCGCCGTATTTCCGCGTCCAATCGCTTGCCGGCGGCCATCACATCGGTGGTCTTGCCGGTCCTGGGTTCCCCGGATACCCGGATACCGGGCCTGGCGACGAACTTCTTCGCTCGTGACCGGCGAAGCAGTCGCCGCGCGTGGTTGAGGATGCGGGTGAGATCCCGGGTGGGAAACACACGTTCCTCGTTCAGGTAGTCGATGCGTCGTTCGTTATACGCCGATCGTTCGACGGTGCCGAGAGCCTTGATCTCATCCACACTCAACGAGGGTCGCTGCGAGTCTGGAGTGGGCTCGTAGGTGCAGTACTCACGCCATTCTTCCCGGGTCGTCGGTGATGCCACGGTTCACCACCCTTCCGACAGGCGCATCGGACGCATGGGCTCAACTGGTCCGACCGTAGGCTGAACAACCGACGCGACCGGAGTGTCGTCGCTTTGTCCAGACACAACGACCTCAGCGGGAGGGCCGCCGCTGAGTTCTTGTCGCGCGAGGTTGGCGCGCCCGGCCGACGCTTCGGCACGGGAAAGCGGTCGAGGTTTCGGCTCCGATGGGCCGCCGAGCAATTGACGATGAATCTGCTCCGCGCGCCTGAGCACTTCTTTGTCGGTTGGTTTCTTACTCATGTCCCGACGAATCGCTTTCACCATGTCGATCCCGAATGGAATGGTCGCATAGTCGGCCAGAACCCAGCGGCACTCGATCCAGCCATTGTCTTCGACTTTGCGCTGACCCTCTGAGTCGAAGACTAGAGATTCGTCTCGCACCCAGATTTGCATCAGATTGGTCGGGTTGTAGCGCACCTCCCACTTGCCATTCTGTTTGGAATTCAATGATTTCGTTCGTCGCATCTGGTGGAAGCGTGGCGACTCGGAGTTGTACACGAGATTCTCCAAGTTGATGCCATACCGGTTGATACGACGAAACTCGTGTCGTTGCAAGGAGATCCAATCGTCGCGTGTCATCGTCCGCACTGGAGTTGGTGCCATCTCCGACATCGCTCGATACATGGCATTGGGAGAGAGCTGCATCCGAGGGGCCGCCGTCAGGTGAAGCCCTGAGTGGGGACGGTTCTGATACACCGTGATGACCCATTCGTCGAGCAGCGCCTGAAGTACAAACAGCGGCCACACAGTGTCCTTCTCGGGGTTTCGGCCCCGGTGGCTGACCGAGCGGCCCTTGTATCCCGGGATCCATCGGACAAAGTCGTCGCCGATGGTTTTGAGCAAGCGTTCGATATGAGGCTTGGCGGTGGGCTCGTGCGGAGGTGCGACCCGCGGGTGCACCCCCCGAAGTTCGGTTGCTCGTTCGAAGACTGGCGAGACAAACATCTTGCCACGGTCAACTACGACACCCCGCACATCGATGATGGGCTTGTTTTCGAGTGCCCTATCGAGATCGATCTGGGGGGATAACCTGTCCGACAGGTAGCCTCGTGCGACGGCCATATTCTCAATCCAGCCGGGCAACATCTGTTGCGGGATACAGGAGTTGGCCCAGAGTTCGATAGCATCGACGGTTTTGCAGGCGTTCGGGCGGAGTATCGCCGCGGTGATGCTCAGTGTCGCGACATCGATGCCGGCAGCCAAATCGATTCGGCATGGTTGGCCATCGGGCAGTAAGGCCATTGCGTCAAGTGGTGTTGAGTCGAGCTGCACTTCTTCGCCTGGGTACAGGGCGACGATCTTCGAGAACGCTCGGTCGGGACTGTTCGCGTGGCTGCGGCGCGACGTCGCATCACCGGTGGTGTGCTCACCGCGGTCAAGTGCAGCCAGTAAGGCGTACATCGATGACCTGCACGGCACCGGCACGTCGTCGTCACGAAGGCGGCGCTCTGCGATTTCGATGATCTGTTTCTTGGTAGGCGTCGACTTGTCCACGTAGAGCGCCTTCACCATCTCCAGGGTGACGATCACACGCTCGTGCACCCCGGACAGACGGACGTGACCCGGCATGCCGCGCTGATCGACACATCCAAGTAGGCCCGCATTGTTGAAGCGTCGCCACTTACGCCACATAGTGGTCATGGAGACCGGCCACCCCAGGGTTCGCAGCTCGGCACGTTTATCCGAAAGTCGTTCTTGTACAGTCGCGATCGGGGTACCCGAAGAGGCTTGCCCTCGAGCAAGCTGTTCCATGGCGTGTTTGATGCCGGAGAGGTGCTCATACCAGAACTGAGCATCTCGTCGCTGTTCGTCGGTGGCGAGGTCGAGCAGTCTCTGATCGGCGATACTTGGTCCAGAGGCGTCGGGACCGACGAAGGATTCGTCGCAGAGCAACATCGCTACCGGCAAGGTCAGGTCGCTGTCGTCGGATGAAAAAATCCGGCGCGTGCCGGTGGTACGTCTGACCCTTCGGCCACAGCAGCCAGAACGGATTAGAGCTGACCGCGATTGCCTCGCCCCTAAAGTCGACCGTCATCAGGGCAGTCATCTCGAACCGCGACTCGAAACTGACATGACGTTGTGAACGCGAGAACCAGTACTTGCCTTGATGGGAACGGCGACCACGGTAGGCCGGGAAACTCCGGATAGGCCTGCATAGCTCAAATGACACACGCGAAACCTCAGGTGTGAGACGGGTTCGCACCCGCTGCCCGGTCTTCGGATCCTCGTAAAGAACCATCGTGTAGGGCGCGTCATTGACGGGTAATGTCCCTCTGCTGGCGACCGGGGTCGCGGTCACGGCCGTCTCCGCCTGCCGTCGGGGCCTGCCTGCGCTGGGGTCGGGAGCCAGGATGCGGAGCGGGGGGTTGACATCGTGTCGGAAGCGCGCTGAAATAACCATGTCTCCCTCTCAAGGGGTGAAGTGAGTTGTAAGCGGCGTAGTGCCGCACCGAAGAAGCCGGGATACCAGCCCGGCTTTTTCAGCGTCTGGGGAATCTTGATGCCCCGTTAGATCAACCTAGATTCTCTGGGCGGGTGTCACCTCCTGGTAGACCTGACCATTCGACTGCCTCTGATGAACGCACACATCGGGGCGGGAGCGTCGAAGCAGGCTGAAGTGCCCACTCCACGAACGCAATGGCAACGTAAGTTCAGCACGAACTGACAGATCTGCACAAGGGTTGCAGCAACGATCACCACCGACGACTTTGCCGGGAAAGCCCTGGTCCATTGTCGGCCCTCGGGTGAGCCGAGTTTGAAGACCAAAGCCAACCGACGGATGGCTGTTGGTGAATGCGACGCGTATGTAATCCCCTGCTAGACATTATATTCGTGCATATCCCGAGGTCACACCCTGACGGCTTACCCACAAAGGCATTGATGCAAGTGGCCGATGAGCCCTCGGAGTGTTGTCTATAGTCAACACCCACACGATGTCTCCAGCCAGCAAATTCGACGCGTACAGAAACTCTCCGCAATATCTTCGCAGTCGGACAAGCCAGCTGCCGCGGTTTGCTGGCAGATGGCTCCGAGACCAGCCTTGCGTCCTATTGAAATAAGATTTCACTCGAGGCCTGTCGGTGCGTCACGCTATCTTGACCCAGTGCGCTGGTTTGCCTGCCCTCGTGGCGTGTTCCCACTGATTGAGTCCGGCGGGTTTTAGAGTCCTGTGGCCCGATGTCGGGCCGAGAAGGGACGATGGAACACATGGCTGGTCGGAAGCGGAATTCCGCGGAGGACATCGTGCGCAAGTTGCGGCGCGCGGACGAGTTGGCTGCCGAGGGCAAGACGGGCGAGCAGATCGCCGCCGAACTGGGGGTCTCGCCGGCGACGCTGTACAACTGGCGGCGCACCTACGGCGGGATGGACACCGATGCGGCCAAGGAGCTCAAGGAGCTACGTGAGCAGAACGCCCGGCTCAAGCGGCTGCTGGCCGAGGCTGAACTCGAAAAGGATGCGCTGCGGGAGGTGGCCAAGGGAAAATTCTGAGCCCAGCTGCCAAGCGCCGCGCCGTGGACATGCTCAAGAGCACGTTAAGCATGTCAGAACGGCTGGCCTGCAAAGCCGTTGGGCTGGCCCGCTCGACCTACCGACGGCTGCCCCTGGCGCAGACCCCTGACGATCCGGACGCCGAGATGCGGGCCTGGCTGCGCGCCTACGCCACGAAGAACCCCTGCCACGGGTTCCGGCGTGCCTGGGCGGCACTGCGCTACGACGAATGCCGTGAGGTCAACAAGAAGAAGATCCATCGGCTGTGGCGCGAGGAGGGCCTGCAGGTGCGCGTGCACAGTCCGCGCAAGCGGGCCGGCATCTCCTCGGTTGCACCGGTCCTTGCCGACGCGCCGAAGGTGGTGTGGGCGATCGACTTCCAGTTCGACTCCACCATCGACGGTAAGGCCGTCAAAATCGCCTCGATGATCGACGAACACACCCGCGAGTCGCTGCTGAACATCGTCGAGCGTTCGATCACCGGCGAGCGGCTGGTCGCCGAACTCAAGAAGGTGTTCGCCGCAGCCGGCGGCCCGCCACAGGTGCTGCGCCTGGACAATGGTCCGGAGATGGTTTCCCTAGCGTTGCAACGGTTCTGCGAGAACAGGACCGGGATGATCTACATCCCGCCGGGCTGCCCGTGGGACAACGGCTACATCGAATCGTTCAACAACCGACTTAGGAAGGAGTGCCTCAACCGCAACTACTGGAACACCATCTTCGAGGCCCGCGTGGTCATCGGCGACTTCAAGCACGACCACAATCACCGACACCGCCACTCGGCCCTGGGTTACCGCACACCAGCCGAGTACGCTGCGGCGTGCAGGTGCACCCACACATCGGTAGCCTGCAGCATCACCTGAGAACGGATCCAACCAACCCGACTCTAGAACCGGGCGGACTCAGTAACGGGGACTCGCCACTCGTAATCGGCCGCTGGAGCTGAGAGTCGATCCGCGGCTCGCGTCATGGAACAAGGCTGACGATCCAGATCAGATCCGATTACAGGAGTACCTCGGCGACACGGAGGCGTTGATCGCCAGCGCACGGATCAACGGTCCCTGGGCGCTGCGCCTCGATGTCGGTTTACCGAGTTCACGAGACCTGCTCGACGCCAGCGACCTGGACAATTACGCGTATCCCCTTGCATCGCGCCTTCGCGATTCTGACTTGGTGTCGGTGTGGTGCACGAAGCGGCATGGCGAACAGTCCTCTGTGCGGATCTGTGCGGCTCTGGAAGTGCCTTCACCTGAAGTCGCCGGTGTGGTTGTCGCGACGACTACAGCCTCTTCTTCGAGCATTGCGTACAAAGAGGCGATTCACGCCGCAGTCTCCGGTGCCGCGGTGCTACCGGATGGGCCAGTTCGGCTCGAATTGTCCTTCGTGGTCGGCCCACGCCGCAATTGGCTGAACCTGTGGAAGCAGACGATCGACGCGCTCGACCCTCTGCTGGGTCGTACCCGGCCAGACCGGGCATGGCATCCCCGCGACGGCAGAATCACCGAGCTCGGCCTGCACTGCACCGTGGATCAGTTCGCCGGCAATAAGGTCGCGGTGGGCATCTACGCATCGGTCGAATCGGACAGCGTCGGCGAGCAGAGCTCACTCGACATCTCACAAGAGCCGGTTGGCCACGTTCTCAACGTCGAACCTGCCGATGTAATCGCCGGGGCTGATCAGCGCAGCCGCGCGCACGAGTTTCGGGACGACGATGCCGGCTATCTGGCCTGGCTCGCGTCCAACCCCGAAGGCTTCGTCGTGAACATCGCCCGTTATTACAGTGTGTCCACCGCGCGGTTGCATCACGCCACATGCCGGACCATCAGCGGTGAGAATCCGCACAACGGGCCGTGGACCGGTGCATACGTCAAGGTGTGCGCCGTCAAGTCGGCCGACGCCGAAGAGTGGGCCGCAAGTACCGTGCGAAGGCCCGTCCGGCCGTGCGGGACTTGCCGGCCCTCGTACGGGTGACTCCCGAGGCAAGCAGCGGTATCATCTCGCTCGTCGGCTTGGGACGCAGAACGATCCCGCCCGGCCAGTCGCTCGACTTTTGTGGCAGCGGCCTCTACGCGGGGTCATGGGCACTAACCTGCGTGGCCGGAATCAATTGGTACAGCTGATTCTGCGATGCAGCACTTCGGGTTTCGATACCCGCCGCCGTTACGTAGCGCTGCGACGTCGTCATTGACTCATGCCCGAGAAGTTTCATAAGTGTGTAGACACTGACATTCGAGGTAGCGAGCTCAGTGGCATACGTGTGACGGAGGCCGTGCACTAGGGCGCCGGGTACGGGGCGTGCGTCAGGGCCCGCACGTTTGAAAGCGCGCTTGATACGTGACTGTAGGGTGCCACGCGTCATTCGTTCACCATCCCGACCGACGAATAGCGGGGCGGAATGTGGCCAGCGCGACAATGGCGTACTCTTCGGCGACGATGTGCGCTTCTTGCCCTGAGGAAACCGTCCGGCACGACTATCCATATAGGTTCCGATTATCTCCAGCAGGGCTGGCTCGATCGGGACGTTGCGTTCCTTGCCGCCTTTGCCTTTCACGTTGATCACCGCGGAGCCGTCGTCGAGCGTCCGTATGTCACCAACATCGACCAGGCGGAGTTCTTCCGCCCGCAGCCCCGCGAGGAGTGCAGTCAGAATGAGTGCGAGATCCCTTTCTTTCCAATCTGTTCGACGAGCATCCGATTCCTGCGTGACGGCAGAGAGCAATGCTTCCACAGCGGCTCGGGGGAGCGCCTTCGGTAGCGGCTTCTTCAGCTTCGGACGTCCAACAAGCAGCATAGGGTTGGCCGCCAACGACTCGTTTGTATAGAGGAAGGTGCACAACACATTCCACGTGGACCAGCACCGTCGGATCGACGCCGCCTCGTGGTCGGCTGCAAACGCCGCGAACGCAGCCCGCATCGAATCGCGAGTTATGTCAGCTGGACTGAGACGGACCGGCTCACCACCGGTAAGCAGATTGGCGATGGCGACGAAGTCGCCCCGATACGCCTTCATTGTGTGCGCCGAGGGTTTACTTGACTGCCGGTGGTCTAAGAACTGCCGGAACCATTCTGGGATCTCGTCGACGGCCGGCAGCACGGAGGCAGCTTCATCGGCGCCTTCGGCGACGGGGTGGTCAAGATCTGTCCGTTGCGGCACAGCAGCAGCTTGACAGACAAAAGATGGATAATCAACGTTATCCATCTTTTGCTATCGTCACGGCCGCGGACTGGGCGAACAGGAAGAGCCGCACCGCGGTGGTACCGTCACAGTGACGAATTGGATTCGCGGCGCTGGGTATTGAGACCGCGGGTGTCCGCCGCTGTCAGGTAGTTCTGGACTGTCGATCGTCCCGTCCGGCGCTGTCAGGTAGTCGTGGATTCAGACACAGCTCCATGGTTGCGCCGGCCAAACATCTGCAAGTACATGGGCTAGAACCTGAGAGGGTGGCACTGTCAGATAGTTCTGGAACCGAAGGCGAGAGATCGAACAACTGCCAGGTTTTTCCGGATTACTCCCAATTAGTTCCGGATCGGACACAGGCGATTAAGAGCGGTGTTCCGAAAGTGTTTGTGCCACAACGTATTTCGCCGATAACTTACGTTATGTCAAGTCTGGGCCAAAATCGATTGCAAGACACTAGATTACCGATGCCGATAATTGTCCGGTCTCAGTAGATCTGGCGGTTTTCGCAATCGAACTGGCGGTCGGCGGATTGCGGTCACCTTCTCAGTCAATCTGGCGACCCGACTTGAACCACCTGAGAGACTGCTGACCGTCCGCGCAGAACAACATGCGCATCCGGTTCAGCTCGAATGCTGCTGTCAACAGCCCACCCCCGCCAAGAAGGAATGGGGCGGAGACCAAAATGGCGGGTCACCAGTAAGGAGTAAATATGCTGCACGACAACTGTATTCGGAGCTGGGTAACGCTGCTGTCCGGCCCCAGGTCAGCTGGTGAAGTTTTCAGCGATAGCAGTTCGCAGCACGCATGGATATTCGAAGGAAGCCGCGTTTGATCGACCGGAGTCAGCCGAACACAGGTCGGACATAGACCATGATGAAGGTGAAAGACTGGGAACCGGGATAGAGCGTGCCTCCGGGAACCGGCAACCCACCGGGGGCGACCAGCTCATTGGGATCCAACGGAATGAAGCCTTGCCCGTTCGGATTGCAGGCGGTTTCCGCCGGCCAGCAGACTATGTTCCTGTGGCCGGGGCCCGCGTCGGGCGCGAACTCGAGCTTGAAGGGTTTCGGAGAGTGGAATCGAACGGTTCCCCAGATCGTGCTGGGCACCGCGTTGTCGCCCGTAACCTGGCCGACTAAGCGGACATCGGTGGAGGCACACTGCGGCAGTCGTAGGGCGGCTCGGACATTGTTGATCTCCGTGCCGGGTGCGCTGGCGTTGTTCCAGAACATAAATCGAATCCGGTACGAACTCTGCGGGTTGACCTCAATGAAGCGCTCATAGCCGCCATTTGGTCGCGGACTGTCCTGATGGATGGCGTCACGCGCAGACACAAGCCACATCCGCTCGTCAATCCCTTCCTCAATACCGTTATTGAAGGTGGGAGCGCTGCTTTCGCCCAGCGGGACGAGGGGGCGGTCCGGTCCCCAATCGTTGGTCTCGTAGGGGGCCTCAGTGCACGAAGCCGGCGGGGGCTCTACCCGTGCCCGCCCGCTGTCGCCGCGACCAAACGCATCCAGAATCGATGGCCAAGTCCAGACGGTAGCGATCAAGGCCGCAAGAATGATGCAGCTGACAGCAGCTGCGCGACGGCTGAACTTGGCGGAGTGGAACGACGATCCCCACGCAGGATAAGCAGCGAAGATCAGGCCGCCTCCGATGGCTGCCGACAATGTCAAAGCGGCAGCGTCGTCAAGGTGCCACACCCACTGCGTGGTCAGCTTCCAAGTAAGCAACGCTAGGAGCAGACCAAGCAGAATAGTGACAAAGAATTTCCCCGGAGCGTCACGGGAAGACGAAGTAGGACCACCTGAGCTCACCGCGAACACCCCTCGTCACAAAGGGGCTGCCCAGCCAGCCACCTGGAAGATAGAAAATACAGGCTGCAGGCGGGGGCCGGAACTGCGACCCGGCTTGTATCACACCGCGGAACGCCGCCTGCGTGTCGCCCATCGCACTGTGAAGGATCCAGCAGGGGTTGTGGAGCCTACATAGCAGCGGCGCTACAGCAGGCGTTGACCCGATCCGCCGGCTCAAATGCGACGGTCGCACACCGATTGCGTCTCACCCAGTCTGGCGGCTCCCTGCGTCAGGTCGCCAGCTCGACTGAGATCGGACAATAATATCTGTGTCCAGTTTATCCGACGATGTCCCCATCGGAGGAGTTATAGCCCTTCCCTCCCAAGGTGGAGTGAAGGCGGACCGCTGAACTCGCCAGGTCCGAGGTCGCGGCAATTTCGGCGAACCCGACCCCGACCGACACTCGGGTTCCGAGCTAAGTTGGACGGGCCAGGCAGTTATCGTTCCGCTAGGGCGTGTCTCCCATATAGGTCGGAGCTTTGAGGCGATGCTGTTGGAGTGACAGTGGCTTCGCGGTACCGGTTCTTCAGTGATGCTCAGTGGGAGTTGATTTCGGGGTTGTTGCCCTCCAACGACGGGCGTCGTGGTCATCCGTTCGGTGATGATCGTCGTGTTGTGGAAGGCATCGTCTATCGATACCGCACCGGGATCCCGTGGCGTGATCTACCGCGTTCGGAGTTCGGGCCCTGGCAGACGGTGTGGAAACGTCATCGTCGCTACGCCGGTGACGGGACCTGGGACCGGGTGCTGATGGCGTTGTTGGCCATGGCCGACGCTACGGGCCGACTGGACTGGACGGTGTCCATTGATGCCACGATCAACAGAGCCCATCAGCACGCGACGAACACAACCCGTCCTGATCAGGACACAGGGGGCAGGGTCGAATTACACGAATCTGCCGCTGCACGAGTGTGAACCCGCAGGTCATGGGATCGGGCGCTCGCGGGGCGGGCTGACCACCAAGATCCACACCGCCGTCGACGGCCATGGCCGGCCGGTAGCGGTCGTGGTCACCGGAGGCCAGCGCAACGACGGCGCGATGCTGGCCGCGGTGCTCGATGAGATCGTGGTGCCCCGCCGCCAGGGGCGTGACCGTTCGCGTCCAGATGCGGTGATCGCCGACCGGGCCTACTCCAGCGGAGTCACCCGACGTCTGTTGCGTAGCCGCAAGATCACCGCGGTCATTCCGCAGAAACGCGACGAGATCGCTGCCCGGAAACGACGCGGCGCACTCGGTGGTCGACCACCCGCGCTCGATGAGATCCGCTACAAGCAGCGCAATCTCGTCGAACGATCATTCGCGCTGCTCAAACAATGGCGCGGGCTGGCCACCCGCTACGACAAACTCGCCATCGTCTACCGCGCCGCGGTCGTCCTGAGCGCATGCATCACCTGGACCCGCCATATGGGAGACACGCCCTAGCGGTGGCGTGGATGCCGCATGCAACGCGTCGAGGGGAATCGTTACCGAGAGGTCGCGCACCGCCTCGTCGAGTTCGGTGCGGGCATTGTCGAGGTGGATGAATGCGGTCGACATGCCCAATGCCCACGGCGCGGACTCGACACGCTCCAATCCACAGAGCCTGAAGTGGTGCGAGAGTCGTGTAATCGCGTCATCGAGCGCGTCGATGGCGGGATTGTCGGTGTCGCCGACGGGGTAGGGCCACGCGAGCACTGTGCCCGAGGGCAGCATGCGGTAAATGGTTTCCGCGAGCAGCCATGCCCCGAGCCGGTGTCCACGCAACGGTTCCACGACGAAGGCGACGTTGGGGACCAGGACGGCCCCGGGCGCCAACCAGCTTTCGAACTGTTCTTCCACGTGCGCTGCGAGTCGGTTGCCATCGAACAGGCTGGCCAGCATCTCGTGGTCGCCGCTGAATTGATCCAGACACACAGCGATCGGGTCGTCGGTATCCAGGCGAATCACCACGAAATCCAGGGATCCGACCACCACGTCATCGACATCGTCGTCGTCAATGCCAACCGTCATGGTGAGTTCGGCGAACCAATCCATGCAGGCGTCGAGATCGCTGGCATTCACGCTGTAAAACCGCACCTGCGGAAAGAACAAGGCGACCGAATCATGGCCCCGCCGTTGTAGCAGGTCGATCAGGTCGGTCAGCGACATCGCCATCGTGTCGGGTGTCCCTTCGCAGGTTCGGCAGGTTCCTTCAGGGGATGTTGCGTGGTTTCGGGTCCGGCCGGCGAGGGTGCAGCGAGAGGCTAATGATCATCTCCCCCACCTTCCTTGCTGAAGGGCTTTCTAAGCCAGTGTCCGCCTCGGCGCTCCCCTTCATCTCACACCACCCTCAATCTCCACCGCCGCCGAAACAGGACCCCGCGCCGCTATGCACGTCGCCGCCCAACCAGCAGCGGCCCTCCTGCCGCTGCGTCGCGCATCTCACGCGTAGGAGGCTCATTTCGTTTCGTTTCGTTTCGTTTCGTTATAAGACCCTCGGTTGTTGACGAAACGAGTATGCTTGGGTGATGAGCGAGCTTGGTCCCCCGCCCACTCCCCCCGGCGACCTCTGCACCTACCCCGGCTGCAGCCGTCCACGGCGCCCGGACCCCGCGACCGGTCGCCCGTCTCGATACTGCGAACAGGCCGACGCGGGCGGGCCCGTGCACAACCGAGCCACCGCCTGGCGAGCCCGCCGACAGCAAGCCCCAGTCGCCGTCCAAGACCACGCGTCCACAGCGCCGGTATCCATGGCCCGGGCCACGCTCGACCAACGCCTTGCCGAACTGCCCCAACGCTTCTCCGACCTCCGTCAATACCTCGACGACATCACCTCGCAGATCCGCGCCGCCGGCGACGTCGAAGCCGCGGGAGCCGAGGTCGAAGACGCGCACCGCGAAGCGCTCACGAAGATCACCGAGGCCGAGCGGCGTGCGGCCGCCGCCGAACGCAGCGCCCGCGCCGCCGAAGACCGCGCCACGGCCGCCGAGCGTGACCGGGAAGAAGCCGACACCCTCGCTGAAGAAGCCCTCGCTGAGGCTGCCCAAGCCCGTCAGCAGGCACAGGACGAGATCGCTGAGATCCGCGCGGCAGGCGAGGCCGCGCTGCGCGAAGCACGCGAGGAGCTCGCGGCCAAAGAAGCTCATCACCAGACTGTTGTCGCTGAACGTGACGCCGACGTTGAGCAAGCCCAGCGCGATGCCAACTCTGCACGCGTCGACGCGGCAGCTGCGCAGGCAGCAGCCCGCGCTGCTGCCGAGGACCTAGCCCGCGAACGCCAGGCCGCGGCCGATCTTCGCGCACAACTCGACCGGGCCCGCGAGAACGCCGAGCACCAGCGACGGCAACTGCAAGAAGAACTCGACCAGGCCAACCAAGCCGTCCGCGAGGCCGTCGCCCAGACCGCGGCCGTCCGGGTCGAGCTGGCCACAGTGCAAGGCCAAGCCGCGGCCAGCCAACAGGCCGCACAAACCGACCGCGAAGCGCTCATCGAGCTACGCCGAGAAATGCAAGGTCAACGCGACGAGGCGCGAGCCGAACGGGAAGCTCTCCGCAGCGACCACGCCGAACAACTCGCCCGCATCGAACGCAGCCACACCGAGCGTGTGCAAGCCCTCAACGAAGCCCTGGCCGCCGCGCAGCAACCAGCCGCCACGATCCCTGTCTCCCGGCGTGGCCAACGCAAGAAGGCCGTCGAAAGTGACTAAGCCAGTGAGTGATCCCGATTTGATCAAGCTATCCGAGGCGTCCGAGCAGTGCGGGATCTCCCGGTCGAGGACTTGAAACCATGGCCACCGACCACCTGGCATCCGAAGGCCGCGAGTCAAAGGAGCACGGATGCTGACCGAGGACGACCTGGATCGGGAACCCACTGCCCTGGACCCCGACTGGTGGCGCAACGAGGCGATCCTGACCACGCCACTGCGTGATCTGGTCGACGGACTAGACACGGTGGCGTCTTCGCCCATCCCGTACACCCAGCTTCCGCGCCGCATGAGCGCCTACGCCGAGGTAGCCCCGCAGTGGGCTCACGTGGCCCGCCTCACCCCGCAGGCTTTGTTGCTGCGGCCGCGGTGGGGTGCCAGCGCAGTTCAGGCGCTCATCGAAGCCGCACAGCAGGCCGTCCGTCTGCACCGCGGCGGCCAGGCTGGCGAGCACGTCGGCCCCGAGGCGTCGGTCACACGGCTCACGAATCGACTCAACGACTTCGACCGAACCCTGTTGTCCCGGCATGTGTGGTCCCTCGACCCACTCACCCAGAAAGAAGCCGCTGAACTCCTTGGCGTCAGCGCAATCTCGGTCTACCGAAACCTGCCCCGTGCCCGAGCACGCTTCGCCGAGATGCTCGCCGATCCGGCTCACCAGGAGGTCCTGGAGCACGCACAGCACCTGCGCCAGCGACTCGGACCGTACCTACCCCTCGATGCCGTCGAGCTAGAACTGCGCAGATACGGACTGGAATCATCAAGTCACGCAGCACAAGCCCTACTGCATCTCGCCGGCCCCTTCCGACTCCTACGTAACCGCTGGGTAGAACGCACCACCGAAGCACTCGGCGGCCGCGCACAAGTCACCAGCGCCGTTGCCGAGGTATTTCGCACTACTGCCGCCCCGTCGACCGACACACTGCTCAACGAACTGGGCCGCTGCGGCATGCCCGCCGGTGTCGCCCTGGCCTACCTTCAAGACCAAGAGACGCTCCGGCGCTTCGGGGACACCTGGGTCCGGTGGTCCAACGTCTCTGTCGCTGCCAAAGCCGAGGCCGCTCTGCACGCAATTGGTGTCGCGGCGACAGCAGAGTCAATCTGGGCCACCCTCGGTGAGGACGACCTCAAGCTCACCACACTCAAGGAGAGACTCTCCCACGACGACCGGTTCCTGCGAACCAGCCGCCGCCGATGGGCACTGCGCTGCTGGAAGCCCGTCGAGTACTCCGGCATCGCCCAGGCCGTCGGACGCTACATCGATGAGCAAGGCGGTGAAGCTTCCACCAGCGACATCATCGATCACCTGACGACCACGATCCCCGACATCACCGAATCCTCCATCCGGACCTACCACTACACCCTGGCGTTCGTCACCGAGGCCGGAAAAGTCCGACGCCGCACCAAACGTGACGGATGGCCGAAAGCCCCGCCGCTGAACACCGTGCGTGGCGCTTTCCACAACGGTGACAACGAAGTCCGGCTCGCCATTCCGGTAACCAGGGAACTGCAGCGCGGCTCGGGCCACCCGATCCCCCCCGCGGCCGCAACGGCACTCGGAATCAACCCAGGCGGCCGCCGCACCTTCACCGGAGCGCACGGGAACAGCACCGTGTCCTGGAAACCTTCTTCGACCACCGGCGCCAATGTGGGGTCGCTTCGCGCCCAAGCCCTGGCCGTTGACGCGACCGCCGGCGACACGCTGCTCATGGTGTTCCGGCTAGACGACGCCAGACTCGACGCCATCCGCATCGAAGCCAACGACAACGGGCTGCCCCTGCTCCGAAAGCTGCTTGGCAAGACGGTGCGCGTGCCGATCGCGGCCCTGGCCTCAGCGCTACAGTGCCCACGCGAGGAAGTCGAGATCATCCTTCGCCAACGCGGCGACGGGCACCTTGCAGACCTGCTCACTGGTGAACCATGAGCACCGCGCCCGACAACGAGGACCCGATCACGGCACCGTTGCCCGTCCCGAGCCAATTCTTCACCTGGAGCCCAGGAGAAGAGCCTGCACCGTACGACCCGCCGGCCACCCAGACACCCAGCCCGCGACCAGCCGCTGTGTCACCAGTCCCCGCCCGCCCCGTCGTGGGCCAGCCTGCTGCAACCATGCGCCAGGGCCGCCGCCAGCGACAGTTCATCGCTGTGGCGGCCGCGGTCGCCGTGTCGGCAATCGCCGCTGCGGTGATCTTCCAACCCACCGCCGACGACCAGCCCTCGATGCAGACCGTGCCCACAACCACCGACCCCGCGCCCCCCGATCCCGACCTCGCAGCGCTGCTGCCACCCGGCTACCCGCCCAGCTCGTGCACCCAAGTACCGGAA
>Ga0265293_10001717_pt1 | contig 46570 bp, 70 predicted proteins | sample Munlanlewell138R_FD_192505 | JGI IMG/M metagenome (GOLD analysis project Ga0265293, IMG submission 192505) | Leachate microbial communities from a municipal landfill in Southern Ontario, Canada - Leachate well 138R | ecosystem: Engineered > Solid waste > Landfill > Unclassified | place: Canada... | reverse complement strand
CTAATGCTTCGCGAGTAACGCAGGCTCCCGTACTCGTTCTTGAGCGGTCGTCTAAAGCTACGCGAGTAACGCAGGCTCCCGTACTCGTTCTTTCGGTGCCTACTTACCCCATTCGGTTAACGCAGGCCCCCGTACTCGCGCCCTATCTTCCTAAGCCGCCGCCACTCCCGCGCGTGTTCGTACCGGATACGCCACTTACGGAAACGATAGAGTTCTACACGGCGATAAATCAATCGTTCTCTGGTAACGAGCAACGTGTACGGTTACGCGATAACCCCCGCGTAACAATGCAACTGCTAATCCCCGTCGAAACTGGCGAGGAACGGCGGGAACTCTATTACTTTATCGAGAAGTATCTTAGATCGCCGGTACTTTACCCGTATTATCAGTATTCGGATATCGTAGCCGCCGCCGCACCGGCTGGCGCTACCCGGCTCGATTTCAATACTAAGTACGTGAATATTGTTGCGGGGGATACGCTAGCGGTATTCGACCCTCAGCTAGAAAACACTTACTATTTGGCAATATCGGGGGTTGATGCGAACGGCGCTGACCTAGCCGAACCGTTGCCGGTCAATGTGGGTAGAAACTGGCGCGTTTCCGGTACGGGAACGTTCATACTCAACCCACTAGCGAATATGGTAATGCATCATCGTCACGGCGTGGTTAACCTCACGCTTATGAGCACTTCACGCAGGCTCGTTTCGCCGAATAACGATACCGTGCTTCCGGCGTATAATGGTGTACCTATAGCGCCGATGCGTCATCTAGCGCCGGCAGACGAGGCGCTTACGTTTGATACTCGCCGACTTGATAATTCAATAGGTAGAGTAGGACTGTATACCGAACAGGTGTTTATGAGAATGGGCGGCCCCCGTGATTACGTTGTGTCGCGAGGCGAGGGGATTAATCTGTTTAATAAATTCCTTGATTATACGGGCGGGATGCATAAGCCGTTCTACATGCCCACATACTTTGATGACCTTGAGCTTGTCGCGCCCCCGACGCCGGGTCAGCGGGTAATTCGCTCGCGCAATATCTACTACGCCGATCTGTGGAAGGGTGGCGCTTGGCGTACACTCAGGATTGATACGGCGGCGGGGATAAAGTATCGTGTGGCTCAAAACGTGGCGCTTGTTTACGACGCTAACGGTAACGCTGTGGCGTGCGATATAACGCTCGATACGGCACTAGGTGGAACATCTAACGATAACACTGTACGCATGATATCGTTTATGCCTCTTTGCCGGTTTAGTGACGATAGGATAACGCTCACACATCACGCAGTCGATACGACCGTATCGACTAACATAGCGGTTGTTATTGCATGACATACGCAGCTAATGATTTGTCGGTGAGCAATGGTGAGCCTGTAGAGTTCTACAGGTTTACGGGGCCGTTCGGTGTATTCCGTTACACGACTAGCCATGACGCTGAAACCTTGAACGGGGAACAATATTTGCCGCTCCCCGGTCTGAGGCGTACCGCTATTGAAACGGGTTCGGTTATCGACACGCTAACCACCAACGATATTAGCGTACCGTGCGACTGTGAGCTAGCGCTACTGTATAACTACGGACTTACGCCGCGCACACTTAATGTCACAGTTTATCGAGCACACAGGGGCGACGATTGGGCTACCGACTATTCGATAGAATGGACAGGGATCGGAACCGGGTATTCCGTTACAAATGACGTTGCGACGATCTCAACCGGATCGGTGTTGCAGGCGCTGCTAAACGGTAACTTGTCGTCAGTGTACTATCAGCGAATATGCAACCATACGCTGTTTGATGCCCGTTGTAAGGCTGTACGGGCCGATTTCACAGTAACGGCGACCGTGACGCACGCAATCGGCCAGCTTATCACAGTAGATAATGACGGGTTCGGTGACGGTAATCTTACTATCGGAACTATAACCCTATTGCGTACCGGCGAGGAACGATCAATCGTCAGTAACGTTTCTGACGTTATCAAGATCGGGTATCAGTTTATCGATATACAGGTGGGCGACACAGTAGAACTTACACAAGGGTGCGACCATCTTAAGCTAGGACATTGCACGACAAGATTTAACAACGTCGCGAATTATGGCGGGTTTGATGACGTTCCGGTCAAAAATCCGTTTGATAGTCTTGTTAATCAGGATAAAATAGTACAAACTGTCGACATTCTTACTAAGAAAGAAATGTGGCAGGAAGGTACAACTATGGTTATTAAGTAGGGGCTATCATGGTTGCTTACCCGTACAAATATCGCCCCATCGTAAATACAACAAAGTCAACCGCGCGCGAACAGACGACCGCGCTTGGTGCGGTAAATCGCGGCCCGGTGCTGTCTATGCCTACCGCGCAAGTCGGCTCACCTGTACCGTTTTTCGTCGGTAAGCAGCGTATCGCGCAACCGAACGTTATCGAGTACAAGAATATTCGAGGCATCGAAGAAACCACTTACGAGACGAAGGAAGTTACGGAAACTATCCGCGAGAAAGAAACTATCGGTTCAATCACGCGGTATATCGATAAGACCGTAACCAAGACCATCACAACAGCGACGACGCGTGTTATCGGCTACCACGTCGATATCGTTATTGCGCTGGCACTTGGCCCTAACGTGCGCCTTAACGGTATCTACTCAGACAATGAGCCTCTTTGGACTGGTGACGTTGGCGACGGCGCGACGGGTACGATTACGGGTGGCGATTTCTTCCTGACGAATACCAGCTTCACGTTTCATAGCGGCAACTTCGACCAATCGCCTTATGTGGGGATAGCCTATATCGTGCTCGAAAACGTGCGCGCCGACAAGGCGTACACGACGCTGCAATTCGATATAACCCGGTTCCCTAACCCATTGGGTTTGACGGCTCCAATCAACCGCCTAAATGACGATATAAACGTCGCGTCGGCTATTGCTGAGGTCATCAACTCATCGTGGGGCGGGATTGGTGCGGATATGTCGGTTATAGACGTACCAAGCTTTACGGCGGCTGCGGCCCGGCTTGCTATCGAAAGCAATTATTGCGCGTTGCTCCTAATGGAAGAAACGCGCGGAACGGATATTCTTAAAATACTGCAACAGCAAGCGCGCGGTATTTTGTATCAGAACGCGCAAACAGGTAAAATCGAGTTCCAGCTTATTCGGGACGATGATATCGATTATACTAAGGCGTTGATGCTCGCCGAACACAATATTATACAGACGCGCAATTTCACTAAGCCCGGCTGGCAAGAAACAGTTAGCCAGTTGAGGTTGACGTTTACCGACCGCAATTCACAGTACGCGGAAACTCCCGTATTCCTGCAAAACCCCGCTAACGCCAATTATAACGGAAGGGGTAAGCGTACGGCTACGGCGGATTATCCTACGGTCATGAACGGTAATCTTGCGGCTAAGCTAGGTGCCCGCGACTTGTCGTTAATGAGCACGCCGTATTTTGGGCTTGAAGTCACAGCCAATCGACAGGCCGCGAGCCTTAAGCCGGGGCAAGTGGTTTTCGTTACCCGTAAGCAGTACAAGCTTTACGGCGTTCCTATGCTTGTGCGTAAGGTGCGTAAACAGCCGTTGACAGATAACAGCGTTACGCTACAGCTTGAGCAATACCGGATGCCGTCTAGCGATGATATTTACGTCGCGCCCGTCGCTCCCGGTCCCGGCGTAACCGAACCTGTGCCCACAAAGCCGCTTGCCGTGCGTTTCATCACCGCGCCGTACTATATTGCTCGCCGGGCCGTGACGGGGCTAAACACGCTTACGACTGATTACGGCGTGTATCCTATGATACTCCCGACGCCGGCTAATGTGTTCCAAACATCGTTTGCGACGTACATTACTAACGTCCCCGGTACACCTTCCCCGGTGCAAACCAATCTTGAAGCTAAGTATACAAACACGGGGCAGCTAACCGCACCTATCGCACGGGCTGACGGCTTTACCACCGGGGTTATAGCCTCGCTCGTCATTGACGGCGTGACGATATCGAACATTATCGATACTTATATCGCTTCTGGACCTAACACCACGAAGATGCGCGAGGGGGCTATTCTCCTTGCTGTCAATAATGAGATAATGACGTTTCAGGGGGCTTCCAAGACCGGCCCCACGCAGTACACCCTTACGAACGTGCGGCGGGCCATCCTTGACACAGTGGCCGGTGATCACGCGGCAAACGACCCGGTGTACCTGTTCACAGCGGACGCAGGGAACCTCCCCGCGCGTCAGTTCGCATTCCCGCCCGCCTACACCCCGAATTGGCGCATTGTCTCGAACACAGCCACGCGGTACGGGGACGTGTCCGACGCGCTGGCGTCGAATGCTTGGACACCGACGCACAACCGCACCCTTGCCCCCCTGCGGCCCCATGGGGCGGCTGTGGACGGCGTGCGCAACCTGACAGGCTCCCTTGAACGCGGGGCCGGCACTGACATTACTGTGACGTGGCGCACGCGGAACCGGGGCAACACCGATATCGTGTTTCAAGCCGACGCTGCCGAGGAAGGTGAGATAGACGCACTTGATGCTTATCAGATACACCGCGTTATGATACGGGATAGCGGCGGGACTGTGCACGACTGCGGCGCGACGGCGAACGATCAAACGTACAACTCGCTGACTGTGACTATCCCGATAGGTGCCGCTCTTGGTTTGGCTTATTTGTGGGTACGTTCTGAAACCGTCAACGGTCAATCGTTCTATAATGACGAGATAACGCTTACCATACTTCCGGCACTGGCAATAGCTACGGAAGATGATGCAGCATTTATCATAAACGAAGCGGGTAACCGCTATCTCATTTCGGAGTAATCACGATGGCCCTTACGCCTCAAAAAGTATCGGCAATGCCTGCGGCCACTCAACCGATATCCCCGGAAGAATTACTATATCTAGTTCAAGCGGGGAACTCGCGTAACGCTAAGATCAAAGATATGATCTTTGGGGCCGGTGTCGTCGGGTCTTGGACACCGACAGTTGGCGGCGCGACTACTGACCCGACATTAACGTATACGCAGCAAGTAGGTAATTACGTCAAATTAGGGCGTTATGTATTTGCACAGTTTCGTATAGATGCAAACATAACAGACGTGGGAGCGGGCGGGTTGATTGTTCGGGGGTTACCCTTTGTGCCGTCATACTCGTTGATATCTGTAGACGTTGGCCTGCAAACGCTACTAACATCTGATGGTGTTATTGGCGACATATCGGGCAGTAACGTCCGAATACTCAACCTAAACGGTACTGTGGCATCTACCGCAATACTAAAACTTGGTGCAGGTATTTTGTCTGCATCATCTGTGTATGTAACTAATACGAACTGAGGTAGAGCTATGAACATCACACTTTACATTGATCCTCGCGGCCCTATCACAGTTCGTGATGATGACGGCATTACGTCAATGTACGCCCCCGGCGAATGGGTAGGCGGTGAATGGGTAGATACAGTTATCGCCGACCTCCCGAAATGCGCACGCAAGGCGGCTCGGGAACTGTGGAAGCCTGATGTTGTTTCCGAATGGCGCGATCTTACGCAGATGCCCGAGCCGAGTACGGCGGATATTGTGGAAGAATATCGGCAGGCAGTGCAAGGGCACGTTGATGCGATCGCAAAAACTCGACGCTACGATAACGGGTATGCGCTGGCGTCATACACCGCAAGCACTAACCCCGTATGGGCTGCTGAGGCTCAAGCTTTCGTTGCGTGGCGTGATGCTGTGTGGGCACACGCGTACACCGAACTGGATAAGGTGACAAGCGGTCAACGCGAACAGCCGGGAGTTGCCGAGTTTATCGGCGAACTCCCCGTGATTACGTGGCCGGGGTAGATGCCGCCGTCAAGCGCGGTCGCCTCGACTAGAAGTTTGGCGCGCCGTGCAATTTCACTATCTGGCAACTTAACAGCGATAGCATCGCGCAAATATCTCAACGCCTTGTCAAGTTCGCTCATATCCATAACTCCTATTAGGTGCGGCGCATTAACGCGCCGCAAGTGATTTACCGATCAACAATGCTTTGTCCATTTCCGCGCGGTATTTGGCGTCGTTATCGTAACGCCATTCACGTACTATTTGCAGGGCCTTGACCAATTCATCTTTAGTGAACTCGCCAGCGCGTACACCAGCAAAATGGCGAGACGTAATTTCTTTTGCGCGTTCGATGTTCATTTCCGTAACTCCCTTGTTTATAAGGGAGTTATCTCATAGTCGTTATTGAGTGTCAATAGCCTAATTTGTTATACTACCGATTTGACTTTACCCCATGACGGGCCATCTTCCTCGTCAACCTTAAGCGGAATGCGTAGCTTGACGCAGTTAGTCATAAGGTGCGCGACGTAATCAAGAGCCTGCCGCATTATCGGATCATTGTGCGGGATACTGAAATTGATTTCATCATGAACGGTTACGCGGGGTACGCCGGTCACGTTGAATACGCCCGAACGATAGCAATCAAGCATACCCTGTTTCATCACGTCCGGTTCGCTACCCTGAAATTTATAGTTCACGCCGCGATACTCGTAAGCTCGCCTGAGTGGTGCACCATACGCGCGCAACGCTGCGTGATACGGTAACGGGTCGTAGTATTCACCCTTCTGGCGAATAGCCGGTTCAAACAGGTGAAAGCGAATACGACGCCCTAGTATCGTGGTCACGTACCCGAATTGTTGTACCTCTTGGCCGATAGCTTTCATCGTCGGTTTGACGTACGGTGCGCCGTCAAAATACGCCTTAAAGAACGCCTTTACTTGGTCATCGGTAAAGCCATCACCAAAGTACGACGCGGTTTTAAACCCTAGCGCCTTTTCACTCTGACCATATAATAGCCCGAAATTGACGTTCTTAATCGGTCGTCGGCGGAAGTCCATCGCCTCTTTATCGCTCGCGTCCCATCCCATGAACGGGCACACGTTATAGTACACGCGATTGTGATAATCAGTCGCCGGATTATCGATGTAATCTTGTCTAAGTTCATCACTTCCGGGGCCAACAGCGAAGTGCGCCAGTAGTCGATAATGAATTTGCGACTGGTCAAACTTAGTCCACCTGTGGTGCCCCTCATCATGTACGAAACACTCACGAACGCGCTTACCAAGTTTCGTCCGCGCCGGGATATTCTGCAAGTTCGGGTCCGACGACGAGAAGCGCCCGACGAGTGTACCGTTTTCGTCGCCCTTAAGCTGGTGAAATTGTGGGTACAGTTTACCGTTAACGCTCTTATCGATGACGTATCCTTTAAGGAACGTACCGACAATCTTTTCGTGTTCGCGTATGTCGTTAACGAGCCGGCCTAGTGGATGGTCAAGACCTGCTAACCACTCCTTACGCATTTCGGCGTTACCGGCTGCGGTATTGTTGTAACGTATGCCCACATGATCGAACAGCGCCGCGAGTTGCGCATTCGATGACGACATGAGGTTAAAGCCGTACTCAGCGTAAATACGTTCGTACAGCTTTCGGGTATCGGCTTCGATCTCATCAATCATCCGGTACGCCATATCAACGTCAACGCTGATACCGGCTAATCTCATTTCGATCATGAGCGGGATTAGATCGCACTCAAGCCGATAGACGTAATCAAGCTGTTCTGAATTGAGTATGGGAACTTGCTTTTCCCATATATCGAGGGGCAAGAAAGCATCGCTTATCGCGTACGATGCCGCGAGCCGTGCGGGCGATCTGTAAATATCGCCGCGCCAGTGTGTCGGCTTAGTGTCGGGGTACGCCAGTTGCACCCAATTGCGCAATAGGCCGCTGTCTTTACCCTCGCCAAGATACTTTTGTCCTAACGCCTCAAGGGCTACCGTCGCCTCACTATCAATAAGCGCCTCGCCGAACTGTACATCTTCCAACGGGCCGCTAACGCGCACACCCTCGCAAGCGAGATTACCGATATCGTAAGTGATATTGGCCCCCACTTTACGAATATGGGGCGTGTCCATAACTCTATTAAGCCATGGGAAAAACTGTTCGGGGTTGAGGTTGATATGCGGTTCAATCTCATGCCGCACCGGGAAGTACCACGCGCCCCGGTTGCCCTGACGGTCTACGGCCCCGAGCGACACACCGACCACATGCGCCTTGCCTCGCGCCCATCCCGGACCCTCGGTGTTTAGGGTGGTATCCTTGGTTTCGCAGTCAAAACTTATCATGACCGCGTTATCAAGGTTCGGGGGGCTTTCTGGTAGCGTCCACCCAGTATCAGGTATTGGGGGCGCAAGGTGTATCCTCGCGCCCCGTTTCTTGGTTAGTTCATCGTCGCCAAAGAATGTCATTACGCCCTTATCTTACTTATCGCCCCGCGTACGCCGTCACCGATAAACGCTATCAATCGTTCATTACCGTTGAAATTGAACGCCGGGTTAAATTCTTCGATAGCTAGGAACTGTTTATAGTTGACGATTACGTCAGTAGCGTCAAGCCCCTTTACCTTGTACGTCGCTGACGGTTCGGCATCCCCCGAGGTTGTAGCCAGCAACTCGTTATCGAGATGTACGCGCTGTTCGTGTGCGAATGGGGCGATTGATCGAATACCCTCCCAAAAGTCTTTAGGAACGGCGTCGCACTTGAGCGCGTCAATTTCGCTCAAGATGCCGTTAACGCTACGGGTAGGCCACGGCTCGCTATACAATTGCGTCTTTAGCCATGTGTTGTCATCGAACCAAACAGTTAGGCTTGTATCTGAGTAGCCGAACCTCGTTATGTCCTTTTTGATCTTGACCAGTGCGTCAACGAATGTTTTCGGCACAATCAAATCAGGCATACCGACGCCGTGCCACGCCTGTACGATAACGAGACTGTTTGTCCCTATGCATGAACCGTTCGTACAGTACACCGAAGCGCCGATTACCGTTTGCGCCCCTTCCCGAGTGAATACCGACGCCCTTGCAATCGCGTCGCGGAAATTGTTATTCAGCGGCCACGACGCCGGGTCAGGCGTAATCGTAACCAGATTTTCCGGCATGATTGTGGGCACGACCGCACGGAACTTAGATGTACGCACAGTTACGGCGTTATTTTCAAATGCGATTGACGACACATCGTTAGCGCGTTCGATGGCGTGTATGAGCCTGTACGTATTCGGGCACACGTACGGAAGTTCAATATCATCTTCGGTTAGCTGTATCCCGCACGCCAATATACCATCATACGCGATAATGAATTTACCAAACATACGACAGTGTGTTTGGTATAGCGCCCCATCCTCGCGCTGCGCTAGCTTGATAAAGTTGAGTGCCCCGAGTAGGGGCAACTCTGTTTTCGTCTTGGTTTTACGCGGGGCCATAACGCAAATTCCTTATCGTCCACTGTACTATGCCGGCCTGATAGATCGCGTCATCAAGCGCGCTGTGGTACACGCCATTACGCACAGGTTCGACGGCTGGCATGGCGGGCGCTGGCGCAATCCACGGGGCGTTACGCACAAGCTTTGATACATGGCGTAACGCGCGTACGTCAACTTCTTGCCGATGCGACCACGGAACGATTATCCCGAATACCTTAGCTGCGTGCTTGATCTTGCCAAGATCGAAAGCCGGGGGCATTGCCCACACGCCGTCATTGTCCGACGCGTGTACCTCAATGAAACTGAATAGTTCGGTGAGCGCGTCGGGCAGTAACTTGCGGTCAAGGTTCATCTGCGAGGTCATCGCTTCCGGTGACTGGGTACGCCACCAGTCAACCGTACCTTGTTCGATGTTGCGCCCGTCCATAAGCTGAGAGAATATATCAATCCCCCTATGAAACGTGCGCGCGCTACCGGGTGAGGTACGCGGGGCCGCACCCGCCGCACCCGGTAGCGTGTACAGGTCATCGGCGTACGGGTTAAACGCTACCGCGCCGATAGATAGGATTACGGCGTCGTCGCCGATACCCAGTGTTTCAGTGTCAATCATTATATCCATTGGTTACCCTTTCTCAGAACGGAATTATATCGTCGTGATATTCGCACCCCATTGCGATAATGCGCGCTGGTGGGCGTTTACCGACCATGCGGCATATCTCGTTAGGTTCGTCAAAGTGTTCGCAGTTAAGACAGGTTTTCGTTTGACGGTCAAGATACTCACTTACGACTGTGCCTATCTCGCGGGCCATACCTTTAATGTCAAACTGACGGCGCGTTGTTACGATGCTCACCACTCAACCCCTAATATCTGAGGGTGTTTCCGGTTCACCCACACCCTTACACGTTGCGGTATGCGTAATTCGTGCTGACGGCGAATAACCTCGTCTACAGTATCGGGAATATCCTCGCTGGCGCTACGTGCGCGCCACCATTCATGATAGATATGTTTCCCCTTTGGGTTCTGTACCGGCACGTATTCGATGTACTGCGATAGCCCGCTTATGTAGCTAACCGCCAATGTCGGTAGACCTGACGATTTAGACACATGCTTGTATATGAGTACTTGATTTACCGGGAACGTTTCGACCACAGGCAAATCGTTCTTCATTATCGGGGTTTCGTCGGCTTCCCGGATTATCTTGGTTTTGAACTCAAATTCTTCATCACACCCAATACAGAACCGGAATGACGGATGATTATATGTTCCGCAATGTTCACATATTTTTACGGGCGCGTCCCCGCCCCCCTCACCTTTACGCTTAGGTACGTACGGATCATTGATCGGACCGTTACGGCGGGTGTTGCCGCCAAAGTCCATATACAGGCAGTTTTCCTTATACGGCGGGAATACACGCATTCCGCGCCCGGCTTTCTGGACATGCTTTGGCACACTTAATGTGGGCTGTAGATCAATGATGTAATCAAGCGGCGGGTGATCGTACCCCGTGGTGAATATGTTATTGCCGACGAGACAACGTAACTCCCCGCGCTTGTGCGCTTCGATGCGCTTACGCCTGTCATCTGCCGTAGTCTTGTTGTGTACGTACGATGCCGGAATACCCATCTGGTTGAGCATCGCGGATATGTTTTCCGTGTGTTCGATCCCGCTGGCGAAAGCAAGCCACGATTGCCGGTTATACCCGTAGTGCAGCGCCTCAGTGAGCGCCGCACGGGTCACAGCCTCGCGATTAGCTTCTTTTTGTAGCTGTGCTTGATTATAATCGCCCGTGGAACTTCTACCCACGTTTGATACGTCGATTTCGGTATCCGTCCGCTTAGGGATAAGTGGCGATAGGTAGCCTTCGGCGATCAACCGGGCGAAACCTTCCATCGTCGTAAGATCGTAACAAACATCTGTGAATATCCGGCCTTCATGTTCTGATGTGATATAGCCGATACCCATACGATATATCGTCGCCGACAGCCCGACAACCTTAAGGTATGGGTTGATCTTTCTCAGTCCATAACCGGGGATAAACTTACCGTTCTCGTCAAAGCGATCTGGTTGACCTATCAGCCTTTGATAGTTCGTACCGTCGCCGGGGGCGACAAGGTGCGCCTCATCAACGATGAGTATGTCGCGGTGCCCGAATGCCTCAACACACTTGACCATTGATTGCACGCCCCCGAAGATAATCGGTTGCATGTAGTCTCGGGACTTAAGGCCGGCGCTATACACCCCGTACGGGGCGTGCGGCCACATTTCGGCGAACTTGTTAGCGTTCTGTTCGATTAGCTCTTGTACGTGCGTCGCTACGATAAACCGTTGGTTAGGATAGTAGTGTAGCGCGGATTTGATGAAACCCCCGATAACGTGCGTCTTACCGCTTCCCGTTGGCATAGCGATAAGCGGGTTCCCTTGGTTCCCCGAGCCGAAATAGTTATATATGGACTGGATAGCTTCCCGCCCGTACCAACGTTGCCCGGCAAATATGTCAAATCCAGTGTTCATCGTACGGGAACAAGGCTTCTTTCGTTATTCTGACGGCGGGCGTACATTCGCGCGCGGCACGTTTGGCACGTCGCCCCAATGTGGGTATCTGACGGGAGCACGGCGGTAAACTTCCCGAGCACCGATGACGTGTATTCACGGTCGCGGGTGTGTCTGCCTGTAAGCCCACACAAAGTGATAATGCGCCCGTCATCGCGCTTCGATATCATGTGGATTATTTTACGGGGTTGTGCTGTGGACATGCCTTAAGTACCGCCTCTTTGTTAGGTATGACCGCGCCCCACCTTTCGCATGCGAACTTACCGTTTTCGGCGGGTACGCAATGCAGGCACGATCTACAGTTGATAGCTACCGGCTGATTATGGTGGCACACGCCAGCCATATCACAAAACTTGCACTTAAAGAATGCGGGGCTTTCAGCGATACGCGCGGGGCGTGTCTTGCTGTGCATTATCGTTTTGGCTTTATCGAGCAACAAAGCCACCTGAGTATCATCACGCGGAATGATTATCGGTTTGAAATCCTCGTCATTACGGCTTGCCGGTATGAACATGCACGCGGGAAGATCGCGGTAGTACATATACGTACATACCTGACTATAATACTTAATATCCGCCTCAATTAGCGCTTTCGTCGTCAGGCCCGCAAACCGCTTGTAGTTAACATATTTAAACTCAAGCAGGATTTCAATTCCATTGGTTAGCGTAGGGTGCGAGGCGATGCCGTCAAGCTCCCCGTATAGATGCCCGTTAAGATCGGATACCGCGTATTGACGCCCTGTTTCAGGGTCGATATCGCGCACAGTCCACCCGGTGCCGCGTAGCCACGCGATTACGTCCGCTTCATTCTTATCCCCGCGCGAATTGTACCGCGCCATACGCCCATCAGCCGGCTTAGGCTCAACAGCCCACCGCCATTTATACCATAATTCGGCGACGCATTCGTCGCCAAGCCCTGACGGGGATATTCTGGTTGAGTATCGATTGGGGCGATTGTCGCTAAACCATTGATTGATGTTGTCCCGCGTCTCACGCTCGATACGTTCGCGTACGCCTAAATCTTTGAAATCCACAATCACCACCTATAATAAAACGGGACCGCGCCAAGGGTATAACGCGGCCCCGCTTACCACACTGAATTAGAGCTAGACGACTAACCCAATGCGATTACTGGCCGTTGTTATTGGCCCATGTCGGCGCGCCCTGTGGTGCCCCGAAGTTCTGTTGCTGGTTCTGCGGGGGCTGTCCCTGCGGCGGTCCCCACGCGGGCATACCACCGCCCTGTGCCGGCATTCCGCCCTGTGCCGGCATACCACCGCCCTGCGGCGGCATCTGCTGTTGCACGTTGCCCTGCGGGTTCTGCTGCTGCTGTGGCGCACCGCCCCACCCACCTTGACCCTGCGGGGGCTGTCCCTGCGGCGGCTGCTGCGTCTGCTGTGGGGGAACCTGCGGCGAGGTCTGCGGCGCACCGCCCTGCGGGCCGCTCGCGGCCTGTCCGGGCTTGTTGCCGTTCACGTCGCGAATGCCGTTCCGGGCAAGCTGCGTGAACTGGGTAGCGTTACCCTCCTTGTCCTTCTGTTGTTCGGACACAAGCCGAAAGGGCTTGTTGAACAGTTCGGCGGTATTGCCGATCCGCCCCGGCAAGCCGAGCACATGACCAAGCGCCGATAGTTCCTGATATGCCGCCGCCACCGCTTTCGGTTCGGGGTTATTGGTGTTGAAGCGCAAGGTGAACTCAACACCCGCAACCGGACCCTCCTGCCCGACGCCAGCAAGTTCAAGGTAGTGGCCGTTACCGGCTTTCGTTGGCTTGAAGCCGTTATCCTTATTCAGGATGACAAGCCAGCCCTTATCATCCGATACCGGAAGGAACGAACCGCCTTCAAACAGCGGGTTGATTTGGGAGAAGTCGAAATTCAAGTCTGTCACTGTGGGTACTCCTTTAGTCCCGATTGAACAAGTCTATCCCGCGTGACTTATAGATGGCGTCAGCGAGATAATTCCAGCCGCCTTGCGGCGGAATGGCTATTTCCCCGGATATACCGTACCGATTACCGGCAACATACCCCGGTGTACGATCAACGCCAAGCACGCGACCGCGATTGGTGGACACGGCACGCGACAACTTTTGGTTATCGTTAACGATGACGTGCACAGGTTCGTACAGAAAGCCGATCATATCGGCCCACTGCGTTATCATTTCGCGCTTACCATAGGTTTTCGCGTTTTTCGGTGAGTGCAAAAGGATATCCCACGTATCGTACTCGCCATGAGCCGGGTCATTAACCCGGGACGCGAATACGTGACACGTAATCACACTATTGATACCGTACTGGAATGCCAGCGTATCGCAATACGATAGGAACGTACCGAATAGCTCGTTAGCGCGCAAGTACGCTTTACCGTATCCACCAAGCGCGCTTTCCATAGTGACGCCCTTACCGTTATTCTTCTGGTAATTCGGGTCACTCTTGAGTACGTAATTGTGGATTAGGATTTCAAGCGCCGTCGCTGTATCCCATACAATAGTTTGATAAGGTAGCGCACGATTGCGCGCCGTTGCAATAAGTTCCTCGCAAAGCTGAAATACCTGTTCGAGGGTATCGAGCTTGTGCGGTAACTTCGATGTTGCAACCGCACCGAAGCCGAGTTCCAACGGTACAAGCAAGCTACGGGGGGAGTTAGCGGCAAGCGTCGTCTTACCGACCTTTTCAGTCCCCGCGATAACAATTCGCTGCCCCGCGTTGATAGGCCCGGTGGTGACATGGTTGAGCATCGACATTATGCGCATACCTGCTTAATCATTGGGGCGATATACTCGCCCGTTTTGCAGTCAGGGAACGCGTATTTAGTTACAACCGTGACTGTTCCGTGAAATAACAACGCCGCAATGGTCTTTGCTTGTATCGTCGTTATATCGGCTTGCCCGTACGCGATCAATGTACCCTCGCCGGCACTGATAGCGTATTCGTACCGGGTGTACGAGTTCAATTCAGTCATAGCGTTACCTTTCCGCTGATATCAAAGCTAGTCATGGGCTGTGACTTAATCCAACTAAACCACAGGTAAGGAGTACCCATAACTAGCCATGGTATAAGCGGCGCGCCGGGAGCGGCTTGGCGAGGGGACATTACCCCCGGCGCACCATAAACGATAGTGAGGGGACTACCGTTTATTTCGCAGGCTTGGCGACGATCTCGACAGACTTAGCCGCCGGCTTGATCGTCAAGACAGTATCGATAATTTTCTTCGCGTCGCCGGGAAGCTTCTTGTATTCGGAAACCGAAAGCTCGGGCTTGAACTTAACGAGACGTTCGGCAAGAAGCTCGCCATACTCAACAGTCTTTTCGATCTGTTCAAGTGCCTTATCGAGCTTGGTATCGTCAAGCTTGTATTCAAGCTTGTGCGTTACCTTGAGCGTGTGGCCCCAGCCGATATCAACGTTTTCGACGCCGGAAGCCATTTCCGAAGTCTGTTCGGAAAACGCGTCGATTACCTGCTTGCGCAACTCACCCTCAAGCGTACGGAAATGCTTAAGCTGTGCGTTAGCTTCCTTCCACGACGCAAGAAGCGTATCGCGGTTTGATTGCGGTGCGGTGGTGTTCATTTGATTACCCTTGTCGTTACCCTTGATGCATGAACCTTAGACGCCAGAATTTTGTACGTCAAGCACAAAATTTGTACGTTGACCACATTTTGCAGCGAGGGTAAGAGGGTTAAACTACCCACATTCGAGCGCTCGGGGCAATCACTACATGTCGTCTTTACGAACCGTCACGCTACAACTGCTAGTCAGTCGCCCCCGTAATCTAAAGCTTTCGCAGATCGCCGAGGATACGGGCCTTTCCTACTGGTTCCTGCAAAACTTCCACTATGGCCGGATCAAATCACCGGACGTGGATAACGTGCAAACGCTTTACGAATATCTCTCAGGTAAGAAGCTGATTAGCTGACATGTACGATAATATCCCCGACGAGCTTAGACAGCGTATTAACTGGTGCCTGTGGCGGTATGAAACGCTTGAGGGTTCACCTAAGCCGACGAAAGTACCTTACCACCCGAGCGGTAAGCACGCGTCATCAACTGACCCGCAAACATGGTGCTCGTTCGGCGAGGCGGTAATCGCCGCGCAAGACTGGACCAAATATAACGGCATCGGCTTCTTTTTCAGTAAGTTTGATCCGTACTGCGGCATCGATCTTGATAATCCGTATGAAATGCTTGATGACGGTACACCTAAGTACAGCCCGGATAAGCAGGAAGAAATTCGCCAGCGCCATATCCGCATTCTCGGGGCGTTTCCGTCTTACGCTGAAACGTCCCCGTCAGGTAAGGGCATTCACATAATCGTACGCGCTAAGCTTGATCATGGTCGGCGACGCGATGGCGTGGAAATGTATCCCCATAGCCGATACTTCACAATGACGGGCAACCGCTGTAACCAGTTCGGTATCACCGACTGTCAGGATATGGCGATAAAGCTATGGGATGAACTAGCCCCGGTGGTAAGCGCTGCCGATAACGGGTTCTATGGTACGGCTATTCAGTCGGATGACGATAACGTAATTTACAATCGAGCCGCGCAAGCCTCAAACGGTCAAAAGTTCGAGGAACTTTATAACGGTAACTGGACGCAATATTTCCGATCGCAATCGGAAGCGGACTTCGCGCTAATCGATATCATCGCTTATTACACGCAGCATCAGCCCCAAATCGCGCGCATGTTCCGTAATTCGGCGCTCGGGCAGCGTGATAAGGCCCGGCGCGATAAGTACGTCTACGATATGATCCAAAAATCATTCGATAATCAGCTACCCCCTATGGACATATCAGCGATACAGGATAGGTTAAATGCGGCGTTGGCGGCGGCTCATAACCCTACCGTCGCGCCCGTGGATGCTCCCACGCCGGGGTTACCCTTTCCCCCGGCTGGTGATGCGCCCGACGCGGGGCAGGGGGGCGGATTTGCGGCGGTTCAATCCCCTGCCCCGTCCCGGCGCACGTTCGACGGCTACAACCTCACCACATGGCTAGAGACGCCCCCGCCCGGTATCATCGGCATGATACAGGACTATATCTTTCGTTCGTCGCCCCGCCCCGTTTACGAGATATCGCTTGTCGCGTCGCTCGGGCTGTTCGCCGGACTTGTGGGTAGACAGTTCAACGTCAGCGGAACCGGCCTTAATCATTATCTGATGCTGGTAGCCGGCACGGGTAAGGGCAAAGAAGCTATATCAGTTGGTATCAGTAAGACACTCGCGGCGTTCGACGGCAAGATTAAGCTGTTTGATCGTGTACGCGGCCCGTCTGAAATATCATCAGGTCAGGCGCTCCTTAAGCACCTGTCAGGCGATGACAAGATACCGTCAATCGTCTCACTCGTCGGCGAGTTCGGCGACCGTCTCAGGATGATCACCGATACCAACTCGTCATCAGCAGACCGTGCGCTTAAGCGCGTGCTCCTTGACCTTTACGGCAAGTCAGGTGCCGGGCAAGTTATCCAGCCGACTATCTATTCCGACACAACCAAGAACACGACGCCCATTTATTCCCCGGCGTTCTCCCTAATCGGCGAAAGTACAGGCGAGACGTATTACGCGGCGCTTGACGAGGATACCGTTGCACATGGCTTGTTGCCTCGCTTTATCACGGTCGAGTACAAAGGCCCGCGCGTTCCGCTTAATAAGGGTCACTCACACGTAACCATGCCTCAGCAGTTATATGCGGCGTTAGAGGATTTGGCTTACAAGATCGATCACCGCGCGAATAGCGGCGAGGTCACACAGGTTATGCTAACCCCCGAGGCTGAGGCATTAGCGGACAAGATCAACGTTTATTGTGACGCGAAGATTAACAACGCCGCTAACGAAATGCTTAACCAGCTTTGGAACCGCGTTCACCTTAAGATACTCAAGCTCGCAGCCCTGCTTGCAGTTGCCCACAATGTTGACGCTCCCATTATCGATGAACTGATGATCAATTGGGCTACGTCGCTCGTTATGTCCGATACACTCAACATCATCAGCCGGTTTGAAGGCGGTCATATGGGTGTCGTTAGGGCAATCAATCATGCCGAAGAATACATTCGTCGTGAGTGTAAAAGGTATCTCACTAGCGATGTTCACGTACTAAAGAACGTTAATCCAGAACTGCACAAACGAATGATCATTCCGCGTAGGTGGCTGCAACAGCGACTGTTGAACACTAGACCATTTCGCAATGAGCCTAACCCGTCATTCGCATTCTCGCGTGCGGTCGATAATTTGGTCGAGAACGGCGTTTTGCATCGTGTATCGAGTAAGGACATTGGTATCGATACAGTAGGCAAACAGGGTTATTATGTGTCGGTTATCGACGTTGATTGGCTTAAGGGGTAATTTTGACGGCATAATGTATGTAATGTATAAAATGTATAAACCCCCGTATACGGTGCTAAGTCATTGAAATTGCAGAAAGTATGTAATGTATGAAGTTTTTGGGGGAGAGGGGGGTACACCCCCACCCCGACCACCCCCTTATATACGCGATTTCGATATCTCTCCCATAAAGTTAATACATTTCATACATTCTTATAAATCAACGACTTAACCCTTTATACATTACTTTATACATTTCATACATTTCATACATTATGAATATAGATAATAAACAGTGTAACTAAGGAAGGATAACGAGCAATGAAGCCTGTTGAGATTAAAGACCCGGACTACCGCCTTATGGCAAGCCAGCCGGGGCACATGGATATAACCGCTAAGGTAATGGACAACGGTAACGGCCAAATGTGTGTCGTAACTCTCTGGCGTCCGACCGCTGACGAGATACTGGCGATGATGGGCGGCGCGCCGGTCCAACTGTGGGCATTGACAACGCCGGATCAATTCTACCCTGTCGCGCTTCACGTACCTACTGACGATATCGCTTGACACTCGATAACGCCGCTGTATAATCAGGATAGATAACGAGAAAGGGTATCGACATGAAAGAATTAATCAAACTTGATGCCGCAATTGCGCGATTGAATAAGGCCGGCGTTGGTACGTCAGTCATGCAGCTTAAGCACAATCACAGCGCGCTAAAGGCATATATTAACGGCAAGACTGTGAGCGTACCTGTAGTGGTCGGCGTAGTCGTGGCGGCGGATATTGAGGAAATCATTGCACTGCATACGAATGTGCACACAATCCACGATGACGCCCGCGAGCGGATCGAACTTGCGATGACGTACGCCGAAGATGGTGCGTTTCTCAGCGCCGCGAGGCTATTCCGCGAAATCGCCGACATGTACGACAAGCGAGCTAAGGACGTGTACTAATGCCGATGCACGGTAAATTCACAATTACCGATATCGAGGCACACGCGCACGCTGCCAATGATGACACCTGCCGTACGCGGCTTAATCACATGGGCGGTAGATGGCTGCGGGTAGTGTACGAGGGTAACGCCCAATACTCGTATTGGTACGATATGCCGAAATCATCGTCGGAAATCCCGCGCCAGATCGCAGCCGAGTATTTGCGGGGCGAGGTCGAGTATCGGAAGCGGGCAAAGCGGGGCATACGGGCAGGCTAGGCGAGCGCTGCGGGGGATGGGAGCCGGGGCAACCTCCCCGGAACCGCCAACGGCGATCCTAGGCCCCTCCCTGCCCCGGCAATCGCTGTGTCATTTTGAGACAGTCGGGGGTTAACCGGCTGTTAACCGATATTCCCGCTCGATAACGAAGGGTGTTGACGCCGTTCGATAATGCGCTTATGTTACTCTCATAAATAAGGGAGTTACGGAAATGAACCAGCTTAAAGTCATCGAAATCGCCGCTAATCTCATCAAAGAAGGTAAGTCCGACGCGGAAGTTAAGCAGGCTCTTTTTAACACTAAGGGTGTGCGTGTTTCCCAAATCGAAAAAGTCATGAAGTTGATTGCGGCGCGCTAATGCGCCGCACACAAGGGGAAATAAACGAATGTTCAAGACCTATCTCGTTGAAGCCCGGCTAAAGTTTCCTTACTGTTACCACACCGGGTACGATTTCACGATTACGGCCAAGACTAAGGCCGATGCGATCAAGAGCGCCCGTAAGGAAGCCGCCTATTCGGGCCATACTCGTCAGGATGGTCCCTTGATCTACAAGGCAACGGAAGTGGCGCGCTAGCTCGCCACCTTTAACCAGAAAGGATAACGACATGAAGTTCATCATTCGTCATTGGGATATCCTGACGCTCGTACTCGCGGCATGGATATCGGCGGCAATCATCGCCTACAACCTCTATCACGGGCTGTACGGCACGCTGTCCGGGGGCATGTAATGTACTCAGGCCCCATGTCAAAGAATAAGGCCCGCCGTGCGCGGGCTTTCGCGTTTGGGTACGAGGCTGGCGTTAACGATCTGGTAAGGACGTTGAAGATAACCATGCCGGTAAGTGCTCATGCCGCGCTTGACAAGCTAGCGGATAATGTGAAAGAGTATGCTTATCGAATGAAGGTAGCCGCTACGGCGGTGAACAAGGGTAAGCAAGATGGTAATCATGAGCGAGAAGATTAATAAGTACCACGTCCGGCTCAACCTGTGCCGTCCGAGCGAGGGGGCAATCATCCGCCGTCATATCAGCGACGTGGTATTCGCCGACAGTACCGACGCCGCTATCGCTTTCGCTAAGGTTCGCAACGGTCACCGCGTACGCACGAATGAACGTGTCGTCGGGACCATGACGCACAGGATTGATTGACATGATGGGGTATAGATCGGCTATTCAATGGCTTGTCGATAACGACGATTGCTATTACCTTGATGACGGGCCTGATGCTCCGTTGTCGGTTTCCGCGTCGCTCGTCGCCGATATCTACCACAAGCCCGACGAAAAGGTTCGTTCCGATATCATCAGGTATCGTAAGCGAAAGGAGGCTAACGAGAATGGCTAAGCTCAAAACAACAGCCGCCGCACAGAACGAGGTCGCTAAGGCTTTCGTGCAACTGGCACAGCTTATGCGCGTGTACGCCGATGACCAGCATGGTAGTATGCGTTGGCAGTCCACAGCCCGAGCGCGCCGCGAATGCGAGGTACGCGCCGAAGTGTACAACAGCATCGCCGATGAAATCTTGGCTATCGAGATCGAAACGAACTAACGTCAAACGAGGATAACGGATATGTACACCGAACGAAAGAACGATGATATCGTAATGAAGGCGGTAGAGCTTTCTAACAACGGGCACCACGAACGGGCTGCGGCGCTATTCCAGCGAGCGGGGAACCAGTACCGCCCCGAAGCTGAGAAGAAAACGCTATGGGATGCTGCCAAGCGTTCCCGAGATATCGCGAGGCGCGATTGATATGCATGGCGGGTGGTATATCACAGCTAAGCGCGGGAGCGCTCGCCGCTTGCTCGTCGGGCCGGTACAGGATCGCGCCGCGCTCGCGTCAATTGTGGGCAGTGTTGCGGAACGCGTGCCGGAAGAATTTGCACGCACCGACGATATCGACCTTGATATTGTCTATCTCGCTGAAACCACGCTAACGCTTGGCGAGCTTAACAATAGCTATTGGCTCGTCTACCATTTGGGGGTATTGTCATGATCCACCTGATTAACGGGCAGTTGATCATATCCGACAGCATCGGACACGCTTACCAGTTCGATAACGGATGGTCATCGATCATGCTTCATGATAACCGGCAATCAACGTGTGTGCTGCGTATCCCCACGAACACGCTTGTTGATTACGATGAGCGTCATCGATGGATCATGAACAAGCATAATGAGTTCAAGCGTAACGGCGGCAAGGATACTGAATTTATCGTGACCGGGTTCGTCACGGGCGACGAACTGTTGCCGCACCTTGCCAAGATCGCGGCCCTACCCCCGATTGACGACGCTGCCCGAGCCGCTAAGGTGGCGGACGATATGCTTGCCAAGATAAGGAAACGCTAGCATGAACGTTACGGCAATCGACCGTTACTATCTCCTAAGCGACGTTACGGCGCACCTTAGCCGTAACGGTTACTCGTTTAGCTTCCGCACTCACGAACAGGTGACAGGGTTCCGCCCGTCAGCCAGCGCCCGTTACAACGATATGTGGGTGTACTCAGCATGTGGGGCGCTTAGCCGTTCGTTTATCGTATCGGCTAACGGCGTGTACATTAGCCGCCGCGATTATGACGGGTGGTGCAAACATGTCGGTATCGTCCCGTTGACAAACGAGGTAATACCGGATATTTGATAGCTGTAATCAGTTATCAAGGGTAGTTATCATGATCGAATATCCTGACGGCATGGTGTACAACCTGCCGAATTGCGGCATTGTCGCAATGGCTACGTGCTCGGGCAAGCCGTACGAGCACACCCGCGAATGGTTCCGCCGACGCATGAAGGCTCGCGGTAACTGGAAAGGGCGCACCTACCACACGCAATACTCTGAGTATCTTCGCGAGTGCGGGGTATGGTTTAAGCATAGCAAGTGTGAGAAGGGCGACGTACCCACACTGATGACGTTCGTAACGTTGCGCGCCACCCCCGGTAGGCTGTATGCTGTGCGGGTATCGGGGCATGTGATGACGTGCCGTAACGGATGGGTAATGGACCAGATACAGCGATGCCCCGTTGGTGAGCATTATTCGCGGCGACGCCGTGTCACTGATTATTGGGAAATATTCGAGTAGGAGATTACACTATGCAGGTATTCTTTATCGGCGTAATCCTCGCGTGGTGCGTGTACCAACTGTGGCTGATGCTGTGGCTTATCGCCTGTATGGTAGTGGCGCACAATGAATGGATCATTAATCGCCGGTACAGTCTTGCCCCGATATCGTACCTTGAATGGTGCCGGCGTGTATGGTACATGTGATATCCGTAAACACTAACGAAAGGGAATAACCATGGAACGTGACTATAAGGAACTGGTGGCGCTGTTGCGGGCGTTTGGTCCGGGGTCCACTATCGGCGCAGCGGCTGACGCTATCGAGGCGCTTATCGCTGACCGCGACAACCTGCGAAAGGAAATCGACAAGCTCGCCGAACACTTCCGTACGAATTATTACGCGGGTGCGGGGAGCGTGGTCGATAACGCTATCTGCTGGCTCACGAACCAGCGCGCGACGATCCGTGATCTACAGGCGAGAATGCCGACTAAGGTGCTCGCCGAACGTGACGAACTCAAGAAACAGCTTGAGTGCGTTACAGCCGAACGGGACAGCGCGCAGGTGACCGGGGCAAAACTGCTTCATGAAATCGAGCGACTTTACGCGGGGATCGATTATGAGGTTCCGTGGCGGTCGCCTACGCTTGTCGTGGATAAGGCTATTGCCTTGTACAAGCAAAACAAGGAACTTAAGGAGAAGTACAACAAGGCAGTAGCCGAACTCGCTAACGCAGCGAAGATGAACACACGCATAGCGCCGGTGATCTTTGATCATACGGAAGGCGCTAAGGTGTACTTTAACCCCGCGCGACAGGGCGGCAAAACTGTGACAACGCCTATCAAGGTGTACGCCGTGCGATACCGCGCCGACCTGAAAGTGTGGGAAGCTATCCCGCGCAAGCCGAATAATGAAGCGTTCCCGCGCCTTGTGTCGGATACGCTTGACGGGCTGATGATCGCAGTAAGCGAAGCGCTTAGCAACTAAGGCTATTGACAGCCGATAACGCGGCGACTATATTGTTCACATAACAAGGAGCAATGAACATGTCGCCGCGTGAACATCGTATCGGAACACTTACCGTACAGGCAATGAATACGGATAACCGTATATTGCGTGCGCAATATAATGCGCGTATCTCACTTTACGAAGTGATGACAGATGCCGAGTACGACGAATTTATCCGCCGCCTTAATGAGCGTGCCGATAACCGGGCGACAGACTGATGACAGATGACGAAAAGCTAGCTTCCAATTATCGCAGGGGCCGGCATCGTGGCCCCTGCCGTTCTGCGCTTGACGTGATCCGTCAACTTAACGTCATCGCTGTTGAAAAGCGGTGGTCAGACGAGGAAATCGCGCGACGTGCTGGCGTGCACCCTTGGACGCTTAGCCTATGGCGTAGGGGCGTGAGATCGCCTACACTGCAAAACGTTGAAGCCGTGCTAGGGGCACTAGGGTATCGACTTGAGGTCGTGCCGGATAACGAAAGGGATTAATCATGCATAGGATTATTGGGGCGGGTATCGCGCACCTGCTAGTGGGTATGGATTTTGCGGCATCGTTCGTAAGCGAGCGGCCTACCCCCACGAAGGTACACCGCTATACGCTATCGCCGCAATCCGGGCCTGTGGTCGATACCACCAAGGAGAGTAAGCGCGCACGCCGACGCCGGCTAGCCCGCGAAAGGAGTAATGACGATGGCTGATGCACCAAAGATTGTCGCTTACGAAATCTGGAAATATGGTGAACGCGACGGCGACGCGCTTACTTATCAGGACTTGACCGTAGCTGACTGCGCCGAAGGGTACATAGCCCACCCGCTTATCTATTTGTCTCACTACGAAACCCTAAGCGCCGAGCTTGAGCAGGTGAAGCGGGTGGTGACGGATATCAACAAAGCGGCACGACAAGCAGCGGATGCTGTAGGTGTGACACCTAATTCGGACATGCGCCCGTTCGTTGAGCAAGCTGTTAAATTCGCACTCGCAGCCCATGCCGAGCCTGCCGGAGAGTCGGAACCCGTTAAGCACGGTCCCGGTTGCGGATCGCACAATGATTATCCATGCGACTGTCAAGCCCGATGACAAAGCTTAGCGACGACGAGCTAAAAGAGTGGGGCGAACTGGTCGAGTACCTGCGGGCTACTAAGCAGTACGCGCGCACCACGATTAAGGGCGGCTCATTCATTGTTAAGCCTATTCGCGGTCGTAAGCCTAAGCGGATTGTCGTTAACGGTTTGGTAAGGTTTGTCTAGTACCTTCCTAGATAACGCAAAGGAGATAACGACCATGCTTAAGGTACTTGGAATTGCCGCCGCCATCGTCACCGCAGCGTATGCCGGCTACAACGCCGATATCGTCATCGACAAGGCCGGCCCGATCATCGCCAAGACGTACCACGAACTTACGTACGTCAGCCCCAAAGCCGCGCTTGAAAAGTGCTACAAGCGCGCCGTCGCCAAGATGGACTTTAGCGCGTCGTGCGGTGCTGAAATGGACCTTGTTATCGAGACTCACGGCATGGAAGATGCTTTGATCTACGGTAATAAGCTCGTCATGCAGACGTTTGTTGACACGATTGCCCGCGCCCGATAATGTGGGCATGTGGTCTTGTTTACCACGCCTCCCTGTAACTCGCCCCGCCCCTGTGCGGGGCTTCTTTTTGCCTTGAAGCGGGTAACGCTACATGGTAAGCGTATATCGTTAACAAAGGGAAACACCGCAATGAATTACATACAGAAACTGCTTAACGCGGCTAAGCGCGTTGACGACATGTCGATTATGTCGGCTCAACTCGCGCGGCATGTCGAGGAAAACGTCGCGTTTGACGCGGCGCTTGATAAGGTTGATCATCGTTCGATACTCGAACGGAATATCGACACGACACAGAATGTTGTGACGAACCTTGAAAACAAGATCGGCGCGCACGAACTCGAAATCGATCGGCTGTACCGCGAGCATCGCGAAATGGTAGTCAGCCGCGACGGGTTGCTTAAGGCGCTGCGTCACATGCGCGACAACGATCTGTGTAAGGACGAGGGGTGCCCACAGGCCGGCGTTGATCATGTCTGCGTGACGCGCGATCCTGATTACGAGTTCGCCACCAAGGAAGCGCCGAAGTATGACAAGATGCCGGCTCCCGATGACGGACAAGTAACGGTTCCGGTTAACCCTACGCCCGAGCCGGCTCCGGTGATCAAGACCAAGCATACCAATATTCGCGGGTCCAAGGAGGAAGCCACTATCGCAGCGGAAAAGGCTGCTGCCGAAAAGATCGTCAACAAGGTGGTGAAGCGCGCAACGCGTCGGGGGCGGTAATGGCAAAGTCAACGTTTGATCCTAGCCCGTGGGGCCTTGCCGGTTCCACGGAACATTCGCACCAGCGCGCGATATTCGCATGGGCTAATTGTGCAACGGTGTTTGGTTTCGCAATAGCGAATAGCACCGAAGGTTACACTAAGAACACGCGTGAGCTTTTAATGAGCGAGGGGCCGGATATAATTCCGGTGCCCGAATTGCGGTGGCTTCACGCTATTCACAACCAAGGCCACGGCGACAAGATACGCGGCGCTATGGCTAAGGCGGAAGGCGTCAAATCGGGCGTGTCCGATATGTTCCTCCCGGTCACGCGTAACCTACCTTACCGTACATATGCCGGTCTGTACGTCGAACTCAAGCGCCCCGAGCTACAGCCGGCGCGCGGGGGCAATGGTGGCGTGTCTGACGAGCAACGCGAGTTCATGGAATACGCGCGCGAGCAAGGCTATCACGCAACCGTCGCTTACGGATGGGAAGATGCCGTAAGCATAATCCAGCGGTATATTCAGTCATGGTAGCCCGCCCATCTAATCGTCAACTGTGTGACGCGTTCCGCGAACTGCTGACGAACGGGTTCTATGTCACAGACGTTGACGGCGTACCGTCAACAAAATCGCACACACTGTCGGCGACTAAACCGTGGCGCGGGGAGCTATGGAAGGCTTTCCGCGAGATCGAAGATAGGCTATGTCCGCTGGATGCAATGGAAAGGGCGCGTAATGCAAAAGACAAGTAAGCTCGTTGATTTTTCTGTGTTGCCGGATGCGGCTAACCAGCAAATCAAGTTCCTTAACGATATGCACGCCAAGAAGGATGAACAAGAGATTGCCTATCTTATGGCGTCATCTGTGGCGGCTATCGCGTTCATGATGCTGGAAACCAACACTAAAGTGAAGGTCAAGCAACTGTTTGACAGCATCGTCAACGAGGCTCACGACATGCGCGAAAAGCGCAAGCTCATACTCACGAAAGGCAAGCTACATGGATGATTACAGCAAGTACCCTAAGTCAATCGGCGAGCGACGCGCCGACGATGACGGGGGCAACGCCGCTAAGTGGTCGCCCCGCGACGCTGTAATCGCGTTCCTGCGTGAACTTGATGCCGGGAACATTCGCGCCGATACGGTCGTTATCGCCTATTCTGTGGATGACGGCGGCGGGCACACGACAACCGGCTGGCGTATGGCGGGGCCGAGCGTTATTCAATCGCTAGGTACGCTTACCTATGTTCAACAGCGGATAGTTACGGGGGCGCATGATGACTGACGAGACAACCAAGACGGCGTTTGATGAGCGTGCCGAGGTTATCCGCGAGGCGATGGTAAAGATTGCCCACGGTATTGAGGCATCGCTACACGGCAAGCGCGAACCGACTATCGAGGAAACCACGGAAGCGCTTAGCGGGGTGCTTACGCTCGCCCATGTCACCATTCTGGCAATCAACGAGATCGCAAATAATGTGGGCAGATTGGCAGACGCAGCCGAGCGCGATCTTAATGCCGAGGTTGATAAAGTCGCTGAGGCGCGTGCTAACGACAAGGTTGCCGGTAAAATCAAACGTTCTTTTATCGGAATGAAAAATACCCCTTGACGATAACGCCATGGGCAACTATTGATGATTACGGGATCACCCGCAATTGAACAAAGGAGCATACACCAATGGCTAAGTTTGATCTTGCCGCAATCGTCGCAGCCACTACGGCGGGCAGTTTCGTTCACGTCAACGCCAAGGACAAGGAAGTCACCAAGGCGGTTAAGGACGGTCTTATCGAACTCAATACCACGATCACCAACGAAGCCGGCGAGGTCGCCGCGCGTGCTACCCCTGCCGGTATCGTCGCCGGTGCTGATGCTGTCGGCGAACAGAACACCGCGTCGGAAGCCGGTAACGCCCCGGCTGCTGCCGTGAGCTATCAGACGTTCCGCGTTGCGGCTGACGTGGTGCCCGAGGTCAAGCGCAACGTTGCGCCGCGCCCGCTGAAATATCCGTTCGACAAGCTGGCCGGCCCGGTCACGAACGCAGACGGTAAGGTCGAGTACGACAGCTTCTTTGTCGCGCCGACCGCCGACATGCCCGAGCCGTGGGAAGGCGTCAAGCCGACCGCTTCGCTTGCACAGCGCCGTTATGCCGAGGTCGTCGGCGAGAAGCCCGGTAAGAACAGCAAGGGCGAGGATATCATGCGCAAGGAGTACAACCATACGCGCAAGTTCCGCGTCGTGGAATACACGCATGACGGCGTTAAGGGTGCGCTCGTTACTCGCACCCAGTAACGTCAGCTAATACGGCGTGGGTGCGCCGTACGGGTAGGTAGCGCCCATAAGTCCTACAATGCTACTCTTGATAGGCCGAAGCCCCCTTACCCTTGTGGTGAGGGGGTTTTTCGTTTAGGGTCTACCCCCATAGCCAGAAACCCGGAACCGCTGCTATGGACCTCCCCGAGCTTAAATGGATCGCCACCGCGCGGAAGTACATCGGCTTGCGCGAGGTCAAGGGTGCGAAGCACCACCAGCAAATCGTCCAGTGGTGGAAGGACATAGGCGCGCCATGGTTCACCGACGACGAAACGGCGTGGTGTGGGGCCTATGTGGGGGGCGTTCTCAAGGAGGCGGGCTTTCCTGTCCTACCGGGCGGCAAGGGGGCGTCAGCGCGGGCGTGGAACGGTTACGGGGTGAAACTGGACAAGCCCGCCTACGGCGCGATTGCAGTGTACTGGCGCGGCTCCCCGAGCGGCGCAAATGGGCATGTGAACTTCATTGTCGGGCGTGACCAGCGCGGGCGCTTGATGGGCCTTGGCGGGAACCAATCGGACAGCGTAAGCGTTGCACCTTTCGACACGTCCCGCGTGCTCGGGTACAGGTGGCCTAGCAAGTATCCGTTGGCCGAACGCTTCAACTTGCCGCTGATACGCACAGACGCGCAATCATCCAGTAACGAGGCGTGATAATGGATGAAATATTTAAAGCACTAGCCGATATGGTTCGCGAGTACGGGCTAGTGGGGGTGGTTATCGGCGCATTAGGTTACGGGTGGTACAAGCTCGCTAACCTATACCATGAGGCACAGACAGCGCGGATACAGGACGGGCGGGACGCAATAACAGCACTCAACAACAATACCAATTCATTGCGCGAGCTAATCGAGTTGGTAAAGTCGAGAAAGGAACGCTGATGTTTCGTGCCCTAAAGTTAATCTTTGGAGGTAACGGCGACAAGTCACGCGCTAACGATATTAGCGACGAACTGACGAAAGCCGTTAAGGAAAACGAGCGGACCACGCGGGAGCTACTGCGTACGATACGCACAGGCCCCGATTTGCGGCTAGTACCTATCCGCCGCACAAGTGACGGTAAGTTCGCCTCATGCGCACCAAAGCATTAATTGCGCTTGTCGCCGTATTGGCGGTACTGGTGGCGATAGTGTTCTACTATCGCGCACAGTACACTTCCACGCTTGCCGAATACCGGATGCTCGCCGCGAGTTATTCCGCCGTAGTCACCGCAAATGAAAACAACGTCCGCGTGATGGAAGAAATGGCGCGTACCCGAGCGCTTGACGATAAGGCAGTGCAAGCGCTAAATGAGGCGGCAACCGTGATCAACGAAGCCGCCACCGATCTTGAACGGGGCAAATCGGACCTTATACAAAATGACCTTACCGCGCGCGATTATTTCAACGTGCCTGTACCTGACAGTATTAAGCGGCTGTACGCCGACTAGTCAAACGGTCATTGAACTGCGGGCCGTGCCCACTGTGCCGCCCGTCGAAATGGTCAAACCCTGTCCATCCCCGCTTAAGCGCCCCGTAACCAAGACTGGTGACGCGTTCGACCGCATGAACGCAGCCGAGCGGGCGCTAGGTGTGTGTTCGCTACAGGTGGACAGTATCCGCGCGTGGCGCGAAAGAGTGTTGCACGATCATAAGCCCGATGATACTAAATAGGGCATGTACACCAGTGATGAAATTCAGGATAAAAAGCGGGCTTTCGCATTAGCGTTTATGCGATATCCGACTGACCCGGCGCGTGCGGCGCGGGAAGTCGAAACCCGTTCTGCGTATATAAGCTTTATCCTGAATAACTGGCAATTCGATGACGAGGTACAGGCGTACATGCTTGAAATCCGCGAACAGTCGCGGAACACAGGCACGGCCCCCGAGCTACCATCGAAAGAACAGTTCGCGGCTACTCTGTGGAAAGAAGCTCAAGAGTGCCGTACCAAGGACACGAAGCTTGATTACCTCAAGCTTATGGCGAGCGTGATGGGCTATATTGAAAAGCCGTCTAACGTCACGAACATCAATAACACCATGGATAACCGTAAGGTAATCGTGCTTCCTGCGAAAGCCACGTCCCTTGATGATTGGGCCGCTAACGCCAAGCAGCAACAAGCAAGGTTGACTAGCGGTGCTGTCTGACGGGTACGACGCGCATTGGCATTATCTTGAGGGGACAAGCCAAGAGCTAGCCCTTAACTCGCCTTGTAATGATATCCTGTATTGCGGCACACGCGGCCCCGGCAAAACCGACACGCAGCTAATGCGGTTCGTTCGTAATGTGGGCATGGGATACGGCACGTACTGGCGCGGTATGATCCTTGACCGCGAGTATAAGAACCTTGACGATTTGGTTACCAAGTCTAAACGATGGTTCTTCCCGCTCGATAACGGGGCTGAGTGGTTAGCCGCGAATAGTGCATACAAGTGGCGTTGGCCTACTGGCGAGGAATTGCTATTCCGTCAGGTCAAAACCGTGGATGACTATTGGTCGTATCACGGTCACGAATACCCGTTTCTAGGGTGGAACGAGCTAACCAAGTACGCCACGGGTAATTTGTACGACCAGATGCTTAGCGTTAATCGCTCGGGCTTTGTCCCCGAAATACATACGCCACGGCTTGAGACGGTTAACGAGGTTGACTATCAAAATTATCTATACCCTAACGGGCACTACGAGCGGCGCGCGTTCCGCATAGGTGATTACCGTACCCATGACGGCTATCCGCTACCACCTATTCCGCTTGAGGTATTCAGCACCTGTAACCCGTACGGCCCCGGTCACAACTGGGTAAAGCGTAAGTTCATCGATCCGGCCCCGTACGGCGAGCCGGTGCTTACTCAGACAACGATATTCAACCCGCGCACCAAACAAGAAGAAATGATTACCCGGTCACAGGTAGCCATATTCGGTAACTGGAAAGAAAACCCGTTTCTTGATCCGGTGTACATATCGAACATCGTTAACCAGAAGGACGAAAATCGCCGTAAGGCATGGGGTGACGGTAATTGGGATATCGTAGCGGGTGGCGCGTTTGATGACATATGGGATAAGTCTAAGCACGTTATCCCGCGTTTCCGTATTCCGCACTCATGGCATGTTGACAGGGCGCTAGACTGGGGCAGTAGCGAACCGTTCGCCGTTGGATGGTTTGCCGAGGCGAACGGCGAGGAAGCTATCTTGCCCGATGGTTCAACGTTCTGCCCTGCCCCCGGTACGCTCATACAGATAGCCGAGATATACGGCGCTGACGAGTACGGTACGAATGTCGGTAAGAAGTGGGGCGCTAAGAAGCTTTCCGGCGAGATAAAGGATATGGAGGATAAGCTTATTGCGGGCGGGTGGATACGCAATAGGCCGGCCCCCGGTCCTGCCGATAACCAGATTAGTAACGTCAACGAGACAGACACCGACACTATCGAAAAGACGTTCGCCGACAACGGCGTAATGTGGGAAAAGTCGAACAAGTCAGCGGGTAGCCGTAAGAACGGGCTTGAGCTTATGCGCGAGCGCATGACCGCGACAGTCGAGCGCGATGGCGCGGGACTATTGTTTATGGAAAATTGCCGTGCTAGTATCGCCACCATTCCTATTTTGCCGCGCGACGACAAAGATATTGATGACGTTGACACTACGGCAGAAGATCACGCTTACGACATGGTGCGCTACCGCGTACTTAAGGGCGCTAACCGTACAGCTAAGATAATTCGCGTAAAATTCCCGAGGTAACCACATGGCTAAGGCTGCACAGGTAGTAAGCAAGACAGTTGCCCCGGCATCCGTCGATTTCGTACGCGAAGAACTTCGCGACATGATGGGGCAATACGAGCTAATTCGTGATTGCCTTACTGGTGATCAAGCGATTAAGTCTCGCGGTATTGCTTATTTGCCAATGCCCGAGGCTCACGACCAGTCGCCAGAAAATATAGCGCGGTACGATAATTATCGTAATCGTGCGGTGTTCTATAACGTGACCAAGCGTACCCTTAAGGGTTTCGTTGGTGAGGTATTTATTATCAAACCAGCGGTCACAGTGCCCACGTTACTTGAAAGCGTCATCAAGGATGCTAACGGGTCAGGTACACCACTTGAACAGTTGGCACAGACTACCGAAGAATACGTATTGGCGTACGGGCGCGCGGGGCTGTTTACCGATTACCCTAATCAGGCGGGACGCCCGACGACGCGCCGCGATCAAATGAACGGGAATATCCGCCCGACGATATCGCTATACGCGCCATGGAATATTATTAACTGGCGAACGGTCACCCGTAATAGTCAGGTTGATTTATCGCTCATTGTACTCAAGGAGCGGTACGAAGTATACGACGATGGGTTTGCTATCGAGTACGCCGACCAGTACAGAGTATTGCGCCTTGTTGATGGTCTGTACGTGCAAGAAATATGGCGGGGCAGTGAGGGGGTTTGGACTGTATACCAGAAGTTCGAGCCGGTTGACGCCAAGGGTAAGCGTCTTGAGAATATCCCCTTCACGTTCATTGGTGCGGTTAATAACGATCCTGACGTTGATGACGCACCTATGTACGACTTGGCGTCGCTCAACATCGCGCACTATCGCAATAGCGCCGACTACGAAGAAAGTTCGTACATGACCGGACAAGCTACGCCGGTCATCACAGGCATTAGCCAGCACTGGTATGACGAGGTACTTAAGGGGCGTGTTGAATTTGGATCGCACGCGGCTATCGCGCTCCCCGAAGGTGGACAAGCGGCGTTACTGCAAATGCAGCCGAATAGTGTACCGTTCGAGGCAATGCAGCATAAAGAGCGGCAAATGGTGGCGTTAGGGGCAAAGCTTGTTGAACAAAAGGCGGTGCAGCGCACAGCTACGGAAACGCGCGCGGACGTAATCAGCGAAAAGAGCGTACTTACGACTGTCACCGAAAATGTATCGGCGGGGTTTAAGTTCTCGCTTGAGTGGTGCGGGATATTTGCCGGGACTACTACAGTTGCCGAGGACGCTAAGCGCGACACTATCGAGTTCACGCTTAACACCGAATACGATTTCAGCACGGCAACGCCGGAAGAAATCAAGGCGGTTGTAGAACTGTGGCAGAAAGAAGCAATCACGTTTAGCGAAATGCGCGACCAGTTGCGCGATAGCGGTTACGCTACGCTTGACGACAAGAAGGCGCGTGCCGAGCTTGAGAAAGAGCGCGCTCGAAATATCACTGAGAATGAGCGCAACGGGAATAACCCCGACGACCCGTTCACGCAGGACGATGACGAATGATCGTTGACGGGCTTGATAGTCTAGACGTATTCGTTCGCCACCAGATATACGTCGAGGGGTATAAGAACGGTCGCGAGGATGACGCCGACGATTTCATGACGGAACTCGCGGCGATCCTGCTACTCTTGTTGAGTGGTAAGGAAGATATCGCAACTATGAGCAAGCGCGAAATAACGAAGTTCGTCACCACTGTTACCCGCCGCGTATCCGATCTTCTGAGTAAGTACGGTAAACGGGTTACTGCCGAGCTTAAGGATTTCTTATTCGCTGAGGTTGATATCATCACGTCATTATATCAGCCGTTCACCAAACGGAAGATAAACCCCAAAAAGCTTTCCGGGTACTGGACCAAGTACCTAAATGAGATAAACCCCGCGTACGGTTCCGAACCGCGCGCCATTGTCCGCACGTTCCTATCGTCAGCGCTCGCCGATATTCAAAAGGCGGTTCGACAGGCTTACGCCAATAAGTTGACCGTCGCTGAAACGATCCGCTCAATTGTGGGCACGAAGGCGCTCGGGTACAAAGATGGCGTGTTGCGTAAAATTCGCAACCAACTGATAACGGCACTCAATACGTTAATACAGCAAGTAACATCGTTTCTCGTTATCGAGCTAGGTAAACTAGCCTTCGATAAGTATCAATGGGTATCCGTTATTGATAGCCGTACTACGGATACTTGTCGTCATCGTGACGGCAAGGTGTATGAATATGGTAAGGGTCCGGTGCCCCCGGCGCATTATAATTGCCGGTCTACCATACAGCCGTACGTTGACGCGGCTAACGACAACATGCCCACATACCGCGAGTGGATCGAACGTCAGCCGATTGACGTTCAAAACGATATACTCGGGACCGGGCGGGCGCGTGCTTTGCGCAAGGGTGAAATGACAGCCGAGGGACTAGCCAAGTATGACGGCACAAAACCGTTGACACTTGGTCAGTATAAATCTAAGCGTAACAAGATGTTAACCAAGCCGCAAAAGAAAGCGTAATCATGACCATTAAGACGAAAGTTACCAAGGAAGAATTTGACGCGCTGCCGGATGCTCTAAAGGAGCATTACAAGGAGCTTAACGGCTCGTACGTGCTGGATAGCGACGATGCCGAGGAACTTCGCACGGCTGCGGCTAAGGCTCGCGAGGAACGGGACGCGGCTAAGGCCCGGCTTGATGAACTCACAGCCGAAAAGGAAGCTGCCGAGAAGGCCAAGCGCGAAGCCGAGGAAGCTAACGCGCGCAAGAAGGGGGATATCGAGGCAATCGAAAATTCGTGGAAAGCCAAGGTCGAGGAAGCCAAGACAGCCGGCGAAACTCGCGCCACGCGGCTTGAAACGATGTTGCGCGAATTGCTTGTGGATAACAAGGCTATCGCGCTCGCTAACGAGGTATCGACCGCGCCCGACCTCATTTTGCCGCATATCAAGGCGCGCCTGATGGCCGAGCTTGATGGTGACAAGCCGGTTACCCGCGTACTTGACGCGGAGGGGAAGCCCACGGCGCTGACTGTGGAAGAATTATCAGCCGAGCTTGTTGCAAATCCGAAGTTTGCCGCTATTATCAAGGGATCGGATGCGAACGGCGGCGGGGCTGGCGGTAAGCATCTGTGTAGCGGGGCTACCGGGGCTGATTTCCATAAACTGACGCAAGCTGAGAGAACCGCCTTGTACAACAAGGTAGGGCCAACTGAATTTCGACGTATCGCGGCTGCGGCTGGCGTCGTGATACCAACTTGAGGTAATTGACCATGGCGACTACACGTCTTAGCGACGTTTTCATTCATGACGTGTACGGTTCGTACACGGCGGTGAATAACCCCGAAACGTCCGCATTCTTTCAGGCCGGTATCGTGACCCATTCCGAGGTTTACGACCAGCTTGCCCGCACGGCTGGTAAGCAGTTCACGGTTCCTTTCTGGCAAGACTTGGACCCGGATATCGAGCCGAATTACTCGAACGATGACCCCGACGACATGGCTACGCCTAACAAGGTCGAAACGGGCACGATGACCGCTCGCAAGGCGTGGCTCAATCAGGGCTATTCTGAAATGGACCTTGTTGTCGAGCTTAACGGGGCAGCGCCTCTTGAGCACGTCCGCAACCGTTTCGGCACGTACTGGCTGCGTCAGTGGGAGCGCCGGCTTATCGCTACTGCCCGTGGCGTGATGAATGACAATATCGCCAATGACGGCGGCGATATGGTTATCGACATTTCGACGCAGCCGGGCGACGCTGGTGTGTTCGGTTCCGACGCGTTTATCGACGCAGCGTACACGGCGGGCGACCGCGCCGAAATGTTCCGGGGTATCTCTGTTCATTCGTCCATCATGGCGCGAATGCTCAAGAACGATGAAATCGTCTATATCCCCGATAGCTCGGGCGGTCTGACGATCCCGACCTATAAGGGCCGGGTGGTCATCGTGGATGACATGATGCCGGTCGTTAACGGCGTGTTCACGTCCATCTTGTTCGGCGCCGGCTCTTTCGCTTTCGGTGGCGTTGACGGTTCGGCGTTCGCGTTCGGCGAGGGGGTTCCGAAGGTGCCCTACGAGGTCGAGCGTGTGGCGGCGGCTGGTAACGGCGGCGGCATGGAAACGCTGTGGGAGCGTAAGACGTGGATGCTTCACCCGTTCGGCATGGAATGGGTTGAGCCGGCGTCCCCCGGCTTGCCCGAGTTCTCGCCGCGTCTTGTTGATCTGGCTGACGGGCAGTACTGGAACCGCGTCGTACCGCGCAAGTCGGTGCCCCTCGCGTTCATTATCTCGCGCGCCAACGCCGTCACCAGCCCGTAATAGGCTCGCGTGATCGCGTGAACATAGCCCGCCGCTAATTCATGGCGGCGGGCTTTTCTTTTGGGAGATACCAACATGACACAGAACCTTATTAAGACCCGTAAGGATCATAAAGCCCTGCGGACGATCATCAACGAAGATAACGGCGGTGGCGGCAACGGCGGCGGCACAGTCGATTGGAGCGACGTAACCGGCAAGCCGGCTGTTATCGCGGCTGGCGCGGATCAAGCCGCTGCCCGTCAGGCAATCGGCGCGGGCACGTCAAACGTCACTGTGGGCACTGGGGCTACGAACGCCAAGCCCGGTAACTATCAGCCGACCGCCGCCAATATTTCCGACGCTACGGCAGTCGGACGTTCCGTGTTGACGGCTGCTGACCAAGCGGCGGCGCGGACGGCTATTGGTGCCGGTACGTCAAGTCTCGTACTTGGCGCGGGGGCGACGCAAGCCGCTTCCGGTTCTGAACTCGCGGCGCTTGCCGCGCGTGTAACCGCCCTTGAGAACGCAGCGGGCGGTTAATCTGTAACCACGAAAGGAGCAATCAAAATGTGGCCACTGAGTGAGCGTAAGGCCGAGCGTGAACGGCTTAAGAAGGCCGAGCGTGCCGGTAAGCCGATTATCGACGCGGCGGATAAGGTGAGTGCCGAGGAAGCTGCCGAGGCGGCGGAAGCGGCTAAGTCTACCAAAAAGACCACCAAGTCAACGGCGTGGGGCTAACATGCTGGTAACGTTTTCAGGTAGGCGAGCGTCGCAGGACGAATACGAACTAACCACGTTCGTTAACCTTTTGGTTGAACGCGGTGTATCGTCCTATCTGGAAATCGGGGCGCGGCATGGTGATACCTTTCACTACATAATGTCGCGCCTCCCGGCTGGTTCGCGAGGCATTGCCGTTGATCTTGGCGGCGGGCCGTGGGGTACGCCAAAGAGTGTGCCTGTGCTACGTAACGTGGCTCGCGATCTGCGGGCCAAGGGATACACTGCCCACATTGTTTTTGGTGACAGTCGCGACGAAAACACGATATCGACCGTGGTAACTCATGGTCATTACGACGCTGTGTTTATCGATGGTGATCACCGCTACGATGGGGTTAAGGCAGACTGGCTAAACTACGGCAAACTTGCCCCTATCGTTGGTTTTCATGATATCGTCGGAACCGGGCAATCCGACAGTGCGGGTAATCCCGTTGAGGTTCCTAAACTGTGGCGTGAACTGGCTAACGTTGGTGAGCGCAAAGCCATAGTATCCCCCGGCTCAAAAATGGGGATTGGGGTTATCCTGAAATGATGGCCGGCGTATACTCAAGGGTATCTAATGATGTGTACGCAAACGCTATGCGCGATGGCCTGTTACGGCATGGCGTCAACGCACACCTATTTAATCACAATCGGGCTAATGATTATGATTTTATTGTATGCTGGTCATGGCGAGTAGGTAATCGCTTTCGTCTTGACGGCTATACGCGTCCGATATTGGTAATGGAACGCGGATATCTCGGGGACCGTTTCCAGTGGACAAGCCTAGGGTGGAATGGCCTTAACGGTCGTGCGGTGTTCAATCCGAATAACGATAAGTCGCGGTTCGATAAGCATTTCGGACACCTTGTGTCGCCGTGGCGAAAGAAGGGTGATTACGCACTACTTATCGGGCAAGTGCTTGGCGATATGTCGCTGATGCATGTGAATATTCATGACTGGTACGCGAGCACGTTTAAGCAGCTTGTCAGTGCCGGTTACGATGTAAAGTTCCGCCCGCACCCGGAAGCCGTTAAACGGGGGCAGCGGGTTCAATGGCTTGAGCCGTATACCGTTGGTGGTGATCTGCACTCAGCTATCGACAACGCTAAACTTGTCGTCACGTACAATTCAAATACTGGCGTTGAAAGCGTACTAGCGGGTAAGCCGACACTGAGTTTCGATATTGGTTCGATGGCCTACCCGGTAACCGGGCACAACGTCAAAGAGATCATAACGCCTAAGCGTAACGCGTGGTACAACAAGCTTGCTTGGACACAGTGGAAAACATCGGAGATCGCGGACGGTACTGCGTGGGATAACATCGGGGCTGTTATCCCGATGGACGATCGCAAAACTCGCGTGGCTGCTATCCTTGGTGGCGGGTCATCAGTGTGGGCAGACGCTAAGATGGCGTTCCGTGACTATCGCCCCGACGCCACCATTCTGATTAACGATACAATCGCCGATTATCCGGGGGAAGCTGATATAGCCGTTACGCTTCATCCCGAGAAGTTACCCGCATGGCTTAAGGCGCGTGACGAGGCAGGCTATCCGGCGATACCTGAAATTGTATCGTACCGTACGTATAACGATTTGGTGACGAGGGTTGAGCCGTATCTATGGCCGGAAATGAAGTATAGCGGATCGTCAGGTTTGTACGCTATCAAGGTCGCGCTGTCTGCGGGGTACGATCGCAACATACTGTGCGGCGTGCCAATGAGCGCCGATCACGACCACTATTTGCGAAAAGCCCCGTGGCGTGATACGCCCCTATTCATACCCGCATGGGATGCCGTGCGTAATCGAATTGCCCCGTTTGTGAGATCGTATAGCGGGTGGACAGCCTCACAATATGGACGGCCTACAATGGATTGGGTAAATGGTTGAGCTTATTGTAGAAGACGGCACGATAGTACCGGACGCTAATTCTTACGTTAGCGTTGACGATATAATCAAGTACGCCGAAGCGCGCGGCGTTGTGCTCATCCCCGGATCACCTATAGACCCGGTTAAGGTCGCAATCATGGCGATTAACGCCATGGATTATATCGAAATGTTTAAGTACCGTTGGAAGGGTAAGCGGGTTAACCCGAGCCTACAGCGGTTATCATGGCCGCGCGAGGGTGTCGTTATTGACGGCGAGCGGTGGCCGTCTGATAAAATACCCGACGAACTTATCGCTGCACAATGTCAACTGTGTATCCAGATATCGCGGGGGGTTAATCTACTCCCGACTGTGAGCGCTGACGAGGCGTTCATTACCAAGGAGAAAGTTGGCCCTATCGAAACGGAATATTCCGAGGCTGTACGCCTCGCTGCGTCAAACCTTCCTGTAATGCCTGCCGTTGACGCCCTGCTTGCTGTACTGCTTGACGGGGCATTGGGCCGGCTGCGGACTGTGCGTATCTGATGGCTGACCACACCCGAGCGCTACGAACAGCGCAACGCCTCATTGCTGCCAATGCCCGCCCGATCCGCCTACAGCGCGCCGGGGGTGGCGAGGCGGTGCCGGGCAAGCCCTTGCACGGTCCAGCGCCCGCGCCCGCGCCTGTGGACGCCCTAGGGTGCTTTGTGCAGCCATCCAGCCTACAGGCGCTTGGTTATGGGGTTGTCGTCAGCGGTGTATTCAAGAATTGCTCGCAGATTGCGCTAGTTGCCGCCGATGGCGTTAATGATCATACCGAAGCTAAGTTGCTGTACGATAGCGACGGGTCAGTGTGGAAGGTCGAGCACGTCGAATTACTTAAGCCCGCCGAAGTGGCAATTATGTATTTCATCGGGGTACGCAGACCGTGAGCGCGAACACAATTAGCGAGGCTATGGACGAGATCGCCGAACTGTTTAAGCAGTTTTGGTATCCGTACGCGATAGCCTACCCCAATCAAGATTTTACAGTACCTGCCCACACTGACAGATGGGCGCGGTTCACTATCTTGCACGCGACAGGTGGACAGATAACCCTTGCCGGGGCTGACGGTAATTCGCGGTTCGACCGTCAGGGGAGCGTGATAATTCAGACGTTTACGCCCCTTGATGCCGGGGTATCTGGCGCATATACTGCGGCGGAACAAGCGATGCGTGCTTTCGAGGGGAACCGGACGCAATCGGGCGTGTGGTTTCGGAATACTCGGATGATTGAAGCCAATGACCCTAGCGGGCTATGGTATCAAATCAACGTAATCACCGATTTTGAATACGATCAATACAGATAGGATACGGCGACATGGCTATTCGCAACAAAATAGACAGCAACGAAACGTCGCTGTATTACGCCGAAGAAGAAGCACTAGGCGTGCTCCCGGCTAACCCCGCATGGTTCCCGCTTGAACCTAACGAGTACGACGATTTCGGCGGCGAGCTTACCTTGCTCGCTCGTAACCCTATCAATTCTTCGCGTCAGCGCAAGAAGGGCGTTATCACCGATCTGGACGCGAGCGGCGGGTTTAATCAGGACTTCACGCAAACCAACTTTCAGGACTTGTTGCAAGGCGTGATGTTCGCGGATACCCGCACGAAACCCGCCTACATGGTATCCGGGGCCGGTCTACAGGTTATCGCGGCCACGCCGACGAGCCTGCCCGGCATTGTGGGCATTGACCTTGAAGCGGCTGGCGTGATCCCCGGCGAATGGATTTTCGTTGGTGGCGACGGCGGCACGGGGTTCGTTAACCCCGGCAATAACGGCTTCAAGCGTATTCATAGTTTCGTCGGTTCGCCGGCCATGGCGCTTATCGACCGTTCGGCCACGCCGATGGTTGATGAGGTTGCCGGGGGATCGGTGGATATCTACCTTGGCAAGGTAATCAAGAACGAACTGGGATCGCTGATTAAGCGACGCTCCTATCAGCTTGAGCGGCAGCTAGGTGCGCCGGATACTGCGGCCCCCACTGACGTACAGGCCGAATACATCAAGGGCGCGGTACCTAACGAGTTCACGTTGAATATCGCCACAGCCGATAAGATCAACGCCGATATATCGTTCGTTGCTATCGATAACGAACAGCGGACAGCTACCGAAGGCGTCAAGGCCGGTACGCGTGTACCGCTTGTCGAAAGTGACGCATTCAACACGTCGAGCGATTTCGCGTCTATGCGACTTGAGGTCATTGACCCGCTTAACGAGGCAAGCGTCCCGTTATTCGCGTACCTTACCGAACTCACGATCACCATCAACAATAACGTGACGCCGAACAAGGCAGTCGCGGTACTTGGTGCGTTCGACGTGACGGCGGGGACGTTCGCGGTATCCGGCGAGGCAACAGCGTATTTCACTACGGTTGAGGCGGTGCGCGCTGTCCGCCAGAACGCCAACGTTTCCCTGTACGCGGCTGTTGTCAAGGAAAACGCGGGGTTCGTTATCGATCTTCCGCTAGTGGCCCTTGGTGACGCTCGTCTTGACGTGGCACAGGACGAGCCAATCACTTTGCCGGTTGCAATGGATGCCGCAACTGCGGTAAAGATCAACCCGGATACGGATTATACGGCAATGTTCGTATTCTTCGATAACCTGCCGAACGTCGCAAACCCATAAGGAGTATACCTTGTCGTCGCTCTATTCAAAGTTCAAGACTTCCGACAAACTCGAAGCCGAGGGGATTAACCTTGATCTTGGTTTCTGTGTCATTACCGTGGCGCGTGCCGGCGGTAACAACCAGCCGTATAACGCGGCTATGGAACGTCTTTACAAGCAGCATAAGCGAGCTATCGCTAATGACCTGCTTGACAACGCCAAGTCGCGTGATCTGGTTTACGCGGTTTACGCCGAACACGTTGTACGGGACTGGAAAACCCGCGTCGGCGGTACGGATGACGCCCCGAAATACGAAACAGGTATCGAAGGGCCTGACGGCAAAATCATGCCGTTCAACCGCGATAACGTCATTGCGACGTTTAAGGCGCTTCCTGACCTTTTCGCCGAGATAAGGGAAGCGGCGGAAAGCCTGCAATACTTCCGGCAATCGCTGCTTGATGGTGCGGTAAAAAACTAACAGACGTGCTTGCGTATCAGATGACGCAAGCACGTACTGAGGCAACTATCATTCGTAACTGTATTCGGGAAGGTAGGCCCCTCCCGAAAGTAATCGAAGATGCGCCGGACATTGATGATGCGCACCTGTTTTACTATCTGGCGTTTGACGATCTGACGACTTGCCGATTGTACGAAAATGGCCCTATCCCGTATATGTACATCAACGATTACTGTGCACAGTACGGGCTTGACGAAGATCAAACGAGCGATATCCGGTACGTTATAACTAACGTTGACGGGTGGCTTAGGGAACGATGGGCAGAAGAACTAAACCAGAAAAGTAAACGCAAGAAGTGAGGTATAGTTATGGCTCGTACTGGTGATTATGGTACGGGCCATGACTTTAACTATCTAGCTAAGCGTATGCCGCAATTCGCTGACGCGCTAGGTAAGGACGTTAACCAGCTAGTTAAAGACGTGACTGCCCACACAGTTGCCGCCGTGGCTCGCGCGACGCCCGTTGATGTGGGTACGGCACGCTCTAACTGGATCGTCAGCCTTGTGGCCCCGTCATCAACCGTACGGGCGGCATTCTCCCCCTTCCCGAGCCGCTGGCGACCTCCCTACGGCCCCGGTGGCCCCATGGGAGAGACGCGAAATCAGGCCGGCGTGGTGTGGTCCGGGGCTGCGGTGATCGGGCGTCGAACTGACGACGCTACCGTGTACATTACGAACAATCTGCCCTATATTGTCCCCCTAAACCGGGGGCACTCAAGCCTTGCCCCGGCTGGCTTTGTTGAGACAGCAATATTACGCGGTAGGCGTGAAGCACTAAAGCAATTCAAGTTTAATAACCTGCGGCGGTTATAGTGGCTACAGAACGCATTGAGATAATCGTATCTTCCAAAGGTACGGTAACCGTCAAGAAGGACATTGAAAGCGTCGGTAAGAGCGCTCGCGATGCTGCGGGCGGTGTTGATCTGCTTAAGGGGGCACTTACCGCATTCCTTAGTGCACAGACGTTTAACGCGTTCGCTCAACTTACAAGCTCATTCACGGATTACAACTCCCGTGTATCTCAGGCGGTTGACAGTAGCTTGTCGGCTGACGCCGCTATGGGCCGTCTGTACGACATGGCACAGCGCACGTATTCGACGTTTGAAAACACGGCTGAGATTTTTCTTGCTAATCAGCAAGCACTTAGCGGGCTTGGACTGACAACGTTACAACAGCTTGATTACACCGAAGCGCTTAACAATGCGCTCGTTGTTTCGGGCACTAAGGGTGAACGTGCCGAAAGCGTTATCCGGGCTATGTCCGACGCTATGCAGCTAGGTTCACTACGGGGGCAGGGGCTGCAAACAGTTCTCAAGGGGAGTAGCGAGGTTACCGCACTACTCGCCAAGGAACTCGGGGTTAGCGCTGACAAGCTGCTTAAACTTGGCGCTGACGGTAAGATAACGGGCGATATCATTTATAACTCGCTCGTACGCAACTTCGATATGCTGACACAAAAGGCGGCTGACATGCCGGCCACTATCGAAGATGGCTTCTTGCGTATCCGTAACGCGCTGTTCTTCACTATCGGGCTTTGGGATCAAAACGCGCAACTCAGTTCCACATTCGCCGAAAGCCTAGTGTGGGTATCTGATAATATCGAACTTGTCATGCTCGGGCTTACCCCGCTTATCGCAGCACTGACTATACTTGGTGTGCAGGTTATCGGCGGATTGATCATAAGCGCGTTTACGTCCTTTGGTGCTGCACTCACGTTAGGTGCTCGCGGGATATTGACCGTTGCGACAGCCGGCGCACAGCTTGCTATGATCATCACATCGGTGCTTATCCCGGCTGTCATCCGGCTTACCGTGGTGGCACTCACTAACCCTCTACTCGCCGTTGGTACGCTCGCGGCGCTTGGTGGGGCATGGGTACTGTTCGGTGACAGGATCAAGCAGGCTGGTGCGGCTGTGGCCGAGACAGCGGCAATGCTCGCCGACACAGAACAGCTTGGCAAGTTCCTTAAGGAAACGTTCAATATCGACATAACCGGCGAGGGGCTTGCCGCTAATGTTGACGAGGCAATGAACAAGGGGCGTCAACTTCTAGATACTGGCGTGGTGAGCGGTTCACAAAAGGGTGCTGAGCTTCTTAAGAACGGCGTTGCCGCTGGTGGCGCAAGTGCTGCTGCGGCTATTAAGTCGGCGGGTGAACAGGCTGCGGCTAAGTACGAAAGCCTTAACGGTAAGATAGTCAAAGAACAGGGCAAGGTTCTCGTTGACGGCGGTAAATATTGGAAGAACGAAGTAACCGGCGAGATAACGAAAGCCGGCAAGGAAGCCGGCGCGGGTATGAATAACAGCATTAAGGCGGGCGGGGAGAGTGCCGGAGACGCTATGGAACGCAAGATATCGAGCGGCGGGCAAAAAGCCGCTGCGGCGCTTGACGGTCCTGTGGCTGGTCTTATCCAAGCGGCTCATATGTTCTCGACACAGATTGATGCGGTTGAGAAGATATTGCACTTCCAAATGCGTATCATGCTCGCCGAACGCGACAAGATCGTCGCAGAGACTAACAAGCTAAACGCCGAAGCTAACGCTATCCGTAACGGTCGCAGTGCAGATAGCGGCGGGGGTACAAGCGATCACGCGTCTAATTATAGTGGTGGCGGTTCGGGGAGTGGAAATCCTAATTGGTTCTCACGCGAAGCGCTATATAGACAGGCGCGCGAGAATAGAACACCACAGGAAATATCCCGTGAGGTTACGGAAGTCGATAAGCCTTCACAGGAAACCAAGGTTGAGATTATCAACGTACTCGACCCGTCGCTAGTGATCGCTGCAAACAAGACTGCCGAAGGGCAAACCACGATAGTTAATACGATTGTTGATTATCGTGATGAAATTCGAGATATTCTAGGGGTAGTGTAATGGCGCTTCTTTTCGCTGATGGATTTGATCATTACGGCACTGGTCAAGCTGCTGGTAACCGTATGGTTAACGATGGGGCGTACGCGGTCGGAAATAACTCGGTTAATCCAAGAAATAGTATCCCCCCGCGTACAGGGCCGTATTGTTTAGTTAGCGGGTCAAGTACAACAAACGTACACACTACGCGATTAATTGGTGGTCCCTACAACGTTGTAGGTGTTGCCGTAGCTATGTATTATAGTAATCTAATAGGATCATGTGGTGTACTGTTGCGGGGTAACCTTGTGGGTTACGATTTGTCGGTACGTGTGGGTACTACAGGTACGGTACAAATAATTAAGAACACCACGAATGCGATAAACACCGCTACAGTTATTGCCGAAACCCCGCCCGGTCTGATAACTGCGGGCGCGTGGAACCATATAGAATTTAAAGCTATAATCGACCCGGTAGTCGGGGGCTTTGAATTGCGCGTTAACGGCGAAACACAACTTGTTGTTAACAATGTTAACACGGGTTCCACGCCACTTTCTCGAATAACGCTTGTTACAAGCGGTAACACTGTCGCGTTTGACGATCTTATTATATGGAATGATCAAGGTGACGCCCCGCGCGATTTCGTCGGACCTGCGCGCGTGATTACGACTTATCCCGCTTCCGATACTCCCGTTGCTGATTTTGCTAAAGTCGGTGCGGCGACAGGGTATGAGTGTATAAACCAAACCGTACAGGATGGCGACACTACATATATCGAGGGGGCTAACGTTGGTGATGCTTCTGAGTTCGGACTAGGAACACTTCCGCCCGAAACCGAAGGTATCGTAGGGGTGTACGTGCCCACACTTGCTAAGTTGTCGGAAGCAGGGACGGGCGACCTTAGGGTATCTATCGTAAGCGGAAGCGATACTAAGCAGGGGTTTAATGGACCGCTCACGCAGGCTTACGCTTATCGCGATAGTGCTTTTGGGATCAACCCCGCCACAGGTGACCCATGGAGTAAGTCAGCGCTTGAGGCGGCACGCCTACGTTTTGAACGCACGGCGTAGTACCTATGGCGGTATCATACATAAATCAAAATACAACAGCCCCGATTACGGGGCTTACGGTTAATATAAACATACCGTCATCGACACTCGCCGGTGATCTTGTATTACTGTACGTATTCCATCGTAGCGCGCTTACGTTACCGCTAGGATTTACTCTTGTCGATACTGTATCGTTCGCGCCAGACGGGGCCACCACACAGTACCTAAGTGTGTATAAACTGGTAGCTACAGGTGCGGATATTGGACGTAGTGTCGTAATCAGTCAGTCAGGTAGTTTGCGACTTGGTGCGGTTGTTAACGTTTTCCGTGGAAGTATAGCGACACCGGAAATAGCCGTTATCGATAAACGTAAAGAGGATGCTATCGCTAATAATCCGCTTAGTGTAGCTATGCAGGCTGTCGCCGCGACGGAAGTTGATCAACTAGCCGTAGCGTTATTGTCTGTGACGCTAAGTTCATCGTCTAATGACTACACAGCCCCGAGCGGGTTTACAAAATCGTATACCACGGGAGTTAACGACAAACGTCTATTCTCTGTGTATAGGGCGATATCGTCCCCCGATACTGCGTCAGGTAACTTTACCACGACTATAACCGGGGGGCCACAGGCTTACGGCACGTTTACGCTAATCCTGACAGATACAGGGGGCGTACCTGTCCCCGCGAACGTTAGAGTAACGCAGGCTCCCGTACTCGTTCTTGAGCGGTCGTCTAAAGCTACGCGAGTAACGCAGGCTCCCGTACTCGTTCTTGAGCGGTCGTCTAAAGCTACGCGAGTAACGCAGGCTCCCGTACTCGTTCTTTCGGTGCCTACTTACCCCATTCGGTTAACGCAGGCCCCCGTAC